>Ga0308168_1000246_pt1 | contig 80974 bp, 69 predicted proteins | sample PhyCR2_FD_202133 | JGI IMG/M metagenome (GOLD analysis project Ga0308168, IMG submission 202133) | Phyllosphere microbial communities from UC Gill Tract Community Farm, Albany, California, United States - DLSLRC.R2 | ecosystem: Host-associated > Plants > Phyllosphere > Unclassified | place: USA...
GCCAGGGCCGGGCGTCGACAGAGGGGACGGGGGCTGAAAGCCCCTCACGTGAGGCGAGCGTCCCCCGTGCATAACCGCTTCGGTCCATCGACTGTGCGAAAATGGTATAGGCATCCTGAGCCGGTTCAACGATGACATCATAAGTTTCAGCAACAGCAATGCGGAATTCATCTACGGCGACAGGGTTGACATACTGACCATCAGCGGCAACCACGGTCATCTTCAGGCCGGGGATCCGCACGTCGAAGTAAGTCATGGCAGAGCCGTTAATAAAGCGCAGGCGAATTTTTTCACCCTTACGGAAAAGACCAGTCCAGTTTTTTGCTGGCCCCTGACCGTTCATCAGGTAGGTGTACGTAGCTCCACTGACGTCGGCGAGGTCGGTCGGGTTCATTTTCATTTCAGCCCACATCTTGCGGTCCGCCAGCGTATTGCTGAGGCCTTTTTCCCGGGCATCCCTGAAGAACTCACGTGCGGTAGGTTTGGCAAAGTTGTAATAATCAGACTGTTTTTTAAGCTTTGCGAGAATGGCAGACGCATTTTCATCAGACCAGTCCGTCAGCATGACCACATGCTCCCGGTCATATGTAAACGGTTCCGGATCTGCAGCATCAATAATGATTGGTCCGTACACACCTTCCTGCTCCTGCAGACCGGAATGACTGTGATACCAGTAGGTTCCATTTTGCTTTACACGGAAGGAGTAGACGTAGGTGTTATCCGGCTCTATGCCGTGGAAGCTGAGACCCGGGACGCCATCCATGTTGGCAGGCAGGATAATGCCGTGCCAGTGTATGGAGGTAGGTTCATCGAGTCGGTTTCTGACGCGCAGCGTAACGGTATCTCCTTCTTTCCAGCGCAGCAGCGGGCCCGGTAAACCGGCATTAATTGTTTTGGCATAACGGGGGTTACCCGTGATATTGAGCGGAGTTTCTGCGATAAATAAATCAAATTCAGTTCCGGTCATGGTGCGTGCGCTCATCAGACTCACTGCTGAAAACGCATCAAAGGATCGCAGGCCAACTCCTCCGACAATCCCGGCAACTGTAATCCCTTTTATAAAGTCGCGGCGTGAACTATTTAGCGGCATGACTGTGCTCCGAAATAGGTACTTCAGTCAGAAAAACATCCTGATTCTGATGTGCCAGTACTGTCTGTGAAAGAATGTTTATATGAATAACTGCAAACTATCACAGCCAGGCTGAGCAGATGATTACAATCCTGTCATGTTGAAAGAAGCTGATTTAAATTACATTTCTGTCATATTTAACCTGCGCTTTCATTTTTACTCTACGATAGAAACCACTGAAGCAGTGATACACCACCTGGCTAAAAGCTGGTTTTTATTATTGAATGCGAAGGAGTCTTAAATGAAAAAATTTATCCTTGTTACAGCCGTAACCATGCTGACTGTTACATCGGCATGGGCGAATCAGGTGCCGGAAAAAAACGGTGAATGTGCCAGTATGAATTGCATGTCAATGTCTAAGTCCACGTCTGTGAATGAACATGAGCAGGCAATTATTGCACATGAAACTATGAACAATGCAAATTCTCCGGCACACCAGAGCATTATTGATATGCATCGCAAAATGCTGCAGCAGGGACAATAGCTTTCATCACCCTGTTATACAGGAGTGCCTTTGGTTCTCATGAGCTTTCAATTGTGTCCCGGATGTTGTGTGATTTACCCTCATTAATCATATGGTTGTTAAAACTTTCTGGCTGAGTTCAGCCGGCCCGTCTGACTGTGGCGGGCCTTCTTTTTCTATCTGACCAGTAGTATGAAAGACAGTGTTAATGATTTTTTATTATTTATTTAGAGGTTTAATTCTACTTTGACTTGATTGTTAATAAGGTTTTTCAATAAGAAGATAACTAATGCATTATGGATCCTTTTTTATGGCTACATTCAGTTTCTGTATATATCTCTCAATTATCGTCTTTTCATCACTTGTCATAGGCACTTCCTCCATATAACGTTTTACGGACGAGTTGCTTTTAATAAGTAAGCTTTTTGCACTATTTTTGGGAAGGTTGAAGTCGTATCCGGTACAAGTCATACGATGCGGGCAATTACTCCAGAAAGAATTTGTGCAATAAGAATCACCCAAATCATATTACATTGCCGGACTTGTAAGACTGAAGGTGTCAGGGGCATGGTCAATAAATACGCTAATCATATGTGATATTCGATCAACCCCAACTTCCGGATAATCGCTGGCGCTGCGCATCAGGTAGATTGAGTGTGTGGAAAGGCTGACCATATCACCAAGGTTGAGCCGCTTTTCCTCATAGTTCTGCGCCGGGTTCTGAAATGCCATTTATCCTTCCTTTATCAGCTTCTTGACGTAGATTTTAGCCTTCCGTGGCCTGTGACGCCTGCTCTTATCCCAGAATTACTGCGATTACTGCAGTCAGAATATGCAGCACGACTGGCAGCAGGAGACCGCCACAATGCCAGAGATCGCTACAGAAAAGGCTGAGCTGTGAGTAAATTTTCCTGACGTTATTTCCTTGAGGCGGGCGAGCAGTGCGCAGCCTGCCCCTGAATGCCGCTTTAGCGGCATAGAGGCGCCAGAAGCAGCCACATATTGCACAAGAGCTGCATGGCGCCGGTAGCACGGCGAAGCCGGTTCCGTTTTGATAGGTTTCACCGCTCCCATCCCTTGCCCTTGTATCTAAGATTATGTGGTGATTAGCTACCACCACTGAAGCAGAGCGAGCCCGCCCTTGTCCTTAAGGTCATTAACAGACTGAACGTTGTTTAGCAGCATCAGGCCCTCCGCTTCACCTTTCACGCCAGCACATCAGGTTGAACGGTTACCGGGAGCTCGACTCCGTATGTACAAGGCAAACAGGCGTGACGGTTTATGTGAGAGGAGCGAAACTATGTTTCCAGTGGGTGTAGACGTAAGCAAAAGCACGCTTGATCTGTGCATGCTTTATGACGGTATCAAAGGTCGCATCAAAACGCGCAATATCCGGAATGATCGGAGCGCAACAGATAACATAATTCGCTGGCTCAGGCTCCAGCACTGCGGTCCGCAGGACGTTCATTTGGTTATGGAAGCAACCGGTGTTTATCACGAGCGGCTGGCCACTGACTTATATGACGCAGGTTTCTGTGTGTCACTGGCTAACCCTCACCGTAGCAGAGAATTTGCCCGCGGCATGGGGATCATGACGAAAACGGACAAAGTCGATGCATACATGCTGGCCTGTTACGCACTCCTGAAAAAGCCACATCGCTGGAAGCCGCCGGCACCTGAAATCAGACATCTCAGTGCGCTCTTACGTCGCAGGGATGTGCTGCTGGGCGATGCCGTGCGTGAGGAGAATCGCCTGGAAAAATACCTGTCAACCTATACGCCTGCAGATGTCATCAGTTCCTGCATGCGCATGGCGCATCTGCTTCGTGAAGAGGTAGACAGCATCGAGCGACAAATCAAAGCGCACATCCAGGCTTGTCCTGACCTGAAGCGGGATTTCAGCCTGCTGACATCGATTAAGTCTGTCGGGCCGCAGCTGGGAATGCACATGCTGGTCGTGCTGCGCAGCTATAATATTGAGTCAGCTGAACAGGCTGCAGCTTTTCTGGGGGTGGTGCCTGTGGAGAAGCGTTCAGGCACGTCGGTACGCAATCGCTCCCGCATGTCGAAAATAGGCCCTCCTCAGTTAAGAGCAAAGCTTTATATGTCAGCCCTTTGCGGAAAAATTCACAATAAGCGGATGCGCAATATGTACAATGAGCTGTGCCTGCGAGGAAAGCCAAAAATGGTGGCCATTGGTGCCCTGATGAGAAAACTGGTGCACTGGTGTTACGGTGTACTGAAAACAGGTACCGCATTCTGTGACGAGATTTCAAATTCCCTGGTACATACCTGATGTCCGTCCAGATATTAAAGGCGTAGTTCATAGAACAGACACTATGAACAAGGCAAAGTCCGCTAAGAGCGAAAAGCGGACATTAAGCGATTACATCCTCCCGTGATTAACGCTCGGTTGTATTACAGAACTGGTTTGCAAAAAAGAATATGCAACGGGGGTGATATATATTCTTTTTCGAATATATAGTTGATCGCCAGTCTGTACGTAGCGATACTACCTGTTGCTTCATACACAGGAGTTGTCATGGTTCACCTAAACCCCCTTCAGCTTTTCAAAGCGTTGTCTGATGAAACCCGACTCAGTCTGGTGCTGCTACTGCGGGAAAAGGGGGAGCTTTGCGTCTGTGAACTCACATCCATTCTCAGGGAAGCCCAGCCAAAAATTTCCCGTCATCTTGCGTTGCTCAGAGACAGCGGCCTGCTTATCGACCGGCGTGATGGCAAATGGATTCATTACCGGCTGTCACCTCACATGCCTGCCTGGGCGGCAGCCGTCATTGAACAGGCTTATCTGTGTCAGCGGGATGACATTCTGCACCTCAGCCAGCAGGCTGAGCGGGACAACGCAATGACTAACGGTAAACCTGTCTGCATTTAAAAATTTGACCATACATATATGCTTTTACGTATATGTATTCATTGGGTCGTTGTGCCAGTTCTGACAGGCGCAGTTTTGAAGGAGGGTATATGTTTCTGGCGGGTGCAATTTTTATTTTGACGCTGGTGCTGGTTATCTGGCAGCCGAAAGGGCTCAGTATTGGCTGGAGTGCCCTTATCGGGGCTGCGCTGGCGCTGCTGACCGGCGTAGTGCATATCGGGGATATTCCGGCCGTCTGGCAGATTGTCTGGAACGCCACGGCCACGTTTATTGCGGTCATCATCATCAGCCTGCTGTTAGATGAGTCAGGATTTTTTGAGTGGGCGGCACTGCACGTTTCCCGCTGGGGAGGCGGCAGGGGCAGGCTGCTGTTCACGTATATTGTTCTGCTGGGTGCGGCGGTGGCGGCGCTGTTCGCTAATGACGGCGCGGCACTTATCCTGACGCCCATTGTTATCGCCATGCTGCTGGCGCTGGGCTTCAGCCCCGGGGCCACGCTGGCATTTGTGATGGCGGCTGGCTTTATCGCGGACACGTCCAGCCTGCCGCTCATCGTGTCGAACCTGGTCAACATCGTGACGGCGGATTTCTTTAAGCTGGGCTTCAGTGAGTATGCGTCAGTCATGGTGCCGGTGAATATTGCCTCCGTGGCGGCCACGCTTGTGATGCTGCATCTGTTTTTTCGCAAAGACATTCCGGCAACCTATGACCTGGTTAAGCTGAAAACGCCACGGGAAGCTATCCGTGACATGCGCACTTTTAAAACCGGGTGGCTGGTGCTGCTCCTGCTTCTGGCCGGCTTTTTTGGTCTGGAGCCGCTGGGCGTGCCGGTCAGTCTGGTCGCGGCGGTAGCCGCATTTATTCTCTGGCTGGTTGCGCGGAAAGGACACGCTATTGATACCCGGAAGGTGCTGAAGGGCGCGCCCTGGCAGATAGTCATCTTCTCGCTGGGCATGTATCTCGTTGTGTATGGCCTGCGCAACGCCGGACTTACGGATTATCTCTCTGCCATCCTGAACCGCTTTGCGGAGCACGGCGTCTGGGGTGCCACGCTGGGCACCGGTTTTCTGACGGCCTTCCTGTCATCGGTCATGAACAACATGCCTACCGTACTGGTTGGCGCGCTTTCCATTGACGGCAGTACCGCTCAGGGAGTGGTAAAGGAGGCGATGGTTTACGCCAACATCATCGGCTGCGATCTCGGTCCGAAAATCACCCCAATCGGCAGCCTGGCAACCCTGCTGTGGCTGCACGTTCTGGCGCAGAAAAACATCACCATCAGCTGGGGCTATTACTTTCGCGTGGGCATCGTAATGACCCTGCCGGTGCTTTTTGTGACGCTGGCGGCGCTGGTCCTGCGCCTGTCTGTTTAACCTTAACCCCGGGGCTGCGTCTGCGCAGCACCGTAACGGAGTACCGTTTATGACTGATATCACCATTTATCACAACCCGGCTTGCGGGACGTCCCGTAATACCCTGGCGCTTATCCGCAACAGTGGCGTGGAGCCTTCAGTGATTATGTATCTGGAGACGCCGCCGACGCGCGACGAGCTGCAAAAACTGATTGCGGATATGGGGATTAGCGTGCGCGCGTTGCTGCGCAAAAATACAGAGCCCTATGAGCAGCTGGGTCTGGCAGAGGACCGGTTCAGCGATGAAGAACTGCTGGATGCCATGCTGGCTCACCCCATCCTCATTAACCGTCCGGTAGTTGTGACGCCTCTCGGCACAAAGCTCTGTCGTCCGTCTGAAGCGGTTCTGGACATTCTGCCAGATCCGCAGCAGGGGCCTTTTACAAAAGAAGATGGCGAGCAGGTTATTGATGAGCACGGAAACCGTATCAGCCGCTGACCCCTGAGCATGCGCCTGACTGGACGGGACATACAAAAACAAAAGCCGGCAAAATGCCGGCTTTTTTCATATGCTGCGCTGGTTGACCCGCTCTGAAAGCTGCGCGGCGCTTTCTTTCCTTTCGCTGTAGCGATCGGTCAGATATTCACTCCGGCCGCGCGTCAGGAGGGTGAATTTCATCAGCTCCTCCATCACGTCAACGATGCGGTCGTAATACGGGGAAGGCTTCATGCGGCCGTCCTCCTCAAACTCGGCCCAGGCTTTTGCTACGGATGACTGGTTCGGGATGGTAATCATGCGCATCCAGCGGCCGAGGATGCGCATCTGGTTGACGGCATTAAACGACTGCGAGCCGCCGCTCACCTGCATGACGGCGAGAGTTTTTCCCTGCGACGGGCGAACCGCGCCGGACGTCAGGGGTATCCAGTCAATCTGCGCCTTCATGATGCCGGTCATGGCGCCGTGACGCTCAGGCGAGCACCAGACCATACCTTCTGACCAGAGAACCAGCTCACGCAGCTCGACAACTTTTGGGTGCGTCTCCGGGGCATCGTCAGGCAGCGGCAGGCCGGACGGGTTAAAAATTTTAACCTCTGCGCCCATCGCCGTCAGGAGCCGGGCGGCTTCCTCCGTCGCCAGCCGGCTGTAAGAGCGTTCTCGCAGCGAGCCGTAGAGCATCAGAATGCGAGGCGGGTGCGCCACTTCTGTGGCATGCAGTTTCTCTTCCGTCAGCGGCATGTCCAGAAGCGCGGGGTCAATGTTTTTCAGGGTATTGTTGATGTTGTTCACAATGAGGTCTCTTCGTGAGTCGTCGCGGGTGACAGGCCGCAGCTGCCGCCTGCGCAGCATTCTTCTGTCAAAAAGGCCATCAGCTGCTCAAGCTGCGCATAACACGGTCTGCAGAACAGAGTACGGCTCTGCCTTTCCTGGTTGATCAGGCCGGCGGATATCAGCGCAGAAAGATGATGGCTGAGCGTGGAGGCCGGAATGCCGAGGCGCTTCTGCAGTTCGCCGACCGGCAGGCCATTATGGCCCGCCTTAACCAGTTCCCGATAAATGCCCAGGCGCGTCGGGTGTCCTAATTCACGGAGTGCATTTGCTGCAGTATTTAAATCCATACTTCCTCCATAACTGTATTTCCAGAATAATGGAAATATATTTATGGAGTCAAACGGGCAAAATCTTTTTATTTGAGTAATTGTTAAAGCTGAACGTCTGTTTCTGGCATAACACGGATGCATGCGCAGGACAGCGTTCACTATGAGTGAAAAGAGAACATTGCCCGTCATCCGACGGGCAACACATTAAGCAGCTATTTACGCAATAAACGCAGGCCGTTTGCCACAACAAGCAGGCTTGCGCCCACGTCCGCAAACACGGCCATCCACATTGTGCCCATGCCTGCGATTGTCAGAGCCAGGAATACTGCCTTTATTCCAATTGCCATGACAATATTCTGAACCAGAACGTTGTAGGTCTGTCGGGATAGCCGGACAAAGGCAGGTATTTTCCGCAGGTCATCATCCATCAGCGCCACGTCGGCGGTTTCAATTGCAGTATCGGTTCCCATTGCGCCCATAGCGAAGCCAATATCCGCACGGGCCAGCGCCGGGGCATCATTGATGCCATCTCCGACCATGCCCGTAGTGCCCTGAGCAGCAAACGACTCTACAGCGCGGAGTTTGTCTTCCGGCAGCTGGTCGCCCCGGGCTTCATCTATACCGACCTGACTGGCGATCGCGCTGGCGGTGTGCGCATTGTCTCCCGTAAGCATGACCGTACTGACGCCGAGGCTGTGCAGCGCTTTTATCGCCTCCCGGCTGCTTTCTTTAACCGTATCAGCCACAGCAAACAGCCCGAGCACCTGCATTTTATCACTGAGTAAGACAACGGTTTTCCCCTGTGTTTCCAGCCGGGCAAGTGCCTCTTTTACAGCGGGCGGGCAGGCTAACGTTTCTTCCGTCAGCCTCAGGTTTCCAAGGTTGTAAGTTTTTCCGTTGATCACTCCTCGGACGCCGCGCCCGGCCAGAGCTTCAAAACTGTCCACGGTATAACGTTGTGTACCTTTTGCCGCCGCCGCCACGGCCTGCGATACCGGGTGATCGGAATAACCCGCCAGGCTGGCAGCCAGCGCACGCCCTTCGCTTTCCGTGACACCGGCATAAATCACCACATCTGTCTGTACCGGCTTCCCGTGAGTAAGCGTACCGGTCTTGTCGAGCGCCAGCCATTTAAGCCGGCGGCCTTCCTCCAGGTAAACACCGCCTTTAATCAGGATCCCTCTGCGAGCTGCAGACGTCAGACCGCTGACAATAGTCACCGGTGTGGAAATCACGAGCGCGCACGGACAGGCAATAACCAGCATGACCAGCGCCTTATAAATCCATTCCTGCCAGCTTCCTCCGCCAGTCAAAGGCGGAAGAACCGCAACCGCAACCGCAATGATAAATACGACGGGCGTATAGATACGTGAAAAGCGGTCGACAAAGCGTTGTGTGGGGGCTTTTGCTCCCTGAGCTTCCTCTACGGCATGAATGATTCGCGCCAGCGTGGTGTTCCCGGCAGCAGCCGTCACCCGATATTCAAAGCCGCCCGAGCCGTTAACCGTGCCGGCAAATACAGGATCGCCTTCACCTTTATCTACCGGCAGACTTTCTCCGGTAATGGGTGCCTGATTAATGGCGGTGCGGCCCCGGGTTACAATGCCATCCAGCGCAATACGCTCGCCGGGCCTGACCCTGACCACGCTGTCCAGAGAAACAGATTTTGCATCAGTTTCTTTCCAGGAACCGTCCTGCTGCTGAACCGTAGCCGTATCTGGCGTCAGCTTCATCAGGGAGCCTATAGCATTACGGGCGCGATCAAGAGACTTTGCCTCAATCAGCTCTGCTATCGTGAACAGCACCATCACCATAGCGGCTTCCGGCCACTGCCCGAGCGCCAGCGCACCGGTCACAGCAATACTCATCAGAGCATTGATGTTCAGATTGCCGTTACGCAGTGCTATCCAGCCTTTCTTGTAGGTAGTCAGGCCGCAGGCTGACACGGCAATCAGAGCCAGCGCAGCCTCGACCCACTCAGGCATGCCGACCCAGTGCATGGCCTCAGCGGCTATCGCCGCTGCGCCAGCCAGCGCCAGCGGCCACCAGGATTTTTTCTTTTCTTCCTTTACTGCATGCTGGCCACTGCTGTCAGGAAGTTCAGGTTCAAAGCCCAGTGAGCGAATGGCCACCAGAACCGGATCCAGCGCATCAGGAGTATGGACTACCGTCAGCACACGTTGCATCAGATTAAAGTCAAGCTCTTTGACCTCAGGCATGCCGTCCAGTTTTTTACGGATCAGGCCTTCTTCCACGGGACAGTCCATCTGCATAATCCGGATACTGGTACGCACCCCTTCAGCAGTAGTCTGCTGCGTCTGCAGCTCACTAAAAGTGACCGGGGACGGAGTACAGCAGGAAGCGGTCGTGCCTGATGGCTGACTGCCTGAACAAGAGCTCTTCTGACCAGCGGATTTTTCGCCCGTCAGTTGCGGATCAAATCCCAGCGAGCGTACAGCCTCAAGTACCGGTTCAAGAGCACGGGCCGCGTGAGTAACAGTAAGCGTCCGCTGCATAAGGTTAAATTCCAGATGTTTTACAGCAGACAGAGGCCCTAGTTTCTTACGGATCAGGGTCTCCTCTGTAGGACAGTCCATCTGCATAATGCGCAGGCGTGTCTGAATATCATTCCCGGCAGCATCTCTGGCTGAAGGGTTTATCGCTTCTGACGCGCAACAGCCAGTACCGCTGCAACATTCAGTGGCAGCGTCGTGTTCTGGCCTGCCTTCCTTCGCCGGAATATCGGAATTTACGACGTCCATATCTTTTACAGGCGAGTTTTTACCGGATGCGGTCGTTCCGCATTTACTGTTACTGCAGCAGTCACTCATGTTTTTATCCTGTTCATCGCTTATAGTGGCATTAAAGACCCTGAAGCAACTACAGGGTCAAGCATGAGTGAGGTGAAATATGAAAATTGGCGAACTCGCACGGCAGGCAGGGTGCCAGGTTGAAACCGTACGTTATTACGAACGGGAAGGATTATTACAGCCTGCAATACGCGACCAGACAAACAACTACCGGCATTATGACAGCACGCATCTGGAGCGACTGATGTTTATCCGTCGCTGCCGGGCGCTTGATATGACGCATGGTGAAATCCGGGTATTGCTGCAGGCGCGCAGTCAGCCAGATGCAGACTGCGGAACGGTGAACGCTCTGATAGATGAGCATCTTCATCATGTTCAGGCCCGGATTTGCGAGCTGAATATGCTGGAAAACCAGTTGAATGAGCTTCGGAGTCACTGCAACGCAAATCGGGCGACTCGCGACTGCGGCATTCTGCGTGAGCTGGAGCAGACTGAAGAGCCGGAATATGTGTCGCCAGTGATCACACCGGGCCACCTTGCAGGGAGCCATTCTCATTGATCTCTAAAAACTCCGCTCAAAAAAGCGTCTTAATCAAAAGTAAACGTCCGCTTTTGGCACAAAGCGGATATTGGCTTGAGAAGCACATACAGGCTGGCGAGCAGTGCGTAGCCAGCCCTTAAATGCCGCGAAGCGGCATGAAGGCGCCAGAAGCAGTTGCATATTGCACAAGAGCTGGACGGCGCTGGTAGCCCGGCGAAGCCGGTTCCGTTTTGATAGGTTTCACCAAACCCATCCCTTGCCCTGCTAAGCCAAACCTGCTAAACGCGATGTAAAGCCCCTGTGCGCCGTCGGAGTGGTCACGACAAGGCGTAGCCGCAGTCGGGGCGTATCTCCGCGTTAGCGGGCCGTCAGGGCCGCTTACGGGCGTGTTCTCCGGTGCTGAAGCGACAGTACTCACAGCGGCTTCAATTCCTAGTTACATCATCCATCTATAAAAGCGACTCCATCCCGGCCTCTGGCCGGGGCGGCGGCGCTTTTCAGGTGGGAGCCCCTCGATGCTGAAATGCGCACTGCGATCGTGATGTTATTTAATTAGCTTCTTATGATGACGGGCAATGCCCGTCGTTTTCGACGGGAGCTACTTTGAAGTACCGGCCCTTTGGGCAGGGCGGCGGGATCTGGTCAGTGGGGCAACCGGGCTTCAGGTACGGCTCCGGGATTTTGCCGGAGAGGGGCACGGGGTTTCAGGTTCGGCTCGGGTGGGGGTTAAATGAGAGTATTAATGAATGATGTAACTAATATGTATTGCCCGCCGCCTGTCGGCGGGAGCTACTTCAGGTTCTGAGCGGCGCGGACGCCTGCGGCCGCTGCAAGCGAAATCATTTAATTTATCTTCGCCAGATGTCTGCATGAAAACCTTATTTATTATTTTGATTATTCTTTCTGACGTAAGTCAGGACTGTATTGCGCGTAGTGCTGACTGTAATTGCAGGTAATTTTCTGATGTTGATTGCGGGTAACTGTGGGTAAAAAAGGCCGCAGTGATTTTGCGGCCACGATTCACTGATTGCCAGGAGAAATACCAGCGCAAAAGAGGGCGTTCAGTGCCCGGCACAAACGACTTCACCGCCAGTCAAGGCGGTTAAAATTGGGCGGGTATGTCAGTGAACTATATCAGGTACTTCAGGCAGCATGGGCTCATAGTCGAGCCCCAGCTCCAGCTGGCGCAGACATTTCCAGACCAGGCGATCAAAATCTTCCGGGGGAAGCGTTTTCCACTCGTGGACTGGACGCGTGCGCAGCAGCCTGGCCATCGCGTTACGCCTGTCATCAAGCGGCAGTTTACTCAGCCGTTTACGGCGCTTCTGCCTGGATGCTTTATCACGACGACTGATCAGCGTGGCCATGCGCATATTTTCATACCAGCGCCGGCGCGCGGCGCGAACTGAGGCGTGCGTGCCCGGTTCGATGATGCCGTCGGCTTCTGCAGCAAGACGTTCGTTGCGCTCAGCCAGAAATTTGTCCATATCGATGCCGCACAGCTGCCAGAACTGGTCGGTCAATACGATATGACGCGGCATGCAGTAACCGGTTACGGGGTCCATTTCAAGGTCCGGTCGCTCTATCAGGCCGTAACGCTCCCACTCTTCAAACAGGCGAGACAACCGGCTGGGTTCTACGCGCGTTTCCGGAATGACGTTGCCATTTTCGTCTTTCGGGCTCAGTTCATCGGCCAGCTTGCTGCCGTTAAAGGTGACAACAGAGGTGGCAAGATCCGCACGCTGGACACACAGCGGCCACATGGCGTCATACAGCGCCTGTTTTTCGGGACGAAAGTCACGTTTGCGCCCTGCGACGTCGCGCAGCTGCACAAAGTAGGGATGGCGGGATATGCGCTGACGCAGCGTCATTTTCCCTGTGCGCTTGTCCTTATTTACAAGGCGGCTCATGGCGTGGCCCATCTGACCCGGCAGGCGGCGATAGCCCTTCGGCGCGAACCATTCCGGATTAGAGCATTTGCAGGCAGTGGAATGATCGCCACGGTGGCGATTGTCAGGTCGGGAGAATGAATTGAGAGGTGTCTGCTTATGCATACCGCCCGGCGCTTATATTGCGCAGGCAGAGTATGCACAGTACGGATTGTCTTTTTCCGGGCATGAATCTATACTCCCCGCACAGGGCAATAATCCTGTGCAGTATAGTGTTGGGCCCCGTTAATCCTCATCCGTCGCCAAACTGAAGGGATTTTCGGGGTTTTTCTTTTCTGATTTGGTCCTGCCGCCTCAGATCCCTGCCGCTTTCCGGCGTGGCCAGCCATCAATTCTTAACTGTCCGTAATCTATCACTCAGAAACGCTTTCGGCAATAACGTGACCAGTCACAGCACTCCATTACTTCGTGCTTCCGCCTCAATCAGCTTTTCAAGCAACTCAGCCTGCGATATTCCCTTTAACTCACAAAGCTTAACCAGCGCCTCTTTCATCTCTGTATGGATAAAGAGACTGATGGCTCTGTGCGTTTCACGCTTTCGTGCCTTATAGGCGCGCGCGCGTTCCTTATCAGGAGTTGGCTGCTCTCTGTTACGGGTGCGTTTCTTTTCGGGAGCTGATGTTACTGAATCACGGGGGCTCATGCTCGTACCCTGCTGCAAAATAAGACTTTCCGCAGCATAGCATAAGCCAAATCAGTAATATGCCTTAATTGTGATACCTCACAGCCGCTGGCGAACGGGCTGATCCGGCGTTACGGACGGTTAACACGGTGGGTCAGTAAGACAGCCTGTACGCTGTACCTGCATCCCAGCGGGACTGCCAGTGCCGGAGGTAGCGATCAGCAAGCGCCGGCATATCTCCGATGACCAGCGCGTTTTCGCTGTTGTGCCGGGCACCTGAGCGGGTGTAGTTAAAACTGCCGGTTTCAACCATTCGTCCGTCAGCGACGATAAACTTGTCATGCAGGGCGGCGTACTGCCCGTTAAGACGAACCGGGATGTCGCGCGCTGCGAGCAGGTTAATGGCCGACTGGCTTATACGGTTCTGGTTCGCCTTTTCATCGAGCACCACGCGCACATTCACGCCGCGCGCTTTAGCTCTTATAAGGGCAGAGGCCACTTCAGGTGATGTAAAGCTGTAGCCGGCGAGCCGGATTTCCGTCTGTGCGCGATCAATGACATCGAGCACCAGCGCTACTGCGCTGCCTTCCGGGGAGAAGCCGACGCTGACGCCAGGCGCGTCCACGGCGTGAACTGCATCTGGCAGCAGCACCAGACTGCTTAACAGCAGTGGCAAAATAATGACCTTCATGGGGTTCTCCGGGGGTCGTGAGCGTGCGGGATTTTCAATCCTGGACGCGAGGGACCGGCCAACCGCAGGGCGGCAGGCCGTTTTTTCAGTCAGGCTTACCCGTCACCAGCACGTTCAGCAGGCCCATGTCAGAATATGCGTAGCGCAGCAGCTGCAGGCCGGCAAAAAACACCGCCGTGTTCAGAAAGGGCAGCAGCCACAGGCTCATGTTGTGCATGGCCATGCCGGCGAGCGGCGGCATGATAAGGGCGCTCACGCCCGTGGCCACAAACACGGACGTCAGGTTTCGCCCGCGCGTAAAGCGTCCTTTTTCCCGCCGCACCAGCTGCGGATGCAGCAGCAGGGTCACCGGCATCATGCCCGGACGGGCCTTCATCTCCCGGATGCGCGCCGTTTCGGCTTCCGCCAGGCGGTGCGTGGCTGAAAAATCCTTAATGAAGCCGTCAACCACGTTCTGTATGGCCTCACTGCAGCGGGGCTCGCCGCCTCCCTTACTCCAGCGGCGAAGCAGCGCGCCTTCTGCCCTTAACTCAGGCAGCCAGGCCATCAGCATCATCAGGGAAACGGCCACGGTGGCCGCAATAAGCAGTATTGTCATAGGGTCTACTCCAGCGTCTTTTGAGGTTTATGGCCAAACTCCGGCTCAGGTTCGCTGCGCTCGTGGCGCATCACGTTAACTTCATCGTTCATCATTGCGGTTCGGTCCTCACGCTCCGGCGACAGGTCGTAGTCGCGGTAATCAAAAGCCTCCTCTTCCTGCAGCTCTTCCAGCGCTGCTGCCAGCGCTGCCTCGCGCTCGCTTTCTCTGTCGTCCGGTGCGCTCCGCGCCTCTTCAGGCGCAACAGGCTCCGGCTCTTTCTCCTCCTGCCCCAGCGCGGCCTTAACGGCTTTCTCCAGCGCCTCGGCTTCGCGGCGGTCCAGCTCCTCCCCACCCGACGTCGCTGCTGCCGACGCGCCTCTGGCATCCGGACGTTCACTGTGGTCAGCAGAGAGCACGACAGGGCTTTCCGGGTTGTCCTTCATCAGCTGCAGCGCCTGCGCGACATCCGCGGCTTCCAGCACCTTTCCGTGCTTTTCCCCGCGCTGCAGCACGATGCGACTGCCGTCCGCTGCCCCTTCATAGTGGGCGGCTGAAAAGTCTACTTCCCCGGTGGAGGGGGATACCGGAACGTGCCAGTTTCCGCGCTGCCGGCCGTGCTCGTTGATAACCGGCCACAACATTTCCGGCGTTTTCCCGGCCATAAAGCGTGCGTCCACCGTCAGGTCCTGATCCACCCGGTCCGCCAGGCGCGTGCCTGATACCGGCAGGCTTTTGTCCCACGCCTGTATCTCCCGATCTGCCCGCACGTCTTCTGCCCGCATCAGCACGTCGTGCACCGTCTGGCGCCGCCCGCTTTTACTCTCCACCTTCGCTGCCCAGCCAGAAAGATTGTCGAAGTAGGTCTGAACGTGCTCCTTTGCCCTTGAGAGCTCTACGTATGTGCTGTCCAGCGCCGCCATGCGGCCTCTGGCGCCCTCTTCACCAAACAGGCCGATAAGGTACTTCACGGACGCGCCCTGCGAACTGTAGGTGGTGACGGCGTAGCCGTAGTCCATGTGGCGGTCGGCGTAGCGCGCGGCAGGATCGAATGACAGTTGCCGGTCGCCGGTATCGATGAGAATTTTTCCCTCCTCCGTAATGCCTGACACCACGGCCATGTCGCTGGCGCGCACGTTGCGGTCGCGGTCCGTTGCCGTCAGGCGAACTTTCTCACCGGTGCTGATTTCCCGCTCAACCTCTTTAAACACGGCAACATCCTCCTTGCGCAGCTCTGCGGGTCTGATCCAGCGGTCCGGCGCGCCATCAAGCCCCGCCATGCGCACCACGCCGCTTTCCTTATCCGTTTCCTCTACCCTGAAATACTGCTCGCCCCGGCGCACAACGTTGCCCTCCTGCGCCTCCCAGAACTTTTGCCGGCCCAGATCGGCATTGCTGTTGTTGACGCGTACCAGCAGCGGCACCGTGACGCCGTCACCCAGCGCCCCCTGTGCCTGCAGCCGGTTGTGCACCGCGCTGTTTATGGCCTCGCGGTCGGCGTTGAGTTCCGCCACGATGAGCGTATTGTCGCGCGCCTCCGGCGTCCGCCCGCTGTAGTCGTCTGCAATCATACCGATCAGGTCCGGACCCTCTTTGTCTGCCGGGGCCTGGCCCGGCCCGCTCGTCTCGTCAGCCACAGCCATCGTCTTGCCGTCCATCGCGCTGCTTTCAGGCACGTACGCGTCCGGCTGGCGCGGCACGCTCTGCGGGCTGGTATCTGCCGTGATGCGGACCGCCTCACGCACGTTGCCGGCAATAACCGCCTCCACGGCGGGCTTCAGCGCGGGGATCTGACGCACAATTTCCTTCATCACCGCCACGTCTGCGGCGCTGCGCTCAAGGGCCAGCGCAAACGGCGCGCCGGACTCCAGGGACTTCAGCTGGTCCTGGTCACCGCTCAGCACTGCACGGCCGCCGCCTTCGGCAATCACGTCCATCAGAGAGGCGAGCTGGGCGTTGCCGTTCATGGAGGACTCATCGATAACGAACACGGTGTTGCGGAAGTCGCGCGCCTGTCCGGCGGCCTGCCACTGGCTGCTTTCGCTCAGAAAACTGGCGATGGTCTGCGCCGGGATACCCGCGTCAGACAGCTCGCTGACGGCGCGGTGCGTGGGTGCCAGCCCGCGAATGTCCGGGGCGTTGTCTGCGGCGGCGAGTGCGGCTGCCACGGTGCGGAACTGCGTGGTTTTCCCCACCCCCGCATACCCCTGAATGGCGGTAAAGCGATCGCGGGTAGTCAGAATGAGGTTGCCCGCCTCGCGCTGGCCGTCCGTGAGCCCGGCGGCTTTCTCCTCACTCAGGCCGCCGGCCAGCAGGGGTTTTACGCTGTTTTTTCCTTCGGCAACGTGGCGCAGGATGGACACCTCATTCTCAAAGTTCTCGCGGGAGATGTACTTCCCGGCCGCGCCCTGCTCCCCGCTGAGTTCAAAAATCTCCCCGCGCTGCACCAGGCGTGACAGCTCCTCCTGCGCGCGCTCGGGCGTGATGCTGCGGTCGGTGTTAATCACCCCGGCCAGCGCCCGGACGCCCGTGAACGTCACGTCGGTGCCGGTGGCTTTCTCGATGGCCAGCCGCATCGCGCGCTCCGGCTGCGACATCTTCCGGGACTCCAGCTCCCGCAGGGCGTCCGTCAGCTCGCTTTCCCCGGCGAGCGATTTGATGCCCTGCGTCACGCTGACCACCGGGCGGTTTTCCTCCAGGCGGCGGCCGATGGTGGCCTCGTCCAGCGGGGTGAATGCAATCACGTCCGAGCCGCTGCGGCGCAGCATGTTTACGGTCGCGTCGTTCACCTCCTTGCCCGCCAGCACCGCCACCACGCGCCCCTCCGTGCGACGCGTGGCGCCAAAAGACTCGGCGTAGGCGTAGTCCGCGTAGAGCGGCGCGTTGCGGTCGAGCCTGACGCGCTCGCCCTTTGCGTTTTCCATCGTGATGGTGTCCTTAAACAGCCAGCGCCCCTCCTTCACGCCGGTGACGGTCAGCCGCTCCCCGCTGCCGGCCCGGCTGCCGAGATCGGCCGTGGCGCGCAGCTGCTCGCCCTCGCGCAGCTCCAGCTTTTTCTCCCGGTAAAGCCGGTAGTGGCTGTCGATGCTGCTGATGCTCACGCCCTGCGTCTGCCCCTTTTCGTCTTTCAGGGTCAGCAGGTTATGCCGCTCGCTGACGCCGGCGATGGTGAACACCGACTTCTGGCCCTGCCCCTCGTGATGCTCCAGCACCATGCCCGCGCGGTAGACGCTGCGGTCGTTGCGGTTGCTGGCGTCCAGCCACACCGGCACCCGCACCGTGGCTTCGCCCAGCACCCGGCCGAGCTGCCCCTCGTCGGCGAGGATTTCCCGGGTCCGGATCGTGAGCTGGTCGCGCGTGCGCGCGTTGCCCGCCTGCAGCGACACCTGCCGGCCCTGCGCTTTTTCCTGCGCGTAGTAGCGCGCCGCCACACTGAGCCGGTCCTCCACCGTGTCCTTCTGCACCATCGTCACGCGTACGTTTTCGGTCTTCGGTGAAGCGGTGAACTGTTTCACGCCCGCCGCGCTCAGCACTTCCGACGCAAAGCCTGCCGTGCGTCGGGCATGAGTATCGGTCACCAGCGTGGCGCCATCGTGCTGCGCCGCCGTCTTCAGCACGTCGTGCAGCCCGGAGGTGTTAAAGCGCTCGGCCTCCGCAACCAGCACCAGCGGGCGCGCCGGCAGCTCAGCGCTTTTCATCTCCTCCGCCGTCATAAGCTGTACGCCGGGCTTGTCGCCGAAGGTCGCCAGCTGGCGCTTGCGCGCGGCGCCGTCGGCGGCCACCACGACCAGCGGACGCCTGTTCTCGCTGGCCATTGCCATGATGCTGTTGTTGAGGTCGCTGATGAACTGCGTGCCGCCGCGCACGTCAATCAGCGACACCGCGCGATCGGCGTCGGCCACCTGCGCCAGCACGCCGCGCTCGCCCGCCGGCGCTGTGAGCCCGCCGCGCTTTTCCGCCAGCCCGGCGGCCAGCTGCGACAGGCGCGCCTCGTCGCGAACGTGGGCGGCTGTGGTGAACAGCGTCTGGTTTTTATCCACGGCGATAAGCTGGCCGTGACCGATGGCGCTGTCAATGGCCTTACGCGCCTGCCCGTAAACGCCCTCCCTGACGGGTACATGATTGAGCACGCTGGTCATCACGTCGTCATAAGTCACGCGCACGCTTTTCGACGACAGCCTCTCGATGGCCTCCCGCACAGCGCCGTCGAGCACCGAAGGCGTGGCGGCTTTCTCTTCCTGCCCGGCGCTTTCGGCTTCACGCTGCTGCTGGCGCTCCGCCAGCTCCTCCCTGAACGTCTCAACATCAAAGCCGGTATCCTCAAGCACCGACTGCCAGTGCTCGCGCAGCGTCTCCGGGTCTTCAAAGTGCTTGGCCTGGCGGGAATCGAGGGCGGCCATGCTTTTCTGCTTCGCCGTCGCGTTTTCGCCGACCAGATCGAGAATGTCCTGGCGGCGCGAAGAAAACGGCTTCACCGGCACGCCGGTGATGTCCCACTCCCCGCGCGGCCCGGTGTCCTCGGTCTGGTAGCCCGCAGGCTCAATGATGGACCGGTAGTGGCCACGGTAGAGCGCCCCGATGCTCACCTGCTCGTTCCAGACCACGTCGGTAAAGCCCTGCTTTCCGCTGATGTCGGTGGAAAGGGTTTTCCAGCCGTTTTGCGAGAGCGTGGCGTTGGCCACAACCGCATGCGTGTGCATCTGAGGTTCAAGGTTGCGGCTGGTGTCGTGCATGAAGGTCGCGATCACCAGGTTGCCGGTTTTCTCCATCTCGGTAATGCCGTCGGTCATGGTGCGCGTGGTGGCGAGTTTCTCAACTTCGTCCAGCGTGCGGCGCACCGCCTCCTTGTGTGCATCCACGAGAAAGGTGTCGCCGGTCACGAGCGCAAGCACCGAGGCGCTCTTGGGTGCGGAAAATGTCAGGTCGTAGCCCGGACGGTGTTTATTGACTCCACCCTCCATGCGGCGCATGTCGGTGCCGTCCGGTAGCTGGCCTTCCAGCACCGCGACGAAGGTGTCCCGGTTAACCGGGCCCTCAAGGCCCAGATTTTCCGCGCCCGTGCCGTACCACTCCGTGGACTGCTCGCCGAGGAAGTAATAGTTGTCTTCGTTGGTGTAGTAGGCGCCGGCCTTACCGGCGCTTTTGACTGCAGAGACTGACAGCATGATTCACCTCAGTTACGGTCCAGACCAAAATCCGTGCCGTTATGTTTAACCACGTCCATAACCTGCAGGCGCTGCTCTGCCTCCTGCTGTGCGGCCGGCGCAGGCACTGTGGTTTCTGGGGATGGGGATGCTTCCGCTACAGGAGGCGGCAGCGCCACTACGCGCCCGCCTGCTTCGGCAGCTGCCGCCTGAGCCGCTGGAGACGACGCCGTAGCGTTTTCAGCGGGAGCCGTTGCGCTCTGCGTACCTGCAGCGGCTCCGGTGTTGCCCGCGCTCTGTTCGTCTTCAGGTTTTGCAGCCGCTACAGCTGCGTCACCGAACAGCCGCCCGACAATCTGGCTGGCCTTGTTGTCGGCGGTTTCGCCCGCAAGCGTTGCCTCGATGTCCGGGTCAAACACGTCCTCGACGTCGCGTGGAATACGCCCTTCAGCAATTTCGCGGTAGGGTTTCCAGGGCAGCTTCATGCGCACCACCGGCCACTCGCCCGGCAGGGTGATGTAGCACTCGAGGTCGTTGAGGCTCTGCACGTCGGAATAGCTGACCAGGAACTCGTTAACCTCGTCTTTGGAGAACTGCACGCCGTCGCGGATGATGTCGATGCCGTAGCTGTACTGATCTTTGAACTTCTTGTGACGCTGTTCGCCGATTTCCTTCTGTACCCAGTCCGCAATCGAGCCGCTGGGGGCACGGTAAAAGACGCGGGTGTTCAGCAGGTCCCAGATAGATTTGGCCGCGTTGGTGCCGTAGGTTTCTTCCAGCTGCGGGAAGTTCTGCAGACCGACAACGGTACAGCCACCAAACTTACGGCCCTCGGCGCAGAACTCCGGCAGAATGGGCAGCTTGTGCAGGGACGGCAGCTCATCCAGAAAAATCCAGATGCGGCGGTTACGATCGGCTTTCAGGCCCAGAATGCCGGACATGGTCATATAGAGCCACGCGCTCAACAGTGGCTTCAGTGCATTGTGGTTCTGGCCGTCACTGGAGATGAAAATCCACGGATTATCGCCGCTCGCGTCTTCGGTGTGCAGCCAGTCGCGGATGCTGAACGGGCGGCGGACCTGCTCATCCAGCCCTTGCAGGTAGCGCAGCGAGCGAACGTAGGTGGTCAGAATGGTGCGGATGGTCATCGCGGTTTTCTCGATGCTGCCATCCACCAGATTTGCCGCGTCCGTGCCCTCAAGATACTGGCGCAGATCAGCCAGGCTGATGGACATCAGCTTTTTCAACAGCTCACCGATGCTGCGGTTTTTATCACGTCCCATCCGGCGGGAGGCAGCCACAAACATAGAACGGGCTGACAGCACCCAGAACGGATCGCTGCTGCCGCTGCTGTCAGGTAGTAATGAGGTAGAAAAGTTCTCAAAATCGCCCACCGTTTGGCACTCTTCCCACAGATCCCAGAACGGACAGCGTTTATCGAAAGGACAAAGGATCTTGTCCTTATCCTGCCTATAGAAGGTTGGGATAAAGTTATTCCCTTTGTCGTAGATAATGACGCGGTCGCCTCGCGCGCGAAGCTGGCGCAGCAGGTCGTTCAGCGCGGTACTTTTGCCCGAGCCGACGGTGCCGTGGAAGCCGAAGTTCTGCATTTCGGAGTCTTTAAGGATGTGCAGACCGCAAATGCTGAGCGGGGACATCACGTCGGCTTTTTTGAGCAGGCGGTTCACTACTGCAGGGCTTGTCGCCAGAATGCGGCCGCCGGTGAGCTCACTCTCGCGCTGCTTCGCGCCCTTACTCCCGAGAAACCAGGTAATGCCGAGAATGGCGGCAACAAAGCAGAATGTGGCAATGCCCCAGCCGTAAAATGCGGCGTCTTTAACGCTTTCGCCCATCTGCACGAAGTACGGATCGTTCATCACCTGCTGAGCAGTGTGTTTAAACGCCACCACTTCGCCGTTGGGTCGCTCAAAATGAAAGGTCCAGCCGCTTTTAGAATTACCGCCGGAGAATTTCGACAGCGGCATGACAAACCACTTAACCAGCCAGTAGGCGCTACCGTGAATGAACTCCTGCAGCGTAAGGCGCAGCAGCATCCAGCTGAAAAATACCAGTGCAGAAAACAGCACAACCCAGTAGGAGGCGATATTCATGATCTGCACAAACATGCCGATCATGTATTTCATCACCTGGCCGCCCTGGGTAAAGTCGCGGGCGTTGAGGCTCATTGAAAGTCCTTTATGTGGAAACAGAGACGGGCGCGCAGGGCTGCGGGCAGGCAAAAGCCAGACAGAAAGCTGCGCGGGGTTTACTTACGGTGCGAACGTGCCCGGATGGGCTGACGTGATGTTCCGCCTCCTCCGCCAGACGCAGGGCGCGTCAGGCTGTGCGGCGGGCGGTCTCAGCTGACTGAAACCTGAAACAATGGCTGATTAATCTGGTCTTCAACAAACCGCTGATCAGCGTCACTCAGCGCGCTAAAACGCGTGGAAAACCTTCGGATGTAGTTCATCAGGTTGGTCGTGTTGGTGAAAAACACCGGACACACCGTGCGAACTTCCTGCAGAACGGGCTGAATGATCGAAGTAAACGCATCGAGCTTTCCGATCTCTTTTAGGTCGTTTTCAATAAGCTCCTCATGCTCCGTCAGTGGGCAGACGGTTACGCCCGGGAAGGGATACAGGACGCGCAGCGTGTCCGAATATTCCCGTACTTTGCAGTCAAACGCGTCTTCCAGTGCCGGTAACCGGTTATTGCTACGCATAGGCGAAAGCAGCCTTTCAGGCTCTACGGTAGCGGCAGTATAGTATTCGGTCTGCTGTCGGATAATCCCGGCCGGATCGGCACGACGCCAGATAGCCGGTTCGCGTGCGGACGGCCTGTCGCCAGCGTTCACGGTCAGGCGGGGCTGACAGGATGCCGGTATCCAGTTTCTGGCCTCAGCCGGGGTTTTATCCCGGAAGGGGGTGTTGAAAACGCCGTTCCACAAGTGAATAACGTCCGTTACTGCATCGTCATCGCCGACAATGTGCATATGCACGCGGTGCACGGACACCTCACCCTGAACGGCCCAGCGGGTTATCACGGTTATGTCCGTCACGTCAGTGTCCGTATTCAGCAGAATACCGTGAATAGCTTTGCGTCCTTTTTTACGGCAGACGTAATGCAGACGCTTATTAGGTGACGGGAATCGGACGGTAATATCTCTTTCAGCATGAAGGTGTAGACCTAATTCCGGGATTTCGACATCAATTAAGTTAACAGAGATATTGGAGTAATTTAAAAAGAAAGAAGGTGTTAAGTGTATTAGCATTTTTTCCTCTAAATATTCAGATTAAGAGAGAGATGCAAAAGCTCCCGCCTGAATTTAATCAGGCGGGAACACTTTATTAGATAAGTTGTTTTACGCTTTATTTCTTATAGATTTCACAGCTCCAATAATGGAAGAAACCTGATAGCGTGATATATCCATATTGAAGACAATGAAGATCAGGAACGTAGCAACAAAGTTACCGATTACAAGAGGTAGTATGCTCCACTCAGTAAGGACTCCTGCAAGCCCGCATGTAACCAAGGCTACGAACCAAACTACCCCATACGCTCTGACTTTCCCTGATATTAATTTTGTTAGCTCTAAACTTTTTAACTTGTCAGATCTAATCATGTTGAACAGGCTTGCATATGATGCAGTGAATGAAAAAATCACAAGCCAGTGGAAGATACCGAAAGCTACAAAAAACAGCCACAATCCAACATTCTTTGGTTGAGGTAGCGAAAAATAACTTAATACACCGAGAACACAATATGCAATGAAGTGATATTTAACCTTACTGAACATCCCAAAAAAACTAGGCACCTCTCTATCAGACGAACCTATGAAGTCTATTATTTCCTTGGAGTCCTTTTCAATTTGTGCATATGTCATCATATTAACTACTCCTTACCATCCCCTTTGTAATCTTTATGGGTGTGATTCTTAAAAGGGTTCACTAATAAGTCGTCTTGTTGCTTATCAGCAGCCCGCTTATCATCCGCAAAGTTATTCGCGCTCGACGTATACTCTCCCATACGTGACGCTATACCGCTATCTGTTTCACCTTTAGCTTTTTCAATAGTAGCATTTGCGTCGATGGCTTTATTGTTAACTACAGCCTGCTGTTCCTCAACATCATTGATAACGCCAGTGCGTATGTTATTTCTGGCTACACCTGCATCAATGTTCTGATTTGCACTATCGTATGCTCCTCCGAACTGAGCGCCTGCTCTATTCGCCGGTGCGCCCATACCTTCACCCGTGCTTCCTGAGTTGCGCGCATAGTCTCCGTCAATGCGGCCCTGCAACTTCTCTGCAAAGAACTCCTGCACCAGACCGTCGCGCTGCTTCTGAATGCCTTCATCGGACGTGTTAGTAAGGATAGTTTCGGCATTCCCCGGAGAACGCTTCTGAGCCCACTCCACAAACTGCTGCGTGTAGTTGTCACGTGCGCCTGCGCTGAGCGTTTCAGTCTCAGAGGCCATTTTCTGCAATTCATGCGTATGCGACTGACTGGCCGTGTACTGCGCATATTTGCTGTCAGAGGTGGTGATGCCAGAAGAGATCTGGTTCATCAGGCCGGTCGCATTGTTATCAACGTGCTGTCCATTGTAGGTCGTGCTGTAATTACGCAGCACATCCATACCCTGGCTGAAGTCCTGCGACTCGCGAGCGGAGATAGTTTGCGAATTATCATTTCCACTTTGTCCGCCCTCAGAAGTCTGAGATGTTGAACCAGTTCTCCCTGTCAATTCTGTACCGCCATGAACATCCCCTTTGACCGAAGCACCTGTAACCCACTCTCCTGCTTTGCCCCAGAGTGATTTACTTGAATCAATACCCGCCTGTGTTCGTGCTCCAGTATTTACTGATGCGCTCCGGGATTTATCTTCAAGCTCCGAGTACGCCTCATTCAGGCTGATGTGATTGCGGGTCGCATAATCCTGCGCCACGTTCTGCATTTTGTTCACGCGCTCGGCATCGGTGATGCTCATGCCGGTTGAAGCGGACAGGGTTTTCGAATCGCTGTTGCCAAACTGCTCATGGAACTGCTTGAGCTGCGAGCCGGTTTCCTGCACAGAATGGTTGTAGCCCTGCGCCGCCATTTCGGTCTGCGCCATGCTGTCGCGCACCGATCGCTGCGCCGCGCTCGCCAGATTGCGGTCAAGATGCAGATCGACCGGCAGGCGGCTGGTTGCGCCGGACGCGTCATACACCGTCTGTCCGTCCTGCGTCATGGTACGCATAGCGCCGTTACCCAGCTGCATTGTGGTCATCCCCTCACGATATGCGCGGTTCAGGTCCGTTTTGTGCCCGTTGATATTATCCATCTGCACGTTACCCACGCTCATGTTACCCGACGCCACCGCGCCGGAGTCTGCTGCAGACGCGCTGCTGAGCGCGCTGCCCAGGCTGGAGCTGAGGCTGGCAAAACTCTGGCCCAGCCCGGTGAAAAGCCGGAACGCCAGGAAAGGAATGGACAGCATCAGCCAGCCGGCAATGCCCGCCGTGGTGGTACTGGTTTCCATCAGGCGGTTCATGTTGGAGAGCGTCGGCCCCGTGGCGTGGAAGCTGCTCTGCGTACTGTAGTTCACCGCAAAGTTAAAAATGGCGAACATCACCGGCCACAGCATCAGGCTGCCCATAAAGTTCAGATAGCTCTTGATGACGGACCAGGCAATTTCCCGCACGTAGAGCGCCAGCACCATCACCGGGAAGATGCAGATGCAGAACAGCAGCAGCACCGTGTGCAGCTGTGGCAGCACCTCCGTCGCAATGGTGTAGCTGACCGCGTGCGACAGGCGCAGCTTCATCAGAGACTGCTCGGACGCGATGTCCACCATCGAGGCGGTGTCGCCCATACCCTTCACGTAGCTGTTCAGCCCGCGACGCAGGCCCGCGACGGCGATGTTCTGCATCATGATCGCCTGCGCCGACTTGCTGCTGCCAAGGAAGTATTCATAGGACCCTGCCAGCTGCTCGGCGTATACCGTCTGCGGCGCGTTGTTGCCCGGCAGCATGCGGACCGCGTGGGCCATGAACGTGCTGCCTGTATTGTTAGCCTCTGCCGTCAGCAGGGTTTTCAGTCGTGGCGCCGCGTCCCGGCAGACCATGAACGTCGTGCCGTTAGCGTCGCGCCAGTAGATGGCGCGCAGCGGACTCGGGTTACTGAAAATCTGCGCCTGCACGTCTTCTGACTCCATCACGTCCTGCATGCTGTACTTGTGGTTCAGCATGATGTCCGGCACCACGCAGTTCTTCGCGTACTCGCCCATGTTGTAGGCCAGCACCGGGTTGCGGCTGTCGATGGTGAAGCTGTCCTGCAGCAGCTTGCTCGCAAACAGCATGCCGGTTTTGGTGTAGGACCGCTCGTCCGGGAAGTGAAAGATGTCCTCGTAGGTTGTCGTGAGCGTGTAGCCCACGCCGGTGGCCAGATAGAGCGGCAGAGCAAGCCCCGCCGGCACGTTATCGACCCGCCCTATAGTGTCCGGGTCGGTCAGGTCGTTGACCACCACCGTGACCTTCGGCGTCAGCAGCAGCGCGGTAACCATCACGAACGTCATACCCCAGCCGAACATCGCGCTCAGGCTGTGCGTGCGCAGATAGGTCATCACGCAGAAGGCGATGCCCAGCATCTCCGCCACCCAGATTGTGCTTTTCCAGCCGCCGTTTTCCATCACCGTGGCAACCGCGTTAAGCCCCATCGTGATCATGCCGCCGGAGCTGACCACCCATATATCAAGCGCCATGCTTACCCCCCGAACTGATAGTTCGACAGCACGCTGTCGGAAACGGATGAAGAGAGCTGCTGGCGCGTTTCGGACAGGCTGCGGTCATACTCCGCCAGCCCGTTCTGCTGCACCTGAATGCGCGCGACGCGCTGGCTCAGCTCGTTGCGCACCTGACGCAGGTTCTCGCGAAAGTGCTTGTTCTCTTCTTCGGTATCGAGCGTGCCTGCTGCCCCGCTCGCGGCTACGTCGATCAGGCCGTTGATGTAGGACATCACCATATCGGCTGCGATGTACTCCGCCAGGCTGCTGACCACGCTCTGATCCATGCCCACCGACGCGGAGTCGATGGTGTAACGCAGGATGCGCACGCGAGTGCTGCTGATAAGCGCCTTTTCGTTATCGTTAAGCGCTGTGTCGGTGCGGCTTTTGTCGAAGATGTCGTTGAGCATGTCCCGTACCCGGCCGGTCATGCCTTCATCTTCCGAGAGCGTGAGTTCCGCGATTGTGGGCGACAGGCAGGTGGTGTTGTCGTTACAGCGGTAGATTTTCTCGGTGCCGCCGTTCAGGAGCGTATTGAACATCGACTCGCTGCCCCCGCGCGGCTGCAGGAACGTCGGGTTGCCGTTCGCGTCATAAATCACCGTGCCGACCATCGACATAATGAACTCCTTCAGCGCGCGATCGTTGCTGAAAAACTGGTTGAGCTTCGTGAACGTGTCCCAGGTCAGGTTGCGGTTGCGCGGGATGCGCTTTTTCTCTTCGTCAGTCGCCTTGTCGAACACGCTGTTGGTTTCCCCACCCACGCCGCAGCCCTGCCGCGACGCCGCCCAGTCAGAGAACACGTCGTGCTTGGTGCCGAGGTCCTGACAGATTTGCGAGCTGGCCGCCTGGGTCTTTGGCCACAGACCGCCGACGATGGACTGCGCGGCCTGGCAGGTGGAGATGTTCATGTTATTGGTGTCTGCCGCGAGCTTCTGCAGGTAGTCCTTCACTGCTTTACACTGCGGGCAGATGGTTTCGAGCCCGAGGTCAAAGGCGTAGCCGGCGGCGTTGCTCAGGATCTGCTTGCCCATGATTTTGATGCTGTCGCTGTTGATGAAGCTGAACGAGCCCAGATAGGCGTCGATGCCGCCGCAGCCCGACTTGATGTCCGGAAGCGTGACCGAAATCAGCTGGATGTTGCGCACCGGCGTGCGGATAAACAGGTTGCCGCCGGTCAGATAGCCCGCCGACTGCCCCTGCCAGGCGGCCGCCTGGGTGTAGTTACCGCCACCGCCGCCCATGTCGTTAAAGAACTTGTTGATGTCGTTCTGCACGTCCGCAAAGGCGGGAGTGGACAGTAAAAAACCAGACGCCAGAGCGGCACTTAACGCAAATTTATTCATCACAGCACCCCCAGGCGCACGGCCAGCGCAAATGACTCGTCCAGGCGCTGCTTCAGCGCCTCCTCACTCATTTCCCCCTGCGACAGCGGGATGGTTACCAGCGACTGCGTGTTGATAATGAAGTCGGTGGGCGTTGCTTGCGGCAGCTCCGCGAAAAAGTCCTTCAGGATGCCGTCGTTTACCGGCATGACCTTCGGGAACACCGCGTCGCCCTTGCCGTCGAAGCTGTAAACGAACACCCCGATGCCGGTCTGCTCGGACACCGACTTCAGGGTCGGGTTGAAGCGGTGGCAGTACGGGCAGTCGGAGCGGACAAAGTGCACGATCTGCCAGTGACCCACGTCCACGCGGCGCCCGTCGCTCAGGTGATACCAGACCGGCTTTGCCGCCGCCGTCTGCGGTCGTGCAGCGGGCGTATCTGCGGTGGCGCTTTTCTCTGGCTGGCTATCCGTCTGTGCGGACGCGTCAGCACCCTCTTTCGCCTGCTCCAGGCGGGCAATGTCGTCAATCGTGCTGGCCGTGGCCAGCACCGGCGTGAGCATCAGCAGTACGGCAAAGAGTCTTGAAATCATGGGTTAATCCTCGGGCTGGAAGTCGGTAACGATGTTGAGCATGCGGCGCGCCAGGTCGTCCTGGGTGATAAAGCCGTAGGCCAGCGGCTGGTATTTCTTCGTGCGCGGCTCGACCAGGTAAATGGCCGGGAAGTGTTCTATCTTCATCTTTTCCGCCTGACCGGCGTTCTGACGGGTGTCCGGCAGGTCCGGGCTGGCGCGTCCGTCCACGGTCACGGGTATAACGGTCAGGCCGTACTGCTCGCTGAACTCTTTCACCACGCCGCCGAGCCGGTTATCCAGCGGCTCGTTACCGCGATAGAAGAAGAACACGCCGTAGCGCTGATTGACGTAGCGGATAGCCGCCTGCTGCTTCTGGCGCTGCTCGGTGTACTGTATGTTGGCGGTGCCGTTGTAGAACGGGTGCTTCAGGCTGTAGTCCAGCTCCGGGTTATCCAGCAGCACCTTCTCCCAGCGCGAGGCGAACATGCTGGCCTGATTCACCATCCAGTCCTGAACGATTTTGTAGCGCCGGATGTTTTCGGTAGAGGGGTGCAGCATCGCCTCGTTCATCAGGTTGTCGCGAAACGCCTGCAGGCGCTTCATCTTCTGCGTGGGCGTCTCCTGCGGTGCGGCGGGCGGCGGCGCCGGCTGCTCTTCCTCGTCCTTTTTTACCGGCTCGTTGTACCAGTACCAGCCGACCGCCGGATCGTAGTTGTAGCCGTCGGGCTTTGCTTCTTCTGCCGCGTGCAGCGGCGATACCGCCAGCAGCAGCGCGAGGCCAATGAGTTTTCTCACGCTTAGTCTCCTGATTTGAGGCTGTTCTGGATGTCGGAGGTGATGCGCTGGTTCAGCGCGTCCTGGTCGGGCAGCTTGATATTGCTGTTCAGGTCGTCGTAGAAGTCGCTGAAGTCGATGTGATCGAACTTAATGCCCTGCAGCTCGGCGACCTTTATTCCTCTGCAGTCCGGGCTTTCACCCGAGCCGAAGCTGATGCCCAGCTGGTCGCGCCGCCCCTGCTCCTGCACGATGCGGGCAAGCTTGCTGTCGAACACGCAGTAGCCCTCTTTCTGCTGCAGGCAGACCCCGAGCACCTTTTTCGAGCAGTAGGAGCCGACCTTCACGACCAGCTTTTTCTCCTTCCCGGTGCCGATCTCCTTCTCCTCGGTGTTGCAGTGCGCGAGCCCCGCGCTCTGCCCCCAGCCGCCGCTTTTGCAGCAGTTGCTGAAGCCCGCCGCGCTTTTGCGGCAGGCCATCGCCTTGCCCGTAAACGCCGTCACCTGGTTCGGGTCCATACCCGCGAAGTCCTTGCCCGCGGCCGCGAGCGCGGCCAGCTGCGATACCGCCATTTCAAAGTTCTGGTTCTGGCCCGCCTGCATCGCCGAGCAGCTGCCGTCCGAGCAGTAGAACTCCGAGCCGCAGACGTAGCCGGTGCTTTTCACGGTGTGCGCACACTGGTAGGTCAGCTTGCTGTAGACGCAGAGGTTGCCGATTTTCTGGGTGCAGGTGCGGGTGCCTTCGCTGCAGTTCGGATCGTCGATGTACGCCTGACAGGTGTTGGTATCGTCTTCGAACACGTTCCACTGCGTGGTGTAGCCCCAGCAGTCGCTGTAGAGGCTGTAGGCCTTGCCGCCGACCGTCACTGAGCGGGTGCCGCCCGGGTCGCTGCAGACCTCGCTCATCTTCACCGCGTCGCCCATGTCGGCCGGGCAGCTGTTGGTCCATTCGATGCCCGCTGTGACCGTGTCGCGTACTGCCTGCATCGGCAAAGTCACGCGAAACACGTTGGTGCCGTTAGCAATCGTTCTGATCAGCCCGTCCCGCCCGCTGCCTTTGTTGCCGTCAGTGTCGTACAGCACAAACAGAGACACCGTCTGCCCTTTGCTCACTTTCTGCGTTGCGATGCTGAAGTCCCCGTTCCGGTTTGGCTTGGCCTTAACCGTCGTGCCAAAAGCCTGAATGTAATACCAGAGGCGATTTCCCGACTCCCCGTGGTACGAGGGCGCTCGCGGGTATTCATATGCCCAGACGCCGCTGCTGATGGTGCCGTCTTCAGGAATAGTGAAGTCGTAACGTATCCAGTAGTTATCGACCGGTACGCCCGTCGAGCTGCCTGCATTAAGAACCAGCTGCGTGCTGTATTCCTCATACGATCCGGTCGTCACGATGGTGGCCTTACGCGTGCACGACTGCGTAAGCGGGGTCGCCATTTCACAGCTGTGGGTGGTGTACGTGGTTTTGTTCAGCTCCTGCGCCACGCACTGGCTGCCGTTCACGCCGGTTATGGCGTTGGCGTTTTCCCGGATTTCGTCGCTGTACTTCATCATGTCCGAGTCATAGCTGAGCTTGTCCGCCGGATTGTTTACGTAGGACTCGCGCGCGGTCTGCCCGAGGTCGGACTCGCTCAGCTCCGTCTGTCCCTTCACGTCAATGTTTGATGACGTCTGGGTCGGGCCGCTGTAGTAGCCGCGCTGCGGCGCGTCTGAGCTGTAGTTGTCGAAGTAACCGTTCGGATCGGCGCTGGTCGTGCCGTCTGCGGATTTGCCGGCGTTAATGCCTTCCTGGTTGGAAGCGTCCATCGACGCCGCCAGAACGCTGGCCGACAGGCAGGTCAGCAGCAGCCCCTGCAGCAGGGAGCGAGTGGCTTTTTTCATAAGAGTTTCCGGAAAGGGTTAAGAAAGCCCGCCGCAGCGGGCAGCGGGGTCGGTCAGGGCTTTTTGCGGCAGTCGCCGCGCGTCTCGATCATGCTCAGCGCCTGATTCAGCGCGACGTTGCCGTACACGATGTCGAACTGGTCGCCGCACTTCTTCACCAGCGCCGGCACCTGCTTCACGCCGTAGCGCTCAAAGCGCACCGGATCTATCTGCACGCCGCGCACCTTATAGGTGCTGACCATGTACATCATGTACTTCGCGGTCTGCTCCATGCTGTCGCCGACCAGCCCCCGGAAGTAGACCGGAATGTCCCGGGCTTCGGCCGCCTTCATCAGAATGGCCATCTCCTTTTCGGGCACTGACGCGGACAGGAAATAGGCCGTCTCGTTTTCTGTGCTGCCGACCTGCGTGCCCTGCGGCGCGTCCTCCGCCTGCGCGGCCATCGCCGCCGTCAGCCCGGCGGCAATCAGCAGCGTGTTGCGTGTTTTCCTCATGTGTCCTCGCTTAAAGCACAACGCAGTTGCGCTTTTTCCAGATGAGATAGCCATAGTTCTTTTTGGTAGTGGGCATTTCCTTACCGGTCTGCCACAGCATCACGTTGCGCCCAAAGGGATGACAGGACGCCACGTCCGGGATGGTGTTCACCATCTGATAGCGGTAGCGGCTTTTCGGCATGATCGCGGACGGATACTCGTAGCAGACGGCGGTGTTCTGCGGCACGGTGTCCAGGATGAGCCCCTCGCGGTGCAGCTTGAAGTCCATACGCTCGGAGAGCAGCGCCCCGCTGTTGAGCCCGCTCGACTCGTTCACGATGTTGCCCGTGAACGGGTACATCGAGCCGTGCGAGCCCGCGCACCAGAACAGCGCATCAATCGGTTTGCTCACACCCGCCGCCACCGCGTCCGCCGCGCAGGCCATCTGCGCCACCGGGTTCGCAAACAGCATCACCTCCGGGTTCAGGAACAACGCCAGGTTGTCGTTCTGCCAGGTGGGGTCCAGCTCCGAGAGGTAGCCGATGTCATACTCCCCGCCCTGCATGCACATCTCCGAGGTAATAATGTTGAGCCAGGAGATCAGCGGGTACTTGTACCAGTGGACGTGATAGAAGGTGCCCGGGTGCTCATTCGCCGTTTTGGTGCCGGTGCCGGTGCCGGTGTTCGGGATGTTGATGTTGAAGCCGCCCATGTTCACCATGCAGCCGGGCGAGCGCGTCACGTCAGTCATCGCAAACGGCTCCCAGAAGCCAATCGCGATGCCCGGGCGCTCAAAAATGGGCGGCGGCGCCGGGCAGAACTGAATGGGCGATGACGGGTTTTCGGTATCCGGCAGCGATCCGGCTGAAACCTGCACGCTGCCAATGCTCATCGGGAACAGGCACTCCCAGCACACGTCGGTGATGGGGTTAACCCAGCGCCCCTCGCAGGTCAGGGACGTCTTGCCGTTGTCAGCGGCAAACGCCGGCTGGCAGACCCACATTGCGAGCGCCAGTAAAACCGTGCGCCAGGCCATATCAGCCTCCTTTCTTCACGCCGCCGCGCGCTTTTTCCACCGCCGCCTGCAGCGCCTGCAGGTCAGTCGCCCCCGGGATAACGCTGACGTTCTCAGCGGTTGCGCCCGTCACCGGCATGACGAAGAAGGCGGGCGTGCCCTGAATACCGAGGCTGCGGGCCAGCTGATTGTTTTTCTCCAGCGCCGCGCCCATCGCCTCGACCTCTTCTTTCGGCGTCGTGGTCACGCCCGCCTTCACCGCCGCCTGGCGGATGTCTTCATCCAGCAGCTTTCCTTCGTTGTGGCCGGTCGCGTAGAGCGCGGCGTGGTAGCGGTGATACGCCTCTGCGCCGCCTTTGCTGTACACTGACAGGCCAACTTTCGCCGCCTGTACCGACGCGGGCCAGCGGCTGCCAAAAATCGGCCACTCCTTATAGATGAAGCGCACGCTCGGGTTCTGGCTGATGAACTGCTCCACGGTCGGAGCCACCTTCGCGCAGTAGATGCACTGGTAGTCAAAGAACTGGATGACCGCGACGTCGCCCTTCGGGTGCAGCACCGGAGAGGTCGGATCGTTCAGCAGCCCGTCCTGCTCCTTCAGCGCCGCGCCAGCGGCGGAGGCCATCTGTTTCTCCTGCGACTGCGCCTGCAGCTTCTGGCTCATCTCAATCAGGATTTCCGGGTGCGCGCGCAGGTAGTCCGCTGCAATCTCGCCGATCTGCGCCTTCTGCGCATCGCTGAAGGCGTCGTCAGCGGCAATCGCGTGCCCGGTCAGGCTCAGCGTCAGGGCGGCGGCGAGGATGTGCTTTTTCATGTCTGGCTCCGTTAGCGGTCGGGAAGACCGAATTCAGTAATAAGGAAAAGTTTTTTTCCGGGCGCCTGCTTCACCTCTGCAGGCACCTGCGTGATGCCGAACTTTTTCGTGATGTTGCCGGTCTGGTCGAAGTAGACCCGGCTGCCGAGGGCCTCTGCGCTGTCGCGCACGTTGCCGTTGACCAGGATGACGCGTGAGGTCGTCGTGTGCGGCACCTGCTGCTTCACCCAGGCAATCTGCCGGTCGTCGTCGGCGTCGATGAAGTAAAGCGTCTCGTCAAACACCGGGATAACGTCAAACGGGTTCACCACCTGGCCTTTATGCGCAAACACCACGCCGTTCTGGTCGGCAATGTCGCGCTGCACCGTGAACGACGGATCAAACAGGCGGCTGTGCGTTTCGCGCGCGGTAGTGAGTCCCGCTACCGGCGGCGGGCGCATCGCCTCGTCCTCGGCCTTTTTCTGCATGTCCCGCTCGATGTCGGCCTGTGACCGGCCGGCAAAGTGCTCTTTCAGGTTGTCTTTCAGGACCGCGATCAGGTTGCGCTCGCGGATGTCCCAGGTATCGCCGTACGTGCCCAGCTCAGCCGCGCCCGCCTGCAGGCTGAGCATGGCGAGCAGCGCGCCGGCGACTGCACGCGCCAGCGGAGTTACATGTGTCATCGGGAGGCTCCCGTTGGGGTGATCGGACAGGGTTACTGCTGCGGGTTACCGGCCTTCATCAGCTCGGCGAGGCGCGCCTGAATTTCCGGCGTGGCGTCCGGCAGGCCGGTGACGACGGCAGGGCTCACCAGAATGGCCGTACCGTGTTCGCTGGCATATTCCGCCGTAGCGGTGGTGACGCTGCGGTCAAAGCGGGTCAGCAGCGCCTTACGCTGGTCGTCGTTCAGGTCAAGCTTCGCGGTCTGGCGGATAAGCGCATTGGTCGTGCCCTTCATGTCGAAGGTAACCAGCGCCGGCGGCTTCAGCCAGAGGAACCAGGCGGCCGCACACGCGCCCACGCTCAGCGCAACCGACAGGCCGCAGCCCGCCACAAGGTGTTTTGTATTCAAAGTTGCATCTCCCGCAGCATGTGGATGATGTCGCGCTTGTGCGCGTCGTTGTCGGCCATCTCAAACAGGATGTCCTTGATGTCAGCGCCCTCGCGCAGGCGCTTCTCGCGGTAGGTGAAGTCCTCGCCTTTAGAGGAGAACAGCCCATCGCTCAGCGGATCGAGGATGAGGCGATGGAAACTGGAGAATTCGCCCACGCTCAGCAGGAACGAGCTGTAGCGCGCCTTTTTTGCCGGCGGAAACTTCCTGATCATCTCCCACTCCAGCTCGCTGAAGGCGTGTGGCTCTTCCTTCTGGAAGGTGGTAAACGACTTGGCGTCCTGCATACAGGTGAACTTAAATGAGCTGTTGTCGTAGGCTGCAAGCGCCGCCGTGGACAGGTTTTTATCGCGTATCGCCTGGGTCACCGTACCGTAGGAGCCGTTGTGACGGCGGGCGGTGCGGTAACCCTCCTCGATGAAGTCTTTAATCTTGGTGCTCGATCCGCCCAGCAGCTTCCAGCCCTCGTCGATGATGTTCATCTTCCGCATGCTGCGGGGCGTGGTGTACATCATGTTCTCGTTCCAGATCATGATGGTGAAGAGAATGGCCGACAGCAGGTCCTGCTGCTTGCGCAGGTCGCCCAGCTCGGTGACCACGAACTGCAGGTCAGGCTTCAGGGTTGGCTCAGAGGAGTTAAAGAACTTCCCGTAGATGCCTGTGGTGCTGTACTTGCCGAGCAGCGTGGTAATTTCGTCAATGCGCCCGCCAATCAGCGAGGAGTGCTCGCGCGTGATCGCAGCCTGCTGTTTTTTGAGGTACTCAATGACGTGATCGATACGCATGTCCTGCTGATACTGAGGCCACGACTCGGTGATGGCCTCCAGAATCAGCGACTCGTGCACCTCGTCCAGCAGGCCGTTAGGGCTGGCCAGAATGCACAGCTGATCGCGAATACGCTCGGCCGCAAGCGTAATGTCGGTGACGTTCGCAAACGGGTTAAAGCGCAGCGACTCGCCGTTGATGTAGGTGCCGCCTAGGCTGCTGCAGGCCGCCTTGTAAGAGTCGCCGATGTCCTGCACCGCCACCGTGCCGCCCTTGTCCAGCACCGATCGCGCAATGGAGTTCGCCAGTACCGACTTACCCGCGCCGGATGTGCCGGACATAAACCAGTTGAAGTTGGTGTTCGGCAGGCTCTCGTCAAACACGTCGATGAACGCGACCTGATTGCGGTAGCTCGGAATAAGAATGCCCGAGGCGCACAGCTTGTTATCACCGATGACCGGCATGAGGTTCACCGCGTGAAACGACTCCGAGCGCTGGATGCCGCCGGTCTTGCGGCAGTCGGCGCGCAGCTTTTTGTTCACCATCGCAAACGGCAGGGTCGCCAGCAGGTTGCGCAGCTGCATAAAGTCGGCGCGCACGAAGCGCAGGCCCTGCGCTGCGAAGGCGTTGCGCGTCTTTTCGGTGTAGCGGGACGTCAGGTCGTCGTCGTCCGGGCAAAACAGCGTAATGCCGTAGAAGTAGCTCGTGAGCGACGTCTGATTTGACAGCAGCCGCGCGCGGGCGTCTTTCCACTCGGCGTGCTGACGCGTGGTGGACGGAATGTACTTGGCGTAACTGGTGTTCACGCGTGAGTCCAGCGCCAGGAAGCGGCTGTTGGCCTCACCCTGACTCTTCATCTGCTCTTCGGTGGTCAGCACCATCGTGCAGATGAACGGGCAGGGAATGCCGTTGGTCGGGGACATCAGGTCCTGAAAGATATTGCCGTTCTGCCACAGGAAGTGCTCCTGCGGGTTATTGTCGAGGTTCAGATTCACCATCCGCGCGGCAAACGGCTTGCTGTCCCTGTCGCTGCCCTCGATGCGGATATGCGAGGGCTTCACCCGCCAGGACGTGGTGCGGTCTACGAACTGCGTGCTCAGATCGGCCGCCGGATCGTACTCGCTGTCGTAGCGCTCAAGGCGCGCCGGGTCATGGTTGAAGAACTCGCGCAGCACGCTGCTGAACTCCGTCACGCCGATGGCCTCAGACCAGATGTCGGCGGCGTTGAGCGCGTTCAGCAGGTTGCGGCGTACGTCGCGCACGCGCACCAGGTCGGTTTCAGAGAGAGTTTTAACCGGCATGCCCCAGACAAAGAACAGCCGGTAGTCGCGCAGGGTCAGCGGATGGTCAAGGCCGTTGCTGTAGGTGTAGCGTGCCCCGTTCAGGTAAAAGCGGGCGGTGACGTCGTTACACTCGTCCGCCCGGTGTCCCTTCCAGGCGAAGTTTTTCAGGCCCTGCTCGACCTGCTCTTTCACCGCCCGGGAGGAAACCAGCATCACCTGCAGCGGAACGTCGCGGGGGGTCACGTCGCGCAGCAGGTACTCCAGGCTTTCGGCCAGCTTCTCGTTGGCACCAATCAGCGGCTGCGACTCAATCACGAAGCCCACTGACTCCTTGTTCACCCAGATCTGACTCTCGCTGTCATAGTCCCGGTAAGGCAGCAGGTCGCGGATATGGGGGTAGTCCATGTCCTGCAGCTTCTGGCGCGTTTCGTTCGTGGTGTCGCGCTCCCCCAGAATGCCCGCCACCGTGTCCACCACGTTCAGTGGGTCGGTGATGCTGCCAACTTACTGATTTAGTGTATGATGGTGTTTTTGAGGTGCTCCAGTGGCTTCTGTTTCTATCACCTGTCCCTCCTGTTCAGCTACTGACGGGGTGGTGCGTAACGGCAAAAGCACTGCCGGACATCAGCGCTATCTCTGCTCTCACTGCCGTAAAACATGGCAGTTACAGTTCACATACACCGCCTCTCAACCCGGTACGCACCAGAAAATCATTGATATGGCCATGAATGGCGTTGGATGCCGGGCAACCGCCCGCATTATGGGCGTTGGCCTCAACACGATTTTACGTCACTTAAAAAACTCAGGCCGCAGTCGGTAACCTCGCGCATACAGCCGGGCAGTGACGTCATCGTCTGCGCGGAAATGGACGAACAGTGGGGCTATGTCGGGGCTAAATCGCGCCAGCGCTGGCTGTTTTACGCGTATGACAGGCTCCGGAAGACGGTTGTTGCGCACGTATTCGGTGAACGCACTATGGCGACGCTGGGGCGTCTTATGAGCCTGCTGTTACCCTTTGACGTGGTGATATGGATGACGGATGGCTGGCCGCTGTATGAATCCCGCCTGAAGGGAAAGCTGCACGTAATCAGCAAGCGATATACGCAGCGAATTGAGCGGCATAACCTGAATCTGAGGCAGCACCTGGCACGGCTGGGACGGAAGTCGCTGTCGTTCTCAAAATCGGTGGAGCTGCATGACAAAGTCATCGGGCATTATCTGAACATAAAACACTATCAATAAGTTGGAGTCATTACCGCCGCGAAGCATCGTCTAAACGAATTTGCCATCAATGTTTATCCCTGGTGAAGGACCTGAATACTATCGGCGCCACGATCTGAAACATTAACAGGTCTGACCGGTTAGAGTATTTTGTCTCTCGTCATTCAGTCCGGGCACGCTGGCGCCATACCCACGTCATATCCAGCAGGTCGTTCACCTGTACGCCCCGACGCCGCCAGTACGAGTACCACCGCCGGTATGTGCGAACAGACTGGCTGGCCAGTGCAGTTTCGGCCTCACAGATAAGCTTTTCCTGCGCCTCAGCTATGTACATCATCGCCTGGGGCGTTCGTTCTGACGCTGCCGGAGCGGACCGCCCGATAATATCAGTCAGGTTCTGCAACGTGGGCACCCGAGGATACGCCCTGATCTTTGTTTGTTCCCTCGCTACCGGTGCTGAAATCACTGCAGAGCATGAAGCTATGTTGTGCAGCCTGCAGGCCCTCTGCCGCTGCACATAAAAACGTGGCGTCGCTGCCGGCATCATCATGATCGTGTTCATGCGCGCCCTCCCTTTCGGCCCAGTACCGCCACGATTTCCGCTGGCGTAATGCCTGCTGACACCATCTCTTCAATACGCGTCAGCAGCCGGCCGATGGTTTCCGGCTCAAACTGTTCGGTATTCAGAACGTACAGCCCGGTGTGATCGGGATTTATCCAGATAAGCCCGTGCCAGAACGGCGACTCGCTGCCCGGGCTCAGGATGTCGAGCGTGACGAGCGGATTTTTTCGGTGCGTCAGGCGGAGATGAACCGGGAACACCCCGCCCCACTCTCCCCGGCACTCGCAGTCGGTAAGCCAGGCTTTGCTGAGCTGCAGGGCGTTCAGTACGGTCCCGCACAGGCGCCGGCGAAACTCCTCGCCGCGCGCGCTGTAGGCCTCAAAGTCGCCCGGCGTGAATGCCTTAAGACGTTGCAGTGTCACGCTCTCATCGCGGGTCAGCTCGCTGCCGCAGCAGCTGCGGTAGCCGCCGCGCCGGCGGCCGTAATACGCGGGGGTCTTGCCGTGACGAATTTTTTCTTTAGACTGAGTCGCTGACATATCGGATTCCTCATAATTTGATTGTCATGCCCTGCGCGGAGTGCCAGCTCCGCCAGGGCAACCATCCCGGCCGTTCCGGCCGCCTTCCAGCTTCATTTACCTTCTGTTTTCACCTCTGTCGCAGCCTCGCGTAAGCAAAGCCGCGTCATTCAGAACGGGATGTCGTCGTCAAAATCTGCTGGCGGATAATTACCCTGCGGCGGAGCCTGGGGTTCCGGCTGCGGCTGAGCCGCGCCGCGACTTCCCTTACCTGCCTTACCGCCTTTGCCGCCGTTACCTGCAGCTGGCTGTGCCGGCTGAGCGTTTTGCTGCCCGCTGAACTGCTGTCCGGTCTGCCCGCCGGCGCCATTGCCGCGCCCGCCCAGCATCTGCATGGTGCCGCCAACGTTCACCACGACTTCGGTGGTGTACTTGTCCTGTCCATCCGAGCCCTGCCATTTACGCGTGCGCAGCTGGCCCTCGATGTAAACCTGTGAGCCCTTGCGCAGGTACTCCCCCGCCACCTCTGCCAGCTTTCCAAACAGCACCACGCGGTGCCACTCCGTGATTTCTTTGTTCTCACCGGTCTGCCTGTCGCACCAGCTTTCCGACGTCGCCAGCATGATGTTTGCGACCGCGCCGCCGTTTGGCATGTAGCGCACCTCCGGGTCCTGTCCCAGATTGCCGACCAGGATGACCTTATTGACGCCTCGTGAAGCCATGTTCGTTCTCCTCATGCAGTTGGGGGTTTAAACACGTCACCCGTTGAGTTTCGGGAGCCGCGGTGTTGACGTTTTGTGGAAATCGGCTGGTTTTTTCCTCCGGTATTCACTTCACCCGTTTGAGATCCTTCGCCGCGAGGGCGTAAACCAGCGCGGGTGACGGCAGGCGTCCAGGGCGACGGGGAAATTTATTTCTGGTCTGACGCAGTGGCCGGAAATAAATTTTCCCGGCGTTCACTTCACCCTGGAGGACCACGGCGCCTGTGCTTGTCTCAGCCCCGGCGAAAGGACTTAAACCGGTGAAGCCCGGCGGAAAAGCACAGCACGATGCAGCGGCAACGGCGGCTGAGCGGCAGCGAAACGGCGTTGCGCCTCAGAGCGACGGCGGATTCAGGCCGTCGCGGTTCGCGCCAGCCTGTGGGCTGGCTGCAGCCCTTGCCCTGCCGTGTATGTGTCTGGTCCGGGTTTTATGCGGCACTGCCGGCAACAGTTCAGCCGGCAGCCTCCCGGCGCACGCGCGACGGGCAAATACAGATGAGAATGAGAAAAGCGGATTAAAAGGGTTTCAAGACATACTCCTTATGCGACAGCTCCCTGAAAATGAACAGTAATCATACACATCAGGCTTCGCTTAAAAACCCTGCAATGATCTTTTCAGATGACCGCCAGCACGCCTTGCCTTTAGCCCTCAGACCCCAGCCGACAGGCCCGGAACGCGTGGCGCGGTCCGGTGAAGCTTGCTGGCTCTGCCGGTTAGCTGAATGGGGCTGACGACCCGATCAGGGGAGCCGAAGGGGGCCCTTATCCACATCTTCCCTGCACATCCCGCGCGCAAAGCTGTGGATAAACATTTGCAGCCCTTTGCCGATGGTGCATGCAAACAAACGGTTAATTTATGAGCTGTCGTTTCGCTGTAAATCTTTATAAATCAATGGCTGTGTTTTCTTCCCGACGGTGAGGATCAAGCGACTTCTTGCGCGTAACAGGAAGCCAGCTAATAATACTGTAAATACATACAGCGCTTTAACAGGGATTTTCGCTATGTTTAACGCCTTTGAGTTGATGCACCCGGCGGACAATCCGCCGCCCAGCTTCAGGCCTCTTTTCCTGGAACGTGTGCCCTGCGGGTTTCCCTCACCCTGTCAGGACTATGCGGAGCAGGAGCTCGATCTCAACGAATATCTTATAGCCCACCGGGCAAGCACCTTTTTCCTGCGCGCGCAGGGCAACAGCATGCAGGACATTGGCCTGTATGACGGCGACCTGCTTATTGTCGATCGCTCCCTGACGCCGGAGCACAATGACGTGGTTATCGCCGAGCTTTATGGCGAATTCACGGTGAAGCGCCTTTTGCTTACGCCGAAGGGACCCGTTCTGCAGCCCATGAATCCCGCTTATCCCGTTATTATTCCGGACCCGGACACGCTTGAGATCTTCGGCGTAGTGGTGCACTTCGTGCATACCCCTCGCAAAAGGAACTGACATGTTTGGCCTGATTGACGTGAACAGCTTTTACGCCAGCGCGGAGAAGGTATTCCGGCCCGACCTGAAAAATGCGCCGGTGGCCATCCTGTCGAACAACGACGGCTGCGTTATCGCGCGCAGTAAGGAAGCCAAAAAATACGTGAAAATGGGCGATCCGTGGTTCAAGATAAAGAATCAGCACTTCCCTGAGAAAATACATATATTTTCAAGCAATTATGCCTTATACCACTCGATGAGCACGCGGGTAATGTCCTGCATCGAGGAGATGGTGCCCCGGCTGGAGGTGTATTCGGTTGACGAAGGGTTCTGTGACTGCACGGGTATGGAAATGGCTATGCCATATGAGGACTTTGGCCGCATGATCCGGGCGCACGTCAGGACCTGCACAGGCCTGACGGTCGGCGTCGGGCTTGGGCCAACGAAGACCCTGGCGAAGTCAGCACAGTGGGCCGGTAAGGAATGGCCCCAGTTTGGTGGGGTGCTGGCGCTCACGCCAGGCAATCCGGGGCGGACCGAAAAGCTGCTGTCTCGTCAGCCCGTAGGTGAACTCTGGGGCGTGGGTTCCAGGCTTGAAAAACGCCTGCAGCTGCTCGGCGTGACAACGGCGCTCGATCTGGCACGCGCCTCCCCTTCTTTCATCCGCAAGAATTTCGGGGTGGTACTGGAGCGCACGGTACGTGAGCTTAACGGCGAATCCTGCATCCCGATGGAGGATGCGCCCCCGCCCAAACAGCAGATAGTCGTAAGCCGCAGCTTCGGCGAGCGCATCACGGAATACGACGCCATGCGACAGTCGGTCTGCGCGTATGCCGAACGCGTTGCAGAAAAGCTTCGCGAGGACAGGCAGTTCTGCCACCACATCTCTGTGTTTATCCGCACCTCACCTTTCGACACCGGACAGCCAGGCTACGGCAACACGGCGTTTGTGAAGCTGCGCGTTGGCACGCAGGACACGCGGAACATCATCGAGGCAGCAGTGAAATCACTGGATACCATCTGGCGCCCGGGCTATCGCTATGCGAAAGCCGGCATCATGCTGAGCGAGCTTCGTCCGAACGGTGTGGCCCAGCTCAATCTGTTTGACGATGAAGTGCCGCGCGCCGGCAGTGAGGCGCTCATGAGTCTGATGGATTCAATGAACCGCTCCGGGCGTTACAGCATCGGCTTTGCAGGTAAAGGTATCGATCCGGACTGGAAGATGAAGCGGGAGCTACTTTCCCCTGCCTGGACTACGAGCTGGGATGACATACCGATAGCCACCGTTTGCTGAGCACTCATGAGAGTTGACAACAAGTTGAATTGATAAATTAACAAGATATTATCTTAATAAGAAAGGCTTGCAGATTCAGCTGAATTATACCCAACAAGTTAATAAGATATTATCTTAATATTTCAACTCATACACAGGTTCTGGATTTCACATTATCAGAATTGATTGTCTTCTTGCGGGTTTCAGGTTGCTTCAGACCTCCATTCATCACCGGAAGATATCTATTGATAGAAAGAAGCAAAAGCCATTCAGACAACGACCTGCATGTTAAAGTAAAGTATTGCTTCCAGTATCACGCAGTCAAAAAAGCAATAACATAACAAATTAATATGTTATCAACCCCTCATTAAACAGACAGTTAAACAATAAAAATTATCTTGTTAAGATAACATATTGCTATTATCATAAGGGGATAACTTATTAACTAGCGAGGTTGTTATGATCATCGTTTTGGGTAGTCAGAAAGGCGGTGTAGGTAAAAGCACACTAGCGGTTTCGATTGCTGCCTGTCTGAAATCAACCGGTAAATCGGTCATCATTGTCGATGCCGATGACCAAAAATCGGTGCTTACCTGGTACAACAACCGACCTGAATCTTTACCTCACATTCCAGTGACAGGCGCGACAGGTAACATCAAGGCAATGCTCAAAGAGCATGCGAAATCCTATGATTATGTCATTGCCGACTGCGCCGGACGAGACAGTGCTGAAATGCGCAGCGGTTTGATGTCAGCAGATGTCTTTATCTCTCCTCTGCGCCCCTCACAAATGGATTTGGACGTTGTGCCTCATACCTGTGAAGTTTTTACCGCAGCCAAAGACTTTAATGAAAATGTTAAAGGGTACCTGGTTCTGAACATGGCTCCGACTAACATGTTTGTGAATGAAGCTCATCAGGCTGCAGAAGTACTTGCTGACTATCCACAGATGCAACTGGCTCAGTCGCGAATCTGCGATCGTAAAGCTCACAGGGACGCTTGGGCAGAATCTTTAACAATATTCGAAACCCAGAATGATAAAGCTCGCGAAGAAGTAGCAGCTCTGGTAAAAGAGGTGATCCTGTGAGAAATCGAGCAAATACTCCACCAAAAGATGAAAATGCATTTATCAATGGTGGTACGGCTGGCCTCAATGCCGTGCCGGAAAAAGTCAGCACAGTTAAATCCAAAGCTAAGCCGGTAAGTATTTCTTTCGCAGACACAAACCTGAAATCGATTGATAACTGCATCCGTGATGAAATGAACAATACAGGTCATCGTGTAAATCGTTCAGATGTGGTTCGGGCAGCAGTTATGGCCTTCGAGAGTCTTAACCAGCATGAGAGATCTGAACTTATTCAGAAGGCCAAGCTGCAATAACTATTACAAAACACACCATCTTAGTATCTTAGTATCTTAGTATCTTAGTAAGATATTAAGATGTGTTAACTATTATTTTGCTCGTTTTGGCTAGTCAATATGCCTGTAAACGCCTGCTTATTAATTCAACACAAAGTATTGATATATCTCAAATATTAAAACTAATCTTTCAGTTTATACCTATCATGATGGTGCCTGAAAATATAGTGCGTCCACAATGAAGTAATTAACATATTAACAAGCTAATAACCTGTTAAGTTACTAAGGAATATGATGTACTTAGAACCATTCAGACAAGGATAAAAAAGGAACAAAGAGCGTTGAAAGTGAGCCCATTGAGGCCCAATTGGGTCATATATTGCTTTTGTCTGCCGATCAACCAAAAAACAACAAACGTTATTTTAAGGTCATTATTTCAGCAAGACAGGTTGTATAGCGTGGAGACAGCATTTCACGTTTCATTTGCCAGGCATTATCCGTGCCCTGACCTGCGAACCAGACTTTACCCAGCCCGGACCTGTTAATTTGATCCACAGCAGACATAAGTGCATCAGCATTAGCTCGGGGCAGCTGCTGGCTGAACATATCAAGCTGGGCCACGCCCGACTGATAAAAATCACTTAAAGTGACACCGGCTTTTGCATAGCGGTATTCGTCACGCCATATACGCTTAAGGGCCTGCAGGGCAAAGCCGATAATATCCCGGGTATCGCTGGTGGGATATTCGCAAACCATTGCTGCTGCATTAGCATACTGGGGCTCGTTTCCGTATCTGCCAGTTGCTACCGAGACACTGATGTGTCGGCATTTAGAACTTTGCTCACGCAGTTTTTCTGCCGCGCGAGTGGCATACGTAACAACAGCCTGCTGTAGCTCGTCAATGCTTGTGACGCGCTGCCCGAAACTGCGGCTTACCACTATCTGCTGCTTGGCCGGCGGCGGCGCATCTTCCAGCGCCAGACAGGATTCGCCGTTAAGCTCGCGCACTGTACGTTCTACTATCACGTCGAAGCTTTTGCGGATGACGCTGATATTACTGTCAGCAAGCTGCAGTGCCGTACTGATATTCATGGCATGGAGTCGTTTGCTGAGTCTGCTACCAATGCCCCATACATCATCTACACTAACCAGCGCCAGCAGCTTGCGCTGCCGGACAGGGCTAGAAAGATCAACAATGCCATTCGTCCGGGTCCATTTTTTAGCAGCAAAATTAGCTAGTTTGGCCAGCGTCTTGGATGGACCAAATCCTATACCGATGGTCAGTCCAATCTCTTTCTTTATCCGGTCGCGCATCTGCCGGCCAAATTGCTCCAGCGGCATATATGCAGCTATGCCGCTGACATCTAGAAATGACTCATCTATCGAATAAATTTCCTGCCCAGGCGCCATTTCACCTAAGATAGCCATCATTCTGGCGGACATATCGCCATATAGGGCATAGTTAGAGCTGAAGATATGAACGCCGTTCTCCTGAAAGTAACGCTCATTTTTGAAAAGCGGAGCACCCATTTTAATACCCATGCGCTTGGCTTCTGCAGAACGGGCAATCACGCAGCCATCATTGTTTGACACTACGCATATGGGTTTACCTCGCAAATCGGGTCGAAACACCGTTTCGCAGGACGCATAGAAATTATTGGCATCGGCCAGTGCGAACATTTTTAAACTCCGGCTGATCTCGCTCATTACAGCTTATACACACCATAGCTTATCTGGGTCTTTCACCTGGCGGATGATTGAAACCCAGTCCTGCGACATCTGTAAGTGCATAGGCTACAACGCCCCAAACAGGCAGCTCCTGACTTTCATCGAGTAAAGTAATGGTCTCTTCGCCTCTAAGCTCTTGCAGCGCTGGTACAGGGGTTATAAGGAGCCTGCGCAGTACTAATTCGCCTTCTACTTCAGCGACAATGATGTGCCTGTGTTGAGGGATGATCGCGCGATCGATGGCCAGAACTGAGCCCTGCATAATTCCTGCCTCCGGATAACTGTTGTCGCTACGTACCAGAAAAGTGGAATGAGGAGACAGCGTGACCAGATCGCCCAGGCTGAGCCGCTGTTCAGCAAAGTTCTGTGCCGGGTTCTGAAATGCCATTTGTTACTCCACAATTAAATAACATTTGAAAGCCTTGCTGGGGTTTTACGGGAACGGCTCAGAGAGCCGCAAATTTTTGTGGTTCTCTGAGCCGTTGAACAAGCCGCAGGCGCGTTAGTTGCTTCATGCAGCCTGACTGCTGCCTAAATTGCATTTATCCACAAATCCACAGTCTCGATCCAATAGATCATCCAATCAGATCCTAATAGTACCAGAAAGATCCCGGTAGCTCGCAGGCCACGCCACGTCTGGCCTAGGGCCTGATCACGATGTGTGCTGACGGGAAGAGTATGTGTGCTGGCGGGAATTTAATGTGCGCTGGTGGGATGGTAATGTGCGCTGGAGGGATGTATCGTGTGTGCTGGCGGGACAGAAACCTATTTAATTCACATTTCATACTGACGATTAAACTGTGAGATAACTCTATGACGGATAAGTCATTTATTTCTGACGCGCTGTACAGCGATATGATCACAAAGGAAAAACAACTCACCGTTAATTCCAATAATACCGTTCAGCCTGTTGCTCTGATGCGGCTTGGCGTTTTTGTCCCAAAGCCATCAAAATCACAGGGCGAAAATAATATCGTAGATGCATCTGAGCTGTTTTCTCAGCTGGAGATAGCGAAAGCCGAGGGGTATGACAATATCAATATCTCCGGGCCGCGCCTCGATATGGACTGTGACTTCAAAGTATGGATCGGCGTTATCTATGCTTTCAGCAAATACGGGCTGAACTCCAACAAGATCGAATTAAAATTTACTGAATTCGCTAAAGGCTGCGGTTTCGCTTCCAAGCGTATCGATGCCCGCCTGCGTAGCTCAATCCATGAATCTTTAGGCAAGCTGCGTAACAAGTCTGTTTCGTTTAAGCGCGGTGCTGATGTACGCGGTAGTTATCAGACTGGCCTGCTTAAAACCGGTTATTTTGATGCAGATAAAGACATAGTTCAGCTTGAAGCAGACGAAAAACTGTGGGAGCTCTTTCAACTGGACTATCGTGTACTGCTGCAGCAGCACGCGATTAAAGCCCTTCCTAAAAAGGAAGCTGCTCAGGCGATCTATACCTTTATTGAAAGCCTCCCCGCCAATCCTGTTCCCGTGGGTTTTTCACGCCTGCGCGAGCGTCTTTCCCTCGCCAGCTCAGTAAGTGAACAAAACCGCACAATCAAAAAAGCGCTTGAACAGCTTCAAAAGATTGGTTACCTGGAATTTTCACTGGTGAGAAAAGAACGTGAGAATTACTTAATCATTCACAAGCGGAACCCCAAGCTCAAGCCACCAGGCTTATAAATGTGTGCTGACAGGAATCCGGTGCCGATGATATGTGCGCTGGCGGGATGAAGGCATTAACAGCATCAAAAGCTATGTCTGGAACGGCTTATCTTTTGTTTCAGTCCCGCAAGGAATGTGTGCTGCGAGGTAATACACCTTTGACTTCCCGCCAGCACACATTTTCATGAGAGTACTACCCGCCAGCACACATCTTAATACAGGCTCTTACCCACCAGTGCACACTCAGAGTATCCGAAAGCTGGGTTTCCCCCACAGCGCACATCGTAATGCGATTTTAAGCTCCTCTTATTCCCTTCAGCACACATCAGGTAATACTTACCAGCGCCTTAACTTATCCGCATTCATCCAGTCGTCGTAAGTTCATGCCATACCCGCCAGCACACATGCATCTGCTTCAGAACCCGTAAGGTGGTTTTTGTCTGCGGCCGGGAAGCGTACTGGCAACCCGTTTCCGGGGCTGGCCAGAAAAAAGCGCATGCTTTAAATATGGCGCTCTGCCGAGTTTGTCTGTGCTCGTTTAACCGGGAAAACAGCTCTCCGTTAGTTAAAGTATGGAAATTGAAAAGAACAGATGGAACATGTGACGTATCATCGCCAGAACAGACAGAACTGAGGAAGGATACAATGCAGAGCGTTTTTATCTATGTCACCGGCAGCTGCAATGCACAAACGCGTGAGGGATCGGCTATGGTGCTGACAGAACAGGGTAGTGAAAAGAGGCTGCAGAAGTTTAATTACAGCGACACTACGGTGAACCGCTGCATCATTCAGGGACTCATTGACGGCGTACTGCAACTTGACGCTCCGCATCATGTAGTGCTGGTAACGTCGACACCTGTTGGCGTTGTCAGTGCATCGAAAGGTAAGGGGCCGAATCATGCTCTGATCAATGAACTCCTTCGCGAACTTACGGCTCGGCAATGCACCTACTACTTCGAAGTTCGTCAGGGAGAGGGGATCGCGCTAAACAAGTATGTAGCAGATCATCAGGTATAAGGAAAAGAGCTTATCCGGGGCTCTTATACTCGCAAAGCTCGTAAGTCGCTGACTACTCTTGCCCGGGTTATTGCAACCTCATGACAGGAAAAAAGTCACAGGCTTTACTGGGCTAATACGAAAATTGATTGAAAGACGGTTAGCTGACAAATATGTGTTCTTAGAAATGCAAAAGGGAGAGCAAAAGCTCTCCCTTCGTTACGACAGTTATACACAAATGTATAACCGAAGGATTAGCCGCTGCCTAATCTGCAGATACTCGTTCTTTACGAACCGACCTCTGCGGGTGCCTACGCGGGACCCATCTGGATTTAAAGAGCGGGGGGCCTCAAGCACACTCTGTATATAAATATACGCCCTTGCTCTTTTTTGAGCAACTTATTATTCAGCGTCCGGCAGATCCGAACAGACAGGCACCGCAGATACTGGCACGGGGAATGGTCTGCCGGATTAGCTCAGCAGCCGTGACCATGGTTGTGCCGGTTGCCAGGAGGTCATCGACAAGCAGTACACGTAATGTAGTAAGGCTTAACGCACCCGCATTGATTTTGAGTGGGGTGAAAACGTGCCGGAACACGACGGGAATATCTTTCAGGGAAAATGCACCGTGGAAACCTGCAGACTGCAGCTGTTTACCGATCCTGAAAGCGAGACGCTTATGATCCGCCACATCAATGTCAGCCCGATCCAGCATGGTGAGTGCTTCCTCCACCGTAATTTTCCTGAAGACGTTTCCCAGGTGTGGAGCTGAAAATTTACGCGCAAATCGTGTTGCGACCATCGCACTCAGGGGATGGGAAGAGGGCATTGAGATCACCGCGTCGTAACCGTCAGTGTCCCGGTTCGCAATGTCGTCAAGAATAACGTCAAAGCTCCTGCTGAGGTGCAGGATACTGGCAAGATCGGTCGTTAATCCCTGCTTGCCTTTGAGAGCATAAATAATAGGGCAGTTATCACCCAGCATTTTCAGCCGGCGATCGCGCTGGAGCTTCGCAGAAGCCAGTCGTCTTCTGAATACGGACCAGATCCTCAATTCCCCCACCCATTCTTCGGTAGGATTACCTGCCGGTTCCGTCACGAGCCAGTCTTTACAGGCATGATCAACAACTACGTGTGTTCCATGAATGACTAATCCCACTGTCCCGTTCCTGTCCTGATGAGGCCTGCAATGATTATGTGAATGCCGTCCGTTTTAACTGAATTTCATGTGTCTATGCAACTCACTGCCGCTTTTGGGGCCATCAGCGTGTGCGTGCATCATTAGGGGGGAGCCGCCAGGTCCCCAATTTTCAATCCCAGTCGGCCGGGAAAGATAACTTACCGGAGGTAATCGTGCCGGGATAGGAATATGACATTCATGGCGCCGTAAGTGCTTTTCGCAAAACCTGTCAGCGTGGGACTGCCTGTCCAGCAGTCAGAATTTAAGCCCCCCGCCGTCATTCGCCTCTGGTTCGGGCTCCATCAAATCCTTAAAGGAAATGGTATGACTTCTGGGTTTCTGTTCTGGTGGAAGTTCAGCAACCCTGAGTTTCAACGGCATGGGACTTACGATGCCACTGAATATACATGTCCCTGTGGAAAGGGTAGGGATGGACTCTTCTGTCAGTCGGTCTATGTATGAGACGGACTTTTCGATGGCATAAAGATCGTTCTGGTTAATGAGACGATGAATAAAGTAGTTGTGCGCCTGTGAAATAATGGTGGATGAAATGTCATTAGGCCGCTGGCTGGAGATAGTGACAAATACTCCGAACTTGCGTCCTTCTTTAATTATTTCTTCGAAAGTTTCGAGCCGGTAGTCTTTCCAGCTCTCAGTTTCGCGGAAGGAGGTGTTAGACAATATATTATGAGCTTCATCAATAATGAGGTGGAGGGTAGAGGGGATCAAGGATAGTTTTTTTAAATTATAAGCCCATTTTGCCAGAAGGAGCGGTAATGTTTTTTTCATGGTTATATTTACCATGTTAAGATTTACGACGGAAAAGTTCTTCTCGTTCCAGAAATCCCGTTTTCCCGACGTGTCAAATATCTTTGCAATATCTTTCCGGTTTGCATTCATTCTGTTTATGACGGGAGATATATGCTCAGGATTAGACTTGTTAGATAAGTATTCCTGTATTAGCTGGAGATACATAAAGTCAAGAAGATCTTCAATCATATCAACCTTGAATTGAAAATCGCAAGCCAATCTGAAGATATACGATCGCTCGGTATCGACTTCAGCATTAAATATGTTTCCGCCTATCAATCTCCACTTACAGGCAACGGAATGAAACTCCAGGTCAGCTATCAGTTCTTGGTCATCTTTAAAAATAGGCCCAAAAAGCTGATTGACAATATCACATTTTGCCTTATCACCACTAAAGAGATTTTGTCTGACTTTTTTCTTAAGAATATTTCGAATAAACTGAAGTGGATCCTCGCTGCTCATCACTTTATGGCGAAAATCAATAACCCGTTTCAGAAATGGCTTCTGTGTTTTATCCGTCGCATCGGTCAGAACGGAAAGCATGTCATGTTCCAGCAATACCTCTCTGGGAAGAGGAAGCTTATCGCCGTTTGCATGATGCGTATTCAGATTATACACCATCTTCTCAGCTGTGATACAGTCCGGAGCGGTATATTCTCCGTTAAAGTCAAATAGGATAAATTTACATCTTTCTTTATAACGCTCGCCAAGCATGCGCTTTATCTGAGCCGTTCCGGCTTTATAAATTGCGGCCAACGTGTTGGATTTTCCGCTGCCGGTGTTACCGAAAATGGCAATATGCGAGTTAATCAACCCGTTGACCGGCAGCGCGATCTCGATATCTTCAAGATCCGTGCGGGTGAATAACATCACCGTTTCATCTGCGTCTGCTATCTGATGAACGGTCTGTATCATTTCCTCCGTCACCACAAAGGCCTCGTTGCCGATAAGAGGAAGCTCACGCGAACCGCCGGTGAACCTCCCCCCGCGATCAATGTATCCCGTGAGCGTTGCCGTCAGGTAACGCCGGTATCGCCAGGTATCGCTGCCGCTGCCAGAGGGGTGCTTTTCCTCGATTATCTTTTCTGCTTCCACTTTACCAATCAGGCTCATAAAGCCTTTTTTAATCTCAATGAAGCTGCCTACTGACACGTTCCTCAGGACTTTTCCCTGATAAAACAGGTCGCTGAGATTTTTATTTTTATCCACCAGAATAGTAACTGCGCGTCCGGAGACCTCGCAGACTTCGCCGATGCGCAATACTGCTTCCTCATCGGTAAAATGTCCGCTCATCTTGCCCCTCCCAGATAGCAGGTAATAATGTTATTCATTGCCGGGAAATCCAGGTTTCCACCGGGACGGTAAATAACTTCGACATTGGAATAATCACGGAATTTTTCCATGAACCCCTCGGTACTGGCCTCATTAAAAGCAAAGATTAACAGCTTGAGCGTCGCATTACGCAGGGCTTTCCTGGTGAGCGTTTCAAGATGCTCGTCTGCAAAGGAAAAACCAAATACAGCCAGCAAAGTAGCTTCTTTATCCAGCTCGTTTGAATAGGTTCTCAATAAATCGTAATAAACGTTTTCTAACAGCGTTTCTTTAAATTTTTCTTTTCGGGGTAAAATTAATTTATGAGACAGTACCCAGGCCTTTTTCGCTTCTTCATTTTTGAAAGCCAGTGGTTCAAAAGGCGGGAGTTCATAAATGATTTTGTTGTTTTCATTTAGCCAAGATAAAGAGCCGTGCATTTTTATCAGATTAATAGTCGGGAGCTCGACCTTGTAATTGTACAGATTGCCTGTTGCGTTTATTGTGTGATAAAAACTCCCGCCATCAAATGAGCATCCCCCCCATAAATCCGCGCGCTTACTGAAACCATCATTCAGCACAACATTACTGTTCCTTATCGAGGCATCCTCGATGAACAGGTCATAATTCGTTGTGAAGATATTAATACGTCTTGGCAAGAGCCCGGTTCGCCTGCGGGTCAGTATTTTCTCAAGCGAAGAAATAAACTTATCGTAATTCCCCCGGGTGGTGCTGATGTTCTGTTCAAATTCTGGAGTGACTATTACTTTCCCTTTCCGCCCAAGCAGGTATTCATGCGGACGCCACACTGTACCTAAAAATTCTGCAGCTTTATTAAAATAATTTTCTTCATCATCTTTATTGATGAGCTCCTGCAATTCGTTTTCGATATTTCCCAGCACTGAAATCGCCGGAAGCGATGCCCCGGACCCGATAAGAAAGTTGATGTTGGCTGACTGGAAGACCCGCTCGAAGTAGTCCAGGTCGTTATCATTACCGTAATAGGCGCGCTTGACTGCCATCTGAACCATCCCTGATGCATTAGGATTAATCTGTATCCTTCATCTTAACGCTGCGCTGAACACTTTGACATCACTTCTTCGTTACCTTGGCATTACCCCAATTATACCAAACGGCGGGATCGGGCCCGCAAGCCTTGCGCCGCGCGGGTTTGCGCGGTTTTACGCAGAAAAAGGATCCTTTACGTGGTTTGGATAACCCTCTATATTGCGGGTAAAACCAAATTTCGGATCCAGTCTGCGCGATTTATTGATCTGGCTCCGGCCGCGCCGGTGCGGGAGAATAGCCGGATAAATGCACAGACAACGCTACGTGAAAATTAACGCATGAACAGCCTCCATTCCCCTGCAGAATTCACCAGAACGCGTCACCGCGCTGGCCTTCGCCCCGGGCGCGGATTTTGTGGTCACGGTGACGCGGCAGAGGGAAGGTGCTAAGCGCGTTTTATATCTGTTATATTAATTTTATTTCAGTGAATTAAGGCCCCCGACCCAATGTTCAACCTGTTCGGATGGATCCCCCTAACAATCAGAAACCACCCTGTCATAACATGGATTGTCTGGAGCGCTGCTCTGGCCACCGTTTCGACCATTATCACTTCAGAGGTGCTGAATAACACTACATTGGCTGAAATGAAGGTACGCAACGAAGGGCTGACTTCAGATATTGCATACTTACGTGAAGAGAACCGGACTGCGCAGAGTCGCTACGATGCGGCGCAGGCAAGCCGTGAAGAGACTATCAGTAAGCGGGTCGCCGAGCTGTCAGCCGGCTATCGGGAGAACGTTAAAAGCCTTGAGGAGCGGAATGAAAAGCTCATGCTGGAGAATGCTGATCTGAAAAGCACGCTCAGTGCGCTGAGCAGCGGAGAACGCCGGCAGGAGATGGAACGCAAGGAAGCCCGGATCAGCAAACTGAGCGCCGCCCTTGCGCTGAACAACCGACAGATTGCTGAGGTTCAGAAACTGCTCTATGAGACCAGCGCCAGCGCCGGCTACGACAGAGCAGCGTGTGGAAAGGAAAGTACAAATGTTTATTCAAACATCTGCGAGCAGGCTTCAATGCAGGAATCACAGGTCCGGGCTTTGCAGGAAAAAATCAGCCTGCTTGAAAGACAGGGCAAAAATCTGAGCGACCAGATGACGGCACTCGAAGGGAAAGAGTGACAGCCGCCTGCTGCAGGCCGGCCCGGGAACATTCCGCATCCACGAATTCTGGCCGATCTGAAGCGCGATAAAGCTCGACAGATCCTGACTCCGCTAATTGTAAAACAACCCCGGACGGACCCGGATCCGCCGTGCTGCTTTCAGGAAAACAGCCCCCGGCCATGGACAAGGGATCAACGAAATGAGGGCTGACCGGGCAGCAGGAGCCGGCCGGCTTCGTCCGGATCCATGGAGAACCGGACGCCGAGCTGGCGGGTGACGTCCAGCGCGAACACCCGCGTGTACCACTCGGTGGACTTCGCGTCCTTATGGCCCATCAGCGTCTGAATGACCTTCTGCGGCACCTGGTGCTGCACGAGGTGCATCGCAAACGAGTCCCGGAACGTCTTGGGCGTCACCGGCCGGATGGAAAACGTCACACCGTCACGCGCCGCGGCCGTCACGGCCTGGCTTATCCAGCTGCGCGCGGTGTCCTCGCTCCGGATATCCCAGAGTCGGGCGCCCGGTGCCAGCTGCGCCGTCGCAAACCACTCCCTTAAGCGCTGCACGAAGCCCGGATCGGTGAGCGGCACCGCGCGCGGCGGGTTGTCACGAATTTCCGCCTCTGTTTCGCGCTCCGCCCGCTGCTCCTCCTTCGTCGGGCGGCCGCGCCGGCGGCTACGGCTGCGCGCGGCCTCTTCCAGCCGGCGCTGCTTGAGGGTGCGCAGCACCACGAACGGCGAAGAAAGCGGCGCGCCGGTCAGCGAATCGTCCAGCACAAAATCTTCCTTCGTCAGCGGCAGAATTTCATTCAGCCGCCCGCCGGTGTTCCAGAGCGCGTCAATAAAGAGGCGCTTTTTCAGGTCGGGCACCTTCGAGAGCAGCACGGCCACCTCGGGGGCGAGCAGGTAGCGCGGCATGTCGGTGCCGTAGGCAGCGGCCAGGTTACGCAGGGCCACGGCGCTCTCATAGTCAAAGTAGCGTGCGGCGCCGGATCCGGTCACGTTCTGACCAGTGACGTCGCTACGTGAAATCTGCACGACCTCTCGGGGTAAAGTACTCAAATTTTCATTCTCCGTTGCCTGGCGTCATGGAACGTATTTTCCCCTGTCTGTCCAGCGAAAACCACGGGAATAAATCGATCTGGTCTGGATCCGTTTCGGATCGGTTTTTCGGCTTTTCTCCCGTATGCGGAGAATAACCTGGATGTCCGGAAATAAAAAGGCGTGGGCCCCGGCGCGTTTCGGGCGTGGAAAAGAGGGTAAGTGTCTGCCGGGTAAGGGAATAGAGAAAAAACGGCGCCGGCGGGATCGTACCAGGCACTCTTGGCTACATGCCTGGTAGGTAAGGCATTAGGAAAATAAAGAAGACAACAACCGTGAGCTTAGCGGAATCTGGCGAGGTTTTAACCCCTGCGACTTTCTCAGATTTCATGTAGCGACACCTGCTCGTTATCTGCTCATATTCACTTGGGTCATCACAGCAGGACTGTCTGTGCTACTCAAAAATAAAAAATTTTAGTAGGAAAATAAATAAAGCGGAAATAAAAAATTGATGAGGAAATGATCACTGTTATCCGGCGCACTGACTTCGGTAAATACGCAATTTTTGAAGCTGTGGATATTTTTAAGCGGAAAGGATTAAGGCTGACCGAAATGACATGAACTGCTTCAGCATGAGGGAGGCTGCGACCCGTTTTAAATCGCATGTGAGTTTGATGATCTGCCGGAGTTTGTTTTTATCGACGAACGCGTGCAGACAATACTTGCTGCTGAACACCTTTTCAATAAAGACGTTAATTTCACGATCGTAGAATCCTTTAAAGCCACAACTACAGGTAAATCGGAACAGACCTGCATCCGCTGTCTGCATCTTGCGCAGAAATTCCTGAGAAATTAATTGGGGATGAACATGGCTGAGCTCAGGGCCGAGCGAAAAACCGTTGAAGAAAATGTGGCAGATAAACACACTGCATCCTTATGGCTCCAGAATATTTAGAATGCAGCCGCCTCTATGACTGTGCGAAAATTTACGAGATATCGACATGCAGATTACCCCGTGTGACGCATCTTCATTTCAGAATTTTCAGCAGAATTAGCAGGCATGGGTAACATTAAAATAACCAGGAGGGATGTTTTGATTTTCATGCAATTAATCCTTATTCAGGTTGATAAAGGATAATTGTAGCTGAGAGGAATAAAAAGCCCCCGTGCGGGGGCGAAATGCAGCAGCATGTCCGGTTAAGGGAATAACTATTAAGGAAAGGGTAACAGCACCCATACTACAATGGCACTCAGCCAGCGTTGATCATGCGGCGATGCGCTTCAGCCATCGCCTGGTGTGCCCCGGACTGGCCGTTATTCATGGTTTCATGGGCAACGGCTGCTCTTTCATGTTCATTCATCGCTGCGAGCGAGGCTGACGGGTGGGTATCGTTGACGGCAATGTTTCCCATCATCTTTTGATGGTTTTCAGCCATTTTCTGGTGGGCTTCCGCAGAGCCATTATTCATGGTTTTATGAGCAATTATGGCCTTTTCATGCTGATTCATTCCGGTCATCCGGGAGGGCTCCCCCTGGATAGCAGATGGGACAGAAGCTGACTGTATCTGGTGAGCCGAAGCCTGGGTATTGTTGAAACGATCGTGAATATTCACAGTTTGAGCGGCCCATGACGCAGATACCACGCCAAAACCTAAAAAAGTTGCAAGTACAATTTTTTTCATGATAATTCTCCATTCCTGAATTAGTGATGTCCGGTTACTGAAGTCAGCGCATCCAGTGACAAACAGAATATTGTTTCGCTGAACCTGTTTACCGGGTGGCCGGCTGTATATTCATAACGGGAATATTTCCTGACAAGTAATACAGCCTTCCTGAGAAGTTGCACTAACTATATCGAATGACTTCTGTTTGCCACGTGACAGGCTGATGACAACTTTGTCATTTATTCCTTTAAATTACGATTGTGGGGTGGCATTCATTATTTTTTCAAGCCTTGGCACTGATAATATGAAACGTGTCGAGCGTATATCCGATTCCACATGGACCCTGCCGTGATGCGCTTCCACGATTGACTTTACAATAGCAAGCCCTATTCCACTGCCTTCATCTTTCCGTTGCCTGGAAGGATCCACACGATAAAAGCGGTCAAAAAGCCTTGATAAATGTTCTTCAGGAATTGGTTTCCCGGGATTTTCAATCATGAGTTCGAAATAATTTTCCTGTTCCTTTATCGATACGGTTACCGCATTACCTTCCGGCGTATAGCGCAGGGCATTAGAGAGCAGATTGTTGATGGCGCGTCTGAACATCTGGGGATCACCTTCGATAAGGCAATGCATCCCGTTGAATTTCAATGTGATGTTCCGTTCCTCCGCCCAGGCGTCGAAGAAATCGAAGACTTTGATGATCTCCGCACTCAGGTCAAACATGACCCAGTTCGGGCTCAGCTGATTATTATCCGCCTGCGCCAGGAAAAGCATATCGCTGACCATCTTGGTCATCCGGTTATACTCCTCAAGACTGGAGTAGAGGACATCCTCAAGCTCCTTCTGCGTCCGGTCCTGACTCAGTGCAATTTCAGTTTGCGTCACGAGATTAGTAATCGGAGTTCTGATCTCGTGTGCAATATCGGCAGAAAAATTGGCCTGTCGGGTAAAAACATCCTCGATTTTCTCAATCATGTGATTGAAAGAGACGACCAACTGCTCCAGCTCAATAGGAACACGTGAGGGTTCCAGCCGCGCATCAAGATTTTCCGAGGTGATATTTTTAATGGCATTACTGACGTTACGCAGGGGCAGGTGTCCCTGACGAACAGCAATGCGGATGATGAGCACAATCAGCAGACTTATCGCCACAGCAATTGCAATCAGATTCTTTTTCAGTGCGTCGAGATAGTGAAGATGAAAGTTGATGGAGAGGCCCGTCAGCAGGACATAGTTCTGGCTTTTTCCCTGCAGTGTTGCGGTTCCTGAAGAGGCGATAATCCGGTATGTTTCCATCTTCATGCCTGGCCCGCCGTGCACGGGTCTGACCGGATCTTCCACCGTCCAGAGAAAAACATCCTTCGCGCGACAGTGTGAGCTGAAGTCAGCCGTCTTCATCGCCGGGCGTAATGCCGCTCCCTGTGCCGAACTGAACAGGATATTTCCCTGCGGATCCATCAGCAGAACGGCAACGTTACGGTAACTGGCAATCGACTCCTTTATTTTGCTTATCTTTTTCTCATCGGGATCGGCCGGCGACTGCAGTATGCCGTGCATTGTCGTGCTGATTTGTTGCAGATCGCTGACATCCTGTTCGGCAAAATGATTCTCTACGGAATGCAGCATAAACCATGTAAAGGCGATAAATGCCAGTATCGTGGACAGGCTGATAAAAAAGGTCAGCCGCAGGGCAAGAGAGAAAGGGCGCCTGGAGAGCATTTTACGCATCAGGAACCTCAAGCATGTAGCCCACGCCCCGAACCGTCTGGATAAGCTTCGGCTCGTAATCATTGTCTATCTTAGCGCGAAGCCGCTTTACCGCGACGTCAATGGCGTTCGTGTCACTGTCAAAATTCATGTCCCATACCTGGGAGGCAATCAGAGAGCGCGGGAGAACTTCCCCCTGGTGACGAAGGAAAAACTCCAGCAGACTGAACTCCTTACTGGTCAATAAAATGCGGTTCCCGGCGCGACTTACCTTTCTTGATACAAGATCAATCGTAAGGTCGGCCACCTGAAACTGGCTCTCCGTGATCACCGTATTACCCCGTCGCAGCAGTGTTCGTACCCGGGCGAGAAGCTCAGCAAACGCGAAGGGTTTTACCAGGTAATCATCTGCGCCAAGCTCAAGCCCTTTTACGCGGTGTTCAATCGTGCCGAGGGCTGTCAGTAATAATACCGGCATCCCTTTGCCGGCATTGCGCAGCATACGGATGATATCCCAGCCGTTCACATCAGGCAGCATGATATCCAGGATCACCAAATCATACTCGGCAGTCATGGCGAGATGATAGCCGGTCAGGCCATTATCAGCATGATCGACCACGAATCCTGCTTCAGTCAGCCCCTTGCTGAGGTATTCACCTGTTTTCATTTCGTCTTCAACGATCAGTATTTTCATCTTTCTCTCCGACGGGCAGCTAATGTCATTCTATTGCGCCCGCGACCGTTATCAACGAATGTCAGAATAATGACAACATTGTCATTATTCTGTCACCCGGCAAACAGAGAGCGTTCTGTAAAGTACCCCTATCAATATTCCGGACTTCATTTGAACCCTTTACCAGGTCGGCCTGGACGAGAAGCGTTATGTTCAAATTAAAACTACTTAGCATCAGCACGATATTCATCCTGGCAGGCTGTGTCTCTCTGGCGCCCGAATATCAGCGGCCGGCGGCACCGGTACCCCAGCAGTTCTCCCTGTCCCGCAACAGCCTGGAGCCGACGGTGGCGGGATACCAGGACACCGGATGGAGTAACTTTTTTGCCGATCCCGAGGTTACCAGACTGATCACTGAAGCCCTGACGAATAACCGCGATCTCAGAATGGCCGCCCTCAAAGTGGAAGAGGCCCGGGCTCAGTACAACGTCACGGATGCAGACCGTTATCCTCAGTTAAATGCTTCCTCAGGTATCACTTACAGTGGTGGACTGAAAGGAGATAAAACGCCCCCCCGGGAATACGACGCGGGTCTGACGCTCAGTTACGAGCTCGATTTTTTCGGCAAACTCAAAAATATGAGCGAGTCTGACAGGCAGAACTATTTCGCCAGCGAAGAAGCCCGTCGTGCCGTACATATCCTGCTGGTCTCAAATGTTTCCCAGAGCTATTTCAGTCAGCAGCTGGCTTATGAACAACTTCGTATCGCCCGGGAGACGCTGAAGAATTACGAACAGTCCTATGCGTTCGTTGAGAAACAGCTGGTGACCGGCAGTACAAACGTTCTGGCACTGGAGCAGGCTCGCGGGCAGATAGAAAGTACCCATGCAGAGATCGCCAAGCGAGAAGGCGACCTGGCTCAGGCCAATAATGCCCTGCAGCTGGTACTGGGAACGTATCATGCGTTTCCATCGGAAAAAAAGATGAAAGGCAGTGTGATAAATCCAGTAAAACTGCCACCAAACCTGTCATCGCAAATTTTGCTGCAGCGACCGGATATTATGGAAGCGGAATATCAGCTGAAAGCCGCTGATGCCAATATCGGCGCAGCGCGTGCCGCCTTTTTCCCGTCCATCACGCTGACCAGCGGGCTTTCGGCAAGCAGCACGGAATTGTCCAACCTCTTCACACCGGCGAGCGGAATGTGGAATTTTATTCCGATAATTGACATCCCGATTTTTAATGCCGGCAGAAACAAATCCAATTTGAAACTCGCTGAAATTCGTCAGCAGCAGTCAGTAGTTAATTACGAACAAAAAATTCAGGCAGCATTTAAAGAGGTTGCCGACACGCTTGCGCTGCGGGACAGCATTAATCAGCAACTTGAGGCGCAACAGCGTTATCTTGACTCATTACAGATTACCCTTCAGCGTGCCAGAGGATTATATTCCAGTGGCGCCGTCAGTTATATCGAAGTACTTGATGCAGAACGATCTTTGTTCACCACGCAGCAAGCCATCCTGGATCTTACCTATTCCCGTCAGGTCAATGAAATTAATCTGTTCACTGCGCTGGGAGGCGGTTGGGCAGAGTAAATCTATTTAAATAGTCAGGAAAAATAAAATGCGTAATTCACTTAAAGCGGTTGTATTTAGTGCTCTTTCCGTAATGTTTTCAGCGGGGCTGCATGCAGAAACCCATCAGCACGGCGAAATGAATGCTGCCGGTAATGCCTCAGCACAGCAGATAATTAAAGGAAAGGGTATTGTCAAAGACATTGATCTCAGCAGTAAGAAAATCACGATTTCTCACGAAGCCATCCCGGCGGTTGGCTGGCCTGCTATGACCATGCGTTTCACCTTTGTGAATGCAGACGACAGTATTACGGCCCTGAAAGCGGGCACTCACGTTGACTTTACGTTTGTTCAGCAGAGCAATATCTCTTTACTCAAAAGCATCAACGATACGCAATCCTGATTGACAGTCCGGAGTGAATACAACCTGTGCGCCTGTTAATTAATTATCAGGCGTATATGCCAGGGGTTTTGATTTTTTATCGGAAAATTGTATGGCTTCTTCAAAGATAAAATATGCTGCAATAATTATCAGCAGCCTTATAGCGGGAGGGCTGATATCTGTCACTGCCTGGCAGTTTGTAAATTCCGCACAGGAAACAGGAAAAACAGAACATACCGAAAAGGAACGCAAGGTGCTTTTCTGGTATGACCCAATGAAGCCGGAAACCAAATTTGACAAACCCGGTAAATCCCCCTTCATGGATATGGATCTGGTGCCTAAATATGCTGATGAAAACGAAGATAAAAGCGGCAGAGGGATCCGTATTGACCCGACTCAGGTGCAGAATCTGGGATTAAAAACACAAAAAATTTCCCGAGGGATGCTGAATTATTCTCAGACAATCCCGGCCAACGTCAGTTATAACGAATATCAGTTTGTTATTGTTCAGGCGCGTTCTGACGGCTTCGTTGAAAAAGTCTATCCCCTGACAACAGGCGATCATGTGAAGAAAGGGACGCCGCTTATCGATATCACCATTCCGGAATGGGTGGAGGCGCAGAGTGAGTTCCTCCTGCTGTCCGGTACCGGAGGAACGCCCACGCAACTGAAAGGCGTCCTGGAACGGCTTCGCCTGGCAGGCATGCCGGAAGAGGATATTCAGAGACTGCGTTCCACCCGCAGTATTCAGACCCGGTTTACCATTAAGGCACCTATCGATGGTGTCATTACTGCGTTTGACCTGCGTACGGGTATGAACATTTCAAAAGATAAAGTGGTGGCCCAGATTCAGGGGATGGATCCTGTATGGATCAGTGCGGCAGTCCCGGAATCCATTGCCTATCTGCTGAAAGATACCTCACAGTTTGAAATATCGGTACCGGCTTATCCGGACAAAACATTCCATGTTGAAAAATGGAACATTCTCCCGAGTGCAGATCAGACAACCCGTACGCTGCAGGTACGTCTGCAGGTTACGAACAAGGACGAGCTGCTTAAGCCGGGTATGAATGCGTATCTGAAACTGAATACCCAAAGTCAGGAAATGCTGCTGATACCAAGCCAGGCCGTGATTGATACCGGTAAAGAACAGCGTGTGATCACCGTTGATGAAGAGGGCCGGTTTGTACCGAAACAAATTCACGTTCTGCACGAATCACAGCAACAGTCTGGTATTGGTAGTGGGCTGAATGAAGGCGACACCGTGGTGGTCAGCGGCCTCTTCCTGATTGACTCAGAGGCCAATATTACCGGGGCGCTGGAGCGCATGCGTCATCCAGAAAAGTCGGACGACACAATGCCGGCAATGCTTGGCCAGCCTGAAAATATGCATTCAGGACACTGAGGAGACGACGATGATTGAATGGATTATCCGGCGATCGGTCGCCAACCGTTTCCTTATAATGATAGCAGCCCTGTTTCTCAGCATCTGGGGAGCCTGGACTATCATCAATACCCCCGTGGATGCGCTGCCCGACCTGTCTGATGTGCAGGTGATTATCAAAACCAGCTATCCCGGCCAGGCTCCGCAGATTGTCGAAAACCAGGTCACCTATCCGCTCACCACCACCATGCTGTCGGTACCGGGCGCAAAGACCGTGCGCGGTTTTTCTCAGTTCGGTGACTCCTACGTGTACATCATTTTTGAAGATGGTACCGATCTGTACTGGGCCCGGTCACGCGTTTTGGAATACCTGAACCAGGTTCAGGGCAAGCTGCCTGCCGGTGTCAGTTCTGAAATAGGCCCTGATGCCACCGGTGTGGGCTGGATATTTGAATATGCCCTGGTCGATCGCAGCGGAAAACACGACCTTTCTGAACTGCGCTCCCTGCAGGACTGGTTCCTGAAATTTGAACTGAAAACCATTCCGAATGTTGCAGAAGTGGCGTCGGTGGGCGGCGTAGTGAAGCAGTATCAGATCCAGGTAAATCCGGAAAAACTGGTTCAGTACGGCATCAGCCTGCCCGAAGTTAAGCAGGCACTTGAATCCTCTAACCAGGAGGCCGGAGGCTCATCCGTTGAAATCGCGGAAGCGGAGTACATGGTCAGGGCCAGCGGCTACCTTCAGACCATCGATGATTTCAATAACATCGTTCTGAAAACCGGAGAGAACGGGATTCCGGTTTATCTGCGTGATGTTGCCCGCGTACAGACCGGGCCGGAAATGCGTCGCGGTATTGCCGAGCTTAACGGCCAGGGTGAAGTGGCAGGCGGCGTTGTAATTTTGCGTTCGGGTAAAAATGCGCGCGAGGTCATTACTGCCGTTAAGGATAAGCTGGATACGCTGAAGGCAAGCCTGCCTGAAGGAGTCGAGATCGTCACCACCTACGATCGCAGCCAGTTAATTGACCGGGCCATTGACAACCTCAGTTATAAACTCCTTGAAGAGTTTATTGTTGTTGCCATTGTCTGTGCGCTGTTCCTCTGGCATGTCCGTTCAGCACTGGTGGCGATTATTTCTCTGCCTCTTGGCCTGTGTATCGCCTTTATTATCATGCACTTCCAGGGACTGAACGCCAATATTATGTCGCTGGGGGGGATCGCGATTGCCGTCGGGGCGATGGTGGATGCGGCCATTGTCATGATTGAAAACGCGCATAAACGGCTGGAAGAGTGGGACCATCAGCATCCCGGTGAGGAGATAGATAACGCCACCCGCTGGAAGGTCATCACCGATGCCTCCGTGGAAGTAGGGCCAGCGCTGTTTATCAGCCTGCTGATCATCACCCTGTCGTTCATTCCTATTTTTACCCTTGAAGGGCAGGAAGGACGCCTGTTTGGGCCGCTGGCCTTCACGAAAACGTATTCCATGGCAGGAGCGGCCGCGCTGGCCATCATCGTCATTCCGATCCTGATGGGATTCTGGATCCGGGGAAAAATACCCGCTGAGACCAGTAATCCACTCAACCGGTGGCTGATTAAGGGGTATCACCCCTTACTGCTCAGGGTACTTCACTGGCCAAAAACAACCCTGCTGGTTGCGGCCTTATCCATTTTCACGGTGATCTGGCCAATGAGTCAGGTGGGCGGTGAGTTTCTGCCGAAGATCAATGAGGGAGACCTGCTCTACATGCCGTCAACGCTGCCAGGTGTATCCCCAGCTGAGGCTGCGGCACTCCTGCAGACCACGGACAAGTTAATCAAATCCGTGCCTGAAGTGGCGTCTGTTTTTGGCAAAACCGGTAAGGCAGAGACCGCAACGGATTCCGCTCCACTGGAAATGGTGGAAACAACCATTCAGCTGAAACCTGAAGATCAGTGGCGACCGGGCATGACGATTGACAAGATTGTTGACGAACTGGATAAGACGGTCCGTTTACCGGGTCTGGCAAACCTGTGGGTTCCCCCTATCCGTAACCGTATCGATATGCTCTCGACCGGGATTAAAAGCCCGATCGGTATCAAGGTTTCCGGAACCGTTCTGTCCGATATCGATGCGACAGCACAGAGAATTGAAGCAGTAGCCAAAACCGTGCCGGGAGTGGTGTCTGCTCTGGCAGAGCGTCTGGAAGGCGGCCGCTACATTGATGTTGATATCAACCGGGAAAAAGCATCCCGTTACGGGATGACGGTGGGCGATGTCCAGATGTTCGTTTCCTCAGCCATCGGCGGCGCGACGGTAGGCGAAACGGTGGAAGGCGTGGCCCGCTACCCGATTAATATCCGCTATCCGCAGGATTACCGGAACAGTCCGCAGGCCCTGAGGCAGATGCCGATCCTGACACCGATGAAGCAGCAAATCACCCTGGGGGATGTCGCTGATGTGAGGGTGGTTTCCGGACCGACGATGCTGAAAACGGAAAATGCCCGACCCGCCAGCTGGATCTATATTGATGCCCGCGACCGGGACATGGTGTCAGTGGTAAACGACATCAAGACGGCCATCAGCCAGAAGGTGAAACTGAGACCGGGTACCAGTGTATCCTTTTCAGGGCAGTTTGAATTACTGGAGCATGCCAATAAAAAGCTGAAACTGATGGTACCGATGACGGTGATGATCATTTTCATTCTGTTATACCTGGCGTTCCGTCGCGTTGATGAGACCTTACTCATTCTGATGAGTCTGCCGTTCGCACTCGTCGGTGGAATATGGTTCCTCTACTGGCAGGGCTTCCATATGTCTGTGGCCACCGGCACCGGGTTTATCGCCCTGGCCGGGGTGGCGGCGGAGTTTGGCGTGGTCATGCTGATGTACCTGCGTCATGCCATCGAAGCGCATCCGGAATTGTCCCGTAAGGAGGCGTTTACACCGGAAGGCCTTGATGAAGCCCTTTATCACGGTGCCGTGCTGCGTGTCCGGCCGAAAGCCATGACCGTGGCGGTGATAATTGCGGGTCTTCTGCCCATACTCTGGGGAACCGGCGCCGGTTCAGAGGTCATGAGCCGTATTGCGGCGCCGATGATTGGCGGGATGATCACTGCTCCCCTGCTGTCACTGTTCATTATTCCTGCCGCCTACAAATTAATCTGGCTGCGCAGACATAAAAAAAACGTGTCTTAATCCTGAAAGGGCACCCCGGGTGGGTTCCCTTCTGAACAAATTCGTGTGAACGACACGATTTATATCGCTAATTTACCGAGGTGAGTATGAATAAAGTGGTGTTAGTGGCTCTGGCTCTCGGCCTGTCACTGCCGGCAATCGCAAGTGAAAAAGTCATAGATATGTACAAGTCAGAACACTGTGGGTGCTGTTTCTTATGGGGCAAGGCGATGGAAAAAGACGGGTTTAAAGTGCGAACGCACGTCATGAACGATCAGGCGCTGTCAGCCCTGAAAGAAAAGTATTCTGTTCCGGCAGGACTACGCAGCTGTCATACAGCGGTTGCAGGCAAGCTGGTCATCGAAGGCCATGTCCCGGCGACGACGATACATCAGGCAATGCAGTCAGGTTCGGGCATTTACGGTCTCGCCACACCCGGCATGCCCGCAGGCAGTCCGGGAATGGAGATGGGCGACCGAAAAGAGGCTTACAATGTTATGGCCTTTGCCCCGGATGGAAGTCAGAACGTCTTCCAGAGAATCGAATAGACGCTGATAACGGGACGCCGGCATCATCCGGTCTGATGCCGGCATTATTCGTGGTAATCGCATCCGTGACATACTCTGTAGATATGAGACGCTCAGGTGTGCATAAGGAAAATTACTGTGAAAAATGATAATGCAGTGACACACGATCACCAGCCTGCTTCTGAACAGACGCGATCCGCAGACGCCAGTCAGTCAGTGCGTAAGGTAAGGGACCCCGTGTGCAGAATGTCCATCCTGCCGGAAAAGGCGCACAGCAGCATCAGATTCCATGACCATCAGTTTTACTTCTGCTCTGCCAGCTGCGAGAGCAAATTTTCAGCCCATCCCGATCATTATCTGAGCGGAAACGCCAATGAAGCCTCCCATCATCATGAAGCTAGCCCTGAAAGGGTAAAACCGTCATACCGGCAGAGTGAGAAAACGATGTCTGACGGCGTGTGGACATGTCCGATGCATCCGGAGATACGTCGCAGTGGTCCCGGAAGTTGCCCCGTTTGTGGAATGGCGCTGGAACCGCTTGTTGCCACAGCATCCACGGGCCAGGGTGATGAACTTCGCGACATGACCAGACGCTTCTGGCTGGGATTGCTGTTGACGTTACCGGTTCTGGTGCTCGAAATGGGATCCCATTTGTTTCCGCGAATGATGCAATTACTGCAGCCACAGTACAACGTCTGGCTGCAGTTGCTTCTGGCCACTCCGGTGGTGTTGTGGTGCGGATGGACATTCTTCTCGCGTGCCGGAGCCTCGCTACGTAACCGCTCGCTGAACATGTTTACTCTCGTTGCAATGGGCACGGGAGTAGCCTGGGTGTACAGCGTCATCGCCACGATCTTTCCCTCTCTTTTTCCTGCGTCCTTCAGGATCATGAATGGCCAGGTTGCCGTGTACTTTGAAGCGGCCTCCGTTATCACGGTGCTGGTCCTGCTGGGGCAGGTTCTTGAATTACGGGCAAGGGAACAAACGTCAGGCGCCATTACCGCGTTGCTGAACCTCGCCCCCAAAACAGCCAGACGTCTGGATCCTGATGGCCATGAGACGGATATCAAAGCAGAAGACGTCCTGCCTGGCGATAAACTCCGTATCAGGCCTGGAGAGAGTGTTCCGGTTGATGGCATCGTGCTCGAAGGCCGTACCACCGTGGATGAATCGATGGTAACCGGGGAATCAATGCCGGTTACCAAAACGGAAAATGACCGCGTTATCGGAGGGACCATAAATCAGACCGGTAGCCTCATCATGCAGGCGGAGAAAGTCGGTGATGAAACAATGCTGTCCCGTATTGTAAAGATGGTCGCTGATGCGCAACGCTCACGCGCGCCCATTCAGAGAATGGCTGACAGTGTCTCGGGATGGTTTGCTCCCCTGGTAATACTCATTGCAGCCGTCACGTTTGTGGTCTGGGCTGTCTGGGGGCCTGAACCCAGGGTAGCGCACGGTCTGATAGCCGCGGTTTCGGTCCTGATTATCGCTTGTCCCTGTGCGCTGGGACTGGCCACACCCATGTCGATAATGGTGGGGGTGGGCAAAGGGGCCCAGTCAGGGGTTTTAATCAAAAACGCTGAATCCCTGGAACGCCTTGAAAAAGTGAACACTCTGGTTGTCGATAAAACCGGCACGCTCACGGAAGGTGCGCCCTCGGTGACTGGTATAATCAGCCTGATACCGGGCGGCGAAGAGGCTCTGTTACGAGTGACGGCCGCCGTAGAAAAAGGATCACAGCATCCGCTGGGTATGGCAGTGGTCAACGCCGCACGTGAAAAAGGGATCACGGTACCGACAGTCAGTGATTTTAATGCCCCGTCAGGTAAAGGGGTCTCAGGGCATGTTGAAGGGCAACGGGTTATTATTGGTAATGAGCTGGCCATGCAGGATAACAGTATCGTTATTGATAACCAGAAGACCACTGCGGATGCCTTGCGCAGGGAAGGCGCAACCGTTATCTATGTGGCGAAAGACGGGCAGCTTGCCGGCCTGATCGCTATTTCGGATCCCCTTAAAGCAACCACGCCCGAGGCACTTAAGGCCTTACGTGGGGCGGGTATCCGTATTGTCATGCTGACAGGGGATAACCAGCTTACTGCTGAAGCCGTGGCGCATAAGCTCGGAATAGAAGAGGTCGAAGCCGGGGTTTTACCTGATGGTAAAAAAGCAGTGATTAGTCGGCTGAAAGCAACAGGCCATGTGGTGGCGATGGCGGGTGACGGCGTGAACGATGCACCTGCACTCGCGGCTGCTGACGTGGGGATTGCGATGGGTACGGGGACTGACGTGGCAATAGAGAGCGCCGGCATCACGCTTCTTAAAGGTGACCTGATGATGCTGAACAGGGCTCGCCATCTGTCCGAGATCACCATGAAAAATATCCGGCAGAATCTGTTTTTTGCCTTTATCTACAATGCCATCGGAGTGCCCGTGGCCGCAGGTCTGCTTTATCCGGCGTATGGCATATTGCTCTCGCCGGTAATTGCGGCAGCGGCTATGGCCCTTTCTTCCGTCAGTGTTATCGTTAATGCGTTACGTCTGAGAAGTATCAGGCTCGGCAAAGAAGGGCATTAATTAGTGCGCATTTGCTGACAGAAGGAGACCGTTATGAAAGTACCACTTATGCCGAGGTTGCAGTAGTCGAGCTCGCGGCATTTGTGCTTTTACGTTAGCACTGCTCACATCTGGTCGGCTACTGGGCTTATCTTTTACTGCTGATCCGGGGGGGATATTTCTTCCAGCGCCATCATTACGCGCTGGCTGAGGCTGTGATAAAGCCCGTAATTTGAGCTGAACACGTAAACCCGTTCCTGAAAATTCTGCGTCTTAATCTGGAACCATGTGGTGCCCATTTTTATTCCCAGCGCTTTTGCGCCAGCGCTGCGGGCGAGCACGCATCCATCATTGTTACTCAGCACCACCACAGGCTTCCCCCTCAGGTCGGGGCGGAATAAGGCTTCACAGCTGGCATAAAACGAATTTACGTCGGCAAGGCCAAACACAGGCATAGCTACCTCCGGCGTGCGCGCGTGCTGTTAAAAAACCATGTGACCACGCTGAGCAGCTGCAGCTCTTCAGGATAGATAATGGAATAAGACGGATTCATTGGCAGAAGTGCGAGCCGCGGGAACAGCTGAAGACGTTTGACTGTGAACTCACCATTTACCTCAGCAATAACGATATCCCCGTGGGTGGCTTCCTCTGCGCGATCAACCACCATGACGTCGCCATCACACAATCCCAGATCGCGCATACTGTGTCCGCTGGCACGTACGAAGAACGTTGATGCTCGTCGGCGTATGCAAAGCTCATTGAGATCGAGTTCTTTCTCCACGTAATCCTGAGCAGGGGAGGGGAAGCCAGCTGCGCAGGGCTCCGCATAGAGCGCTACGCGGACAGGCGGTGTGAAGACCGGTGGCCAGAGTAAGGTCAGGCCCTGTGCATAACGGCCCGGTTCATAATCCCGGCCCCCGGATGTACTGCCGTATAACGGTAATTGCGTTTGAACAGACCATAGAAATCCTCCTCTTAATTATACTGTTTATGCGCACAGCATTAATGAGGCAGTTTTATCTGGCAAGCAGAGCGAAACGGCTGCAGGCATTTAACCTGCTCATCTGTATGAAGGGTGACCGCTTTATTTCTTTTTGGCGCTGAACATTCACACACCATAAGCAAGTGGGGCAAATGTACGCAAGGCCCGGCGGTGTCTTGCATACCCTGCAGGGTAAACGATCAGGTTCTGATTCTGAGGTATGTGAGAACAAAAAAAGCAATGACTCGCCAGGGCGAGCCACTGAAAGACAGGAAGGTAACTTATACGGCGCATATACTGACGGTGAAATGTTACTTTTTAAGCCAGTTTTCCATCTGCTTTATCTCTTCTTTCTGAGCACTGATAATATTTTCAGCCATTTTTTTCATCTCAGGGTCTTTGCCATATTTGAGTTCTGTTTCAGCCATAGCGATCGCCCCCTTGTGATGCTCAATCATGCCTTTTGCAAAGGCCCTGTCGGCATCCTTGTCTTTTACCGCGTTCATCATGCCGTCATGCATCTGCTGCATACCAGACATGTAGTCCTTTGACGCCGGGGACATGTTCATGTCATGCGACATTTTCATATCCGGCTTCTGGGCCATAACGGCTGCCGGCAGGGCAAGCATCAACGCAGCCAGTGTCAGAGAAAATTTCTTCATGATTCGTTCCTTCTCAGCATCAGATAAAATCAGGGTTTCAGATCGTCATCAATTATCCCTCCACTCTTTTCGGAAGAGTCTACTGATGCAGATCAGAGAGTTGTCGTTACAGGTATAAGTCTGGAACAAAAAAGCATAAGCGCAAAGTCAGGCTGCTGGCAATTCCACCGTAAAGGTTATTAACTCGCCGTTCATCACAGCCTGTAACGAACCATTGTGTGCCTGCAGAATGGATCGCGTGATTGAGAGACCGAGCCCTGCACCGTCCGTATTATGCTGACGTGACGTATCTGCCCGGTAAAACCGGTCGAAAAGTCTTGTAATATTTTTATCAGTGATGACACGGGTGCGGTTCGATACGTGTATATAAGCCAGCGTTTCCCCCTGCTCTGCGCAAATCAGGATCTCATCGCCCTCTAAAGAATATTTTATTGCATTTGTTATGAGGTTACTCAGCGCCCGCCGAATCATCAGCCGGTCACCGGCAAAGCAGGCATCGCCCTCAAGATTAAGGGATTTTCCATTTTCAGCTGCCAGGGGTTCAAAATACTCAATCAGCTCGGTAATTTCAGTATGTGCCATGATTGTCTCCTTTTTGAGGGAGAGAAGGCCATTATCTGACTTAGCCAGGAAAAGCATATCGCTGCTCATTCTGGCAAGCCTGCCCAGCTCTTCTAGATTGGAAAAAAGGATCTCCCTGTAACTGTCAGCATCACGCTCCCGTGACAACGCGACCTGCGTCTGCATCATCAGATTGCTGACAGGGGTGCGAAGCTCGTGAGCAATATCCGATGAAAATTCGGACAGACGCCGGAAGGAGCTTTCGAGCCTCTCCAGCATGCTGTTGAACTCTGCAACCGTAGGCAGGAGCTCAGCGGGTAGCCGGTGCGCCGGCAGGCGCTCGCCGAGGTTATTAACGGTTACTGCCGAGGCCAGGCGGTTAATTTCGTTAAGCGGCCGCAGCCCTATTCTGGTGACAATCCAGCCCAGCAGTATCGATATAAAAATCAGGCCCCCGTTAAACCAGATCAGCCACTTCTTTAGCTGGGCAATAAAGGCGTCGTGAAGGCTCGTATCATAGGCAGCGGTTATCAGCATATCGCGCTGCCCGCTGGCATCCGGCACACTCACTTTTCTGACGATAACGTTATAGCGCCACCCGTTATCTTCAGTCGTCTGAAGGACACCGGGCTGATGTATATTAACGGCAAAGCGCTGTTCCGGAACCGGAAACCCCGGAGAAACATAGTCGGTCAGTATCCGGTTGTCCGCAGTTCTGACGGACAGATAAAGTCCACTATGGCCTACCATCGCGTCGGCTAACTTACGTGCCAGTCCGGCGTTGTTCAGGCGACCGCTATGAAACTCTCCTTCAAGCAGCTCGGTTGCCAGCTCAAGCTTTCCGTTAAGCAGCGTCAGATCCTGATTACGGAAATAGCTGTCCAGCGCGGTCACCAGTAAGGCGCTCGAAAGCAGCCATACAGACATCATGACGCCTGCAAACACAATGCTCAGCCTGGACGTCAGGGACCAGTTACGCTTCACTCTTCACGGATCTCCAGTACGTAGCCGATTCCCCGTACGGTATGAATAAGCTTTGGGCTGAAGTCGTCGTCAATTTTGCTACGCAGGCGTCGGACAGCCACATCAATAACATTCGTGTCACTTTCAAAATTTATATTCCACACCAGCGAAGAAAGCAGGTTTCGGGGCAGAACTTCTCCACGACGCTGCAGCAACAGCTCCAGGAGAGAAAACTCTTTGGATGAAAGATGGATTCGTTTCCCGGATCTGCTGACACTCCGGCGGGCGACATCTATAGTCAGGTCTGCAATGGTAAGTATACCGCCCGTCTGTGAGCGGTTACGCCTCAGCTGCGTCCGGATGCGGGCCAGCAGCTCAGCAAAGTCGAAGGGCTTGAGCAGATAGTCATCGGCCCCCAGATCGAGGCCTCTGATTTTTTCGCTGATATTGTCTTTTGCGGTAAGAAACAGCACGGGTTCTTCATGACGGGCCATTCTCATCTGCCGCAGGATATCCCATCCGTCCATGGAGGGCAGCATAATATCCAGAATGATAAGGTCATAACGCTGCTTCAGTATGTGCTCAAGCCCCTGCAGGCCGTCATTGACCAGGGTCACGTTGTAGCCCGCCTCCTGGAGGCCTTGTCTGAGGTAAGTTCCTGTTTTAAGTTCGTCCTCAACGATAAGAATTGAGCTCATGGCGACATATCCCGTTTCAGCTTAATGATTACTCCATACCCGAGCCGGGCGACAGGGTGCCAAGCCATGCTACGGTTGCGAGGATCAGGATGGATACACTGAACTCTGTGATAATACTTCTGCGCATCAGTGCAATTCCTGTCTTATACCTGCCCTGACTCAGGGCGGTTTCCAGTCTGGGAGACAGCCTGAAGCGGTTAGCGGCCGCCAGCAACAGCATCACAAAGAAAAGTGCGGTTTTGGTAAGCAATAGTAACCCGTAATGACTGCCCGGCAGCGTCCGGAAGGGATCGTCAACAATATAGAAAAAATTAATCCCGGCGGTCAGAACGATGCTGACAACAATCACAGACCCTGTTCTGCCAAATCCTGTCAGCGCATCAGAAAGCTGACGAGCGTGACCGGCATTTTCAACTTTTTTCAGGCACAGCAGGATACTGAATGCCGCCAGGGCTCCAACCCATGCTCCCGCTGCCGACAAATGAACTATATCACTCAAAAGGTGAAGCCAGTAATCAGGCCCGTCATTCATTGCAGCATGGCCACCCCAGGCAAGCGTAGACAGTGCAACGCCTCCTGACAGAGTCAGTACATAATGGGATATGCGGGCATTGCGCAGACGTAACCCCAGCCCCATAAAAGCGATTAACAGCGCAATCAGGCGTATAACCCAGCTCAGGCCGACGGCTGTTTCCCCGATTACCATCTCCATAATGTGAAGCGTAATTTCGCCGACATCAGTCATGCCGCTCATTGCCTTAGCGACAAGCAGCATATTAGCCAGCGATAAAACAATGCCTGCCGAAATCAACAGGAAGTAGAACGACCAGACGCTGAAAAGTGACACCGATTTTTTAAGTTTTCCCCTGACGGCATACAGTTCAAATAAGGGCAGACCAAATAAAACCATCAGGTCCAGATAAAGAAAAAAACGGATAACAATAAAGGTCTGATCGTTCATGATATTACTTCACATCAAAACTGTAGTTACCGGTGCGCGGATGCGTATCGGAAGAGACAGCGCGCCATTCCACTTTATAGGTACCGGCGCCAAGAGGCTTAGCTGGTGTAATCACCATCGTTTTTGGATCGCTGCCTGCTGCTACTTTCGCGGCTACAGGCATGGGTGAATGAGAGGACATGCCCGGCATTGCCGTCATGACCAGGCGGGCACCTGAAAATTTCGTAACCAGGTTTTCTGTAAAGTGCAGTTCAACTTTCGCAGGAGCGGATACCTGCGACTTGTCTGCAGGAACAGAGGAGGCCAGCTCCGGGTGTGCCTGTGCAGTGAATGCGGCAAAAGAAGCAGCAACAGCGATGGCGTAAGTAGCAAAAGAATATTTCATAGTCATACCTGTCTTGTTGTTTATTAAGATTAACTACTTCAGAACCACACGCGGGCTCCGAGCAGGAAACGTACTTCGTTATCCTTTTCTCCCTCGCGGGCGGCCATGTCGGCGGTATTGCCGTACAGCTGATTCCATGAAACTCCGATATAGGGCGCAAATTCACGCCTCACTTCATAACGAAGCCGCAGCGAGAGTTCGGTATTAGACAGCCCTTTTCCGATCTCCCGGTCTTTATCATCTTTGCTGAAGACATTCGCCTCCAGTGATGGCTGCAGGATCAGCCTGTTGGTCAGCAACACGTCATATTCAGTCTCAAAACGCAAAGCCGTCCGACCCCTTTCACCGGCAAACGCGGTCAGCTCGGTTTCCAGGTTATAAAGCGGCATCCCCTGAAAACCGGCAGCAAGCCAGGTCTGCTGCCGGCCGGGCCTGAAATCCTGACGCGCACCGGCGACGACGTCCCACCACGGTGAGACTGCGTGTCCCCAGAGAGCCTGAACTTCGGCGCTTTCCGTTTTTCCTTTGCTGGTTTCACCTTCACTGCGTAACCAGAGGCGATCTATATCGCCACCAACCCAGCCGCTGACATCCCAGCTGAACCCGCCGGAATCATTGTTTTTTTGCCACTCCAGCTGGTCGGCCAGCACATACCAGTTAATGCTGCTGTCGTGCACTTTATGCCCGTGTACATCCGGAAATGCTGCCCGCCGATCGGCATCGGTCAATGCCGGAATCGGTGTGCGGCTCTCAGTCGGGGCGGCTGGCTGCATAGACTCCATGCCATCCATTCCGGACATACTTTCCATACCCGCCATGTTTCCCATTCCGGAGTGATCCATCCCGGTCATGTTTTCCATACCAGAATGATCCATGCCACTCATTTTTGAATGGTCCATGCCTTTCATGTCGTGCCCCTGCATACTGGGCATCGATGCAGAATCTGCGGCCCGTGCTGTGGATATATAACTGCCAGAAAATGCTGATAAAATCAGCAGGCTGGCTGCAGGGCAGGAAATGATTTTTTTCTTGTTAATGCGTTCAGAAACTGACATCAGAAGTACCTCACTCAATTACCCGGACTTCGCGGAACATGCCGGTTTCCATATGAAACAGCAGGTGACAGTGATAAGCCCAGCGGCCCAGCGCATCAGCGGTAACCCGATAACTGCGGCGGGTTCCCGGTGGCATATCAATGGTGTGCTTACGGACAAGGAAATTACCCTCCTCATCTTCCAGATCGCTCCACATGCCATGAAGATGAATCGGGTGAGTCATCATGGTGTCATTAACGAGTACGATACGGACTCGCTCGCCGTACCGGAGTGTGACGGGCTCTGAATCAGAAAATTTTATGCCGTTAAAAGACCAGGCAAATTTTTCCATGTGCCCGGTGAGGTGAAGTTCGATGGTACGTGACGGCTCTCGCCCGTCCGGGTCTTCGAACGTGCTTTTCAGATCGGCATATGTCAGGACCTTACGTCCGTTATTACGCAGCCCGATACCCGGATCGCTGAGTTTAGGAGTGGGCATCATGGCCTGCATATCGACCAGAGGATTACCGGTTTCAGAAGCCGGATGCTTTTGCATGTCACTCATTCCAGCCATACTGCTGTGATCCATGCCCGCCATGCTGCCGGCTGCAGCGGCAGGCATGCTGTTGCCATCCATGCCCTGCATTTCACCGCCATCCATGCCCTGCATCTGCCCTGCATCAGCCATGCTGCTGTGATCCATTGCGCCCATGCTTCCATGATCCATGCCTCCCATGCCCATATCATCCATGGTCAGCCAGGGCCGGGCGTCGACAGAGGGGACGGGGGCTGAAAGCCCCTCACGTGAGGCGAGCGTCCCCCGTGCATAACCGCTTCGGTCCATCGACTGTGCGAAAATGGTATAGGCATCCTGAGCCGGTTCCACAATGACATCATAGGTTTCAGCAACAGCAATGCGGAATTCATCCACGGCGACAGGGTTGATATACTGACCATCAGCGGCAACCACGGTCATCTTCAGGCCAGGGATCCGCACGTCGAAATAAGTCATGGCGGAGCCGTTAATAAAGCGCAGGCGAATTTTTTCACCCTTGCGGAAAAGACCAGTCCAGTTTTTTGCTGGCCCCTGACCGTTCATCAGGTAGGTGTACGTAGCCCCACTGACGTCGGCGAGGTCAGTAGGGTTCATTTTCATTTCAGCCCACATCTTACGGTCCGCCAGCGTATTGCTGAGGCCTTTTTCCCGGGCATCCCTGAAGAACTCGCGTGCGGTAGGTTTGGCAAAGTTGTAATAATCAGACTGTTTTTTAAGCTTTGCGAGAATGGCGGATGCATTTTCGTCAGACCAGTCAGTCAGCATGATCACATGCTCCCGGTCATATGTGAACGGTTCCGGATCTGCAGCATCAATAATGATTGGCCCGTACACACCGTCCTGCTCCTGCAGACCGGAATGACTGTGATACCAGTAGGTTCCATTCTGCTTTACACGAAAGGAGTAGACGTAAGTATTATCCGGCTCTATGCCGTGGAAGCTGAGACCCGGAACGCCGTCCATGTTGGCAGGCAGGATAATGCCGTGCCAGTGAATGGAGGTAGGTTCATCGAGTCGGTTTCTGACGCGCAGCGTGACGGTATCTCCTTCCTTCCAGCGCAGCAGCGGGCCCGGTAACCCGGCATTAATCGTTTTGGCATAACGGGGTTTACCCGTGATATTGAGCGGAGTTTCTGCGATAAATAAATCAAACTCAGTTCCGGTCATCGTGCGTGCGCTCATCAGACTTACTGCTGAAAAGGCATCAAAGGATCGCAGGCCAACCCCTCCGACAATACCGGCGGCTGTAATCCCTTTTATAAAGTCGCGTCGTGAACTTTTTAGCGGCATGACTGTGCTCCGAAATAGGTACTTCAGTCAGAAGAACGTTCTGATTCTGATGTGCCAAAACTGTCTGTGAAAGAATGTTTATATGAATAACTACAAACTATCACAGCCAGCCTGAGCGGATGATTACAATCCTGTCATCTTGAAAAGATCTGATTTAAATTACATTTCTGTCATATTTAACCTTTACTTTCGTTTTTACTCTACGATAGAAACCACTGAAGCAGTGATACACCGTCTGGCTAAAAGCTGGTTTTATTATTTAATGCGAAGGAATCTGAAATGAAAAAGTTTATTCTTGTTACAGCCGTAACTATGCTGACTGTTACATCGGCCTGGGCAAATCAGTCACCGGAAAAAAACAGTGAGTGTGCCAGTATGAGTTGCATGTCGATGTCTAAGCCCACGTCGATGAACGAACATGAGCAGGCAATCATTGCTCATGAAACCATGAACAATGCAAACTCCCCGGCACACCAGAGCATTATTGATATGCATCGCAAAATGCTGCAGCAGGCACAATAGATTTTATTATCCTGTTATACAGGATTACCTACGGTTCTCCTGAGCTTTCAACTGTGTCCCGGATGTTGTGTGATTCACCCTCTTTAAATATCTGATTGTTAAATCTTTTGGCTGAATTCAGCCGGCCCGTCTGACTGTGGCGGGCTTTATTTTTATGTGCAAAGAAGAGTATGAAAGATAGTGTTAATGATGCTGTCTGTTTATGTTCAGGAATTGATTTTTTCTTATCTAATTTTAAAAAACCACTGGCAGGTAGGTAACTAATATCTTATGGGTTCTTTTTCAGGGCTATATTTATTTTCTGTATGTCTCTTTCAATAATCGCCTTTTCATCACTTGTCAAAGGCACTTCCTCCATATAACGCCTCACGGACGACTTACTTTCAATAAGTAAACTTTTTGCACTTTTTTTAGGAAGATTGAAGTCGCATCCGATACAGGCCATGCGATGTGGGCAATTACTCCAGAAAGGATTTGTGCAATAAGAATCGCCCAAATCATAGTACATGGCCGGACCTGTAAGACTGAAGGTATCAGGATCATGGTCAATCAATACGCTAATCATATGTGATATTCGATCAGCCTTAACGAAGGACGCAGCCAGCTGCGTAGGCCTTATGCGAATATAATGCATAGTTGACTGTGGTGTAGAGTGACCTGCCCACTGCATCAGTTCGTAAAGCGACATGCCCTGCGGAACGCTGGACAGCGCAGTTACGGCGGATGCCCGCCCCCTATGACTTGTGATAGAGCCAGCGCTGTCTTCACCAGGCAAACCTGCTCTCGCACACAAAATTGGGATAACGGTTCGGTTAATTACGGTTCTTCCAGCAAGCTTGCCACGATACTGAAAAAGGTAGCGCACTTTTTCTCCGGTCCGTTCATCATTTAATTCTGCCTGTTCTTCTGGCCGTTCTTTTAACCAGCACTCAACAAACATTTTCACTACAGCTGAAACGGGTTTAACGAAAGCCCGGGATGTTTTTCCTGCAGGCACTTTCAGGAAGCACAGAGTCCCGGCTGGTACGATACTGCCATCTTCTCTGATAATATCGTCAGACTGAGGCGTAATACATCCTGTCGTCAGCCTCAGCCGCTCATTCTGTCGCAATCCGGCATGCGTCCAGAGAACAGCCATCGCCTGGATCATTGACAGCGGATAATGAATTTCGCTGAGTAAGTCTTCCCGACGCAGATTAAGGCTTGCCCAGATAAGTTTGAGCCATACGGGATCGTCAATTACGCGGGGGTTGACGCCATGCCTGAACAGAGGGGTATTGGGGGTTGCGAGATGACGGGCTGGGCTGAATTTAAGGCATACCCATCCCCAGTTTTCACAATCAATCATAAAACGACGCAATGAATAGACAAAATGTGCGCGCGACTGCGGCATCATTGGCTCGCCGGAACGTCTGGATCGCCGCTGCCCGCGGCTTGTACCCAATGCCAGTTCATCAACTTTCATTCTTCCTACAGCGGCAATAAAACTGGCACAGATTTCAACAGACCAGTCAGCGGGAGTGTTAACGTACGGGTGCTCCCTTTTCAGCCAGAGACCGCAGCGGAGAATAAAACTGTACTGGCTTTCCCTTGATCTGGGCCGAAGCACAGAGGTTTTACGCCAGCGTCGGCACCACAAGACCCATTCAGAGCTAATGTTAGGTGCCACTTTTGTAGGCAATATCCATGAGCGGAGCAATCAAAGAACCAAGAGGACCCGTTTTAGAATAGTTGCGGGATCTTTTATGACTGGTGCTGAGTGCTTCTGTCTCGCCAGACCTTAACTCGCTGTGCAGATCATAATCTGTACAACAGAAAGGAGAGTAAACAAATTCTTCTTTACACCTGCTTTTCATTAAGTTTCTCCCGGCTAAACATGATACCCGCTACTTTGCGATCAATATCTGCAACAGTCAGCGCCATCCTGGCTGCCAGTTCGGACCCTGAAAGATGGATATAGATCTGCGTTGTACGTAAGTCACGATGGCCTGCGTAGGTTGCTATCTCATGGAGTTTCCAGCCAGCTCTGGCAAGATGAGTTAATCGAAGGTGGCGAAAAGTGTGCGTAGTCAGTTCCGGAAGTTCAGCTTTATCTGCCCAATCACGAACCGTTTTACTCCAGCTCCAGTATGAGAGCGGGGAACCGTAGTTACGGTCCGAAACCGAACGGAATAATGCTCCTCCGGTTATGCCCGATACACGTAGACTTCTGAGATGCGCTGCCAGTACCGGCGTAATATCCGGACCATAACATACAATTCTTTCACATTTATTTTTGGTGTTTTCAGCCCGGATACGAATAAGTCTGTGTGCAGGGTCTATATCTTCAACTGCAATTGCAGTCACCTCTGCGCGCCGGAGTGCGCCGCAATAGGCAAGAGCCAACATCAGGCGATCACGCAATGAACGTTCGGAAACGTAGTTCAAAAAGTGCTGCCAGCGAGAATCTTCAGGAATCTTTGGAAGGGTGATAATTCGCGGAACCAGTGCACGTCCACTGGCAGACATTCCAGGTAAGCCTGATCGGGGTAAAGGATTCCGGCTTATAACATCTGTATAAATTAGATAGTCAAACCATAATCTAATGGCTGAAAGTCGAAGTTGCAGGGTTGCGCTTGCAGCAGGATAAGGCATGCCGGGTAGCTGAGGACGAATATAAGCCGCGATATCTTCAAAAGTGGCTTGCTCTGGCAATAACCCCTTTTGACTGCAAAAGCCGAAAAAGTGATGGAGGGCGGTACGGTAAGCGATAACCGTAGCCCGCGCTCGACCAAGATCCGAAAGTATTTTCAGCCATTGTTCATAAAGACATATGGCTTGCGAACAAAGTGGAATGGTGACCATAAATTCACCTTTCAGAGCAGAGTGTCTGGTTGAATTTTACACAAATCAATGTTGCATTCCACTTAACTTACTAAAGCGCATAGTTTGAGCTGAACACATGCACGCGCTCGGCAAAATCCTGCCCCCTTATCTGAAACCACGGGGCGCCCATTTTTATGCCGAGTTTTTTGGCGGCGGCGCTGCGTGCGATGACGCAGCCGTCGTTGTTGCTCAGAACCACCACCGGCCTGCCGCGCAGGTCAGGGCGGAAGAGCGCCTCGCAGCTGGCATAAAAGGAGTTAACGTCGGCCAGACCAAACATGGGCATGATCACCTCCGGCGGGCACGGGTGCTGTTAAAGAACCAGGTCACGACGCCGAGCAGCTGCAGCTCCTCGGGATAGATCACCGGGTAGGCCGGATTCATGGGCAGCAGCGCGAGCCTGGGCTGCAGCTGCAGGCGTTTGACCGTAAACTCGCCGTTGACCTCGGCAATCACGATATCGCCGTGCGCGGCCTCCTCGGCCCGGTCAACCACCATGACGTCGCCGTCGCAGAGGCCCAGGTCACGCATGCTGTTGCCGCTGGCGCGCACGAAGAATGTTGAGGAGCGCCGGCGGATGCACAGCTCGTTCAGATCAAGTTCTTTCTCGACGTAGTCCTGTGCAGGGGAGGGGAAGCCGGCGGCGCACGGATCGGCATAAAGCGGTACCCTGAGCCTCGGCGTAAAAATGGGTGGCCAGAGCAGCGTCAGGCCGGCGGTATAGCTGCCCGGGTTCATGATCTGATGCCCCGGCCATGCTGCAGTGTGACTGCGAAAGTGCTGAGTAAATCGCGCATAAAATTCCTCCCGTTATTTTACTGTTTATACATACAGTATTATTGAGGGGGAATTATCTGGCAAGAGGGAGCGAAACGGGTTGGTGCCAAAGCGAAGCCATCTGACTGAGTCACCGGGAAATTTTTATGGAGGTCATACTGGCTGATGCTGAGCGGCGCCACTATGCTCAGGTCAGGGCCGGCAGACGTGGAGAGGCGTTTCCGGTTATACCCTTGCAGCCCGGCACCCAGCGGCCGGGCTGTTTTTATGGCACAGCAGCATCTGTTTATGATCAGGTTCCGTCAGTTCTCAGGATATGCCGGCAGCGGCGAAACAGAATCTTCGCGATGACCGGCGATCAGCCTGCATCAGTTTCACGAATAAGCTCCGCCCCCTGGTTATGAATGTTGCCCACCTTTGTGGCCACCGGATGCCAGGTAAAGGCGGACTCAGGCAGCGCACTGTCCCGCGCAATATCCGCGGCGCGCGCCGGCGAGGTATCCTGACTCAGCCACTCCCGTACCGCGTCTGCCGTCAGCACCAGTGGACGAC
>Ga0308168_1000249_pt1 | contig 80435 bp, 63 predicted proteins | sample PhyCR2_FD_202133 | JGI IMG/M metagenome (GOLD analysis project Ga0308168, IMG submission 202133) | Phyllosphere microbial communities from UC Gill Tract Community Farm, Albany, California, United States - DLSLRC.R2 | ecosystem: Host-associated > Plants > Phyllosphere > Unclassified | place: USA...
CCCAGGTCCGGCATGCCGCGGCGCGCCTCGACGTCCTTGGACCGGGCCGGCAGCGAACCGGAAAAACCGATGTCGAATTCGACCTTGTCGGTGTTCAGCAGGCGCGCGCCGACGCCGTTCTGGTCGGCGCGGAAGGTCTTGCCGCGGTAGATCAGGAAGGGCAGCACCAGGCCGCGGTTGGAGCGGTCGTCGGCGCCCGGATAGGCCGGCGTGCTGAAGGCCGCAGCGCCGACGCCGGCTTCCCACAGCGGCAAATTGCTTTCGGCGGGCTGGGCGGATTCGGGCGCTGGCGTGGGTTCGGCGGCGTGGGCCAGGCACGCAGGGATCAGGATGGCGGCAGCAAGGACAGGATGAAGGCGGGTTCGCATCGGTGGCGGCGTCGGTAAGGTAATGGGATATAAACGCGCCATTCTAACGAGGCGACTGTGCGCACGCCACGTGCCGCCATAAAAAAACCGCCGCCGGCCTTGCGGCCGGCGGCGGTCATCGTTCCCGTTCAGGATGCGCCGGCGCGGCGCTCAGCTGTTCGGCCAGATCGCCTGCAGCACCTGCGCCAGGTGATAGCCGCCCTTGATCAGCTGGGTCTTGGCGATCGCCGAGCTCGGCACCGGGTAGTCGTTCGGCACTTCCAGGTTCCAGGTGTAATAGGTCTCGCCCTTCTTGCTGGTCTGCTGGGTCAGCTTGCCGACGGTGACGCCTTTATACGCTTCCTTCGACACGGTCAGCGCATCGTCGGCCCACTGGTAGGGCCAGGTGGCCGGGTCGCCGCTGGCCGACACGATCGCAGGCTTGCCGTCGATCGCCGCCTGCGCGAACTGGTCCGGCGTCTTGGTGCGGATGCGGCGGAACGCGTAGTTGACGGTGGTCGTGTCCCAGTACGAGTGGAACGGCTTGGTCAGCGCCTTCGGTACGCCCGGCTTGATGACAGGGGGCTCGTCCGGCGCCGGGATCACGCCGGCGCTGATGCGCTCCAGGTTGGCGTCGTCCAGCAGCAGGTTGTTGCCGCCGCGCGAATCGAAGATCGCGGTCTCGTCGATCTGGGCCGGGGTGGTCGGCACCACGAACTTGCCTTCCTTCGACACGAAGGCGGCGCCCACGTGCAGCGGCTGGTGGATGTCGCCGGTCATGTGGGTGATCAGGATCAGGGCCTGGCGCTTGGTGAACTTGTGCGGGTTGGTGGCCGGGGTATCCTTGCCCTGCAGGACGGCGATCGCCTGCTTCAGCGTCTGCACGATGTCGTCGTCGGCGGTGCCGACCGCGTGGTCATGGTAGTGATCCAGCTGGAACGGCACGTCGGTGTAGTGGTACTCGCTGTGTTTCGGGTTGGCGTTCACGTACTCGATCATGTCCGGGGTCTGCGGACCGCAGTAGGTGCCCTTTACGCAGTCCGGCCAGTTGGCGATCGATTCCAGGGTTTCGCCCGGTTGCAGGATCGATTTGATCATCTTTTCCGCGGCGCTGCCCTTGAGCAGCTTGTCGGCGATGCTGCCGACGGCGCGGTGGCCGTCGTTGCCCCAGGCCGATGCGTCCATCGACGCGAATGCGCTTGCCAGCGCGATGACGAATGCCAGTTTTTTCATTGTCTTTCCTTGATAGGACAGCTGATTATCCAATAGTCGCGCGATCAGCGCACCTTCTTGATGCGCGGCTGTGGCGCCGCCAGCGACGCCGCACCGTTGCCACCAGCGCTGCCTTGCTTCAGGTGCGCGATCAATGCATCCAGGTCGCGCATGCCGGTATCGACGCGGCGGGTGCCGGCCGCCAGCGCCGGGAAGTTGTCGCCGCCATCGGCCAGGAAGTTGTTGGCCACCACGCGGTAGGTGGCGCCGTCCTGGAGCGGCTTGCCTTCGACCTTGACGCTGCCCGGCACCACGCGCTGGCCCGGCGGACGGGTGCTGTCCCACTGGTAAGCCAGGCTGTTCGAGATCTGAAGCATGTAACCTTTGCCCTCGCGCTTCCACTGCTGCTCGAGCAGGTCGCGCAGCTGGGCGCCGCTCAGGTCGAGCACCACCAGGGTATTGCCGAACGGGAGGACGGCCTGGGCCTGGCCGAAGCTGACCACGCCGCGCTCGCCCACCTCCAGGTCCTTGCGGATGCCGCCCGGGTTCATGAAGCCGACTTGCGCGCCCTGGCTGCGGGTCGCGGCCAGCGCGGCGTCGGCGATCATGCCGCCCAGCGCCGACTCGCCGTCGTCGTTTTCCTTGCGCGCCACCGCGCCCTGAATATGCGCCACCGGCTTGGCCAGCGCGGCCTGGCTGCGCGCGCGCACGTCCTGCAGGTAGGCGGCCAGCTGTGGGTCGGGAGCAAAGGCGCCGGGCGCCATCACCACGTTGCGCACCTGGATATCCTCAACCTTGCCCGATACCGGATCGACCGTCATCTTGATACGCGACAGCAGATGGCCCATGGCGTCGGCCTGGGTCACCACGCGGCCGTCGACCTTGCACAGGTAGCCTTTATGGGAGTGGCCGGTGAGGACCAGGCGGATCGCCGGATCCAGCTTTTTCACGATGCCGACGATCGGACCTTCGAGGCCGTCGCAATTGACCTTGTCGAAGGGTTCGCCGGTGTGGCCGCCCTCGTGGATCAGCACCACGAACACCTGGGCGCCTTGCGCGCGCATGGCGGGCAGCACCTGGTTGATCGACTCGGCTTCGTCGAGGAAGCGCAAGCCCTTGATCGCGGAACCGACCGCCACCGACGGCACGTCCCGCAGCACCGCGCCGATCAGGCCGACCTTGACGCCCTTAACGTCGACGATGCGCCAGCCCGGTACCAGGTTCTTGCCGCTGGCCTGGTCGATCACGTTGGTGGCAAGATAGGTGAAGCCGGCGCCTTCGAAGCTTGTCGAGATCTGGCATGCCTTGGAAGGACGCGGCGAATCGCAGCCGCCGTGCTGCTGGCGCAGCAGTTCTTTGCTGCCCTGGTCGAATTCGTGGTTGCCGAGCGCGCTGGCGACGAGGCCCATGCGGTTCATCGCGATGATGCTCGGCTCGTCGGCCCACATCGAGGACAGCGCCGGGCTGGCGCCGACCAGGTCGCCGGCGCCGACGAACAGCAGGTCCTTGTCTTCCTCCCGGAAGGCGGCCAGCGCGCCGCCCAGCACGTCGATGCCGCCCGCTTTGACGGTGTCCTTGCTCGCGCTTCCTTCGGGTGCCAGCTTGTAGGCGCTGGCTTCGAGGTTGCCGTGGAAGTCGTTGATGGAGACCAGGTTGAGTTCGACCGGCTTGGCGGCGCGGGGTACGCCGGATGGCGTGGTACAGCCGGCCAGCGTCAAGGCCAACGCCAGCGCGCTCAGGCCGGCGCGGGCGGGACGGAGATGGATCATGGAGTAGTACACCTTATCTTGTTGCGGACTGGCGCGGTACGTGTTTGAGCGCCCGGAATTATTGCATGTAAGCCGGCGCAGGCGGTCTTTACGAAGGCCGAATAATACCTTCATAAAACGAAAAAACGGCCGGTGTCGCCACCGGCCGTCTTGCGTATCAAGCGAACGAGCTCAGGAGATCAGAACTCGTAGTTGACGGTGACTTGCGCCGCCCACTGCGATTCGCCCTTGACCTGGCGGACGTTGTAGTCGTCCACCTGGGTGCGCACGTTGTACACGTACTTGCCGGTGCCGGCTTCCAGGCCGGCGTAGTCCACGAAGCCGCGAGTGTAACCACCGGCCGACGCGAACGGCACCTCGTTGATGTGGCCCCATTTCTTGTTCAGCAGGTTGCCGAAGTTCAGGATGTCCAGCGAGATACGCGCCTTGTTACGCGAGAACATGCCCGGGATTTCCTGGCTGATCTTGATGTCGAAGCTGTTGGTCCACGGTGCGAAGTCGCTGTTGCGGCCGACGACGCCGCCCTTGGCATTGCGCAGCGCCTTGTTGCCGTTCACCACGTCCCAGAAACGCTGTTCGTTGGCATGGTTGGTCGCGGTATCGCCTGCGAACACCACCTCACCCGAACCGAAGGCGCTCGGGATGTACATCAGGTCGTTGCTGCTGACGTTGTCGCCGTTCAGGTCGTTCTTGTAGGTCCAGCTGTACGGCTTGCCGGTACGGCCTTCATAGAACATGCCGAAGCGGGTCTTGTAGGTGCCCCAGAATGCCTTCTCGTAGCTGACGTTGGCGTTGACGCGGTTCTTCACCAGGTAGGACGAGTTGGCTGCCACGTCTTCGTTCGGGTTGAACGAAGCGCGCGCGCCGTAGTTCGAACTCGAGGTCGACGAGCTCAGGTTCGAGACTTCGGTCGCGTAGGTGTGGGTGGCGGCAACCGACCAGCCCAGGCCACGGGTCATCGGGTAGCTCAGCGAGATGGTTTCCAGGCGGCTTTCGCCCTTGTCCGTATTCGAAGCCATCAGCACGTTGCCGAAGGCAGCGTTGTTCTGCGCCCTGGCCGTGGTGGTGCAGCCGGCCGTCGTGCTGACCGTGTTGTTGGCCACGGTATAGCAGCGCGCCGCCAGGCCGCCGTTCTGCACGCCGTTGGCACCAGTGGTGAGGCCGTAGTACAGCGGACGGCCGTCGGTGCCGATTGCGCCCGGCGTACCCAGGTTCAGGTTCTGGTAGTAGATACCGTCCTTGGTCTTGATGTACAGCGCTTCAGCGCCGGCCACCAGGCCATACCACGGCAGTTCCATTTCGAAGGCCAGGTTGGCTTTCCAGTTGGACGGCTGGCGCAGCGACGGATCCAGCAGGTCGACGTTGGCGGTCGGCGATGCGCCGGTGACGTTCGGCTGGGTGTCCGGATTCACGCTGAAGGTGCCGTCGGCATTCGGGCAGCGGGTATTGCCGGTGCCCGAGCAGGTGACGGTACGGGTCGCGATACCGGCGTTCTGGTACGGGTTCGACAGCCAGACAGCGGCAGCCGCGCCCTGGAACAGGCCGGCGCCACCGCGCAGTTGCATCATGCGCTTGGTGTCGAAACGGTAGTTGAAGCCGAAGCGCGGCTGGAACAGTTTCTCGCCGTCAGGCGTCGCGGTGTTGTCGGCGCCGAAACCACCGGTATTGCGGGTGCGGGAGGTACCGGCGACCAGCGGCGCTGCCACGGCGGCGTTGCGGATCGGCGACTTGTTCACGCCCATCTGGTCGACACGGAAACCGTAGTTCAGGGTCAGCTGCTTGTTGACGCTCCAGGTGTCCTGCAGGAACACGCCGGTGTTGTTCATCTCGAACGCAGCGACGGCGTCGTCCAGCGTGAAGCCGGCGTTCGCCTGCTGCAGCGTGTACGAGCTCGGACGACCGCGGCGGAAGTTTTCCAGCACGGCAGCTTCGATCTGCGCCAGGGATGCGGTCGAGCAGTTGATCGAGCTCGAACCGATCGAGGTGTAGGCGAAGTTATTGTCGCAGGCAAAGGTGTAGTTGCCGTAGACATTCTGCAGGAAGGCGTTGTAGATCTTGTTGTTCTGGTAGTCGGCACCGAACTTGATCTCGTGGTCGCCGACGGTCCAGTTGGCGCCGCCGTAGTAGTCCTGGGTCTTGGTGCCCAGCACGTTTTGCTGGCGCGAGTTCTCGGTACCGGCATTGATGAAGCGGTTACCGGTGCGGGTGCCGCTCGGCGCGTCGGCCGGCAGCGGGCCACTCAGCTGGAAGCCCAGGGTCGGCAGGCGCGCATTGTTCTTCGGCACCGAATCGTAGTCGCGCGACGATGCACGGAACTCGGTCGAGAAGGACGGGGTCCAGTCGGAGAACACCTGGGCGACGACGGTCTCGATTTCCTTGTTCTGGTTATACAGGTAGGAATTCAGCGAGATACCGGTGGCCGAGAAGCCCGGGAAAATCGGCTCGGACTGGGTGGTGCGCTGGTAGCGCAGGTTGGCGCGGTGGTTGTCGCTGATGTTCCAGTCGGCCTTCAGCATCTGCTCGCGCGAGGTCAGCTGGCCGCCGCCGTTGACGGTGTTGCCCAGGTCGATGCCGTACTGGCTCTTGGCCAGGTTCGTGAACGCGGTGATCTCGTTCTGGGTGATGCCGACGGTGGTGCCCAGGCCCTGGCCCAGGTAGCCGAAGTCGGGACCACTGCGGGTCGACTTGGTCTCTTCGCTCAAGGCGTAGAAGAACAGCTTGTCCTGGACGATCGGGCCGCTGGCCCACACGCCCTTGGTGGTTTCCTTCGAGTTCGGCGGGGTGGTGTATTGGCCGCTGGCGACGTTGAAGCGATCGCCCGCGAGGCGGTCGTCGCGATAGACGTAGTACACGCCGCCGCGCAGGGTGTTGGTACCGGACTTGGTCACGGCGTTGATGTTGCCGCCGGTATAGCCCTTCTGGGTCACGTCATAGTTGGCGACGTTCACCTGCACCGACTGGATCGCTTCGATCGAGATCGGCTGGCGCGCGGTCGGGCTGCCGTTGGCTTCCAGGCCGAAGGTGTCGTTGATGGCAACACCGTCGACGGTCATCGAGTTGAAGCGCGAGTTCTGGCCGGCGACGGACAGTTCGCCGCGTTCCTTGTCGGTCTGCGAGACGCGCGGGTCGAAGCGCGCGAAGTCCTGCAGGTTGCGGTTGATCGATGCCTGGGTCTGCAGCTGGGCGTTGCTGATCGAGGTGCCGGCGCCCATGTTGTTGCGGTTGAAGATTTCGGCGCGGGCGCGGTTGCCGGCGACGTTCACGGTCTGCAACGCAGGGGCGCCGATGGTGGCGTCCACCGAGGCGGTTTCCGCCAGGGTCAGGAACACACCTTCGCGGCGTTCGGTCTGGCCGTTCTTGGTGATGATGATCGTGTACGGACCGCCGGTACGCAGGCCACGGGCGATGTAGCGGCCCTGGGCGTCGGTGGTGACGGTGCTGACCGAACCGGATTCGGTGTGGACAATCTGCACCGAAGCGCCGGCGGTCGGCGCGCCGTCCGGACCGGAGATACGGCCGCCGACTGCCGAAGTCGTGTTCTGCGCGAGGGCCGGAGCGCCCGCCAGAGCAATCGACAGAGCCAGCGCCAGCTTGGTAAGCTGGATCCGTTTTTGATAGACCATTGTGTAAACCCCAAAAAGACTATTAATTGTGTTTAGAAACCGAAGTTTCCCTCTCAGTACTGCAACCCTAGTCCGGCGGCCCTGAGGCGCCGATCTTCTTATCCTGTCAGCCCGCCATTTTTCGGTGCATTTTTATTCGCCTATGCACCAGTCAAAAGCAGCGCACGCGATTCTAAATGCCGTATATTTCACCGCCGTTACAAGCACGTTCCCGCTAATTACATCTTGTCTTTACTTAACAAAAGTCCAATATGCAGGAAGGTTCTGGGCGTGACAAATACGTTTTCTTTCAAAAATTTATAGCTTGCGCGAATAAGTTGATGAAAAAATAGGCAGTTAATGCATGCAAAGTGCGTTTCCCCTAGGGAAATGGCACGGCGGGATTATAAGCGGTGCATACTTCCCGAAAATCTTTTCGCTTGTTTTTTAAGCAAAGCGTGAGAGAAAGTGTGGGATTTGTAGCGGGAAGGCGACAGAGGCCTTATAAGCATATGCAGTACGGGCACAGTCGATACTTTGCCGGCCCGCAGAAATGACGAGGCCGGCGGCATCGCTGCCGCCGGCCTGCAGGAAAACGGGGCGCCCTGCCCCCGTTTCTCAGCGCTTGTCAGCGCTCCTCAGCGCTTCACGCTGGTGCGTTCGAGTGCCGCCATGCCGGCTTCGAAGCGCGCAAAACGTGCATCGAGCTGGCGCGTCAGGCGGGTCTTGTCGCTTGGGGCCAGGAAGCTGTAGCGGATGCTGTTGTACGAGGCTTTCTTCAATTCCGCATAGCTCGGCTTGTAGCGGCTGGCGAACAGCACGTATTCGCCCGCCAGGTTATGCCGCGTCACGCCGGCATCGTCGGTCGAGATCACGTAGGGCACGCCGTATCTGCGGTACAGGGTGACCGGGTGGTTGGCGCCCTGCACGCCGTTGATGAAGGCATTCGAGGTCAGGTTGATTTCGACCGGAATGTCCTTGTCGTGCATGGCCTTCATGATCGCCGGCGCGTTCGCTTCATGCGCCAGGTCGATGCCGTGGCCGATGCGCTGGGCGCCGGCGATGTTCAAGGCCTGGTCGATGTGGAATTCCAGGCCTTCCGGCGGCACGTCGCCCAGCGCCAGTTCGCCGGCGTGCAGCGCGATCTTGACGTCCGGGTAGACCGACTTCAGGAAGCGGAACATCTTCATGTGCAGCGTGTAGTCGCGCATCGACACCAGGTTGCTTTCCTGGCCGACGATGTTGACGCCCACGATTTTGCCTTCACCCTTGCCGCCCTTGGCAGCCGACTTGAAACCGGCCAGCATCGAGGAAAACACTTGCGACGGGTTCAGCAGGCGCAGCACGTAAGTCTGGTAGCGCATGGTGAAGTTGTCGTCGTCGATGCCGGCGGCGGCTTCGTCGATCCTGGCGACGAAGTCGGCGATCCTGGTATTGAAATTTTCGTCGGCATCGAGCGCATTCATCCACGCACGCATCTGGGCGTCCAGGGCAGTGTCCTTGTCGGCATTCTTCCAGGCCTGGTCGTCGAATTCCTTGTTGACGACGAACGGCGACATCTTGAGCATGGTCTCGATGTAGCTGACGTTTTCCCCGATCGCGCGGTTCTTGATCTCGACCAGGCCTTCGTGGAAGTTGGCGTTCGAGACCGGGCCGAAGTAGCCGAAGGTCTGGAAGAACTGGCGATCCGGCGGCGGCTGCAGCGCACCGTGGTTGGCGAAGTCCTTGCTCGACCAGCGCTGCAGCAGTTCGCGCCACGTGGCGTCGTCGGCGTATACCTCGGCCGTCGACAGGCAGTTGCGCGCCGCCGGCGCCTTGGCGCGCTCGGCTTCGATCACGGCCTTGTCGGTCTCGACCCGGTAAGTATGCTTGTTGACGCAGAAGCCCTGCTTGTCGAGGAAGTCGACATAGGTTTCGGCGTAGAGCGCGCCCGAGTAATGGTGATGCAGGTCGCCGCCCTTCGGCATCTGCGAGAAGAACAGGGTCAGCTCGGCCGTCTTCGGTTCGCCGGCGACCAGCGCAGCATAGTGGCGCGCGGTAGCGGCTTCGTTGGCTGCCGGCGTTTTCACTGCGGCGTTGCTGCGCGCGCCGGCATGGGCGCTTGCCAGTGCGGCCAGGGCGATCAGCACACTGCTGCTCAGGGTCTTCTGCATCATGGGGTGTTCTCGACTAGGTCAGTTGGACGGCGTAAAGGCAGACGACCTCTCGTGTACGCACGCGCCGGCGGCATAGGTGGCGCGGATCGCGCGATCGTCGCCCAGCAGGGCCAGCGCGAACAGCGTTTCCTCGAGCGACCCGGCATGCGCGGTACGGCGCGCCAGCAGCGGCGTCGCCTTGCGGTCGAGGACGATGAAGTCCGCCTCAAGCCCCGGCGCCAGCGTGCCGATCGTGCCTTCGAGTCCCATGCTGCGTGCGGCGCCCAGCGTCGCCAGGTAGAACATGCGTAAAGCCGGGAGGTAGCTGCCTTTCAATCGCGCAACTTTATACGCTTCATTCATGGTTTGCAATATCGAGAACGATGTGCCCGCCCCGACGTCGGTACCCAGCGCCACCATCGCCCCGGCGTCGTCGGCGCGTTTCATGTCGAACAGGCCGCTGCCCAGGAACAGGTTCGAGGTCGGGCAGTGGGCGATTGCCGAGCCGGTCTGGGCCAGGCGCGAGAAATCGGTGTCGTCGAGCCAGATGCAGTGGCCGAACATCGCGCGTGGACGCATCAGGCCATAGTGTTCGTAGACGTCGAGGTAGCTGCGGCGCTGCGGGAACAGGTGGCCGACCCAGGCGCATTCGTCCTGGTTTTCCGAGACGTGGGTCTGGATGAAGGTGTCCGGATAGGCGCGCGCCAGTTCGCCGGTGGCGGCCAGCTGGGCTTCGGTCGAGGTCGGGGCGAAGCGCGGCGTGATCGCGTACATCGAGCGGCCATTGTTGTGCCAGCGCCGGATCAGGTCTTCGCTGTCGCGCAGGTCGGCGGTGTCCTGCAGGAAGTCCGGGCAGTTGCGGTCCATCAGCACCTTGCCCCCTGCCATGCGCAGGTTGCGCGCGGCGCTGGCCTCGAAGAAGGCCTCTGCCGATTCTTTATGCACGCTGCAGTAGACCAGGGCCGTGGTGGTGCCGTTGCGCAGCAGTTCGTCGAGGAAGAACTCGGCGCCGGCGCGCGCGTGCGCCGGGTCGCCGAACTGGCGTTCGGTCGGGAAGGTGTAAGTGTCCAGCCACGGCAGCAGGCCCGGCGCCGGCGAGGCGATCATGTCGGTCTGCGGGAAATGCAGGTGGGTGTCGATGAAGCCGGGCGTGATGATGTGGCCGCGGTAGTCGGCTACCGGCGTGCCGGGCGCCAGGGTCGGCGCCAGCGTGGCGTAGTCGCCGATGGCTTGGATACGGTCGCCCGCGACGACCAGCAGGCCGTCTTCGATCCAGGTATGCGCGTCGTCGGCAAAGGCCGGATCGGCGTGGAAGGTCAGCAGGCTCGCACGGTAGGCCTGCGGGGTAGGCAATGGATTCGACATCAGATTCTTTCTTGTAAAGCGGCGGCTTCCCAGACCATCAGCAGCTGGGCGGCGACGGCGACGGCGATCACGGCCGGCAGCTTGCCTTCGATGCCGGGCACGCCGATCGGGCAGACCATGGCATCCAGGCGCGCGCGGTCGATGCCGCGTTCGAGCAGGCGGCGTTCGAACTGGATGCGCTTGGTGGCGGAGCCGATCAGGCCGAACCAGTCGTGGCCGGGTCGCTTGAGGATGGTTTCGGCCAGGCGCTGGTCGAGCGCGTGGCTGTGGGTCATGACGAGGAAGCTGGTCCCGGCGGGCGCGTGCTGCGCCAGCGCTTCCGGGGTATCGGTCGCCTCGATCGCGACATTATGCGGTATTTGTGCAGGAAACAGGTCGTCGCGCTCGTCGACCCAGGTCACGCGGCACGGCAGGTCGGCCAGCGCGCGCACGATGGCGGCACCGACGTGGCCGGCGCCGAACAGCATCAGGTGGGCCCGCGGGGCGGCGGCGAGGTCGGCCAGCCAGCGCCGGCCGGTTTCGTCGCGCAGCACGTGGGTGCCCCCGGTGCGGTCGAAGGTGGGCACTGCCGTCGCACCACCCTGCACGGTACGGCCGTCGGCATCCAGCAGGGCCAGGTCCGGCTGTCCGTCCAAGGCCACCAGGCGCCAGCTGTCCTCGCGGCGGCGCGCCGCCAGCGCGGCCAGGTGCGCGCGGTCGGCCAGTTCGAAGGCCAGGTGCACGACGCCGCCGCAGCACTGGCCCAGGCTCGGGCCGAGCGGAAAGCGCTCCAGGCGGCGCCGTTCGCCGGACGCCAGCATCGCGCGCGCGGTTTCGGCGCCGCGCAGCTCGAGGTGGCCGCCGCCGACCGTGCCCCACTGGCGCACGGCATCGACCAGCATCTTGGCGCCCGGCTCGCGCGGCACCGAGCCTTCGACGATGGCGACGGTGACCAGCACGGCAGGCGCTGGCGTGGCGTCGACTGCGCCGGCGCCGATGGACAGCCAGTCTTCCATCTCAGTCGCCCGTCGCTGCGGCGGCCTGCGCAGTTGCAGCGTGCGTTGCAGCTTCGCAGGCCGCCACCGCCTTCAGGATTTCCTCGCAGGTCGCCGGGGCATTCAGCGGCGGGTTGACCTTGTGATCGCCGACGCTGGAGATGGCGTCGCGGATCGCGAAGAACACCGAGAACGGCAGCAGCAGCGGCGGCTCGCCCACGGCCTTGGAGCGATGGATCGAATCTTCGACGTTGCTGTTCTCGAACAGGCGCACCCGGAAATCCTGCGGACAATCCGACACGCCCGGGATTTTATAGGTCGACGGCGCGTGGGTCGTCAGCTTGCCGGCGTCGTTCCAGCGCAGTTCTTCGGTGGTCAGCCAGCCCATGCCCTGCAAGAAGGCGCCTTCGACCTGGCCGATGTCGAGCGCCGGATTGAGCGAGCGGCCGGCGTCGTACAGCGCGTCGGCGCGCAGCAGCTTCCATTCGCCGGTGAGCGTGTCCACCACCACTTCGGCCACCGCGGCGCCGTAGGCGAAGTAGGAGAACGGGCGGCCGGTCATGGTCTTGGCATCCCAGGACAGGCCCGGGGTTGCGTAATAGCCGTCCGACCACAGCTGGGTGCGCGCAAGGTAGGCTTTGGCCACCAGTTCGCCAAAGGGGATCTCGTGACCGCCCACGAATACCGTGTCGGCCGCGAAGCGCACCGCGTCGGCCTCGCCGCCGTACTGCTTGGCGGCGAAGTCGGCCAGGCGCTCGCGGATCTGGCGCGCCGCGTCCTGGGCCGCCTTGCCGTTCAGGTCGGCGCCGGTCGATGCCGCCGTGGCCGAGGTGTTGGCGACCTTGCTGGTGTTGGTGGCGGTAATGCGCACGCGTTGCAAGTCCACGCCCAGCTCGTGCGCCACCACCTGCATCACCTTGGTGTTGACGCCCTGCCCCATCTCGGTAGCGCCGTGGTTTACCAGGATCGAACCGTCCACGTACACGTGTACCAGCGCGCCGGCCTGGTTCAGGTGGGTGACGTTGAAAGCGATGCCGAATTTAACCGGCGTGAGCGCCAGGCCTTTCTTCAATACCGGGCTAGCGCGGTTGTACGCGGCGATGGCGGCGCGGCGCGCGCGATACGCGCTGGTCATCTCCAGCTCGTCCACCAGTTCGTGGATCACGTTGTCGACGATGACCTGGCCGTAGGGCGTGACGTTGTGCTCAAGCTTGCCGTAGAAATTCAGCTTGCGGATGTCGAGCGCGTCGCGGCCGAGATCACGCGCGATTTCGTCGAGCACGTATTCCATCGCGATCGCGCCCTGCGGCCCGCCGAAGCCGCGGAAGGCGGTGTTCGACTGGGTGTTGGTCTTGCCGCAGGCGGCGCGGATGTCGACGTCGGACAAATAATAGGTGTTGTCGAAGTGGCAGACCGCGCGCGTGGCGACCGGTCCGGACAAATCGGCCGAATAGCCGGCGCGCGACACCATGTCGACTTTCGCCGCGACGATGCGGCCGTCGTCGCCGTAGCCGACTTCGTATTCGTAATGGAAGCAGTGGCGCTTGCCGGTGACCAGCATGTCGTCGTCGCGGTCGGCGCGCAGCTTGACCGGACGGCCGCTGCGCTTGGCGGCGACACTGGCCGCGGCCGCCCACAGCGCCGACTGCGATTCCTTGCCGCCGAAGCCGCCACCCATGCGCCGGCACTCGACCGTCACGTGGTGCGAATGCAGGCCGAGCGCGTGCGCGACCACGTGCTGCATCTCGCTCGGGTGCTGGGTCGAGCACAGCACCAGCATGCCGTCGTTTTCCTGGGGGATGGCGTAGGCGATCTGGCCTTCCAGGTAGAACTGCTCCTGGCCGCCGACAACCAGTTCGCCTTTTACGCGGTACGGCGCCCGTTCGAACGCGGCCTCGGCATCGCCGCGCGCCAGGCGCATCGGCGGCAGCACGTACGATTGCGCGGCGCGCGCCGCCTGCGGGGTCAGGATCGCCGGCAGTTCGTCGTAGCTGACGGCTGCCTTGCGCGCGGCGCGGCGGGCGTTGTCGTGGGTATCGGCGACCACGATGAAGATCGGCTGGCCGACATACTGGACCAGGCCGTCGGCCAGGATCGGATCGTCGTGGATGATCGGGCCGCAATCGTTGGTGCCGGGGATGTCGCGCGCAGTGTAGACGTGCTTCACGCCGCGGCTGGCACGGACCGCCGCCAGGTCGACCTCGAGGATGCGCGCATGCGCCTTGCTAGAGAGGCCGAGCGCCGCGTGCAGCGTGCCGCGCACCTCATCGATGTCGTCGGTGTAGTCGGCCTGGCCGAGCACGTGCAGCCGGGCCGATTCGTGCGGCTTCGACTTGCCGACCGCGGCCCAGGTTGCAGCCAAATCGGGGGTGTTCAAAACGGGCGTGCCTGCGTCGTTCATGGTCGTCTCCTCAAGCCGTAGTGGCCGCCGCAGTTGCTGCATGTGCAGCGAATGCGTTGACCGCCTCGGGCGGCAGCGGATTGTCGGGGCGCGTCTCCAGCCAGAAGCGGCGCAGCAGGTTCTGCGCGGCCTGCATGCGGTAGGCGCTGGACGCGCGCATGTCGGACAGCGGCGCGTAGTCGCCGGCCAGCGCTGCCATCGCAGCCTTGACGGCAGCCTCGTCCCAAACGCGGCCGAACAGGGCCGCTTCCGCCGCGGCGGCGCGTTTCGGCGTCGCGGCCATGCCGCCGAAGGCGATGCGGGCCCTGGCGACGCGCCCGTCGGCGCCGAGTTCGAGCGCAAAGGCGGCGCACACGGCCGAGATGTCCTGGTCGAAGCGCTTCGCCAGTTTATAGGTGCGGAACGCCAGCGCTGATGTAGGCAGCGGCACCCGCACCGCACGCACGAACTCGCCGGCGCGCAGGTCCTTCTGCTGGTAGCCGAGATAGAAATCCTCGAGCGGCATGGCGCGCTCGCCGTCCGGCCCGCGCAGCACCAGTTCGCTGCCGAGGGCGATCAGCCAGGGCATCGAGTCGCCGATCGGCGAGCCGTTGGCGACGTTGCCGCCCAGCGTGCCGGCGTTGCGGATCGGCAGCGAGGCGAAGCGCTGCCAGAGTTCGGTCAATTCGCGCGGGTAGTGGCGGCACACGGCCGCGTAGGCATCCTGCAGCGTGACGCCGGCGCCGATCTCGATCGCGCCATCGCGTTCGTCCACGGTTTTCAGCTCGGCTACGCGCCCGAGGTAGATGATGTCCTGCAACTCGCGCATCTGCTTGGTGACCCACAGGCCGACGTCGGTCGACCCGGCCAGCAGCACCGCCTGCGGATGCGCGGCGCGCGCGGCGGCGAGTTCGTCCAGCGTGCGCGGCGCGTAGAAGGTCTGGCCGTGTGCGCTGTATGTGGTGCCCCCTTCGCGTTGCAGCGCGCGCAGCTGGTCGGCGAGCAGCGCACGGTCGAAGCCGACGCGCGGCAGCTCGGTCATGCGGCGGGCAGCGTCGATGATCGGGCGGTAGCCGGTGCAGCGGCACAGGTTGCCGGACAGGGCGTCGTCGATCTCGCCGCGCGCCGGCGGACAAGCAAGTGCACCGCCCTCCTGTTTCAGGTACATGCCCCACAACGACATCGCAAAACCAGGCGTGCAGAAGCCGCACTGCGAACCGTGGCATTCGACCAGCGCCTGCTGCACCGGATGCAGCGCTCCGTCGGCCTGCTGCAGGTCTTCGACCGTGAACAGGGCCTTGCCGTCCAGCGTGGGCGTGAACTGGATGCAGGCGTTGACTGCCTTCAGTTGCAGCCCGTCCGCTTCCAGCGAGCCGACCACCACGGTGCAGGCGCCGCAATCGCCCTCGGCGCAGCCTTCCTTGGTGCCGGTGCAGTGCAGGTCTTCGCGCAGGTGCTGCAGGACGGTCTGGGTCGGCGCCGCACCGCTCACTTCGTGGACGGCACCGCGGTAGAAGAATCGGATCGGTGTGGACATCGGTGCCTCGGGTGGAAACCAGCCTCTGAGATTAACATTCGGGTTTCGTTCAATTATAAGACTTTAATGATTTTAAATATCTAAAATTGAATATAAACAAGCCGCGACCCCGTTTCATGGCGCGTACGGGTGCACGCTTTGCCAGTGACGTGCGATATCGATCCGGCGCGTGATCCAGACGTGCTGGTGGGTCTGCACGTAATCGAGGAAGCGCGCCAGCGCCGCCGCCCGCGCCGGCCGTCCCACCAGCCGGCAATGCAGGCCGATCGACAGCATCTTCGGCTGGTTCAGCCCGTTCGGGTCGCCTTCGGCATACAGCACGTCGAAGGCATCCTTCAGGTAGTCGAAGAACTGGGTGCCGGAATTGAAGCCCTGCATGGCGGCGAAGCGCATGTCGTTGGTATCCAGCGTGTAGGGCACGACCAGGTGCGGACGGCGCGCGTGCCCGCCGTTGGCGTCTGTAAATTCGACTTCCGTCCAGAACGGCAGATCGTCGCCGTAATGGTCGGCGTCATAGACGAAACCGCCGTGTTCCAGCACCAGCCTGCGCGTGTTGGGCGAATCGCGCCCGGTGTACCAGCCCTGCGGCGCCTCCCCCGTCAGGTCCCGGATGATGTCGACCGCTTCCTTCATGTGGGCGCGTTCGGTGGCTTCGTCGACGTGCTGGTAGGAGATCCAGCGCAGGCCGTGACAGGCGATCTCGTGGCCCAGTTCGCGGAAGGCCGCCACCGCTTCCGGGTTGCGCTGGAGCGCCATCGCCACCCCGAACACCGTCAGCGGCAGCCCGCGCTCCTCGAACATGCGCAGGATGCGCCACAGGCCGGCGCGCGAACCGTATTCGTACAGCGATTCCATGCTCATGTGGCGCATGTTGAAGGCCTGGGCGCCGACGATCTCGGACAGGAAGGTTTCCGAGGCCGGGTCGCCGTGCAGCACGCTGTTCTCGGCGCCCTCCTCGTAGTTCAGCACGAACTGCAGGGCGACGCGGGCGCCGCCGGGCCATTGCGGATGGGGCGGCGTGCGGCCGTAGCCGACCAGGTCGCGCGGATAGTTGCTCGGTTTACCATCTTCGGTATCGTTCATGGGCAGTCCCTGAAAGCGGATATATGCCTCATCATATATTGCAAGATGGACATCGGTATATCATCGGCGAGATACGCACCTTCATCCCCCACATATAGGATCTTCCACGATGGGAAAACTCAGCACCCACGTCCTCGACACCGCCCAGGGCAAGCCGGGCGCCGGCGTCCAGCTCGAACTGTACGTGCTCGAGGACGGCCAGCGCCGCCTTCTCAAGCGCGACGCCACCAACATGGATGGCCGCTGCGCCACGCCGCTGCTCGAAGGCGAAGGCTTGCAGGCGGGCCAGTACGAACTGGTGTTCGCCGCCGGCGATTATTTTGCCGCCCAGGGCGTGGCCATGCCCAGCCCGCGCTTCATCGACCGGGTGACGATCGCATTCGGGGTGGCGGACGTGTCGCAGAACTACCATGTGCCGCTGGTGGTGACGCCATGGTCGTACTCGACCTATCGGGGTAGCTGATAGCCGCAGCCCCATGGATTTGCTAGTCTGGCTTCAACCGCCAGGAGCAGACCATGTCACTGCACATCGTTCATTTCATCGACCCCATCAACGCCACCTCGGCCTGCACCGTGCGCAACCTGTGCCTGCAGGCGCTGCAAAGTGGCGCGACCGCCATCGAACTGCACATGTCGACCGAGGGCGGCAACATGACCGCCGGCTTCGCCCTGTATTTCTTCCTCAAGTCACTACTGCAGCCGCTCACCACCTGGAACATCGGCAGTGTCGAGTCGGCCGGGGTGGCGATCTTCCTGGCCGGGCGGACCTATCTGATGCCATCATCAATAATTGCTAATTTGACGATAGTTTAATTAACATTGTGTCGATATGACACAACGGAATATCACTTTTCAGCAGTGTAAGGTGAATATTCACACTTTTTCGTTGCGGCAATAATTGCCGCATGGATACAATCAATTCCAGCAGTTCATCGCGCGGCCCAATCCACCGCCGCCAGCTTGCCTCAAGCAACAATAACTAATTATTCCATCGTAGGAACACAATGAAGACACGTTTTATCGTGGCGGCCCTCGCCTTGCCTCTGGCCGTCTCGTCCGCTTACGCGCAGGACACTTCCGCCGTCCGCATCAGCGGCTTCGGCACCGCCGCCCTGACCTGGACCGATACCGACCAGGCCGAATTCGCACGTCCGAACCAGGCGCGCGGCGTCAAGAAAAGCCCGCGCACCGGCGTCGATTCCAACCTGGGCCTGCAGGCAGACTACGCGATCAACGACTGGTTGTCGGTGACCGGCCAGGGTCTGGTGCGCAAGGATGGCGAGGACGACTACGGCGCCGAGCTGACCTGGGCCTTCGTCAAGGCCAAGGTCTCGAACGAGGTCAGCGTGCGCGCCGGCCGCCTGGTGCTGCCGACCTTCATGATTTCCGAATACCGCAACGTCGGCTACGCCAATACCTTCCTGCGTCCACCGTCGGAAGTGTATTCGCAGGTGCCGCTGAACAGCGTCGATGGCGCCGACCTGACTTGGTCGAAAGCCTTCGGCGACACCACCTACACCGCCCAAGTGGCCTTCGGCCGCAGCAAGACCCTGCTGTCGAGCGGCTTCAACGCCGAGCTGAGCAGCCTGCGCGCGCTGACCCTGACCGCCGAGCATGGCCCGTTCACGGTACGCGTCGGCCGCACCGAAGCCAAGCTGACCGTCGAAGCGCCACAATTCAATACCCTGGTTGCGTCGCTGAACAGCGCCGGTACCGCTTTCAAGATTGGCCAGCTGAACGACATGGCACGCCTGGTGGACAACCACAAGAAGAAAGGCACCTTCACCTCGGCGGGCCTGGGCATGGACTGGAACAACATCGTTGCCCAGACTGAATATGCGCAGCGCAAACTGGATACCGCTACCGGTTCCACCGATTCCTGGTACGTGCTGGGCGGCTATCGCTTCGGCAAATTCCTGCCTTACTACAGCCACGCCAAGCTGTCGGTGTCGAGCGATTTCACCAACACTGTCCCGTCCGCCTGCGCCGCCGGCTCGCCGGCCGCCTGCACCCCGACCGTGCGCGCCCTGAGCAACGCGCTGGAAACCCTGCGCACCAGCACCAACAACGGCGCCCAGAGCACCGACACCATCGGCCTGCGCTGGGACTTCGCGAGCTCGGCCGACCTGAAGTTCCAGATCGACCGCGTCAAGCACGATGCGAACGGCCTGCTGCTGCGTGCCGCCCCCGGCTTCACGGGTCCGGTCACCGTCGGTGCCGTCGCCGTCGACTTCGTGTTCTAAGGAGAGCCTCGATGAAACAACTGATCAAAGCAAGCATCGGTGCCGCTGTCCTGGCGCTGTCCCTCCCGGCCATGGCCGAAATCGTCGTGGTGGTGAACCCGAAGGCGGCCGAGTCCTCGCTGACCAAGGACCAGGTGGCCCAGTTCTTCCTGGGTAAATCCACCGCGATGACCCCGGTCGACCAGCCGGACGGCACCCCGGCGCGCGCCGAGTTCTACAAGAAAGTGACCGACAAGGACGCGTCGCAGGTCAAGGCCGTGTGGTCCAAGCTGGTGTTCACCGGCAAGGCCACGATGCCGAAGGAAGTCGGCGACAGCGCCGCCGTCAAGAAGGCGGTCGCGGCCGATCCGAAGGGCATCGGCTACATCGACAAGAGCGCGGTCGATGCGTCGGTCAAGGTGGTCTACTCCGCTTCTTGACCCGTCATCGGTTTTGTGCCCGCCGCCATCGTTCACGATGCCGCGGCGGGCTTGTTCATTCAAGGAGTTGACACCATGAGCATCAAGCGCAGGATCTGGGCACTGCCGGTCGTTTCGACCATCATCTTCGGACTTGGGGTCGCGATCAGCGCCAGCATCGCGAACACTGCCCTGGATTCGATCCGCACCACCGAGCGCGTCGACTATCCGGCGCTGGGCGTCTCGAAAGCACTGGCGGCCGACATCGAAGGCGTCACGAACGGCTTGCGCGACGCCGTGTCCGAAGGCGACAAGGCGCGTATCGCCCAGGTTGGCGAGCAGGCCGCCAAGGTGCGCACGCGCGTGGCCGACATCGGCAAGATCGATGGCATGGCCGAGACCGGCAAGCGCCTGGGCAAGGAATTCGAAGAGTATTATGCGCCGGCCGTCTCCGCCGCGAAGATCATGCTCGAACTCGAGCAGGGCGATCCGCAGGCAGTCGTCACGCGCATGCAGGCCGCATTGGGCACGCTCAACGCCGACGTCGCCAAGGTCAACGAACAAGCGCAGCAGAATTTCAAGGCCGGCATCGCGCGCAGCGAATCGAGCGTGCGCCGCGCCCTCTCCGCCACCATCATCGCCGCCCTGGTCGTGATCGCGACCCTGATCGCCGTGTCGTGGTTCGTGGTGCGCACCATCTGGCAGCAGCTCGGCGGCGAACCGGAATATGCGCGCGAGATCGCGCGCGCCGTCGCTGACGGCAACCTGTCGATGGATATCCGCGTCGAGGCCGGCGACGGGGCCAGCCTGCTGGCGGCACTCAAGGACATGCGCGACCGCCTGGCCAACATGGTGGCCGGCATCAAGACCTCGGCCGAGACCATCGCCCTGGCCAGCTCGGAAATCGCCAGCGGCAACGCCGACCTCGCCAGCCGCACCGAATCCCAGGCCGGCCGCCTCGAACACACGGCCCGTGCGATGGAATCGCTGACCGATACCGTGCGCGCGAACGCCGCCAACGCCAGCCAGGCCAACCAGCTGGTGGTCTCGGCCACCGACATCGCCACCCGCGGCGGCGTAGTGGTGGGCAACGTGGTCTCGACCATGGGCGCCATCAACAGCTCGGCCACCAAGATCGTCGACATCATTTCGGTCATCGACGGCATCGCCTTCCAGACCAATATCCTGGCGCTGAACGCCGCGGTGGAAGCGGCGCGCGCCGGCGAACAGGGCCGCGGCTTCGCGGTGGTGGCAACTGAGGTGCGTTCGCTGGCCCAGCGTTCGGCCACGGCCGCCAAGGAGATCAAGGAACTGATCGGCGACTCGGTGGCCAAGGTACACGCCGGCACCGCGCTGGTCGACCAGGCCGGCGTCACGATGGAACAGATCGTGACCTCGGTGCGCAAGGTGCACGACATCATGGCCGAGATCAGCGAAGCCGGCCAACGCCAGAGCGAAGGCATCGAGCAGATCGGCGAAGCGATCGACGACATGGACCAGATGACGCAGCAGAACTCGGCGCTGGTGGAACAGGCGTCGGCGGCAGCGGAGTCACTGACCGACCAGACCGGGCAGCTGTCGGGGGCGCTGGCGGTGTTCAAGCTGGACGATGGGCGGGTGCTGGGCACCGCAGCAAATGCACGCACTGCGCTTGCGCTGACCTGACCTGTAGCTGATGCACCGTCGCCCCTGCCTGCGCAGGGGCGACGCGCTTCTGCAGACTAATATAAATACATCGCCGACACACGCCGGTTCTGTACAAACTTGCAAGCCATCTCCCCATGTCATAGAATCGGCCTGATGCGGCGTACCTCTGCCGCACCAGCGCTGGCCCCGCCGCCAGTCCGATGCACGATTCCTCACGGTGAGATTTGGAAACCGTACCGCTCTGGGTGCTCGTCCTGGCACTCGCGCTCCTGATCCTTTGCTCGGCCTTCTTCGCCATGGCCGAAACCGCGCTGATGGCGGCCAACAAATACCGGCTGCGCCACCTTGCCAAGCGCGGCAACCGCGCCGCCGTCAGCACGCTGTGGCTGCTCGAACGCACGGATAAACTGCTGGCCCTGGTCCTGATCGCGAATACCCTGATCAACGCCATGGCCACCGCGCTGGTCACCGCGATCGCCATCCTGTTCTTCGGCCACGAGGAAACCGTGATCACGGTGGCCACCGCCGTGGTGGCGTTCCTGCTGATCGTGTTTGCCGAGATTTCGCCCAAGGTCATCGGCGCCAGCTTCCCGGAGCGCATTTCGCTCGGCTCCAGCCTGGTGCTCAAGCCCCTGATGAAAGTCGGGCGGCCGGTGATCTGGTTCGTCAACCTGTTCGTCAACGCTTTCCTCAAGCTGCTGCGCATCCGCGGCATCGGCAGCCTGCACAGTGATCCGGCGCAAAACCGGCTGTCGATCGACGAACTGCGCTACGTGGTCCTGGAAAGCGGCCAGTACATCCAGCAAAAGCACAAGAGCATCCTGCTGAACCTGTTCGATCTGGAAAAGATCTCGATCGAAGACATCATGACCCCGCGCAGCCAGATCGAGGCCCTGAACCTGTCGCTGCCGGTCGAGACCATCAAGGCCGAGCTGACCACCTGCTACCACAACAAGCTGCCGGTGTATGAAGGCGAGATCAACAAGATCGTCGGCATCCTGCACGTGCGCAAGGCGATCGGCCTGCTCAACCAGGAAGACGACCTGAGCGTCGCGCACTTCCGCGCGCTGTTGACCGAACCCTACTTCATTCCGCAGGACACCGGGGTGCTGGCCCAGCTCCAGTATTTCCAGGAAAACAAGGAAAGGCTGGGCATCATCGTCGACGAATACGGCGAGGTGCAAGGCCTGGTCACGCTCGAGGACATCATCGAGGAAATGATCGGCGACTTCACCACCTCGACGCCGGGCGCGGCGCGCACCGATGCCATGGCCTGGAGCGCCAGCGGCGAATGCCTGCTGGAAGGCTCGGCGCCGCTGCGCGACATCAACAAGAAGCTGGGGCTGGACTTGCCGCTGGACGGCCCGAAAACCGTCAATGGCTTGCTGCTCGAGCAATTGCAGGAAATCCCGGAATTCCCGATCGCCCTCAAGATCGGCCAGACCGTGATCGAAGTTGTGCAGGTTCAAAACCAGGCCATCAAGGTAGTGAAACTGTTGCGTCCGGCAGCGGTCAAACGCTGGCTGGCGGCCTGAGGGGCATTGCCGGCATCCTTTGAAGGAGCGCCGAATGCCTTTAGTAATTCGCAATAAAGCAGGTAGATGCCATTTTACCTACGTGGTATGTATACCTCTCACCCCATGCCAAACGCTTGACCAATTTGATGCCCGCAGGCATCATTTAGACCATCCACCGGGCTCGTCCGTCCCGCCCTGCTCTCCTCCACCGACCGTATCCTCTACCCGTCCCTGACCCTATGGCAGCAGTCCTCCCCAACACCACGACTGGCAGCACGCTGCCCGGGTTGGCGCGCGCCCTGGTCCAGTCGGGACGCCTAAGCCTGCCGCAAGCGGACACTTTCCAAAAGAAGGCGTCCGCCGACAAGGTAGGCTTCATCGATACCTTGCTCGGCTCCGGCACCATCGATGCACGCAGCCTGGCCGTGTTCTGCGCCGAAACCTTCGGCTACCCGATGCTCGACCTGTCGGTCCTCAGTACCGACATGCTGCCAGCCAACGCCATCGACGCCAAGCTGATGCAGACGCTGCGCGTGGTGCCGCTGTCCAAGCGCGGCAACAAGATGTCGGTGGCGCTGTCGGATCCCACCAATTCGCAGGCGCTGGACCAGATCAAGTTCCAGAGCGAAGCAGCGGTCGAGCCGGTGATCGTCGCCCACGACGCCCTGCAGGCGCTGCTGGCCAGCCTGGCCAACAACAACGACCAGACCCTCAACGAACTGGCCGGCGAGGACGGCGAGATCGAATTCGCCGAGGAAGACACCCAGGCCGCCGCGGCGGCCGAGGCGGCCACGTCGGAAGTCGAGGATGCGCCGATCGTGCGCTTCCTCAACAAGATCCTGATGGACGCGATCAACCTGGGCGCGTCCGATATCCATTTCGAGCCCTACGAAAAGCAGTACCGCATCCGCATGCGCGTGGATGGCGTGCTGCGCGACCACGCGGCGCCGCCGCTGGCGATCCGCGACAAGCTGGTCTCGCGCATCAAGGTGCTGGCCAAGCTCGATATCTCGGAAAAGCGCGTGCCGCAGGACGGCCGCATGCGCCTGGTGCTGTCGGCAACGCGCACCATCGACTTCCGCGTCAGCACCCTGCCCACGCTGTTCGGCGAAAAGACCGTCATGCGTATCCTCGACGCCACCCAGGCGCAGATGGGCATCGACGCGCTCGGCTACGATCCCGATCAAAAGGCGTTATTGATCGACGCCATCACCCGCCCCTACGGCATGGTGCTGGTGACCGGGCCGACCGGTTCCGGCAAGACGGTGTCGCTGTACAGCTGCCTGAACCTGCTGAACAAGCCCGGCATCAACATCTCGACCGCGGAAGACCCGGCCGAAATCAATTTGCCGGGCGTGAACCAGGTCAACGTCAACGAGCGCGCCGGCCTGACCTTTCCGGTGGCGCTGAAAGCCTTTCTGCGCCAGGACCCGGACATCATCATGGTCGGCGAGATCCGCGACCTGGAAACCGCCGACATCGCGATCAAGGCCGCCCAGACCGGCCACATGGTGTTTTCGACCCTGCACACCAACGATGCGCCGTCCACCCTGACCCGCCTCATGAACATGGGCGTGGCGCCGTTCAACATCGCCTCGTCGGTGATCCTGATCACGGCCCAGCGCCTGGCGCGCCGCCTGTGCACCTGCAAGCAGCCGCTCGACGTCGGACGCGACGTACTGAAGGCGGCCGGTTTCCGCGACGGCGACCTCGACGGCGACTGGAAACCCTACGGCCCGGTCGGCTGCGAACGCTGCCTCGGCTCCGGCTACAAGGGCCGGGTCGGCATCTACCAGCTCATGCCGATCACGCCGGCCATCGAAGAATTGATCTTGACCCACGGCAACGCGATGCAGATCGCGGCCCAGGCCGAGCGCGAGGGCGTGAATTCGCTGCGCCGCTCGGGCTTGATGAAAGTGAAACAGGGGCTGACCAGCCTCGAGGAAGTCCTCGGCTGCACCAACGAATAGGATAGATCATGGCAACTTCTACAGCGCGCATGCGCAGCGGCGCCGGCGCCCAGGTCAAGGAACACGTGTTCGCCTGGGAAGGCAAGGACAAGACCGGCAAGATCGTGCGCGGCGAAATGCGCGCCGGCGGCGAAACCATCGTCAACGTGACCCTGCGGCGCCAGGGTATCATGGTGACCAAGGTCAAGAAGAAGGTCTACCGCAGCGGCAAGAAGATCAAGGACAAGGACCTGAGCCTGTTCACGCGCCAGCTGGCCACGATGATGAAGGCCGGCGTGCCCCTGCTGCAATCCTTCGACATCGTCGGCAAGGGCCACGCCAACCCCTCGATGTCCAAGCTGATCATGGACCTGCGCGCCGACATCGAGACCGGCACCAGCCTGAACAACGCGTTCCGCAAATACCCGCTGTACTTCGACCCGCTATTCTGCAACCTGGTCGGCGCCGGCGAACAGGCCGGTATCCTGGAAGACTTGCTGACGCGCCTGGCGATCTACAAGGAAAAAACGCTGGCGATCAAGGCCAAGATCAAGTCGGCGCTGATGTACCCGGTGTCGATCCTGGCGATCGCCTTCATCGTCACCGCCATCATCATGATCTGGGTGGTGCCGGCCTTCAAGTCGGTGTTCGCCAGCTTCGGCGCCGACCTGCCGGCCCCGACCCTGATCGTGATGAGCATCTCGGACTTCGTGGTCCAGTGGTGGTACATCATCTTCGGCTCGATCTTCGGCGCCATTTACTTCTTCTTCCAGTCCTGGCGCCGCTCGCTCAAGATGCAGCAGGCCATGGACCGCCTGCTGCTGCGCCTGCCGATCTTCGGCGACGTGATCCGCAAGGCCACCATGGCGCGCTGGACCCGCACCCTGTCGACCATGTTCGCGGCCGGCGTGCCGCTGGTGGAAGCGCTCGACTCGGTCGGCGGCGCCTCCGGCAACGCGGTGTACCTGGAAGCGACCAAGAAGATCCAGACCGAAGTCAGCACCGGCACCAGCCTGACGGTGGCGATGCAGAATGCCAACGTGTTCCCCAACATGGTGACGCAGATGGTCTCCATTGGCGAAGAATCCGGCGCCCTCGATAACATGCTGGGCAAGGTCGCCGACTTCTACGAAGAAGAAGTCGACGAAGCCGTGGGGGCGCTGTCCTCGCTGATGGAACCGCTGATCATGGTGATCCTGGGCGTGCTGATCGGCGGCCTGGTGATTGCGATGTATTTGCCGATCTTCAAGCTGGGTTCGGTGGTGTAAATCGGGGTGTGCAGGTTCTCGGAATAGGTCGCAGTGCCTTAAAAACTTTGCAGTGAATTTGCCGTAGTTCTCACCCAGTGCGCAGTAGCTCTACCTCTGTCCGAGGTAAAGCTGCTGCCCAAGTACGTCTATCGACACCCCCAGTTGCCAGCACAGCAATGCCATGAGGCGGAACGCCTTGTATTTGCTGGTCTGGTTTTACGGCGCCGGCTGACGCATAAGAATCACTTCGTCAGCACCAGCGAAAAAAACAGGGAGTCCAAGCCGTTCGACAGCTTGAAGAACAGCTTGTTGCGTCCCTGTCTCACGTGCACGACGCGCTTGCCTTCGCTGAAGTTGTAATCGCGGCCATGGGGTATGTCCGTGTCGTTGACCTCCCTGTAGAACAGCGCCTTGGCCACACTCCTGCCGCGCCAGACCAGCCTGTCGTTGAGCCACAGCTGCGCGTCGTCGTTGGCGCCGACCCAGATCGTCAGGTCCTGTTCCTTGTCGACCATCAGCTCGGTATAGCCGTAATACACGGCCTCTTCGGCAGGCTGGGGCGGCACCAGGGGATAGCTTGCCGAGTCGACGTATTCCCACTTGAGCAGGCGGCCGTCCTTGCCGCGATAGGCGGCGTCCAGGATCACGGCTTGCTCGGGCGGATCGGGCGACAGCCACGCGTCGCCATGCTTGCGCTCAAAAGGGCCGATCAGGTACCAGCGATTGACGTAGACGCGGTCGGCATAAGGGCCGCCGGGCCCGATGATGCGACCCGTGCCCGTGACCTTGGCGCCGGCAGGGACTTCCGGAATGCGCACGAGGGTGCGATCAACGTCGTCGTGGTGGCCGGCCACGATATTGCCCTCGATCCCCCGGCCTCCCCGGTCGGCATTGATGAATGCATCGATTGCCCCCAACACGGACGAGATGGACAGGCCGCCGGGGATGCCCGAGCCAGGGGCACTGCCAGGCTGCCTGCCCCGTCCGCCCTGCCGCGCAGCGCTGCCGCTGCGTGATTCGCTCGCCGCCACGCGCGTACCGTCCTGCTGCTGCTCCCGTTGCCGGCCGCGCCGGGCCAAAGTGTCGCGTGCCTTCGCTTCGAGCTGCTCGATCCTGGCCGCCGCATCGACCGGCTTGCCGGGCTCGGCGCCGGCCGCCGGCTCTTCCGGCTTGCGCGTCTGCGCGACCTTGTCCAGCGCTTTTTGCTTCGGGATGTGGAGCAGCTTCGCTAATTGTTGGGCACGGGCATCACGCTCGAGCTCGTCGATCTTGCGGGAAAGCTCCGTGGCTTCCTCCAGCAATTCTTCCGGCGTCCTGGGCTGCGCGCTGAACTGTACGTCGTCGTCCTTGTCAGCTGCCCCTGACTCCAACTGGGACTTGATTTGCGCCATGTCGTGCACGCGCTTTTCGAGGCGCGCCCGTTCCATCAGCCGCTTGCCGGCGTCGACCCATGGCTGCTCCCGGCTGCGCTGGATGCGCTGCCGGTCCAGCTCGACGCGATAGGCGCCCAGGTAAAGCACGCCGAGCAGCGCCGCATGCGCCACAAGCGACACCGACAAGAATGGGTAGCGCCTGACGATGATCATTTCGACAGCACCACTGAATAAAACATCAGGTTCACGCCGTTGTACAACTTGAGCAGGATGCTGTTGTGCCCCTTGTTGAAATGCAGCCGGCGCTTGCCTTCGGTGAGGTTCAGGGTGCGCATCGCGGGCAGCGTCATGAAAGCCTGGCGGTACCAAGGCTTGTCGACGCCGTCGCCGCTGAGCCAGACCAGGCGGTCGTTGAACCACATCTTGGTGTCGTCGTCACCGCCGATCCACACCCATAGGTCCATATCGCGGTCGACTTCGATCTCGGTGTAGGCGTAATACACGGCGTTCTCGGCGCGCGGCAGCGGGATCGACGGATAGCGCGCCTCCTGCTGGAAGGTCCAGCGCACCGGCAGGTCGTTCTTGCCGTAGTAGACCGCGTCGAGGTCGATGCCACGCTCGGGCGGATAGACCGCGTTCTGGCTGTCATTGCCGGCGCCTTCGAAGGGGCCGATCACATACCAGGTATCGAGGAAGATGCGGTTGGCGTAGGCGCCGCCGGCGCCGATCGTGCGGCCGCGGCCGGTGTGCATGCTTGCGGCGTCGAGCGGCGGCGGTTCCAGGAACGCGCCGAAGCTGCGGTTGTCGCTGAAGGCATTGCTCGACATGTCGATGCTGCTGCCCGTGATCGCGTCGGGCGCACCCAGCGCCAGACCGCTGGCCAGGGCCTCGACCTTGCTGCCGCGCGAGGCCGAGTTGTGCACGATGCCGCCGCCGCCCGCCCGTCCGCCCTGGCCGCCGTGGCCGCTCATCCGGCCATTGCCTTGGCCTGGGCCACCCCCGCCGGCCGACTTGCCGCTGCCCGCTCCTTGCCCGGCTTTGCCGCCTTGCGGCCGGCCTGGCTTCAGCGCTCCGGCCTCTGATTTGATGGCGACGCCCTGCTGCTGCGCCAGCAATTGCACGCGGCGCTGCGCCAGGGCGGCTTTGGCCTGTTGCGCCAGCTGGGCCACCTGGACTTCCGGCGCTGCGTGCTGCGGCGGCGCCGGCCTTGGTTTGCGCGCGGCGTCGCGCAGCACGCGCTTGCGGGCCTCGGCCTCGGGGATGCGCAGCAGGCGCGCCATGTCGGTGGCGCGGATCTTGTGCTGCACTTGTTCGATCTGCCGCGCCAGCTCACGCGCGCGCGCGGCAGGATCGGGCGACCCGGGGGCGTCCTTGCCGTCCTTGCCCTTGCCCTTGCCGTCGCCACCGGCGTCGCCCGCGCTTTGCGCCAGCGCATCGCGGATCTCCTCCATCATGCGCAGCTCGCGCCGCATCTGGCGCTGCTCGGTGTGCTGCAGCGACTGCGCGACCTGCGCGCGCAAGCCGTCGTCGCGCTTGATGGCGACATGCACCGGGCCGGCCGTGTACAGGCTGGCCGCGAGCATGCCGTGCGCCGCCAGCGATGCGATCAGCCAGGGATGGCGTCGCCACAGCTCGACCATGTTCGAACCGTCGAGCCGGAAAGTCGCGTCGGCATGCATTTACTGCCGGCGCGCACGCATCGCGATATTGGTCAGGCCTTCGAACTGGCACAGGTCGAGCACGTGGACGATGGACTGGTAAGCGGCATTGCCATCGCCCTCGATGCGTACCGGCCGGCCCGGCTGCGCACGCGCCTCGCGCGCCAGGCGTTCGTGCAGGGCTTCGAGCGACAGCTTGTCCTCGCCAATCGCCACCCCGCCCATACGGTCGACCCGGATCACCAGCGGATCGGGCGCGGCGTCGGCCAGGTCGAGCGTGGCGGAGGAGCGCGGCAGCGTGATCGGGATGGCCTTGTCCTTGTGCTGCGTTTCCTTCTGCTTGAACGAGGTCGCGACCATGAAGAACATCAGCAGGAAGAAGATGCAGTCGATCAGCGCGATCAGGCCGATCTCGGGCGGTTCGTCGTTACCGAGTTCAATACGCATGGCTGCGCTCCTGCTCATGTTTCCGCGCATGTTCACGCGCCCGCGTCTCGTCCAGCAGCCTGCCCACCTGGCGTTCCAGTGTGATGCCGATATTGACCATGCGATTGCGGAAGAAGTGGTGCATCGCCAGCGAGGGCAGCGCCACCGACAGCCCGGCCGCCGTGTTCACCAGCGCCTTGGAGATGCCGCCTGCCAGCAGGGTCGGATCGCCCATGCCGTTGAAGGCGATCACATGGAAGGCTTCGATCATCCCGACCACGGTGCCCAGCAGGCCGACGATGGGGGCGATGGTGGCGACCACGTTCAGCGCATAGGCCTTCTGCTGCTGCAGGCGCAGCTCCGTCGATGCGATGTCGGCCGCGCGCGCCGACAGGGTCTCGACCGGCAGGCGCGCATGGCCGGCCAGGAATTCCAGCACGCGCGCCAGGCTGCTGCGGTCCTCCCCGGCGCGTGCGGCGAGGGACTGGTAATCGCCCTCCCGCCACAGGCCGTACGCCTCGTCCGCCAGAGCCTGCGGCGCCACTTTGCTCGTCCGGAAGTTGGCCAGGCGCTCGAAGGACACGGCAAGCGCAAGCACCGACAGTGCGCCGGTGACCAGGACGCCTGTGCCGCCCTCCATCAGCTGGGAGGCAAAGTTGAGTTCCTGCATGACGGTCCTTTCGCTGGCTGTGCATTGTTTCCAGCTAATGTAGCACGAACCGTCACTTGACTAGCAATAAATAGTTCAACTAAATAGCAACCCAATTACTAGAACAAGGCACCACTCAAACGCTTAAGAGGAAAGGTGAAATAACCTTGAACACCCTGGTAGCACAACCGTCACTGCAGGGGTGTTGTCATTTCGTGACCCATTTCGGGTCATTTCAGCGTTGTTTGAGTGCAAGCCGCACCCTTGTTGATCAGCATCTAAAAAACAACATTCCAAAGTTAAATTTTTATATACGAGAATTATTTCCGAGGCTATATTTATTTACAACTTGAAGCAATTTCAAGTCTTGCCGGCTGCGAGATGCGGCCGAGACCCACTCTACGAAAGGCCTTCTCCATGCTTCGGAAATTCCCCTCCCCTCGACGCGGCTTCGGCCGGCTGTTCAACGCCATGGCCGTCGCCGCTGCCCTGTGTGCAGCCGCGCCCGCGTCGCAGGCCGGCGTCCTCGATTTCGAAACGCCGGTCGACGCGCCGTTCGTCTTTGCCGGCGACGTCATCCAGATGGGTAACTACTACGTCGAGGGTGCGGGGACCGCCGGCTTCGTCGGCGCCATCGGTGGTAACGATGCCTGCCTCGGCCTGCAGTGCCCGGCCAACAATGCCACCAACTACTACAGTGCGGTCGATGACGGCTACCTGTTCTTCGGCATGTGGGACGGTTCGGCCTTCACCCTGAGCAGCCTCCAGGCCAGCTTCATCGGCACCGGCCTGCCGAGCTATCCGTCGGTCGCCGCCATCCTGGAAATCACCGCCTTCGACGCCAGCGGCATCGTCGACGACATCTACGTGGGCCTGGCCGGCCCGACCGGCAGCGTCTTCAATTTCGCCACCTATGACCTGAGCGGCTTCGGCAAGGGCAAGTCCTTCACCGACGTGCGCCTGGTGTCCTTCGCCTGCACCGCGGGCAGCACCACCTGCGACCGCAGCAACAACCAGGCCCAGTTCGCCGTCGACAACATCGTCACCGTCAACGCCACCACCGACGTGCCGGAACCGGCCAGCTTCGCCCTGCTCGGCCTCGGCCTGCTGGGCCTGGGCGCCGCACGCCGCCGCGCCGCCTGAGCGCACGACACCATCACGACCATCGAGACCACAACATGAATTTCAAAGCTCGTCCCATCGCGATTGCCGCCGCCCTCCTGCTGTCCGGCGCCGTCGGCCTGGTCCATGCACAGGCACAAGAGGTGCGCCGCCCCTACATCGTCCAGCTGCAGGCCGAACCGGCCGCCAGCTACAAGGGCGGCGTCGCCGGCCTGGCCGCGACCCAGCCGGCCCCCGGCGTGCCCTTCGACTACCACTCGGTGCCGGTGCAGGATTACGTGCGCTACCTGAGCGTCAAGAAAAGCGAAGTGCTGGCCACCATCGCCAATGCCCCGATCGTCGCCGACTACGACGTCGTGCTCAACGGCTTCACCGTGATGCTGACCGACGCCGAAGTGCTGGCGCTGAAAAACAATGCCGCCGTCGCCGACATCCAGGCCGACCAGCCGCGTTCCTACGACACCGTCACCACCAGCGCCTTCCTCGGCCTGTCGAAGCCGGGTGGCCTGTGGTCGCAATATGCCGGCGGCTCGCTGGTCAAGGGCGAAGACATGGTGGTCGGCATCATCGACGGCGGCATCTGGCCGGAAAATCCGGCCTTCGCCGACCGCGTCGATGCCGACGGCAAACCGACCTTCGACAGCAGCGGCACCCTGGCCTATGCCGCGCCGCCGTCCACCTTCACCGGCGGCTGCGTCGCCGGCGAAGGCTTCGACCCGCTCAAGCACTGCAACAACAAGCTGGTCGGCGCCAAGTTCTTCAACGCCGGCTTCCTGGCCTCGGGCCGCACGCGCAACTGGAGCGAATTCGTGTCGCCGCGCGACTCGAACATCGGCAGCAACGGCGTCAGCAGCGGCCACGGCGGCCATGGCGACCACACCGCGTCGACCGCCGCCGGCAATGCCAACGTCCCGGTGACGATGGGCGGCGCCTTCATGGGCCTGGCCAGCGGCATGGCGCCGCGCGCCCGCGTCGCCGCCTACAAGATCTGCTGGACCTATGACAACCCGGCCGAACCGGACGGCACCAACGCCACCAACAGCTGCTACAACAGCGATTCGATTTCGGCGATCGATGCCGCGGTGCGCGACGGCGTCAACGTCATCAACTACTCGATCAGCGGCTCGCAGACCTCGTCCGCGGATGCGGTCGAGCAGGCGTTCTACCGCGCCTCGCTGGCCAACGTGTTCGTGGCGGCATCGGCCGGCAACTCTGGCCCGGCGAATGCGGTCGCCCACATCAGCCCGTGGCTGACCACGGTCGCGGCCTCGACCCACGACCGCTTCTACGTTGCCGATGCCACGCTGGGCAACGGCGCCAAGTACACCGGCGCATCGACCAACTCGACCCCGGTGCCGAGCACGCCGCTGATCCGCGCGGAAGATGCCGGCGTCGGCGGCGGCAATGCCAACCTGTGCTTCAGCGGCTCGCCGGCCACCGGCCAGGTCCTGCTCGATCCGGCCAAGGTCGCCGGCAAGATCGTCATCTGCACCCGCGGCAACAACGCCCGGGTCGACAAGAGCCTGGCCGTGCTGAATGCCGGCGGCGTCGGCATGATCATGGCCGACAACGGCAGCGGCCTGGTGTCGGAAGCGCACTCGGTGCCGACCGTGCACATCAACCAGGCCGACGGCAATGCCGTGAAAGCCTATGCGGTGGCCCAGGGCGCCGCGGCGCGCGCCTCGATCGGGACCTTCTACAACCAGCCGAAACCGGCCCCGGTCATGGCCAGCTTCTCGTCGCGCGGCCCGAACATGGGTGACGCCAACGTGCTCAAGCCCGACATGACCGCGCCGGGCGTGGATGTCATCGCCAGCGTCACGCCGGCGCTGACCCAGACCCAGCACACCGCCGTCGCCAACGGCGCGCTGGTGCCGCCGCCGGCCTACGAGTCCTACCAGGGCACCTCGATGTCGAGCCCGCACGTGGCCGGCGTCGCCCTGCTGCTGCGCCAGGCGCACCCGGGCTGGTCGCCGGCCGCCGTCAAGTCGGCGCTGATGACCACCGCCTACTCGACCCTCGACGACGGCGTCGCCGGCGCGTCCAACGGCCTGCTGCCATGGTCGCAGGGCGCCGGCCACATCGACCCGAACAAGGCCACCGATCCGGGCCTGGTGTACGACGCCGGCAAGGCCGACTACATCCAGTACAACTGCAAGGTCAACAAGGCCACGGTGACGCCGGCGTCCGACTGCACCACCTACGGCACGCTCGACGAGACCTATAACCTGAACCTGCCGTCGATCACGGTCGCCACCGTCCAGGGCCCGACCACGGTCCGCCGCAGCGTCACCAACGTCGGCAGCAGCGGCGCCACCTACCAGGCCGCGGTCTCGGTGCCGGGCTTCACCGCCGAGGTGAGCCCGTCGACGCTGACCCTGGCACCGGGCGCCACCGGCAGCTTCACGGTACGCCTGACGGCCCTGGCCAACACCACCGTCAACGTCTGGCGCTTCGGCAGCCTGAGCTGGACCGACGGCGCCCACACCGTCAAGATCCCGGTGCAGGCGCGCGTCGGCCAGGCCGTCACGGCCCCGGCCGAGATCACCAGCGACAAGGTCAGCGGCAGCAAGCTGTTCACCGTGAAAACCGGCTACAGCGGCACGATGGCCTACGCCAAGGGCGGCGTGAAGGAAGCCACCGTCGGCCAGCAGGTCACCCTGACGGCTTCTGCGCTCACCTCGGCACAGCTGCAAACCGCCTGCGCCGCCGGCAACAGCACCGCGTCGGTGCGCGTCTACCCGGTCACGGTGCCGGCCAATACCCTGGTCGCCCGCTTCGCGCTGTTCCAGCAGGACAGCAACCCCGGCGACGACCACGACATGGGCGTGCTGGCGCCGAACGGGACCTGGGTCTACTCGGGTAACGACGGCAGCGTCGAATCCGTACAGATGCTGAGCCCGGCCGCCGGCAACTACAAGGTCTGCGTGGTCGGCTACGGCAGCAACGTGCCGAACATGGTGCACCGCCTGAATTCGTGGGTGGTGAGCCGTGCCGACGTCAACCCGCGCTTCGTCGTCGCCGTGCCGGGCAAGGTGGTCGCCGGTACCAACACCACGATCGGCATGAGCTGGTCCGGCCTGACCGAAGGCAAGCGCTATGTCGGTGCCGCCCAGTTCATGGACGCGTCCGGTGTGGTCAGCGCCACCACCGTGCTGCGCGTCGATACCGGTGTCGCCGCCATCCCGGCGGTAACGGCCGAGAAGGCGGGTATCAAGGAGGCTTCCGTCCAGTAAGCCGTGTGGGCGGCACTAGCCGCCTGCAGCCAAAAAAACAGCCCACTCGTGGGCTGTTTTTTTTATGCCCCACCCGGCGCAGGCTGGTTCAAGCGGCAGGTCCCGGCGCGGCACACGGCCCCGGGGTCGGGCAGGAAGCGGCAGTCCGACAGTTCGCCGGAAGCGGCAATCTCCGCCATGCGCTCGCGCCGGAACTGTTCGGCGAGCAGCGCCAGCGCGGCGCCATCGGTGCACGCGCTCGACCAGGCCAGGTAAGCCTGCGGTCCGCCACCCGGACGCGCCCCGAGCGCCAGCGTGTGGCACTGGCTGGCGTCGGTGCAGGCGGCGTCGCCGATCAGGGCGCGGATGCGGGACAGCGTATCGCCGCTGCCAGCGCCGGATGCGGAATCAGGCGTCATCAAAGCCGCCCAGCTTGTCGAGCGTGATCGGCAAATCGCGCACGCGCACGCCGCAGGCATTGTAGATGGCGTTCGCGACCGCCGCGCTGGTGCCGGTGATCCCGATTTCCCCGATGCCGCGCGCGCCGACCGGCGCGTGCGGATCGGCGATATCGGTCCACATGATGTCGATCTCCGGCACGTCCAGGTGCACCGGCACATGGTACTCGGCCAGGCTCGGATTCATGATGCGGCCGTTGCGCTCGTCGAACTGGGTCGCTTCCATCAGCGCCATGCCCATCCCCATGATCATGCCGCCGCGGAACTGGCTGGTCGCCGTCTTTGGATTGATGACGCGGCCACAGTCGAAGGCGCCCAGCAGCCGGGTGACGCGCGGCTCGCCGGTCACGACGTTGACGCGCGCTTCGCAGAAGATCGCGCCGAACGAATGCATCGACCAGTGCATGTATTCCAGCGGCGGCGGTGCGCTGCCCTCGGCGCTGACGTGGTCGCGGCCGGCCTGCTCGAGCAGTGTGGCGTAGCTGGCGAAGCGGCCCGGCTCGTCCGCCTTGCACAGCCCGCTGTTGTGGGCGGCCACCTGTTCCGCCTTCAGGCCGTGCAGCGGCGATTCCTTGCCGGCCAGTGTCAGGAGTTCCTGGACCAGGGCGCGCTGCGCCTCGATGATGGCGTGGCCGACCGAGGCCGTCTGCTGCGAGCCGCCGGCCAGGATCACGCCCGGCAGGGTCGAGTCGCCGTAGGCCACGCTGACGTTTTCCAGCGGCAGGCCGAGGCGCTCGGCCGCCACCATCGCATGCGTGGTCGAGGTGCCCATGCCCATCTCGTGCGCCGCGAATTCCACGTGCGCCCGTCCATCCTTGGTGAGCGTGATGCGCGCGGCGCCGCCGGGCATGCGGTGGTACGGATAGGTGGCGGCGGCGCAGCCCATGCCGACCAGCCATTCGCCGTCGCGGCGCATGCGCGGCTTGGGCTGGCGCTCCAGCCAGCCGAAGCGCTCGGCGCCCATGCGCCAGGCCTCGACGATGTGGCGCGCCGAGAACAGCGTGCCTTCGATCGGGTCTTTCTGCGGCTCGTTGGTGATCCGCAGCTCGACCGGATCGCGCTCCATCAGGGCGGCCAGTTCGTCCACCGCGCATTCGAGCGCAAAGGTGCCGACCGCCTCCCCGGGCGCGCGCATGAAGGTGTTGGCCAGGCCGTCCATGCGCACCGTCTCGACGTCGAGCTTGAAGCTGGCGGCCGCATACAGGCACTTGGTCGCCAGGATGAAGGGTTCGGGGAAGTTGTTGTGCGGGGTCATCGGGACCACGCCGGTGTGGATGATGGCGTCGAAATTGCCGTCGCCATCGGCGCCGATGGCGACCCGCTGCTCGGTCGGCGCGCGGCCGCCCACGACCCGGTACACGCCCTCGCGCGACAGCATGATGCGCACCGGGCGCCCGGCCAGCTTCGACGCCGCCGCGGCCAGCACCTGGTGGCGCCACATCGCCTTGCCACCGAAGCCGCCGCCGACGAAAGGCGAGCTGACATGCACCTGTTCTTCCTTCAGGCCGAACACCTGCGCCATCGACCACGCCGTGTGCGCCACGGCCTGGGTCGCATCGTGGATGCGCAGGGTGTCGCCTTCCCACGCCACCGTCGCCGCGTGCAACTCGATCGCGTTATGGTTGTAGCGCGGTGTCGTATAGGTCGCATCGACCTTGTACAGGGCATCGGCCAGCGCGCGCTCGGCGTCGCCGACTTCCTTCTTGAGCGGTTCGCCCATGAATGCGCCCGGCTCCGAACCGTTGGCCTTGGCCGCTTCCAGCGAGGTGACCGCAGCCTCGGTAAGATAAGTTACGCGGATCAGCGATGCGGCATGGTCGGCCTGTTCCTGGGTCTCGGCCAGCACCAGCGCTACCGGCTGGCCGTTGTAGTGCACCCGGTCGTCCTGGAACACCGGCAAGCCTTCGCCCGCCGCCGCCTTCTCCGCCGTCAGGAACAGCGGCATCGGTTTCATTGGCGGCGCGTTCTTGTGGGTCATCACCAGCACCACGCCGGGCGCGCTTTCGGCGGCAGCGCTGTCGAGCGTGGCGGTGCGGCCTTTGGGCACGGTGCTGTACACCAGGGCGGCATACGCCAGGCGCTCGAGCGGGAACTCGGCCGCGAACGGCGCCCTGCCCTGCACTTTGTCCGCACCGTCCAGGCGCGACACCGGCATGCCGATATAGCCCTCGCGGTGCTCGATCAGCGGGTCGGACTTCCCGCCCGGCATCCAGGCATCCGGCGCCAGCTCGACCGCCTTCTTCATGACCTGTTGCGCGGCTTCCTTGATGATGTTCATGGCTGACTCCCGGTGAGGCTTTCCAGCACGGCGACGAGGGTGCGCTGCGCCAGCGCGATCTTGAAGGCGTTGTCGCGCAGCGGCCTGGCCGCTGCCAGTTCGGCCGCGGCCGCGGCGCGGAAGCTGGCAGTGCTGGCCGGCTGGCCCTTGAGGGCGTTTTCCGCGGTCCAGGCGCGCCAGGGCTTATGGGCGACGCCGCCCAGCGCCAGGCGCACGTCGCGCACCACGCCGCCGTCGATGTCGATGGCGGCCGCCACCGACACCAGAGCGAACGCATAGCTGGAACGGTCGCGCACCTTGCGGTAGGCGGAATGTGCCGCGAACGGCAGCGCCGGCAATTCGATCGCGGTGACGAGTTCGCCCGGCGCCAGCACCGTGTCCAGTTCCGGGTGGTCTTCGGGCAGGCGGTGCAGGTCGGTCAGCGCCAGGCTGCGCGCGCCCTGCGGCCCGTCCAGATGCACGACGGCGCCGAGCGCGGCCAGCGCCACGCACATGTCGGACGGGTGGGTGGCCACGCAGGCGTCCGACGCGCCGAGCACCGCATGGATGCGGTTGAAGCCGTCGATCGCATCGCAGCCCTGGCCCGGCGCGCGCTTGTTGCAGCGCGCGCCGTCGTCGTCATAGAAATAACTGCAGCGGGTGCGCTGCAGCAGGTTGCCGCCGACGGTCGCCATGTTGCGGATCTGGGCCGAAGCCCCGGCCACGATGGCGCGCGACAGCAGCGGATAGCGGCTGCGCACCGCCGGGTGCTCGGCCAGCGCCGTGTTCTTCGTAGCCGCGCCGATCAGCAGGCTGCCGCCGGCGCGTTCCTCGATGGTGGTGGAAAGGCCGGTGACGTCGACCAGCGCCGCCGGGCGCTCGATCGTCTCGCGCATCAGGTCGACCAGATTGGTGCCGCCGCCCAGGTAGCGGGCGCCGGGCGCCGCGCCCAGCCGGACCGCCTCGGGTGCGTCGGCGGCGCGGGCAAAGGTGAAGGGTGTCATGGCGCCTCCCCGACGGTCTCGGTAATGGCGGCGACGATGCCGTTGTAGGCGCCGCAGCGGCACAGGTTGCCGCTCATGCGCTCGCGCACTTCGTCGTGGCTGAAGTCGATCGACGCGGCGCCGATGTCGGCGGTGATGTAGCTCGGCACGCCGCGCCGCAGTTCGGCCGCCATGCCGATCGCCGAACAGATCTGGCCGGGCGTGCAATAGCCGCACTGGAAGCCGTCGTGCTCGACGAAGGCCTGCTGCAGCGGGTGCAGGCCGTCGCTGTCGGCCAGGCCCTCGATCGAGGTGACCGAGCGGCCCGCATACTGCACCGCCAGCGCCAGGCAGGGCAGGATGCGCTCGCCGTCGACCAGCACGGTGCAGGCGCCGCAGGCGCCCTGGTTGCAGCCCTTCTTGGTGCCGGACAGCTGCAGGTGCTCGCGCAGCAGGTCCAGCAGGGAAACGCGGGGGTCCTCGGGCAAAGGCGTGGCGACGCCATTGATGGTGATGCTCACGGGCAGGGGCATGACGTACGTCCTTTCGCTAGGGAAAAGCAGGAAACTTCGTGCTTTGACCGGACAGACACCCGGATTACCCTGGGGTTTTACGCAGTCCTTGACCCAGGTCGGATGGACATCCTGTTATCAGAACCTGCAACGCAAGCTCACGCCGACAGCTGGTTACGGCTGGGCGCCGCCTCATGGTAGCGCTTGTCGCCCCGCGCGACAATCAGAACGCCACCAGCGTCTTCAGGCCGAGCACCACCGCATCCGCGTTCTGCGCGCTGCCACCCGGATGCTTGATGAACTGCAGGTTCGGACGCACGCTCAGCGACGGCAGCGGCGACCAGCTGTAGAACGCCTCGGCCGCCACTTCATAGCCGTCGCTGACCACCACCGTCGCATTCGGATAAATGCGGTTGTGGTTACGCTGGTAGCCGGCGTAGCGGCCATTGCCGTGGGTGGCGCCGACCGCCAGGCCGACCATGTCGCGCGCGCGGGTGCCCACGCCCTTGCGTTCCATGCCGAGCGCGACCTGGCTGTCGGTGGCCGCCGTGAACTTGTCCGCCTGCGACGCATTCAGGAAGACGGTGACGCCCCTGCCGCCGGCCGTGCCCGTCACCTGCTGCTGGAAGTTGATGTAGCCGCCGTAGGCGCCGCTGCGCTGCAGGGCGCCGACGTCGGTCGTGCCCAGCGGCCGGCGGTCCTGGTCCAGCATCAGGTCGGCGCTGTCGGACGTGTTGTACCAGACCCCGACCTTGTAGCTGCCCGGCAAGCCCTTGACGCTGGGCAGCCAGCCGAATTCGACCGGGACCAGGGCGCCGGTGGTGCCGCGCGGATTGTTCGGGTACAGGCCCTGGTGCACGGCGTGGTCGTCGTCGACATAGGCCGGATTGACCTGGTACACGCCACCCGCCAGGTAGGTGTGCGCCGAGGTGTTCAGCCTGGCCACGCCGGCCCAGACGCTGACCGGCCAGTTGCCCCAGTAGCTGCCGACGAGGTTGCCCGGCTGCGAACCGCAGAACGTCAGGTTCTGGAAGTCGCACGAGAAGCCGGCGAAGTCGCTGCCGATCGGCATGCGGCCGAATTTCAGCCGCAGCCGGTCGTCGAGCAGCGCTTGCTGCAGGTAGAAATTGGTCAGGCGCCAGGTCTGGCCGCGGCCGTAGACTTCCTGCACCTGCTGGAAGGTACCGAGGCCGGCATCGCTGCTCAGGTTGTGGCCGTTACGGTTGGTGATGTCGACGCGGAACCTGGCGCCCTGCCAGCCCCACAACTTGCCCAGGTCCAGCGTGGAACCGAACAGCCACTGGTCGCTGTTGCGGATCTTTTTGTCGCTGCCGCCCGAGGTATTGGCGGCGATTTCGGACACGTAGCCGAGCCGGAAGGTGACGCCCTTCTCGGCCAGGCGGGACCGCTGGCCGTTCCAGTCGCCGAGCAGGTAGGGACTGCCGTCGAGGTCGGCCGCGGCGGCGGTCGGCGGCGCCAGCATGGCGGCCAGCGCCGTGACGAGAGTTGGGACGAGAGCGAGGGCGACGGCCGAGGCCATCGAGGTGAGGCGCGAATGGATGTTCATGGTGCTTTCGATGCAGTAATGCGGCGGCCCTGCCAGTAGTGCGCAGGGCCGCCTTGATAACGATGTGGGATTGCTGCTTGGTTGGTGCTTATTTGTCCGGCAGGGCGAAGGCCACGATCTCGTCGCCCATGCTGGTGCCGAGCGAGCCGTGGCCGCCGGCCATCACCACCACGTATTGCTTGCCGGTCTTGTCGGACACGTAGCTCATCGGGGTGGCCTGGCCGCCGGCCGGCAGGCGCGCTTTCCACACCACCTTGCCGTTGCTGACGTCATAGCCGCGGATGTAGTAGTCGAGTGCGCTGCTGAGGAAAGTCACGCCGCCGCCGGTGGTCATCATGCCGCCCAGGCTGGGCACGCCCAGCGGCAGCGGGATCGGGACCGGTGCGCTGTCGCGGGTGGTGCCGTTCTTGTGCATCCAGACCTTCTTCATGGTCTTCAGGTCGACCGCGGCCACGTAGCCCCACGGCGGTGCCTGGCAAGGGAAGCCCAGCGGCGACAGGAAAGGCTTGATCTCGACTGCGAACGGGACCCCGTTCTGCGGCTGCAGGCCCATCTCGCCGCCGGTGCCGCCCTTGGCGTTGGCGAGTGCGCGCGGCACCAGGCGTTCCTGGAAGCCCATGTAGTCCGGATTGACGATCAGGATCTGGCGCACCGGATCGACGGTGGCGCCGCCCCATTCGAAGATGCCGAGCGGGCCCGGGGAAATGATGGCGCCCTCCCCCGGCTCGCCGACGGTCTGCGGCGTGAACGGACCTTGGTAGCGGTGGTTCTTGAAGATGATGCGGCAAGCCATCTGGTCGAACGGCGTGGTGCCCCACATGTCGGTTTCGCTGATGTTACGCTCGGGCAGGAAGCTCAGCGCCGAGAACGGCTGGGTCGGCGACACGTGGTCGCCAGCGGCGACGTGGTCGGTCGGTACCGGCTTTTCCGGCGCCGGCACCACCAGCGAACCGTCGCGGCGGTCGATCACGAAGATGTTGCCGGTCTTGGTGGTCGCCACCAGCGACGGCACCTTGCCCTTCGGGGTATCGATGTCGACCAGGGTCGGCTGGCCACCGATGTCCATGTCCCAGATATCGTGGTGCACGGTCTGGTAGACCCATTTCAGCTTGCCGGTGGCCAGGTCGAGCGCCACGATGGCGCTGTTGAAGCGCTCACCATTCTTGTTGCGGCGGCCGCCCCAGGTGTCCGGCGTCTCGTTGCCCATCGGGATGTAGACCATGCCCAGCTTCTCGTCGATGCTGGATACGCCCCAGGAATTGGGCGAGTTGCGGACATAGGTTTCGCCTTCGGTCAGCGGATTGGTCTCGTCCGGACGCGCCGGGTCCCAGTTCCACACCAGCTTGCCGCTCACCGGGTCGTAGCCGCGGATCACGCCCGACGGTTCGTCGGTCGACTCGTTGTCGGTCACGCTGGCGGCCATCACGACCATGTTGTGGGCGACCGCCGGCGGCGAGGTCGGCATCAGCATGCCGCGCCGTTTCACCGGATGGCCCTTGTACAGGTCGATGACGCCGTTGTCGCCGAAGGATTTGCAAGTCTCGCCGGTATCGGCGTTGACCGCGATCAGGGTGCCGTCCATGGTCGGCGCCAGGATGCGGCGCGGGCATTCCATGGTGGCGGCGTCAAGGCGCGGCGCGGCCGCGGTGCCGGCGGGCGACGCCGCGTTCGCGTCCCAGTAGGAGACGCCGCGGCAGATCATGTGCTGGTAGCCGGCGGCGTCGCGATTGATCTTGGGATCGTGGCGCCAGATTTCCTTGCCGGTGTCCGGGTTCAGCGCGATCACGATATTGTGCGGCGTGCACATGTACAGCATGCCGTTCACCTTGATCGGCGTGACTTCGTTGGCGATTTCGCCCGGATCGGTCGGGCCCTTGAAGTCGCCGGTATGGTAGCTCCACGCCTGCGTCAGGCGGCCGGCGTTGGCCGGGGTGATCTGGGCGGCGGGCGTGTAGCGGTCGCCGTGGCCTGAGTGGCCGTAGGCGGACCAGTCGCCGGCCGCGACACCGGCGGTATCGGGCGCGCCGGTGGCGGCCATGTTCTGCTGCGGCATCTCGCCATGCAGGTCATGGTAATCCTGCCCCAGCGCGATCACGCCGACCACCAGCGTGGCCGCGACCGATGCAAACAAGCCCTTGCGGCCGGCATCAAAGCCTGCCGCTTCCTTGCCGAGGCGGCGGTCGACGAAGGGCAGCAGCAGCCAGACGGCGGCGCCGAACCAGATGTCCAGGCGCGGCAGCAGCTGCCACCAGTCGAATTTGACTTCGATGACGGACCAGACGACGGTGACGACCAGGATCAGGGACAGCAGGCCGAGCGCCGCGCGGCGTCCCCGGAACACCAGCACACCCGTCGCGGCCAGGCCGATACCGGCCAGCAGGTAGTACAGCGAGCCGCCCAGGCTCGCGAGATAGGCGCCGCCGCACAGCAGCACGACGCCGAGAACAACGAAAACCGATCCGGTAACGGCCAACAACGGCCCGGATCTTGATGAAGTCAACACGGAATTTCCTATGGCGAGATTATTACGGTTGCTATCATAGGCCGCTGACCATAATATGTAAACCGCACGGTTTCGTAAATATATTGAAACATGTGCTTTGCCAGACCTGGCGTAGGAGACACCATGAACAAGACAGAACGGCCCAAAGTAGGCCGTCCCATCAGTAATACACCTGAACAATTGCTGGACCGCCTGGTCCAGGCGGCGGTCGACATCCTGAACGAACAGGCCGCCGACGCCGACCTCAGCGTGGCCCAGGTGGCGCAGCGCGCCAAGGTATCCAAGAAAACCGTGTACACCGTCGTGCCCAGCAAGGAACAGCTGATCGGCCACGTGATCCGCCACGGCGCCCAGGTCGCGACCACCATGCTGGACGTCCCGGTGGCCGACACGGCCGGTGCGCGCGCGGTGCTCGCCTCCTTCCTGAACGAGTGGGTGAGCTTCGCCTGCGGCCCCCAGGCGGTGGGTGCGTATGTGATCGCCATTCGCGAGCGCAGCCGCTACCCGGCGATCGGCGAGGCCTATTACCGCAGCCGCAACGAACACGGCATGCAGCAGCTTGCCGCCTGGCTGAGGCGGATGCAGGACGAGGACTTCTGCCCGGTCGCCGATCCCGTCATGACGGCCGACCTGGTGCTGACCATGGCCTCGGCCGAGCGCCAACGCGTGCTCGCGCTCGGCATGGACGAGCCGTTCACGCCCGAGGAGCAGGCGCGGCGCATCGCCGCGATCCTGCGCTTCGTCTTTTGCGAAAGCACGGCTTGAACCGGGACGGTAGCGGGCACGTTTTCGGACGAGGCGGCATAATCGCCGGGTCGCGCCACCCGGCGCCTGTCTCGAAAGCACATGATGATCAAGCTCAGCGTAATGTATCCCTACCGTCCCGATGCCCACTTCAACCACGCGTATTACCGCGACGTGCACATGCCCCTGCTGAAGGAGCGCATGGGCGGCTACTGCAATTCCTACAGCATCGATAAAGGCGTGAGCGGCGTCGCCCCCGGCAGCGCGCCCGCCTATATCGCCATGTGCCATGTCTATTGCGATTCGATCGACGCGCTCATGACCGGCATCGGGCCGCATGCGGCGGAACTCGCCGCCGACATCGCCAACTTCACCAACGTGACGCCGGTGCAGCAGATTAGTGAAGTCGTAACCGGCTAAAACGTCAGGCTGGCTTTTAAACCGATGACGAAGGCATTGCTGTTGCGCGTCGTCCCGCCGGGATGCAGGATGTACTGCAGGTTCGGACGCAGGTAGATCGAGGTCGCCGGCACCCACGAGTAATACACCTCGCCCACGTATTCGTAGTTGCGGCCGGCGACGGCATCCTTGCCGGTGCGGACGTTGTCCTGCGCCACGGCATCGGCGAAGCGCGGGTTGCTGTGGGTGGCGCCGACCGCCACGCCGACCGTGTCCTTCACCCTGCCCTCAATGGGTTCGCGCAGCATCACCCCCAGCGTCAGCTGGCGGTCCAGGCGCGCCGTCTTGCGGTCGGCCTGGGTAAAGTTGAGGAACAGCGTCGCGCCGTGGCCGTCGGCGACGCCGCTCACCTGCTGCTGCAGGCTGAAGTAGCCGCCATACTGGCCACTGCGCTGGAGCGCGTCGAGGCCGGTGAGGCCGCGCGGGTTGCGGTTCACATCCAGGTACAGATCATCGCCGTCCGAGGTGTTGTACCAGAGGCCGGCCATGTAGGTGCCGGGCAGGCCGTGCCAATGCGGCTGCCAGCCCGCCTCCAGCGGCATCAGCGCGCCGGTGGTGCCGCCCGGGATGTTCGGTGCCCAGCCGTTGTGGCGCTGATACCGGTCATCCACGTACTTCGGGCTGACCTGGTAGGCGCCGAACTGGACGTAGCTGTCCGCCGTCGGGTGGTATTTGAGACGCATGCCCCAGCGACTGGTCGGCCAGTTGACCCAGTAGTCGCCCACCAGGTTGCCCGGCTGCGCGCCGCAGAAGGTCAGGTTCTGGAAGAAGCAGGAAAAACTGAAGAAATCCTCGCCCATGGTCAGACGGCCGAACTTGACCTGGAGGCGATCGTCGAGCAGCTTCTGGTCCAGCCACAGCTGCGTCAGGTGCCAGGTCTGGCCGCGCCCCCAGACTTCCTGGATCAGCTGGCTGTTGCCGATGCCGGCGTCGGCGCCGAGGTCCTTGCCGTTACGGTCGGTCATGGTGAACTGGAAGGTGCCGCCATGCCAGCCCCAGCCCTTGTCGAGGTCCAGCGTGGTGCCGAAGGTCCATTGGTCAGTATACCGCGTCAGGTGGCGGGTGCCGCCGCTGACGTTGTGGGCCAGTTCGGTGCCGTAACCGACATTGAAGTCGATGCCGCGCGCGGCCAGCCGGGTGCGTTCGCCGCCCCAGTCGCCCAGCAGCCAGGGCCGGGTTGCAAGATCCTGCGCATGGGCGTGGTCGGCGCCCAGCGACAGCGCGGCAAGGATGCCGAGCCTGGCCAATGCGCCTCGTGCGCGAGCGTGCCTGTCATGCGTAGCCATGGTCGGAAGCTGGTGCCAGCGGGTCTTCACATGACAGGTTGGAGTGCCTTGCAGCTCGAGAGTTCAGCGCGAGCGTTCAGATTCAGGGCAGCGCATAGGCAATCACATAGTCGCCCATCCTGGTGCCGAAGGAGCCGTGTCCGCCCGCCGCGATCACGACATACTGCTTGCCGTCCACCGCATAGCTCATCGGCGTGGCCTGGCCGCCGGCCGGCAGGCGCGCCTGCCACAGCAGCCTGCCGTTGTTGACGTCGAAGGCGCGCAGGTAGTAATCCGCGGTGGCGCTGATGAAGGCGACGCCGCCGGCCGTCACGATCGGGCCGCCCAGCATCGGCATCCCCATCTTGAACGGCAGCGGGACCGGCGCGCTGTCGCGCACCGTGCCGATGCGCTGTTTCCAGACGATGCGATTGGTCTTCAGGTCGATCGCCGCCATGTAGCCCCAGGCCGGCTGCTTGCACGGCAGGCCGATGGGCGACAGAAAAGGGTTCAGCGTCACGCCGAACGGCACGCCGTACTGGGTCTGCAGCCCCAGTTCGGAGCCGCCGCTCTTGGTGCCCGGCTTCGGCTTCACCGGATTGTCCGGGCCGCGCGGCACCAGGGTCGAGACGAAGGGCAGCGCGATCGGATTGGCGATGGCGATCTTGCGGTCGGTGTCGACCGCGAGGCCGCCCCACTCGAACATGCCGAGGTTGCCGGGAAAGACCAGCGTGCCCTGGGTCGAGGGCGGCGTGAAGATGCCTTCGTAGCGCAGCCGGTGGAAGATGATGCGGCACACCAGCTGGTCGTAGATGGTGGCGCCCCACATGTCGGCGCCCGTGAGCGGCTGCGACGGACGGAACGTGAGTTCGGAAAACGGCTGGGTCGGCGACGTGCGGTCGCCGGGCGCGGCCCCCTGCGGCACCGGCCGTTCGGGCGCGGGCACGACCAGGGCGCCGTTGCGGCGGTCGAGCACGAACAGGTTGCCGGTCTTGGTCGGCGCATACACGACCGGCACGATGGCGCCGTCCCGGGTGGGGATGTCGGCCAGCGTCGGCTGCGACGGCAGGTCCATGTCCCACAGGTCATGGTGGACGGTCTGGTAGAACCAGGCCAGCTTGCCGGTCGCGGCGTGCAGCGCCAGCAGGCCGTTGGCGTAACGCTCCTGGACCGGCGTGCGGTTGCCGCCCCAGATGTCCGGCGTCCCCACGCCCATCGGCACGTAGACGATGTCGAGCGCCTTGTCGTAGGCGGCGGGCGCCCACGCGTTCGGCGAATTCCAGGTGTAGTGCTCGCCGGGACCCGGGATCCGGTTGGGGTCCGGCGCCGCCGGATCGAAGGCCCACAGCAAGGCGCCGCTGCGGACGTCGTAGCCGCGGATCACGCCCGAGGGTTCGCGCGTCGAGTAATTGTCTTCGACCGAGCCGGCCACCACGATCACCCTGTCGGTGACGATCGGCGGCGAGGTCGGCATGTACATGTTCCTCGGCTGGTTACTCACCGGCATACCAAGCTGCAGGTCGAGTTCGCCGCGGTCGGCGAAATCGGTGCAGCGGGCACCGGTGAGCGCATCCAGCGCATACAGGTGGCCGTTGTTGACCGGCAGGATGATACGGCGCGTGCAGGCGGCAGCGGCGCCGTCGCTGGCAGCGGCACCGGCCCCGAGATCGACATAGGACACGCCGCGGCAGGTGACGTGCTGGAAGGTCGGATCGGTCTTCAGGCCGGGATCGAATTTCCATTTCAGCGTGCCGGTCCGGGCATCGAGCGCGAACACGATCTGGTGCGGCGAACACAGGTACAGCAGGTTGCCGACCTTGATCGGCGTGACCTCGTCGGTGATCTCGACCGGATCGTTCGGCCCCTTCATGTCGCCGGTGCGGAAGGTCCAGGCCACCTGCAGGTTCTTCACGTTGCCGGGCGTGATCTGCGCCAGCGGCGCATAGCGCGTGCCTTCCTGCGTGCGGCCGTAGGCCGGCCATTCGGACGCGGCGATGCCGTCCACGGCCACTGCCCCGGTACGCACGCCGGCGGCCGTCGGGGCGGCAAAGCCGCCGTTCACGGTCTGCGGGTCGTTGAAGCCCGCGTAGACCAGCACGCCGGCCCAGAGCACGAGCGCGCCCAGCAGCGGGAACCGGTCCAGCCCCGGCGCCGCGCGGCGCCAGTACACGAGCAGCAGCCATACGCCGAACATGACCAGCACGCCCGAGCGCGGCGCAAGCGCCCAGAAGTCGGGGCCGGCTTCCCACAGCGACCAGATCGCCGTAGCGGCCAGCAGCAGCGCATACAGCCCCAGCGCGCCCGGCCTGCGCCGCGCCAGCAGCCATGCCACACCCAGCAGGACGATACCGGCCACGACGTAATACACCGATCCGCCCAGCGCCAGCAGCCATGCGCCGCCGGCCAGCAGATACAGTCCCGTCAGCGCCGCGAACAACAGGCTGACCACGCCGACCCACCCCATTGAATCCGTTTCCCTGGACATGCTGACCTCGAGCTGTCGTTGCGTCGCGGACGGTTGCTGGCAAGGTCGGGCATGGTTTCGGCGGCGCGCGAACCATGCGAATCGGGTCAGGATATACGGCGTACGCAAAATCCAGCGCGCCGCACGCGGACCGGACCCGGCAAAAGACGGCCGGGCTCGCCCTACAATAACCGGTGGATGCCGAAGCCCTGGCCGCCGCGCTGGCCAGGCTAGCCGCCAAGGCCGCCTAGAGCAGGAAACCGCCTTGCGCGGACGCCGGCGCCAGCGCCTCGTCCGCCGATTCGTCCTTCAGCGCCACGCCGGTCAGGCGGCGCCGGCATGCCTGCGCCAGCAAGTAATGCAGCTTTGCGGCCGCCGCCTCATGTCCGAGGCCGGCCGCGCGCACGTTCGAGATGCAGTTGCGGCTTTCGTCGGTCAGCCCCACGCGCGGCGCCCAGGTCAGGTACAGGCCCATGCTGTCGGGCGAACTCAGGCCGGGACGCTCGCCGATCAGCACCAGTACCGCGCGCGCACCGAGCACCTCGCCGACCTCGTCGCCGACCGCCACCCGCCCCTGCTCGACGATGACAATCGGCGCCAGCGTCCAGCTTTCCTGGGCAATACGCGGCAGCAGCGCGCGCAGGAAAGGCAGCGCATTGCGTTCGATCGCCAGCGCCGACAGGCCGTCGGCCACCACGATGGCCAGGTCGCAGCCGGGCGCCCCGCCGTGCTGTGCCTGCAGGGCCGCGCGCGCCGCCGGATCCAGCCGGCGGCCGAGGTCGGGGCGCTGCAGGTAGACCTGGCGGCTGCCTGCGGCGCTGCGCAGGGCGATATCGGTTAGTTGCAATTCGCCGATCCCCCGGCGCAGGTTCGCCACATCCAGCGCCTGGTGCACGGCGTCGCGCGCCTGCGCGTGGGCCAGCTGGAAGTCGAGCTGGGACGCGGTCGGCTGGCTGACGCCGGTGCGCCCGAGGGCGATGCGGGCGGCGGTGAAGTGGCGCAGCCCCTGCCAGGGGTTGTCGACGACGGTCGGGTCGTTCATGGCATCTCCTCGGCGCGGGACAGGCGCAGGCGCTGCAGGGCTGGCTGGAAGGCCGGCGGCACGCCCTGCCCCGGCCGGTCGTAGCGTTCGGCGATCTGCATCGTGCGCAGCCATTCCTCGAATTCCGGCGCCGGCCGCAGGCCGAGCACGCGGCGCGCATACAGGGCGTCGTGGAAGGACGTGGTCTGGTAATTCAGCATGATGTCGTCGGCGCCCGGCACGCCCATCACATAGGTGCAGCCGGCCACGCCGAGCATGGTGAGCAGCACGTCCATGTCGTCCTGGTCGGCCTCGGCGTGGTTGGTGTAGCAGACGTCGACGCCCATCGGCAGGCCGAGCAGCTTGCCGCAGAAATGGTCTTCCAGCCCTGCGCGCGCGATCTGCTTGCCGTCGTACAGGTATTCCGGCCCGATGAAGCCGACCACGCTGTTCACCAGCAGCGGCTTGAATGCCCGCGCCACCGCATAGGCGCGCGCCTCGCAGGTCTGCTGGTCGACGCCGTGGTGGGCGCCCGCCGACAGCGCGCTGCCCTGGCCGGTCTCGAAGTACATCACGTTGTCGCCCACGGTGCCGCGCCCGAGCGCCAGCGCCGCCGCATGGGCCTCGGCCAGCAGCTTCAGGTCGATGCCGAAACTGCGGTTGGCCGCCTCGGTACCGGCGATCGACTGGAACACCAGGTCGACCGGCGCCCCGCGCTCGATCGCTGCCAGCGTGTTGGTGACGTGGGTCAGCACGCAGCTCTGGGTCGGGATGCGGTAGCGGGCGATGACCTCGTCCAGCATGCCCAGGATGCGCACCACCTGCGGCACGTTGTCGGTGGCGGGATTGATACCGATGACGGCGTCGCCGCTGCCGTACAGCAGGCCGTCGAGCAGGCTGGCGGCGATGCCGGACGCGTCGTCCAGCGGGTGGTTCGGCTGCAGCCGGGTCGACAGCGTGCCGGCCAGGCCGATCGTGTTGCGAAAGCGCGTAACGACGCGGCATTTGCGCGCCACCAGCACCAGGTCCTGGATGCGCATGATCTTGGACACCGCCGCCGCCATCTCCGGCGTGATGCCGGGTGCCAGCGCGGCCAGGGTTGCCTCGTCGGTGGCGTCGCCCAGCAGCCAGTTACGGAAGTCGCCGACGGTCAGATGGGCAACCGGCTGGAAGGCCGCCGCATCGTGGCTGTCGACGATCAGGCGCGTGACCTCGTCGTCCTCGTACGGGACCACGGCTTCGTTCAGGAAGGCCCGCAAGGGCAGCGCGGCCAGCGCCATCTGCGCCGCCACCCGCTCTTCGCTGCTGCCCGCGGCCAGGCCGGCCAGGTGGTCGCCCGAGCGCGCCGGACTGGCCTTGGCCAGCAGCGCGCGCAGGTCGGCGAAGGCATACGTGCGGCTGCCTATCGTATGGGTGGTTCGGCTCATGGCATTCCCCTTTTCCTCATTGTAGGCCGCCGCGGCCGCCGGCGCCCGTCCGTTCCCTTGCCGGCTCAGGCGGTTTCGGCCCCGGCGTGCGCCGCGCGCTTGCCGCGCCCGAGCAGGAACACCAGGTAGCCGAGCGCAAGCAGCGCCGCGTACACGCAAAAGATCAGGAAGTTGTAGTAGACCATGGTGACCAGGCAGACCACGGCCGCGCACAGCGCGAACCCCGGCAGCCACGGATAGAGCGGCGTGTGGAACGGGCGCGCCATGCCGGGGGCCGTGCGGCGCAGCTTGAACAGGCTCAGCATGCTGACGATGTACATCGTGATGGCGCCGAACACCGACAGGGTGACGATGTTCGCGGTCAGGGTCTGGCCGCCGAACGTGATCAGGCTGTCGCTGAAGATGGCGGCGATGCCGACCGCGCCGCCGGCCAGGATGGCGCGGTGCGGGGTACGGAAGCGCGGATGGATACGCGCCAGGAAACGCGGCAGGAAGCCTTCGCGCGCCAGGGCGAAGATCTGGCGCGAATAGCCGAGGATGATGCCGTGGAAGGAGGCCACCAGGCCGAACAGGCCGAGCCACACCAGCATGTGCAGCCAGTTGCTGTCCGCGCCGACGATGCCCTTCATGGCTTGCGGCAGAGGGTCGTTGATGTTGGCCAGCCGGGTCCAGTCGCCGGCCCCGCCCGCGAACACCATCACGCCGATCGCCAGCACCACCAGGGTCAGGATACCGCTCACGTAGGCGATCGGGATCGAGCGGCGCGGATTCTTCGCTTCCTCCGCCGCCATCGCCACGCCCTCGATCGCGAGGAAGAACCAGATTGCGAACGGCACCGCCGCCAGCATGCCCGGGATCGCCGCCGCCCCGAACTGGTCCTGGCCGGCCCAGCCGCCGCGCACGAAGTTCGCCATCGAGAAGCCCGGCGCCACCACGCCCATGAACACCAGCAGCTCGCCGATCGCCAGCACCGTCATCAACAGCTCGAACGAGGCGGCCAGCTGCACGCCGGCGATGTTGAGCGTCATGAAGACCAGGTAGGCGCCGACCGCGGCCAGCTTGGGATCGAGGGCCGGGAACTGGACGTTCAGGTAGGCACCGATGGCCAGGGCGATGGCGGGCGGCGCGAACACGAATTCGAACAGGGTGGCGGCCCCGGCCAGGTAGGCGCCGCCGGGACCGAACGCGGCCTTGCTGTACGCGAACGGGCCGCCGGCCTGGGGAATGGCGGTGGTCAGTTCCGTAAAGCTGAAGATGAAGCAGGTGTACATCAGCGCGATGAAGAGCGCGGTCACGGTGAAGCCGAGCGTGCCGGCCGAGGCCCAGCCGTAACTCCAGCCGAAATACTCGCCGGAGATGACCAGGCCGACCGCGATGCCCCAGAGCTGCAGGGTGCCGAGCGTCTGCTTCAGTGCCGGCGCCGTGGCCGCCGTGGTGTCTGTCGTCATGTCGCGTTGTCCTCTCGAGCCGGGCGTTCGGTGCGCTGCGTGGTATGTCAACTGCTGCAATGCCAGTGTAAGGAGACGCGGCGGGCAGCGTTAGTGAAAATCGGCAAACGTGCACGAACCCTGTGGTACCGCTGCCTCACCCGGGTGCCCAAAGCGGCGAAAACACCCTAGAATAGTTGACTCACGGAATCACACTCACCTTCAGAACCTTATGCTCCCGGAAACCTTTCTCTTTGCAGCCCCCGGCGTCGTCGCCGCGACCCTCGTCGCCGCCCTGTTCGGCTTGCTGATCGGCAGCTTCCTGAACGTGGTGGTGTACCGCCTGCCGATCATGCGCCAGCGCGAATTCGACAACTACATCGCGCACGAGGCCGGCAAGGAATTGCCGCACCAGGACCGCTTCAACCTGATGGTGCCGCGTTCGCGCTGCCCGCACTGCGGCCACCAGATCGGCGCGCTGGAAAACATCCCGGTGATCAGCTGGCTGGTCTTGCGCGGCAAGTGCAGCCAGTGCAAGGCGCCGATTTCCCCGCGTTACCCGATCGTCGAGGCAGTGACGGGCGCGCTGTCGGCGGCCGTGGTCTGGCATTTCGGCAGCGGCTGGGTCGGCCTGGCATGCCTGGTATTTACTTACCTGTTGATCGCGATGACGCTGATCGACTACGACCACAAGGAATTGCCGGACGAGCTGACCCTGCCGCTGCTGTGGATCGGCCTGCTGCTGAACCTGAACGGCGACGGCATCGTGCCGCTGCGCGACGCCGTGATCGGCGCCGTGGCCGGCTACCTGGCGCTGTGGTCGGTGTACTGGCTGTTCAAGCTGGTCACCGGCAAGGAAGGCATGGGCTACGGCGACTTCAAGCTGCTGGCCGCCCTGGGCGCCTGGATGGGCTGGGCCATGCTGCCGACCATCATCATCCTGTCGTCGGTGGTGGGCGCCGTGGTCGGCCTGAGCCTGATCGTGTTCCGCGGCCGTGCGCGTGACAATCCGATCCCTTTCGGCCCCTACCTGGCGGGGGCTGGTATGATCGCACTCTTCTACGGCACCCCGCTCACGCGCTTCGCGCAGGGCTACCTGCAGCCCTGACCTTGCGCCGGGCCGGACACACATGACACCAGGCCCAGTTTCTCCCACATTCACGGTCGGTCTCACCGGCGGCATCGGCTGCGGCAAGACCACGGTCGCCGACCTGTTCGCCGCGCGCGGCGCGTCCGTCGTCGACACCGACCAGATCGCCCACGCCCTCACCGCGCCGCACGGCGCCGCCATGCCGGCCCTGCTGGCCGAGTTCGGCGCCGGCTTCGCGACGCCCGAGGGCGCACTCGACCGCGCGCAGATGCGCGCCCTGGTATTCGCCGACCCCGGCGCGCGGGCGCGCCTGGAAGCCATCCTGCACCCGCGCATCCGTGAAGCGACCGCCGCCGCCGCCCTGGTGGCGACCGGGCCCTACGTGATCTTCGTGGTGCCGCTCCTGATCGAATCGGGCAGCTGGCGCGAGCGCGTGACGCGCATCCTCGCGATCGACTGCGCCGAAGCCACCCAGGTGGCGCGCGTGATGGCCAGGAACGGCCTGGACGAAGCCCAGGTGCGCGCCATCATGGCGGCCCAGGTCTCGCGCCCCGAGCGCCTGGCGGCCGCCGACGATGTCATCCTGAACGATGCCGGGGTCGACGCCCTGCTGCCCCAGGTTGAACGCCTGCACGCCGAATATCTTGCCGAAGCGGCAAGATTAAACGGTTTGCCGAACGGACGTTTGTAATTTTGGCCACGATGGTTCAGAATCATGGGGTTGCCTGCCAGCCTATATTCAAAGGAATGTCATTTTGATCGTCTACGAATACCCATTCAACGAGCGGATTCGCACGTTGTTGCGGCTGGAGGACCTGTACGATAAATTCAAATTCTTTGTCGACCAGGAGCATCCGCTGCAGCACCACGTGGCGCTCGCGACGATCTTCGACATGCTGGAAGTGGCCGGCCGCGCCGACCTCAAGTCCGACCTGCTGCAGGAACTGGAGCGTCAGAAGCAAAGCCTGCTGAACTACCGCAGCAATCCCAACGTCGCCACCGACATGCTGGACGCCGTCCTGGCCGAACTCGACAACGTCAGCACGGCGCTGGTCGGCGCCCAGGGAAAGACCGGCCAGAACGTGCGCGACAACGAATGGCTGATGAGCATCCGCGGCCGCACCATCATCCCCGGCGGCGCCTGCGAATTCGACCTGCCCTCCTACTACGCCTGGCAAAAGCGCCCGGCCGCGCAGCGCCATGCCGACATCATCGGCTGGTTCGCGCCGCTGGCGCCGCTGTTCGACGCGCTGTCGCTGGTGCTGCGCCTGTTGCGCAATTCGGGCGGCCCGGTCAAGATGATCGCCGTGTCCGGCAGCTACCAGCAGATGTTGCAGGGCAAGGTCTACCAGATGCTGCGCCTGTCGATGGACGAGAACCTGGGTGCGATTCCCGAAATCTCGGCCAACAAGTATATGCTGTGGGTACGCTTCACCACCCAGGGCGGCGATCTGAAACCGAAGCCGCTGGAAGAAGACGTGCCCTTCGAGCTCACGCTCTGCAATTTCTGAACTTACTATTTTAAGTATTCCATCGTCATGACCGTCGTAACCTGTCCCACCTGCGGTACCAAAGTGGAATGGACACCCGCAAACAAATTCCGTCCCTTCTGCTCCGACCGCTGCAAGCAGATCGACCTGGGCGCCTGGGCCGAAGAGAAATACACGATCCCGGGCACCGCGCCGGGCGAATCCAAGGACGATTCCGTCCCCGACCAGTAAGCCTTCCTTTGCAGGAGGTGGTGAAATGCCTCTCGTCACCCTCACCGTGCGCAAGCCGAAAAGCGCAGAGTTCAAATCCAAGGTGCTCGACGCCGTGCACGCCAGCCTGGTCTCGACCGGCATCCCCGCTACCGACAAGTTCCAGCGCGTGCTGGAACTCGATGCCGACGATTTCCGCTTCGATCCCGGCTACCCGGACGTGGCGGGCGCGCGCAACGACGATTTCGTCCTGATCGAGATCCTGTGGTCGGTCGGACGCAGCGTGAAGATCAAGAAGAAGCTGCTGCTCGAGCTGATGGACCGGCTGCGCGCGGCGGGGCTGGATCCGGAAAACGTGATGGTGGCATTCAAGGAAACCGCCTGGGAAAACTGGGCGTTTGCGGGCGGCCGCATCCTGCATACGTGAAAAGGCTGGCCCTGGCCGCGATCCGCGCGTACCAGCACTGGCTGTCGCCCTTGAAGGGCTTTTCCTGTGCCTTCCGCGCGTGGAGCGGGGCCGAGAGCTGCTCGGCCTATGGCTACCGCGTGATCGAACGTTTTGGCCTGCGACTCGGCCTGGGGCTGCTCGACCGCAGACTGAGCTTGTGCGGGCATGTGCACCGGTCCGGGGTGGCCGCGCGTGGCACGGCACGCCCACCGGTACGCCTCCCGCTGCGGCACCGGCAACGTGGACATTGCGATCTGCCATGCGACGCCGGCTGCTGCGACTTTGATCACGGCGCCTGCGTGAGTCAGGTGCTGAACGGCGGCTGCACTTCCAGCGACTGTGTCTGGGGCCGCAGCCCCAAGAGCGAAGCGCTGGAAAAGGAGGAGCGCTATCTGGCAGCGATCACGGAGCGCGCCAGGCAGCGAAAGGAGCGGGAACGGGAGCAGGAGCGGAAAAAACACGAGGTACCGGAATAAGCCATGCCATCGTGCTTCCGCTGAGTCAGGTCCTGTCGTAGCGCACCTGATCCAGCCACGCTAATAACGGTATGGTCGCCGACAGCAGCGGACTCACCGAATATGCCCCCTGCCAGGCAAACGCCTGCCCTTCCAGGCTCTGCGGCTCGCCTTCCCAGCTGCGGCTGATATAGAAATACAGGCGCACGTGCGCGTGCTCGTACACGTGCTCGACGCAGCACCAGGGCTCGCCGTCGAGCACCCGGATACCTAGCTCTTCGAGGAATTCGCGCTGCAGCGCGTGGAAGATGTCTTCCCCGGCTTCGACCTTCCCGCCCGGGAATTCCCAATAGCCGGCATACGGCTTGCCTTCGGGCCGCTGGCCCAGCAGCACGTCGCCGTTGGGACGCATCAGGATGCCGACCGCGACGTCGACCGGCTTGTTCGGCGCGTCGGCCATGCTTACGCGCCTTCCTGCAGCTTGCCGGCGTAATCCTTGGCGAACTGCCAGGCCACGCGGCCCGAGCGCGAGCCGCGGCCCAGCGCCCATTGCAGCGCTTCGGGACGCGCCGCCTCGATCTGCGCCGGGGTGCAGCCGAAGCCCGCCAGCCAGTGGCCGACGATGTCGAGGTAGTCGTCCTGGCGGAACGGGTAGAACGACAGCCACAGGCCGAAGCGCTCGGACAGCGAAATCTTTTCCTCGACCGTCTCGCCCGGGTGCAGGTCGCCATCGTCGCCATGGCGGTAGCCGGCGTTATCCGACATCTTTTCCGGCATCAGGTGGCGCCGGTTGGAGGTCGCGTAAATCAGCACGTTGTCCGACTGTGACGCCACGCTGCCGTCCAGCGCCACCTTCAGCGCCTTGTAGCCGGCCTCGCCCTCTTCGAAACTGAGGTCGTCGCAAAAGATCACGAAGCGTTCCGGGCGGCTGGCCACCAGGTCGACGATGTCGGGCAGGTCGGCCAGGTCGGCCTTGTCCACTTCGATCAGGCGCAGGCCCTGGCCGGCAAAGCCGTTCAGGCAGGCCTTGATGAGCGAGGATTTGCCGGTGCCGCGCGCGCCGGTCAACAGCACGTTGTTGGCCGGACGGTGCTGCACGAACTGGCGCGTGTTCTGCTCGATCTGCGCCTTCTGGCGCTCGACGTGCTGCAGGTCGTCCAGGCTGATGGTCGACGCATGCGTCACCGCCTGCAGGTAATGCCCGCCACCCGAACTGGTAGCAAACCCGGGACGGCGGCGCCAGCGGAAGGCGTGGCAATGCTTGAAGTCCGGCTCGCGCGGCGCCGCGGGCGGCAACAGGGTTTCCACCCGCGCCAGCAGCGCCTCGGCCCGGTGCAGGAACTGTTCCAGCTGATTCATGCGCACACCGCCTTACGAACGATAGTCGGCGTTGATCGAGACGTAGTCGTGCGACAGGTCGCAGGTCCAGACCGTGGCATTGGCATTGCCGCGGCCAAGCTCCACGCGTACCACGATCTCGGCCTTCTTCATCACGCGCTGGCCGTCTTCTTCCTTGTAGTCCGGATTGCGGCCGCCGGCCTTGGCCACCAGCACGTCGTCCAGGTACAGGTCCAGCTTGGCCGGGTCGAGGTCGTCCACGCCGGCATAGCCGATCGCGGCCAGGATGCGGCCCAGGTTCGGGTCGGACGCGAAGAAGGCGGTCTTGACCAGCGGCGAGTGGGCGATCGAATAGGCGATCTTGCGGCACTCTTCGATATCCGTGCCCTGCTCGACGCTGACGGTGATGAACTTGGTCGCGCCTTCGCCGTCGCGGATGATCTGCTGCGCCAGGTGGCGGGAAATACCGGTGACGGCGTCGCGCAGCGCTTCGTAGTCCGGGTGATCGGTCGAATCGACCTGCAGGTCGCCGGCACCCGTCGCCACCAAAATGAAGGAATCGTTGGTCGAGGTGTCGCCGTCGATGGTGATCGAGTTGAACGAGCGGTCGGCCGCGTATTTCACCAGTTCGTCCAGTACCGGCTGCGCCACCTTGGCGTCGAGCGCCAGGTAGCCCAGCATGGTCGCCATGTTCGGCTTGATCATGCCGGCGCCCTTGCTGATGCCGGTCATGGTGACGGTGTGGCTGCCGATGCCGGTGGTGAGCGAAGCCGCCTTCGGCTGGGTATCGGTGGTCATGATGCTTTCCGCCGCGTTGAACCAGTTGTCCTGCTTCAGATTGGCGATGGCGGCCGGCAGGCCGGCGACGATCTTCTGCACCGGCAGCGGTTCCAGGATCACGCCGGTGGAAAACGGCAGCACCTGGCCGGCGTCGATGCCGAGCAGGCGCGCGACTTCGTCGCAGGTGGCACGGGCGTTGGCCAGGCCCGGCTCGCCGGTGCCGGCGTTGGCGTTGCCGGTGTTGATCACCAGCGCGCGGATCGGCTTGGCGCCGCCGCTCACTGCCGCCAGGTTGGCCTTGCAGATCTGGACCGGCGCGGCGCAGAAGCGGTTCTTGGTGAAGACGCCGGCGACGGTTGCCCCCTCGGCGAGTTTCATCACGAGCAGGTCCTTGCGGTTCGGCTTCTTGATGCCGGCTTGGGCAAAGCCGAGTTCGATCCCGTTGACGGGTTTCAGTTCGGCGGCAACGGGCAGAGGGGAATTGACGGCCATGGGGTTCTCAAAAGGAAAGATTGTCGAATCCGGTATTGTACTGCCAGCGGCGCAGAACGCGCGGACGCACCGCCGGGTCGTGAGTGCCGCAAGGTTGCATTGATTTGGTGACTTTTCCTCAGCCGTCCTTAATAATAAGAAACATTACATTTTGGAATGAGCATCATGATGTCTCCGGCCTTGCGTTCCACCCTGGCGGCAACGCTGCTGGCAGCCATCCCCGCGCTCGCCGATCCGGCACCGGCGCCGTCCGCGCCGCCTGCAGGGCCGCCGCCGGCCCTGCAGGCGGTGCAGGCCGCATTGGCCGACCTCCAGCGCGGCATCGATCCCGGACTGCCGCTGGCGCAGCAGTTCGAGCGCCTGGCGGCGGCGCGGCCGTCGCCGCAGACCGCGGACAAGCTGCGCGCCGCCTTCGGCACCGACCGCCTGTACGCCATCGAGCGCCGCCCGCCGGCGGCCGGCAGGCAGGCCTGGCGCGCCACCCTGTTCCCCTTGAAATATACCTCGCCGCAGGGCACCAGCGTCGACTGGAGCGAAGGCTTGCTCGACATGGCCGTGCAACCCGGCGGCACGACCGCAAGCGGCCATGGCAGCATCGAACGCATCGCCGTGGAAGACGCTACCGCCCGCGTGACCTGGCGCGGCATCGTCTTCGACAGCCGCCAGCAGCGCGGCTATGCCGGCCTGTGGTTCGGCAGCGTCGACGCGCAGATCGCCGCCGTGCAGTTCCAGGACCGCAAGGACGGCATGAGCATGGACATGAGCGCGCTGCGCTTGTCCGCGCGCATGACCGAAAAGCCGAAGACCATCGACATCGCCTACGACGGCCGCATCGGTTCGGTTGCCCTGGCCGGCGAACAGGTGGACGACATCCGCTTTGCGCTGCGCGTGACCAGCATCGACAAGAAGGCGATGGCCGGACTCAAGGCGCTGCAGGAGCGGCGGCAGGCCAGGCAGCTGGCCGGACAAGAGACGCTGGCCGCGCTGACGCCGCAGCAGCAACTGGACGTCCTCAAGCCGCTGCTGCGCAGCTTCGGCCAGGCCGCGATGGCGCGCGGCACCGCGATCGAGGTCGACGAGATCGGCGCCAGCTACCATGGCATCCGGGCCGCCATCAAGGGCCGTATCGCGCTGCAGGGCGCCACCCCGGCCGACCTGGACGATGCCGGGCGCCTGCTGAACAAGCTGGTGGGACGCTTCGAGGTCCGGGTGCCGATGGCATTGGTGAGCGAGATCGCCGGCACCATCGCCACCAGGCAGGTCGCGGCCCAGGCCGCGCAGCGCGGCGGCAGCGCCGATCCGCAGGCGGCCGCCCAGCTGCGCCAGAACATCACCGATCTCATGGTCGGCAAGCTGGTCGGTCCGGGCTTCGCGCGCCTCGAGAACGACGTGCTGGTATCGACGCTGGCGTGGAAGAACGGCGTCCTCACCGCCAACGGCAAGCCGGTGCCGCTGCCGAAGCCGAATCAAAATACGGCAGCTGTTGCGGGCGGCGTGGCGCCCGCAACAGCCGGCAACTTCCTGCAGGCGCGCCTGGTCGAGGGCAGCTGCACCCTGCCCGGCTTCCCGGACGAGGTCACGCGCGCCGACCGCGCGCTGCGCCAGCGCATCGAGTTCACCATCGGCGCCGACGGCCGCGTGAAGGATGCCCAGGTCACGCAGCCGAGCGGATTCCCGGACTACGACCGCGCCATGCTGCAGGCGCAGGGCCAGTGCACCTACATCCCGGCCCTGCGCGACGGCAAGCCGATCGAACTACGCTCGGCGCGCGAAACGGTGCGCAGCGCGGGCACCGGCGCCACCGGGCACTGAGGCCCGGTTTGCTAAGATGCGACCACTGACCGGAGGGATTCCATGACCGACAACCAACGCGATGTCCTGAGCGCGTGCTTTTCGCTGGCGATCATCGCCTTCGCCCTGTTCGTGACGCAGCGCTTCGTGCTGCCCTTGCTGTGGGCCGCGATCCTGTGCATTGCCACCTGGCCGCTGTACCGGCGGACGCTGGCCGCCCTCGGCAACCGAGAGATCCTGGCCGCGCTTCTCGTCACCGTGCTCGGCGCGATCGTCTTCATCACCCCGCTGGCGGTCGGCGTGAGCCAGGCCGCGCACCAGGCGCCGGCCCTGGCCCAGCTGGTCGCCAGCGCCAACACCGAGGGCCTCGCGCCCCCTGCATGGCTACTGCGCATCCCGTTCGCCGGCACCGAGATCCATGACTGGTGGAGCGCGACGCTCGGCCAGCCGCACGGCCTGGCGCACCTGTTGCAGGACAGCTCGGTGGGGCGCATGCAGTCGGCCAGCGAAGTGCTCAAGCGGGTCGGCAGCGGCCTCATGCACCGGCTGATCGATATCGCCTTCGCCTTCCTCTGCCTTTTCTTCTTCTATAAGGACGGCGCCGCTCTACAGCGGCAGACGGATGCCATCGGTGCCTACCTGATCGGCGCCACGCGCTGGAGCCTGTACTCGCTCAAGGTACCGGTCGCGGTGCGCGCCACCGTCAACGGCCTGGTGCTGGTCGGCCTGGCCGAAGGCGTCCTGCTCGGCATCGGCTACCAGATCGCCGGCGTACCGTCGAGCGTGCTGTGGGCGGCCGCCACCGGGGTGCTGGCCATCATCCCGTTCGGTGCGCCGCTGGCCTTCGGCGCCGTCGCCCTGCTGCTGCTGTACCGCGGCGCTACCGCCGCAGCGATCGCGATCGCCGTCTGGGGTGCCATCGTCCTGTTCGTCGCCGACCACTTCGTGCGGCCGCAGATGATCGGCAGCGCCACCCAGCTGCCCTTCCTGGCGGTGTTGTTCGGCATCCTGGGCGGCGTCGAGACGCTGGGCCTGATCGGCCTGTTCGTCGGCCCCGTGGCGATGACCTTGTTCGTCACGCTGTGGCATGAGGAGCGCCGCATGCGCCTGCGGCCGGTACGCGAATAGCGCTTGACCCTGACGCCACGTGAGGCTTGATGCTGGCATCACGCTGAAAAAAGGAGAAGCTCGATGCTGAAAGTGGGTGAACTTGCCGCCGCCGCGGGACTGACGGTACGCACGCTGCATCATTACGACAGCATCGGGCTGCTCCGTCCTTCGGCGCGTTCCGATGCCGGCTACCGGCTCTACGACCGCGATGACGTGGCGCGCCTGCACCAGATCCAGGCCCTGCGCGCATTCGGCATGGGGCTGGCCGACATCGGCCTTTACCTGGACAGCCCGGCCGGCGCGCCGCTGCTGGTCGTCGAACGCCAGTTGGCGGCGCTCGACCGGCAGATCAGTGAAGCTGCGCACATGCGCAGGCAGTTGCTGCGCCTGCATACCGAACTGGCGGATGGCGGCCAGCCGGACCTGTCCACGTGGTTGAGCACACTGGAGCAGATGATGGTCTACGAAAAATACTTCACCCAGGACGAGCTGGCACAGCTCCCCATGTACCACGACGACGGCGCCAAGGCGCAGTGGACGGCGCTGGTCGACGAAGCCGCGCGCCTGATGCAGACCGCGGCACCCGGCTCGCCCGCCGGCGCCGACCTCGCGCGGCGCTGGCTGGACGCCTTCGAGAGCGGCACCGGCGGCAACCGCGCCATGGCGTCGCGCGTGAACGCGATGGCGGCGCGCGAACCGGAAGCGATGCACACCCAGTTCGGCATGTCGCCCGAACTGATGGGCTACGTGATGGCGGCGATCGCCGAACTCAAATATGGCGTGTGGAGCAAATACCTGGCGCCGGACGTGATTGCGCAGATGCGCCGGCACCACGCCGGCCGCGGCAAGGAGTGGGCGCTGCTGGTCGAGCAGGCGCGCGAGGCGATGCAGGCCGACCCCAAGGCCGCCGGCACGCGCGCACGCGCGCACGCGCGCTGGCACGTGAATGGCTGGCGCTGTTCCACGACATGGTCGGCACCGAGCCGGCCACGGTCGACGCGTTCCGCCATGCCAGCGCAACCGAACCGGTGCTGCGCATGGGGAACGGGATCAGCGAGGCGATGCTCGAGTGGCTGCGGCAGGCGATGCCGAAACCCACCCCGCAATGACAATGCAGGAATAATGCAGGAATAAAAAAGCGCCCCGTGGGGCGCTTTTTTCTTTGGCTGGCTGGTGTTACGCCAGCTTGCCGTGGCAAGCCTTGAACTTCTTGCCGCTGCCGCACGGGCAAGGATCGTTGCGGCCGACCTTCATGCCCATGTAGGTGGTGGACGGATCGTCCGCCATCGCGGTGGCGGTCGCGGTGGCGGCGGTCGGGGCCAGCAGATCTTCCGGATCGGCGGCGGTCGGATCGAAGTCGGCGTGCTGGTAGTTGACGTTTTCCAGGTGCGCCGCGGCGGCCTGCATCGCCGCTTCCGCCGCCTCGACTTCCTCGCGGGTCTGGATGCGCACGGTCATGATGGTACGGATCACTTCGTTCTTGATCGCGTCCAGCATGCTCGAGAACAGCTCGAAGGCTTCGCGCTTGTACTCCTGCTTCGGGTTCTTCTGGGCGTAGCCGCGCAGGTGGATACCCTGGCGCAGGTGGTCCAGCGCCGCCAGGTGCTCGCGCCACTGGGTGTCGATGTTCTGCAGCATGACGTTGCGCTCGAAGCCGCCGAAGGATTCGGCGCCGACGATGCCGACCTTGGCGTTGTACGACGCGTCGGCGGCGGCCAGCACGCGCTCGAGGATGTCGTCGTCGTTCAGGTTGGGCTCGTCCTGCAGCATCTGCGCCAGCGGCACGTCCAGCGCCCATTCCTCGGCCAGCACGCTTTGCAGCGCCGGCACGTCCCACTGCTCTTCGACCGATTCGGCCGGCACGTGGGCGCGCACCACGTCGGTGAACACGCCGGTGCGCAGCGAAGCGATCAGTTCCGAGATCTCGGCCGCTTCCAGCAGTTCGTTACGCTGGGTGTAGATCACCTTGCGCTGGTCGTTGGCGACGTCGTCGTATTCGAGCAGCTGCTTGCGGATGTCGAAGTTGCGGGCCTCGACCTTGCGCTGGGCCGACTCGATCGAGCGGGTCACGATACCGGCCTCGATCGGTTCGCCTTCCGGCATTTTCAGGCGGTCCATGATCGCGCGCACGCGGTCGCCGGCGAAGATGCGCAGGAGCGGATCGTCGAGGGACAGGTAGAAGCGCGATGAACCCGGGTCGCCCTGGCGGCCGGAACGTCCGCGCAGCTGGTTGTCGACGCGGCGCGACTCGTGGCGCTCGGTGCCGATGATGTGCAGGCCGCCCTGCGCGACCACGTGGTCGTGCAGCGATTGCCATTCGTCGCGCAGCTTTTGCGACTGTGCGGCCTTGTCGGCGTCGCCCAGCGCGGCATCGGCCTCGATGATCTGGATCTGCTTCTCGACCATGCCGCCGAGGACGATGTCGGTACCGCGGCCCGCCATGTTGGTGGCGATGGTGATCATCTTCGGACGGCCGGCCTGGGCCACGATTTCCGCTTCGCGGGCGTGCTGCTTCGCGTTCAGCACGTTGTGCGGCAGCTTGGCCTGGTTCAGGATGCCGGACAGCAGTTCCGAGTTCTCGATCGAGGTGGTGCCGACCAGCACCGGCTGGCCGCGCTCGTAGCAGTCGCGGATGTCGTTGACCATCGCGCCGTACTTTTCCTGGGCCGACTTGTACACCTGGTCCTGGCGGTCCTTGCGCTGCGACGGCCGGTTCGGCGGGACGACCACGGTCTCGAGGCCGTAGATTTCCTGGAATTCGTAGGCTTCGGTATCCGCCGTACCGGTCATGCCGGACAGCTTGGCGTACATGCGGAAGTAATTCTGGAAGGTGATCGAGGCCAGGGTCTGGTTCTCGTTCTGGATGCGCACGCCTTCCTTGGCTTCCACCGCCTGGTGCAGGCCTTCGGACCAGCGGCGGCCGGTCATCAGGCGGCCGGTGAATTCGTCGACGATGACGACTTCGCCGTTCTGCACGACGTAATGCTGGTCCTTGTGGTACAGCACGTGCGCGCGCAGGGCGGCGTACAGGTGGTGCACCAGCGTGATGTTGGCGGAGTCGTACAGCGAAGCGCCTTCCGGCAGCAGGCCCATCTCGGTCAGGATCGATTCCGCCCTTTCGTGGCCGGCCTCGGTCAGCAGCACGGTGTGCGCCTTCTCGTCCTTGGTGTAGTCGCCCGGGACCTCGACATTGCCCTTGCCGTCCGGGGTTTCTTCGCCCACCTGCAGGGTCAGCATCGGCGGCAGTTCATTGATCTTGTGGTACAGGTCGGTGTGGTTCTCGGCCTGGCCGGAGATGATCAGCGGGGTACGCGCTTCGTCGATCAGGATCGAGTCGACCTCGTCGACCACGGCGAAGTTCAGGGCGCGCTGCACGCGTTCCTTGGCGTCGTACACCATGTTGTCGCGCAGGTAGTCGAAGCCGTATTCGTTGTTGGTGCCGTAGGTAATGTCGGAACCGTAGGCCTGCTGCTTGGTATCGTGGTCCATCTGCGACAGGTTGACGCCGGTGGTGAGGCCGAGCCAGCTGTACAGGCGGCCCATCTGCTCGGCGTCGCGCTGCGCCAGGTAATCGTTGACGGTCACCACGTGCACGCCCTTGCCGGACAGCGCATTCAGGTAGACCGGCAGGGTTGCCATCAGGGTTTTGCCTTCGCCGGTGCCCATCTCGGCGATCTTGCCGTAGTGCAGCACCATGCCGCCGATCAGCTGCACGTCGAAGTGGCGCATCCTCATGACGCGCTTGGCAGCTTCGCGGCACACCGCAAAGGCTTCGACCAGGATGTCGTCGAGGGTGGTTCCACCAGCGACGCGTTCCTTGAATTCCGCGGTTTTCGCCTTCAGTTCGGCATCCGACAGCTTTTCCATCTGCGGCTCGAGCGCGTTGATCTCACGCACGGTTTTTTGGTATTGCTTGATCAGCCTTTGGTTACGGCTGCCGAAAATCTTGGTCAGGAATGACATGCTGTGTTCTTAATAAGTACGCCGCGAGAAGTAAGCTCGAAAAGGCCGGGGATGATATCAAAAGAATACCCCCCGAAGACCGCCTGTGGCAAAAAGCTACCGATTTTATCATGCGATCCGGCCACACTTGGGGTTCACGCCACAGTTCACAAGTGCGTTTCACTAAAAAATATTATCAAATTGCATCGATTTGCGCATCGGCCGCTGCATTTCGCCGGCATCGCTTTCCGGGGCCGGCTGTGGTATGTTCGGCGCATGCAGTCCTCTTCCAACCAGCGTCCCTACACCATCTTTGGCACGCGCAATCGCCGCACGGCGTTCGGCGCGACCGACTTCCTGCGCTCCAACGAACGCCTGGCGGCCCTGCTGCCGGCGGCGATGCGCATCGGCAACCTGCAAAAAGACCTGCGCGTGATCCTGCCGCCGATGTATGGCGGCTGCGACGTACTGTCCTTCCAGGAGAGCGTGCTGGTGCTGGCCGTGCCCTCCTCCGCCGTGGCGGCCAAGCTCAAGCAGCAGCTGCCGAAGCTGCAGGCGGGGCTGCAAAAGAAGGGCTGGCAAGTGGAATCGGTGCGCATCAAGATCCAGGTCGGCCGCGCAGTGGCGGCAGCGCAGCCGCAGGCCGTGAAACGGGTACTGGAACTGCCGCCGACGGCGGTGCAGGCGTTTGAGGAGCTGGGGGAGGCGTTGCCGGCGACGGCGCAGAATGCGCCCTTGATAGCTGCCTTGCGGCGCCTGGCGGAGAAGCGGAAGTAGAAACGGAGCTTAACAGCTTGACCGAAGCTGCGCCGTTACTTGATCGCTATCCTAACCAACGTCGTCCCCGCGCAGGCGGGGACCCAAGTTCGTTGCATACTGTGAGCGTTGGCTGCGGACTTTTCACGCAAACTTGGGTTCCCGCCTTCGCGGGAACGACGTTAACTTATTGATGTAGAAAGCTGAGGCAGGCGATTCCTGCCACTGCACGGACCGAATCAGGTCAGCGCCCACTCCCGCTCCATCTGCGCCCCGTACGACTGCGGCGCCCGCGATTGCTCGGCAAAGGTCACGATCTCGTAGGCGTCCGGGTGCGCCAGCAGTTCGCGCAACAACAGATTGTTCAGGCCGTGTCCGGACTTGTGCGCCTCGTAGCTGGCCAGCAGCGGGTTGCCGACCAGGTACAGGTCGCCGATCGCGTCGAGGATCTTGTGGCGCACGAACTCGTCTTCGTAGCGCAGGCCGTCCGCATTCAGGATGCGGTATTCGTCCATCACGATCGCGTTTTCCAGCGAGCCGCCGCGGGCCAGGCCCATGCCGCGCAAACTTTCCACGTCCTGCATGAAGCCGAAGGTGCGCGCGCGCGCCACGTCGTGCACGTAGGAGACCTTGCCGAAATCGACGCTCGCGCGCTGCATGGTGCCGTCGACGGCCGGGTGGTTGAATTCGATAAAGAAGTCGAGCTTGAAACCGTCGTAGGGCGTGAGGCGCGCCCACTTCTCGTTGTTGCCGCTGCCCTGGCGCACTTCCACGGGCTTCAGCACGCGGATGAATTTCTTGGCCGCGGCCTGCTCTTCGACCCCGGCCTGCTGCAGCAGGAACACGAAGGACGAGGCCGAGCCATCCATGATCGGGATTTCCTCGGCAGTGACGTCGACGTACAGGTTGTCGATGCCGAGGCCGGCGCAGGCCGACATCAGGTGCTCGACGGTCGAGACGCGCGCGTTCCCCTTCGTCAGCACCGACGCCATGCGGGTATCGCCCACGATGTCGGCATTCGAGGGGAACTCGACGACGGGGTCGAGATCGACGCGGCGGAACACGATTCCGGTATTGGCGGCGGCCGGGCGCAGGGTCAATTCGACCTTGGTGCCCGAGTGCAGGCCGACGCCGGTCGTGCGCACCAGCTGTTTGACGGTTCTTTGTTTAAGCATGGGCCGATTATATAGTGGTGTGCCCGCGTTCGCTGGCGGCTACTCTATTCAGCTTGCCTGAAAAACCACGCTTTCAGGGATGCTCGGCTTCCGCATGGCTCGTTTCGTGGCGAATCAGGTACAAGCCGCTGCCGATGATGATTGCCGCACCGATCAAGGTGGTTTGATCGGGCAAGGTTTGCCACATCAGCCAGTCGATGCCGATGCCCCAGGCCAGCGCTGTGTACTCGAACGGCGCGACCACCGAGGCTTCGCCGTGGTTGAAGGCTTCGGTGATGGCCAGCTGGGCCAGGAAGCCGCTGACCGACAGCACCGCCAGCAGGGCCAGGTCGCCGGCCTGCACCGGCACCCAGCCGGGCGCCGCCAATGCCCCGGCGCCGATCGACATCATCAGCATCAGCCAGAACACCATGTGCTCGCTGCGGTCTGTGCGCGCCAGGATGCGGCCGCTGACCGCCGACACCGCGTAGCACACGGCCGACGCCAGGATCGCGAGGCCGCCGAGGGTCAGCATGCCGTCGCCGCTGGGGCGCAGGATGACCAGCACCCCGGCCATGCCGACCGCGATCGCGGTCCAGCGCGCCGCATTCACCCGCTCCTTGAGGACGAACACGGACAGCGCGGTGATCAGGATCGGGCCGATGAAGAAGATCGCATACGCCTCGGCCAGCGACAGCTCGCGCACGCCGTAGGCGAACAGGGCCAGCATCACGATACCGATCGCGGCGCGCAGCAGGTGCAGCGGCCAGCGCACCTGCAGGGCGGAGCGCAGGCCGCCGCGCCACAGCAGCCAGGCGCACACCAGGGGCAGCGAGGACAGCGAACGCAGGGCCGCGACCTGCATCGCCGGATAATGGGCGGACAGCAGCTTCATCGTCGTGTCCATGATCGAGAACATGACGACGCCGGCCAGCATCGCCTGGATGCTGCGCAGGTTGCCGCTGAGTCGACTGCCGGGGTTGCTACCTGCGTTCCCCGTCACGCTCAGCCCAGCTGTTCGAGCAGCTTCTCGGCCGACGACACGTCGAAGCCGCCGGCTTCCAGGTTGAGCTGCTCCACGACGCCGTCCCGCACCAGCATCGAATAGCGCTTCGAGCGGATGCCCATGCCCTTGGCGAGCAGGTCGAATTCGAGGCCGAGCGCCTTGGTGAAGACGGCGCTGCCGTCGGCCATCATGCGCACGATACCGGTCGCCTTCTGCTCGCGGCCCCAGGCGCCCATCACGAAGGCGTCATTGACCGACACGCACCAGATCTCGTCGACGCCCTTGGCCTTGAGCTGGTCGGCCAGCTTGACGTAACCCGGCAGGTGCTGCGCCGAGCAGGTCGGGGTGAAGGCGCCCGGCAGGCCGAAGATGGCGATGGTCTTGCCTTTCACGAGGTCAGCCACGTTGAAGGTGTTCGGGCCGAGCGAGCAGCCTTCGGTTTCGGTCTCGATGAATTCCGCGAGGGTCGCTTCGGGCAGGCGGTCGCCGATCTGGATGGTCATGGTGGAGATTCCTGTTGTCGTTATAAGAACCGGCAAGTATGCCTGATCTAAAACAAACCGGGGTCAGAGCCCTTATTTTGGCAATAGCCTGGAGACCATTTCCAAAATAAGGGCTCTGACCCCGGTTTGATGCTGGATAAACGAAGGGCCGGTACTGCTTGGTTCAGTACCGGCCCCCGGATCATGGAATGTGCCGGGTGGTCAGCCCGGCAGGAGTGCGAGTGCTTAGTCGGCTTGCTTGCGCAGGAACGCCGGGATGTCGTAGGTCTCGACACCGTTGCGCTGCATCGCCTGCACCTGCTCCGATGCCTGCTCGCGGCGCCACACGGCCGGCTGCTTCATGCCGACGTCGGGGGTACCGGCGATCGAACCCATGTTCACGCCGGCCGCGACCGGCGCGGCACCCGCCATCATCGGCTGGTTGTAGGTGCCGGTGCGCAGGACCTGCTGCGGCTGGACCAGCGAGATGTTGGCCTTGTTCTTGCCCAGGCCGGTCGCGACCACGGTCACGCGCAGCTCGTCGCCCATCTCGTCGTCGTAGGCGATGCCCTGGGCGATCGCGGCGTCGGGCGCAGCGAAGGCGCGCACGGCGGCCATGACTTCCTTGATTTCCTTACCCTTCAGGCCGCGCGATGCGGTGACGTTCACCAGCACGCCCTTGGCGCCCGACAGGTCGATGCCGTCCAGCAGCGGCGACGCCACGGCCTGCTCGGCAGCGATGCGCGCGCGGTCCACGCCCGACGCGGTCGCGGTACCCATCATGGCCTTGCCCTGCTCGCTCATGATGGTCTTGACGTCGTTGAAGTCGACGTTGATGTGGCCCGGCACGTTGATGATCTCGGCGATACCGGCGACGGCGTTGTTCAGCACGTCGTCGGCATGCTTCATCCAGTCCAGCATCGATTCGTCTTCGTAGATGTCTTCCAGCTTTTCGTTCAGGATGACGATCAGGGAGTCGACGTGCTTGGTCAGCTCTTCCAGGCCGGTCTCGGCCACCTGCATGCACTTGTCGCCCTCGTACGAGAACGGCTTGGAGACCACGGCCACGGTCAGCGCACCCATGTTCTTGGCCACTTCGGCCACGATCGGGGCGGCGCCGGTACCGGTACCGCCGCCCATGCCGGCCGCGATGAAGACCATGTGCGCGCCGCGCAGCGCATCTTCGATGCGACCGCGCGATTGTTCGGCCAGCTGGCGGCCGATTTCCGGACGCATGCCGGCACCCAGGCCGGAATCGCCGATCTGGATGATGTTGTGGGCGCTCGACGCATTCAGCGCCTGGGCGTCGGTGTTTGCGGCGATAAACTCGACACCGGAAACACCTTTATTGATCATGTGCTGCACCGCGTTGCCACCCGCACCGCCGACGCCGACCACCTTGATCACGGTGCCCAGTGCTGCGTTATCGACCATATCAAACTCCATGATGAACTCCTAATCTCAAAATGCCGTTCCCAAGCCAAAAACCTCATCGTTCTCAATCAGGCCTGAAGATTGGAAACGCGCCTATATTTTAAAAATATTTACGATCGTTACCAAGAAAAACCGTTACCAAGTGTTTCCGTCTACGTAAAAAAATCGACTTTGCGTTGCATTTTGGATGGGGCCGCCATCATGGCCTGCCAAACTGTTGCCGCTCATCAGGTTTCTTTCGCTGCCGCCATCAGAAGTTCCCCAAGAACCACTCCTTCATACGCTGCCACACTGCTTTCACCGAACCATCCTGGCGCGTCACGATATGGCCGCGCAGGTACTGCTTTTTCGCTTCCAACAGCAGGCCGAGGACGGTCGCGTAGCGCGGGCTGCGCACCACGTCCGCCAGTTGGCCCCGGTACTCCGGCGTGCCCAGGCGCGCCGGTTTGAGAAAAATGTCTTCCGCCATTTCGATCATGCCGGGCATGATCGAGGAGCCGCCGGTCAGGACGATGCCCGACGACAGCACCCCTTCGTAGCCCGACTCGCGCACCACCTGGTGCACCATCGCGAACAGCTCTTCGACGCGCGGTTCGATGACGGCCGCCAGCGCCTGGCGCGACAGCGAACGCGGACCGCGGTCGCCCAGCCCCGGCACCTCGAGCGTCTCGCCCGGGTCGGCCAGCACCTGCTTGGCCACGCCGTAGCGGATCTTGATTTCCTCGGCTTCGCCGGTCGGGGTGCGCAGCGCCATCGCGATGTCGCTGGTGATCTGGTCGCCTGCGATCGGCAGGACGGCGGTATGGCGGATCGCGCCATCCGAGAACACGGCGATGTCGGTGGTACCGCCGCCGATGTCGATCAGGACCACGCCGAGTTCCTTCTCGTCCACGGTCAGGACCGAGTCGGCCGATGCCATCGGCTGCAGGATCAGGTCCGAGACTTCCAGGCCGCAACGGCGCACGCACTTTACAATATTTTGCACCGCGGACACCGCACCGGTGACGATGTGCACGCGCACCTCGAGACGGATGCCGCTCATGCCGATCGGCTCGCGCACGTCTTCCTGGTTGTCGACGATGAATTCCTGGGGCACCGTGTGCAGCAGCTGCTGGTCGGTCGGGATATTGACGGCCTTGGCGGTCTCGATCACGCGGGCGACGTCGGTGGCGGTGACTTCCTTGTCCTTGATCGCCACCATGCCGCTCGAGTTGAACGAACGGATATGGCTGCCGGCGATGCCCGCATACACGTTGCGGATCTTGCAATCGGCCATCAGCTCGGCTTCCTCGAGCGCGCGCTGGATCGACTCGACGGTCGCTTCGATGTTCACGACAACGCCCTTCTTCAAGCCCCTCGACTCGTGCTGGCCGAGTCCGATCACTTCGTGGCGTCCATCGGCCATCACCTCGGCCACCACCGCCACCACTTTCGAGGTGCCGATGTCGAGGCCGACGATCAGGTTCTTCGCGTCTTTAGTCATGTTAGCTGTGCCTGCTTAAATTAAATGTGCTTTGTTGTTTTGGTTGGTGCTTTTTTCTGCTTCGCCGCCTTCACCGGCTTGGTGGCGTCAGCGGGTACGCTGAGTGCCTCCGAAGACAGCGCCAGGCCGTTCGGATAACGCATGTCGATGGTGTCGATGCGCCCTTCCTGCAGGCGCGCCACCAGCTGCGGGTAGATGCTCACCAGCCGCTGCACGCGCCCCTTCAGGGTCGCATTGTCCTTTTCCCGTCCCAGCTCGACATTCATGCCGTTGTCCAGCTTGACCGTCCAGGCGTAGCGGTTCGACAGGCTGATCGACTCCGGCACCAGCGCCACCTGCGCGAACCAGCCGCGCAGTTCGGCGAAGCGCGCCAGCACTTCCTTTTCGCTGCCGACCGGACCATCGAACGCAGGCAGTGCGTGGTCTTCGTCGGCTTCGGCCAGGTTGGCGGTAAAGACTTCGCCCTTCACGGACAGCAGGCGCCCATCCTCGCCCCAGGTACCGAGCGCCTCGTGCTCTTCCACGGCGACGATCAGCTGGTTCGGCCATTCGCGGCGCACGCTGGCCTTGCGGACCCAGGGCACGGCCTCGAAGGTGGCGCGCACCTGTTCAAGGTCGGAGGTGAAGAAGTTCCCCTTGATCTTCCCCATCACCCCGTTGCGCACCGTCAGTTCGTTCACGTGCTGCAGGTCCAGCCCATACATGCTTTCGACGCGCACCGCGCGCAGGGTGAACATCGGACGCTGCGACAGCCACCACACGCCCGAGGAAATGCAGGCGAGCGCCACCAGCGCGGTGATCGCGCCGGTGGTTGCATTCAGGGCTCGCACGTCATGCCACATCTTGGTTTTTCCTTACTTCTTTCCAGCCACGCCGGCTTTCAGGCTGGCTGATTGCAAAATCTGCACGCACAGGTCTTCGTAGCTGGTGCCCTCGGCACGCGCCGCCATCGGCACCAGCGAGTGGCCGGTCATGCCCGGCGAGGTGTTCACCTCCAGCAGGAAATGGCGCCCGTCCGACTCGCGCAGCAGCACGTCGATGCGGCTCCAGCCTTCGCAGCCGAGGGCGCGGTAAGCCTTTTCCACGTCGGCCTGGATGGCGGCGGTGGTGGCGGCATCCAGCGGCGCCGGGCAGTGATACTGGGTGTCGTCGGTGAAGTACTTGTTCTGGTAGTCGTAGTTACCCTCGGGCGCCACGATCTCGACGATCGGCAGTGCGCGCGCCTGCGCGCCCGTGCCCAGCAGCGGCACCGAGAATTCGCGGCCTTCGATGAACTGCTCGGCCAGCACCAGCTTGTCGTACTTGTGGGCCAGGTCGACCGCCGCCTTGAAGTCTTCCGCGCGGGTGACCTTGGTGATGCCGATGGTCGAGCCTTCCAGCGGCGGCTTGACGATCAGCGGCAGGCCGAGGTCGGCTACCACCTTGTCGAGGTCCGTGTTTTCGTCGATCACCGCATAGGTCGGGGTCGGCACGCCGGCCGCCAGCCAGACGATCTTGGTGGTGATCTTGTCCATGCCGACCGACGAGGCCATCACGCCGCTGCCGGTGTACGGGATGCCGAGCAGTTCGAGCGCGCCCTGCAGGCTGCCGTCTTCGCCGTAGCGGCCGTGCAGCGCGATGAACACGCGATCAAAACGCTCCGCTTCCAGTTCGCCGAGCGAACGTTCGGCCGGGTCGAAGGCGTGGGCGTCGATGCCCTTCGATGTCAAGGCCTGCAGCACACCGTTGCCGGACATGAGCGAGACTTCGCGCTCGGCGGAACGGCCGCCGAACAGGACGCCGACCTTGCCCAGTGCGGCGATTTCGGAAGGAGTCAGAGTATTCAAGATGCGACCTTTTGGTTCGAAATCAGTTGTTGCGGAATGCCGCCGATGGAACCGGCGCCCATGGTCAGCACGACGTCGCCGTCGCGCGCCACCTTCAGGATCGTCGCCGCCATGTCGGCGATCGATTCCACGAAAATCGGTTCGATCTGGCTGCCGGTGCGCAGCGCGCGCGTCAGCGCACGGCCGTCGGCGGCCACGATCGGGGATTCGCCGGCCGCGTACACCTCGGCCAGCAGCAGCAGGTCGGGCGCGGCCAACACCTTGACGAAGTCTTCGAACAGGTCGCGCGTGCGGGTGTAGCGGTGCGGCTGGAAGGCCAGCACCAGGCGCCGGCCCGGGTAGGCGGCGCGCGCCGCGGCCAGCGTCACCTGGGCTTCGACCGGATGGTGGCCGTAGTCGTCGACCAGCGTGAAGCTGCCCCCAATCGGCAGGGGGATGTCGCCGTAGCGGGTGAAGCGGCGGCCGACGCCGCGAAAGCCCGCCAGGCCGCGCGCGGTGGCCTCGTCCGGGATGCCGATCTCGCGCGCGATGGCGATTGCCGAGCAGGCGTTCAGCACGTTGTGCATGCCGGGCTGGTTCAGCACGAACTTGGTGTCCGGGTAGCCTTCCTGGCGCACCGTGAAGTGCATCTGGATGCCTTCGGCGTGGGCGTCGAGCGCGCGCACTTCGGCGTCTTCCGAGAAGCCGTAGGTGGTGACCGGCTTGGTCACCTGCGGCAGGATCGAGCGCACGTTGGCGTCGTCGATGCACATCATCGCGCGGCCGTAGAACGGCAGGCGGTGGGTGAAGTTCACGAACGCGGCCTTCAGCTTCTCGAAGTCGTGCTCGTAGGTGTCCATGTGGTCGGCGTCGATGTTGGTGATGACCTCGATCATCGGCGACAGGTTCAGGAACGACGCATCCGACTCGTCGGCCTCGGCCACGATGTATTCGCCGGTGCCCAGCTTGGCGTTGGCGCCGGCACTGGTCAGGCGGCCGCCGATCACGAAGGTCGGGTCCAGCCCGCCCTCGTACAGCACGGACGCCACCAGGCTGGTGGTGGTGGTCTTGCCGTGGGTGCCGGCGATGGCGATGCCGCGCTTCAGGCGCATCAGTTCGCCCAGCATGATCGCGCGCGGCACCACCGGGATCTTGGCGGCGCGCGCCGCCACCACTTCCGGATTCGCTTCGTTGACGGCGGTCGACGTCACGACCGCGTTGGCGCCGCGGATGTGTTCTGCGGCGTGGCCGATCGACACGATGGCGCCGGCATCCTGCAGGCGCTGGCTGGCCGCGTTGGACGCCAGGTCCGAGCCCGACACCTTATAGCCGAGGTTGAGCAGCACCTCGGCGATGCCGCTCATGCCGCTGCCGCCGATGCCGACGAAGTGAATGTGTTTGATCTTGTGTTTCATCGTGCCTTGGTTCCTCGACTTGCCAGTTCTTCCAATACGTTCGCGATCGCCTCATTGGCATCGCGCTTGCCCACCGCCTGCGCCGCCTCGGCCATCGCCAGGCAAGCGTCGCGGGTGGTGGTTTGCAGCAGCTGCGCCAGGCGCTGCGGATTCAGTTCGCCCTGCGGCAGGTGCCGCGCCGCTTTTTGCTTGTCCATCCAGATCGCGTTGTCGCGCTGGTGGCTGGTGGTGCTGGCGACGAACGGCACCAGTACGCTGGCGACGCCGGCCGCGGTCAGCTCGGACACCGTGATCGCGCCGGCGCGGCAGATCACCAGGTCGGCGTTCGCGTACTCGGCCGCCATGTCGTCGATGAAGTCGACCACGTTCGCCTGCACGCCGGCCTGGGCATAGGCGGCGCGCAGGGCGTCGATGTTCTTCTTGCCCGACTGGTGGGTGACCAGGGGACGCTGGCCTTCCGGAATCAGCGCCAGCGCCGCCGGCACCGCATCGTTCAGCACCTTGGCGCCCAGGCTGCCGCCCACCACCAGGATGTTGAGTACACCGCTGCGGCTGGCGAAGCGGTGGCCCGGGGCCGGCATCGCCAGGATTTCCTTGCGCACCGGGTTGCCGGTGACGACCGCTTTACCGGCGGCTTTGCCGAAATCCGCAGGGAAGCCGAAGAGCACGCGCTGCGCCAGCGGGGTCAGGGTCTTGTTCGACAGCAGCAGCGCCGCGTCGGCATTCACCAGCGCCAGTGGCACGCCGCGCGCGCGCGCCATCATCCCGCCCGGCACGGTGACGTAGCCGCCCATGCCCAGCACCACGTCCGGCTTGCGCTCGCCGATGATGCGGCGGCAGGCGGCAAAGGCGCCTACCATCTTGAAGGCGCCGGTGACGGTATGCCCCAGGCCCTTGCCGCGCAGGCCGGCGAAGTCGATGCTGTCCATCGCGATGCCGTGCTTCGGCACGATCTCGCGCTCCATGCCGTGGGCGGTGCCCAGCCAGCTGACTTCCCAGCCCCGTTCGCGCATCGACTGGGCGATGGCGATGCCGGGGAAGATGTGGCCGCCGGTGCCGGCCGCCATGATCATCAAACGCTTGGTCATTATTGGCGTCCTCCCCGCATGCGCACGCGGTTTTCGTAATCGATGCGCAGCAGGATCGCCAGGCCGACGCAGTTGAACAGGATGCCGGAGCCGCCATAGCTCATCAGCGGCAGGGTCAGGCCCTTGGTCGGCAGCAGGCCGAGGTTCACGCCCATGTTGATGAACACCTGCACGCCGAGCCAGATACCGATGCCCTTCGCGGCCAGGCCGGCGAAGTGCTGTTCCAGCGCGATCGCCTGGCGGCCGATGTCGAAGGCCCGCTTCACCAGCCAGTAGAACAGGCCGATCACCGCCAGCACGCCCACCAGGCCGAGTTCTTCGCCGATCACGGCCATGATGAAGTCGGTATGCGCTTCCGGCAGGTAGTGCAGCTTCTCGACGCTGCCGCCCAGGCCGACGCCGAAGAACTCGCCGCGGCCGAAGGCGATCAATGAATGGGTTAACTGGTACGCCTTGTCCAGCGCATTGCCCTCTTCCCACGGGTTCATGTAGGCGAACATGCGCGCGCGGCGGAACGGCGACAGCGCGATGATGCTCGAGAACACCAGCACCAGCACGGCGCCGATGCCGCCGAACCAGACCATGTTGAAACCGCCCAGGAACAGGATGCCCATCGAGATGCAGACCACCACGCCGAAGGCGCCGAGGTCGGGCTCCAGCATCAAGAGGCCGCCGACCAGGCCCATCGCGGCGGCCATCGGCATGAAGCCCTTGGTCAGCTTGTGCATGTACTGCTGCTTGCGCACCGTGAAGTCGGCCGCGTACAGCACGGCCACGACCTTCATGATCTCGGACGGCTGCATCTGCATGATTTTCAAAGGCAGCCAGCGCCGTGCACCGTTGACGGACACGCCGACGCCGGGCACCAGCACCAGGGCCAGCAGCACCAGCGTGCCGACGAACATCAGCGGTGCGAAGCGCTGCCACACCACCACCGGCACCCGGAACACGAACAGGCCGGCCACCAGCGAGACCACGATGAACATCGCCTGGCGCACCAGGAAATAACTGTTCTTGCCGCCCAGGTAGGCGAACTTGGGCGAATCCGGCAGCGCGATCGAAGCCGAATACACCATCACCATCCCGAACAGCATCAGCAGGACGACGACCCAGACCAGCGGCTGGTCGTATTCCATCATGCGCGACGGCCGCGCACGCGTGGCGATGGTCGCCTCGTTCGACGCACCGCCAAATTTAAAAGGGATCTGGAAGGCCATCAGATGTCCTGCCCCTTCTCGAGCGCGATGTCGCGCACGGCGTCCACGAACACCTGGGCGCGGTGGGCGTAATTGGTGAACATGTCCATGCTGGCGCAGGCCGGCGACAGCAGCACGACATCGTGGCTACGCGCGAGGCCCGCTGCGCGGCGCACCGCGGCCGGCAGGTCGTCGAGGTCGAAGCACGGCACACCGGTCGGCTCGATCGCCGCCTTGACCGCCGGTGCGTCGCGTCCGATGAGGAGCACCGCGCGCACGTAGCGCGAGCACGGACCGGCGAGCGGCGCGAAGTCCTGGCCCTTGCCGTCGCCACCGGCGATCAGGAGGATCTGGCGGTCGGCTTCGCCGAAGGATTTGCCGAGGCCTTCCAGCGCGGCCACGGTGGCGCCGACGTTGGTGCCCTTGCTGTCGTCGTAATATTCGACGTCGTCGATGCTGGCGACCAGTTCGACGCGGTGCGGCTCGCCCTGGTATTCGCGCAGGCCGTGCAGCAGCGGCGCCAGCGGCAGGCCGGCGGCGCGGCACAGGGCCAGCGCGGCCAGCGCGTTGGACGCGTTGTGCAGGCCGCGGATGCGCAGCGCGTCGGCCGGCATCAGGCGGTTGATGACGAGTTCCGCAGGCTCTTCCGGCTCACTTTTCTTGCGCTTCTTTTCCAGCTCTTCCGCCGGATTCGCATTGGCCAGCCACAGCACGCCGCGCTCGTTCAGCAAGCCGAAGCTGCCCGGGGCATCCGGTTCGCCGGTGCCGAAGGTGTTGACGGCGTTGCCGCTGCCGGCCATGCCCATCACGATCGCGTCGTCGCGGTTCAGGATGCGCACCGTGTCGGCGCCGAAGATGCGCGCCTTGTCGGCGGCGTAGGCCGCCATGCTGCCGTGCCAGTCGAGGTGGTCCTGGGTGATGTTCAGGACCGTGGCGGCGTCGGCGTTCAGGCTGAAGGTGGTGTGCAGCTGGAAGCTGGACAGTTCCAGCACCCAGGCTTGGGGTAACGCTTCCTGCAAGTCGTCGGCGTCGATCACTTCGCGCAGGACGTCCAGCGCCGCCGGGCTGATGTTGCCGGCCACGCGCGTGCTGAAACCGGCGCGGCGGCACAGCAGGCCGGTCATGCTGGTGACGGTGGTCTTGCCGTTGGTGCCGGTGATGGCAATGACTTTCGGCGCATAGCCGCGTTCCGCCTTCAGGGCCGCCAGCGCCTGGGCGAACAGTTCGATTTCGCCCCACACCGGGATGCCGCGGTCGCTCGCCGCCGGCAGCAGCGCGGCCAGTTCGCGCGACGGCGCCAGGCCCGGGCTGACGGCGACGAAGTCGACGCCGTCGAGCAGTGCCGGGCCGAAGTTACTCGACCCGTCGCCAGCGACGAATTCCACCTCTGCCACAGCGGTGCGCAAGGCCGGCAGGCGCTGCGGCGCGGCGCGGGTGTCGGCCACGCGCACGCGCGCGCCGCAGCGCGCGAGCCACTGCGCCATCGCCAGGCCCGATTCGCCGAGTCCCAACACCAGTGCGGTTTTGCCGTCGTAGTTCATGTCAGCGCAGTTTGAGAGTGGACAGGCCGATCAGTACCAGCACCATGGTGATGATCCAGAAACGCACCACGACCTTGGTTTCCTTCCACCCCTTCTGTTCGAAGTGGTGGTGCAGCGGCGCCATCAGGAACACGCGGCGGCCAGTGCCGTAGCGCTTCTTGGTGTACTTGAACCAGCTCACCTGGATGATCACCGACAGCGTCTCGGCCACGAACACCCCGCCCATGATGAACAGGACGATTTCCTGGCGCACGATCACGGCGATGGTGCCGAGCGCGCCGCCCAGCGCCAGCGCGCCGACGTCGCCCATGAACATCTGGGCCGGGTGCGCGTTAAACCACAGGAAGGCCAGGCCGGCGCCGGCCATCGCGCCGCAGAAGATCAGCAGTTCGCCGGCACCCGGGATATGCGGGATGAACAGGTAGCGCGAATAGGTCGCGTTACCGGTCAGGTAGGCGAACAGGCCGAGCGCGGCGCCGACCATGATGGTCGGCATGATGGCCAGGCCATCCAGGCCGTCGGTGAAGTTGACGGCGTTGGACGAACCGACGATCACGCAATAGGTCAGCGCAATGAAGCCCCACACGCCGAGCGGATAGCTGATGGTCTTGAAGAACGGAACGATCAGGTCGGACTTGGGCGGCAGCGACATCGAGAAGCCCGACTGCACCCAGGCCAGGAACAGCTGCCAGACTTCCCACGGCGTCTTGGCCGACACCGAGAACGCCAGGTACAGCGAGGAAGCGATGCCGATCAGCGACATCCAGAAGTATTTTTCGCCCGAGCGCATGCCTTCCGGGTCTTTGTAGACCACCTTGCGGTAGTCGTCGACCCAGCCGATGGCACCGAAACCGAGCGTGACGACCAGCACCGGCCAGATCAGGCGGTTCGACAGGTCGCACCACAGCAGCGTCGAAAAGCCGATCGCGATCAGCACCAGCACGCCGCCCATGGTCGGGGTGCCGTGCTTGGCCAGGTGGGTCTGCGGACCATAGGTGCGCACTGCCTGGCCGACCTTCAGCGAGGTCAGCTTGGCGATCACCGCCGGGCCGCAGCCGAGGCCGATGGCGATCGCGGTAATGGTCGCGAACACCGCCCGGAAGGTGATGTAGTTAAAGATGCGCATCGGACCGATATAGTCCTGGAAGTATTGTGCGAGCCAGAGAAGCATGGTGTTAGTGGGCGTCCTTGCCGAGGTTGTGTGGGGTGATCAGGTGTTGGACCACGCGTTCCATCTTCATGAAACGCGAGCCCTTCACCAACACAGTTGCGTCGGATTTGCTGCCCAGTTGCTTGTCCAGTGCTGCCAATAAATCGTCGAACTGCTCGTAGTGTTGCGCTCCCGATCCGGTCATGTGACGCGCAAGGTCACCGGTCGCGAGTACGGTGTCGATGCCGCGCTGCGCGGCATAGGCACCGATTTCTTCATGAAATTCGGGTCCCTGGGTCCCGACTTCGCCCATGTCGCCCAGCACCAGGATGCGCGGGGATGGGGTCTGCGCCAGCACGTCGATGGCGGCGCGCACGGAGTCGGGGTTGGCGTTGTAGCTATCGTCGATCACGACCGCGCCGTTGCTTGCCCCCTTGCGCTGCAGGCGGCCGTTGACCGGCGCAAAGGCTTCCAGGCCGCGCACGATGGCGTCGACCGGGATGCCGGCGGCGAGCGCGCAGGCGCAGGCGGCCAGGGCGTTGCGGACGTTGTGGGTGCCGGCGGCGGCGAGGCGGATGGTGAATAGCGTTGCCGTTTTTTCGGCCACGTCCGTTTGCCCGTCGCCCCCGCGAAGGCGGGGGTCCAAGTTTGTCGAGTCGCCGTCTACGCCTGCCAACTTGGGCCCCTGCCTGCGCAGGGGCGACGTTTTGAGGCTAACGTTCAAATCATTGCCGAAGCTGTTCGCGGTGTACGTAGCCCACACATCGCAATCATCGCTCAAGCCGAAAGTCAGCACCTGGCGGTCACCCGCCAGTTCGCGCCACAGCCCGGTGTACTCGTCATCGCCCGGGAAAACGGCGATGCCATCGGCCGGCAAGGCCGCCAGCACGGCACCGTTCTCGCGCGCCACAGCTTCCACCGTGTGCATGAACTCCTGGTGCTCGCGCTGCGCATTGTTCACCAGCGCCACGGTGGGCGCGGCGATCGCCGCCAGGCGCGCGATCTCGCCCGGATGGTTCATGCCCAGTTCGACCACCGCGGCATGGTGCATGCCGGTCAGGCGCATCACGGTCAGCGGCACGCCGATCTCGTTGTTCAGGTTGCCCTGGGTGGCCAGGCGCGCATCCACGCCAAACGCCGCAGCCAGGATGGACGCGATCATTTCCTTGACCGTGGTCTTGCCGTTGCTGCCGGTGACGCCGATGAGCGGGATGTCGAACTGGCGGCGCCACGCATTGCCGATGCGGCCCAGGGCCACCAGCGTATCCGGCACCACCAGGGCCGGCAGCGGGAAATTCTCGGGCAGTGCTTCGACCACCACCGCAGCCACGCTACGTGCCGCGACCTGGTCGAGGAAATCGTGGGCGTCGAAGCTCTCGCCGCGCAACGCGACGAACAGCGCGCCGGCTGCTGCCTGGCGGCTGTCGGTCGAGACGCTGTCGAAGGACGCGTCGCGGGTCATCTGCGCGCCATCGATCGATGCAGTCAATTGTGCGAGCGAGCCGCGCATATCAATTCGTCCTCATCATCGTGAGCCGCGCGGTGAGGGCCAGCGCGGTATGGTCGGCATCGGAAAACGGATTCTTCCGGCCTTTGATTTCCTGGTAGGGCTCATGCCCCTTCCCGGCCAGCAGGATCACGTCCGCCTTGGCGGCATGCTTCACCGCCGACAGGATGGCCGCGGCGCGGTCCTCGATCGCCTGCCACGGCGCGCCCTGCGGGTCCATGCCGGCCACGACCTGCGCGATGATCGCGCCCGGCTCTTCCGAGCGCGGGTTGTCGCTGGTGACGACGGCCTGGTCGGCCATCTGGGCGATGCGGCCCATCTGCGGACGCTTGCC
>Ga0308168_1000254_pt1 | contig 80094 bp, 66 predicted proteins | sample PhyCR2_FD_202133 | JGI IMG/M metagenome (GOLD analysis project Ga0308168, IMG submission 202133) | Phyllosphere microbial communities from UC Gill Tract Community Farm, Albany, California, United States - DLSLRC.R2 | ecosystem: Host-associated > Plants > Phyllosphere > Unclassified | place: USA...
CTATTGATATGTTTCTGAAGGTCGAGGGTGTTACGGGCGAATCTAAAGATTCTAACCACACCGGCTGGACTGATATTACCTCCTTCTCCTGGGGCGCTTCCCAGCCGGGTAATATGAGCGTTGGCGGTGGCGGCGGTGCCGGTAAAGTAAACTTTAACGATCTGCACGTTAACGCTCTGATCGACAAATCCACCACTGCAATCCTGAAACACTGCGCCAGCGGTAAACACCTGACCAAAGTTGAACTGTCCGTCTGTAAAGCCGGTGGTCAGCAGGTGGAATATACCCGCATCACGCTGGAAGATGTGCTCGTGACTTCTGTTCAGTACACCGGTGCAGACAACGGCGATACCGTTGGTGTGACCTACGCGTTCCAGGCTGCGAAAGTGAAACAGCAGTACTGGGAGCAGACCACTGCCGGTGGTAAAGGTGCTGAAAGCAGCGCTGGCTGGAACATCAAAGAGAACAAAGAAGCGTAATTGCGCATGTGGCCGGGGAGTTTTCCCCGGCCATTATGATTGGTTCACTATTCGGCGTGTTTTTGCGATGGAAAGAGCGTTAACGGTTATACCCATTGTATTATCATGTAGCGCCTGCATATCCCATCCTGCTCAGTTTCAAAGTTTAACTGTTAAGGTGGAAAAAAATGTACCCTGTTTTGGGATTTCGAATGACATGAGGCTAAGTGAGCCTGTGTTAGTTTACGAACCTTCTATATCTCGACGTGTAGGTAACAAATGGGAAATTGCTTTCTCTCCAGGAACATTTCCTTCCACCCACATTTTAAACTCTGAAGAGTGTCTTCGCTGGGATAAAGTGGACTGGCAGTCAGGGGAATATGATGTGGTATTGAAGGCGAGAACTCATAATACGGAACTTCGCTATGCGGCTCGCTTTATTCTCAGTGTAAATGCCAAAGGTGAGTTATCGCTAGCCAAAACAGAGTAGGAGAGTTTTTAAACGTTGCCGTTTTTTAAGAAAACATCAACGTTTGGATGCTGGTTCACCTCCATTTTTATTTGAATGCGAGTGCTTATTTGTGAAAATCAATGGGAATGAATATGGCTAGTCAATCATTAGTTAATCCGGGATATTGTATTGTTCAGCAACCCGGAACCCTGGATTTCCAGGCAAGGCTTTTATTCAATAATCCAAATAGTGATGCTGCACGTTATTTCATGCAGGTTAATAGTGATGCGCAGTGGTCAAAGCCTGGGCAGATGTTGATTCTAGATGTGCCGGGAAGTAATAATTCTGTGCAACTTAAGCAATTACAGCTTGCTAAAAAGAAAGTCAATGGTGCTCTGGCCGATCTTAACTCTGGAGAAGCGAATTTCTTTAACCAACATTTTAGTACTATAGCTGCAGTCACTAATTTTATGGATAAGTCCCTTGGTGTCGTTGCTGATGCAGGCGAAAAATATTTTAGTGAAATAGAAAAAAAACTTAAATCCATTGAGTTGGCTTACCAGAATCAGTACAGAGCACAAGGGACATTGATAAGCCAACAGTTTTTTGTTGAGCGTCAGCGCCTCTTTTCTGAGTTGGATGGTTTATTAAACAAATTGTCTCGTCTGACCTTAAAGATGAAACCCTATAACGAATTGAAGCATGCATTAGGCTTGTCAAGCAGATCCATTGTACATGAATGGAGTACAGCCGGAGTCGCTTCTATTCGTGGTTATTCAACATATATCGATAATGCCTCTAAGGCCGCTCGTTTTCTTAAAGCGGGAGGGTGGCTTGCAATAGGTTTTGCAGGTGCAAATACCACTAATGAAGTTTACAATGCCTGCACCGCGGGACGAGAGCAGAGTTGCTCTAAAGTTGCTGTGAAAAAATACAGCAGCTTTGGTGCAAGCCTGGCAGGGGGTATTTACGGTGGTAAATACGGAGCCATGGCAGGTGCTGGTGTATGCGTTGCGCTTGGTGTTGCGACGGGGGGCGTAGGACTGCTCGCCTGCTCCATTGTCGGGGCAGCTGCAGGTGGATACGTTGGTGGTGAGATAGCGGGCGGAGCGACTGAGTATATGATGGATAAAATATGGTGAATATAGAGAATTTACTATTATTTCTTATCGTGGTTTTATTGTTGATTGTTATAATTATGGATCTGCTCAGTTCTCGTTATTTCAAAAAACACGAGGCTGATTATAATCAGTTACTTTCAGACTATCGGCGCAAAGGATATGATCTGGATCTTGTAACCGACTATGCTTCTTTTTTTGGTTCGCTGGCTAATTATCAAAAAATAATCTGGTTCGTTCGCCTTTATAAAGGCATTAAAATGAAATTTACGCGTGAAAGGCTTGTTCAGGAAGAAGCTTATAAATATGTGCAGTCGTTACCTGAAGAAAGAATTGGCTGGATACTAAAGTTACATCGTCGTTATAAGCTACAGGCATTAATATTCACTCTATGGCTCATTGTTGGATTATATTTTATCACCTTCATTAAATAGTTTTGATATTCAATTTCTCAAACGCCGCCGTTCTCACCCCCGAGAGCGGCAGCGTTTGAGCGCTAATCATACCAGCAGGAATACGCCATGCGATTCACGATTATTTCTACGAAACCCGGTCATCAGCCGCCGCAGAGCAGCTGTGATTTTTATGCCCCGGGCGGCACCATTGGGCGCGGTACGGATAACAATCTGGTGTTGCCGGACAATGACCGCACCATCTCGCGCCTGCAGGCCATTGTTCACGTTGACGCCAATGGTGAATGTCGCGTCACTAACCGTGGCAGCGTCACCCGCGTGGTATTAAATGATATTCCGCTGGAGCGGGGGCGTCAGGTTGAACTGCAGGATGGCGACATTCTCGGTATTGATGACTACCGTATCGAAGTGGCCGAACTTATCCACGACACGCAGCCGGTGAGCCGCATGGCCGCCAGCATGCAGCAGCAGGCGCATCCGACAGCCGCGCCAGCGCCAGCATCGCAACCGAAGCCTGCGAACCCTGCGCCACGCGGTAAAGCGGAACCAACTGCCGTGCCGTCGGAAATCTGGGATAGCCTGATGCAGGAGTTTTCCATCTCCGACAGCATCTCCAGCAACCGTGCAAAACCGCAGTCAGCGGCTTCACAGGATCCGTTCTCTCAGCCTGCGGCGCCGGAGCGTAATGCTGAAGATCCGCTGGCGATGTTCAACGACAGCGATCCCACGCTTGAGCGTAAGAATGTCGACCCGGACACGCTGTTCGGCGAAGAAACGCTGTTCAAAAAAGAGAGCATTTTCGACGACGTGACGCCTTCCACGCTGGTGCCACCTGTTGAGACTCAACCCGCCCCTAAAGAAGAGGCGGTAGATGAACTCGATCCGCTGGCGCTATTTGGTGGCAAGGCCAGCGCGCCGGCTGCACGCAATGATGACCCGCTCGGGCTGATGGGCGGGGCGCCGTTAACCCATCCGGATGACATCACTGACGAAAAGCCAGCGCCTGAGCCTGAGCAGGAGGAAGACGTCCTTGCCGGTTCCCCGCTTTTTGCCCCTGAGCCGCAGGAAACGCCGCGTGCAGAAGAGGAGCCGGTGAGACCAGATTACGCAGGTTTCACGATGCCTACGCCGCAGGCCGTTGCGCGCAGCAGCGCTCAGACCCCTAAGGGCCGACTGCGTATCGATCCGGTTAATAACGCTGCCTCGCCATCTGCTACCGCGAACACTGGAGAGAAGGGCGATGTGTTGCAGGGGGAACTGCTGCAGGCACTGCTGGAAGGGATGGGGCTGAGCGAAATGCAGCCTGTCCCGCAGTTTGACCGGGAAAATATGCGTCAGCTGGGGCAGATCCTCGGCATGTTCTCTCAGGGCACCGTGGCGCTGCTCTCCTCACGCTCTATTCTTAAACGCGGCGTAAAAGCCGATATGACCATGGTGCTGGACGATGCCAACAACCCGTTCAAGCTGTTGCCGACCGGGAAAACGGTTCTGATCCAGATGTTTGGCACCCCGATGCCGGGCTTTATGCCGCCAACGAAATCCGTGCGCGATGCGCTGATCGATCTGCAGGCGCACCAGTTGGGCATGATCTCCGGCATCCGCGCCATTATTGCCGCGATGCTGCAGTCCTTCAATCCGGAACAGCTGGAAGAGCAGGCGAAGCAAAACGGCATGACCTCGCGTCTGGCGCTGCCGGGCAGCCGTAAAGCCGCCCTGTGGGACTATTTTGTTCGCAGCTATGGCGAAACGGCGGGCGAGATTGAGGATGACTTCCACACCCTGTTCGGCGAAGCCTTCCTTCATGCGTATGACATGGAGGTGAATCAGTACAAAGACTCACAGAGCGGATCGGAAGACAAATGAATATCGCAACGGCTTCTCTCTCCCGCCAGGGGACGCGCGCCAGCAACCAGGATCAGACGGGAGAAACCATAGGGGAACGTTCAGCCTGCTTTGTCGTCTGTGACGGCATCGCTGGCCTGCCGGGCGGTGAGGTGGCCGCTGAACTGGCCCGCAACAGTATTATTTCCCGCTTCGATGGCGACAAACACCTTAACGCGCAGCATATCCGTGATTATGTGCAGACCGCGAATCGCACCATTCTCAGCGAACAGCAGGCCGTTCAGGATTATCGCCGGATGGGCACGACGCTGGTCAGCCTGTTTATTGACCGTGATTATGGCCTGGCCTACTGGGCGCATGCCGGAGACAGCCGTCTGTATCTGTTTCGCCGGGGATGGCTGTGGCATGTCACCACCGACCACAGCCTGGTGCAGCAGATGAAAGATGCCGGGCACCAGACCGACAACCTGAACAGTAATCTGCTCTATCTGGCGCTGGGGATTGAAAACGGTGGGCCGGAAGCGAGCTACAGCGATGTCGTGCAGGTCGAAGACGGCGATGCATTCCTGCTCTGCACCGACGGGTTCTGGCACGGCGTCAGCGAAGAGCAAATGAAGCAATCGCTGCATATGGTCAATACGCCCCAGGAATGGCTGACCTTAATGAACCAAATCATTCAAAAGAATGGCGAGCAGGAGGGAAATGCGCAGGATAACTACACCGCCCTGGCGGTATGGATGGGCAACCCTCAGGACACCACTTTGCTGCATACCCTCTCTGATGCAGCACAATTTCTTCCCTGCGGAACTGATTAGACACACAAGGAACGATATGAAACTTTGGCTATCGGGTTTGGCACTTCTGGCGGTGACCTCCACCGCGCAGGCTGAGAATTTCCGCATCGTGCAGTCTCCTGCGCAGAAGCTGGATATCTGGATCGACAACATCAAAGACAACACCCCGCAAAGCTGGTGTAAGCCGGAGGTGGCACTGCGCATCGTGGCGAACGGCAAGAAGGATGTCTCTGTGCTGGAAAACTTCGTGCCACGTCTTGGGTCACTGCTGGAACACCAGTGCAGCAAAGTGAACACGCTCAGCTGGACGCTCAACGATCCGGCGGGAACGACGCTGGCGCAAGGAACCGCCGCCAAAGCGCAGGAGTGGGCGCTGGTGGTGAAACAGCAGCAGGCGACGCCAGCCGTGACGACGACCACTGCCAGCGGCGCGTTAATGCCGCCGGATCAAAACGTTGCAACCCATACGGTTGCAGCTGACCGCACGCCGTGGCAGGAGTTTACCCTCCAGGACGGCTGTCACCTGCGCACCTTCTGGGAAGGCGGCGCGTCCGCACCGGCGCTCTTTATTCCGGATTCTGATACCACCCGCTGCGGCAATGGCAGCTGGCTCAGCGGTCACACCGTGATCTCCCAGTCCCGCAACGGCGGGCAAAAAGAGATGGCTGTGACGTACATTCATGGCTTCCCGGTCATGGGGCTGAATCAAAACGCTGACCCGGAAAACGCGCTGATCACCTCCGTCAACAAAGAGCGCATGGTGTTCAGCACCCCAAACAGCGACCAGAGCTGGATGATCCTGCCTTACGATAACGCGCTCAACGGCTGGAAAAGTAACGGCACGGTGGCAGTAGAGATTTCCCGTGAAACCGCCAGCGATGATGCAAAGCTGCAGGCGCGTATCGCGGCGGTGAAGAAAACCTGGAGCGCCTGGGTCGCACCCGGCACCTCACTGAATATCGTTCTGATTGATACCCTGCGCCCTCAGCTGCGCGATCCGGCCGTGGGCGCATGGCGCGCGGCGAATTAAGGAATGGTTATGAATACGCTCTATCAACAGCTGGCGGGTGAAACGCTCAATGACGCGCTGGCGCGTCTGGAAGCCGGGATCAAAGCCCGTCCGGCAGATGCCGACCTTCGCGCAGCGTTCGTGCAGTTTTTAACCCTCAGCGGCAACTGGACCCGGGCGCTGACCCAGCTGAAAAGCTGGCTGGCGCTGAAGCCTCAGGCGAAGCCGACCGTCACACTGCTGGAGCAGGCCATTCAGGGTGAGCTGCAGCGTGCGCAGGTGATGGCGGGCCAGGCCCGTCCGGCCATGCCTGAAACTCAGTGGCCGTGGCTGACCACGCTTGCCGCCGCGCTTAACGAAGAGGGCGAGCGTGCCCAGGCGTTGCGTCTGGAAGCCCTTGAACAGGCGCAGGCAACGGCGGGACACATCATCCTTGAAAACGAGGAGACGCAGGCGTTTGACTGGCTGATGGACGGTGATGCCCGTCTTGGTCCGGTGTGCGAAACCCTTGTTAACGGACGCTATTTCTGGCTGCCGTTTAACGCTATTGCGGAGATCCGTTTCCAGGCGCCCGCCAGCGTGACCGATCTGGTCTGGCGTCATGCGCTGGTCCGTCTTACCGACGGTACCGAGCAGGTGTGCCAGATCCCGGCGCGCTATCCTTTTGCGGCTGATGCCCCGGATGTGGTCAAACTGGGGCGCACTACCGAGTGGCATCCGCTTGATGAGAGCGGCACGCTGTATGAAGGGCTGGGTCAAAAAGCCTGGCTGAGCGAGCAAAGCGAAAGCCCGCTGCTGTCGTTAAGCCTCGTGACGTTTGCGACGGACGGAGCCGATGAGTAATCCCGCTGGCGAAGGCGATCTGCTGCGCAGTGGCTGGCAGGCCCGCAGCAAGCAGGATAAGGTGGGGGCGCGCGACAAAATGCAGCCCTCGCTGCTGGATCGCCTTACGGATAACGACCCGGAAAAAAAGCGTGAGCCAGCCAACAGTAATCTGATCACCCACGCTGCGCTGCGTCGCAATGTCCTGCGGGATTTGCAGTGGCTGTTTAATACCATCAACCATGATGCCTCCGGCGATCTGAGCGCCTTGCCGCAGGTGAGCCGCTCGGTGATCAACTTCGGCGTCGCGCCGCTCGCAGGTAAGCGAATGTCAGATATCGAATGGCACGATATTCAGCGCAAGCTCACCGAGGCCATCATCAATTTTGAACCGCGCATTTTGCCGCAGGGATTGCAGGTGCGCTGCGTGTCGGATACCTCCTCGCTGGATCTGCACAACGTGCTCTCCATTGAGATAAAAGGGCGTTTATGGTGTGTGCCGTACCCGCTGGAGTTTCTGTTTCGCACCGATGTCGATCTGGAAAACGGCCATTTTGAACTGAAAGATGCGGGGTAATCATGGAAAGTAAACTGCTCGAATACTACAACCGTGAGCTGGCCTACCTGCGTGAAATGGGGGCCGAGTTTGCCGAGCGCTACCCAAAAGTCGCCGGACGACTGGGCATGCGCGGCATTGAAGTGGCGGACCCGTACACGGAACGCCTGATGGAAGGTTTCGCTTTTCTGACCTCCCGCGTGCAGATGAAAATGGATGCCGAGTTTCCGCGTTTCTCCCAGCGTCTGCTGGAGATGATCGCCCCGAATTACCTCGCGCCAACCCCATCAATGGCGATTGCGCAAATCGAGCCCGACAGCAGCCGGGGCGACCTGAGCAATGGCTTTATTGTGCCGCGCGGCACCATGATGGACAGCCTGGCGCTGAAAAAGACCGGCGTAACCTGCAGCTATACTACGGCGCACGAGGTTAATCTGCTGCCGCTGAAAATTGACAATGTGGAGCTGGGCGGCGTGCCTGCTGACCTGCCGCTGGCACAACTGGGGTTAAGCCAGCGGGGAATCAACAGCGCGTTGCGGATCCGCATTGCCTGCGACGGCCCGCAAAACCTCGGCCATCTGAATTTCGACCAGCTGACGTTTTTCCTCAGCGGCCCGGACATTGAAGCGCTGAAGCTGCTGGAGCTGGTGATGGAACATCACGCCGGGATCGTCTGCCAGACGGTCAGCCCGCAACCTCAGCGACAGCTGCTGGCGTCGGATGCCCTGTGTCAGGAGGGCTTTGCCGCGGATCAGGCACTGCTCCCGGACGATCTGCGCAACTTTGACGGTTATCGTCTGCTGCAGGAGTATTTCGCGTTTCCAGCCCGTTTCCGCTTTATCAGCCTGAGCGGCCTGAGCACGCTGATCCAGCGCTGTGAAGGCGAAAAAGCCTTCGATATCTTCATCCTGCTGGATAAATCTGATGAACAGCTGGAGCGCGTGGTGGATGCCAGCCATCTGGCGCTGCACTGCACGCCGGTCATCAACCTGTTCCCGAAGGTGGCGGCACGTCAAAAGCTGAATGAAGGCCAGCACGAATACCATCTGGTGGTCGATAACATCCGCCCGCTGGATTATGAAATTTACGCGGTGAATAAAATCTTCGGCAGCGCGGACGGTCAGCGTGACGACCAGACGTTTCGTCCTTTCTGGAGCACCTGGAGCGGGGACGCGGGCAACTACGGGGCCTATTTTTCCCTGCGCCGGGAACAGCGCGTGCTCTCTGAGCATGCCCAGCGCTACGGCACCCGTACCGGCTATATCGGTTCAGAGGTGTTTGTTTCGCTGGTGGATGAACAGCACGCCCCGTGGCAGGAAAACCTGCGCTACATCTCTGCCGAGGTGCTCTGCACCAGCCGCGACCTGCCGCTGATGCTACAGCAGGAGCTTGGGCAGTTCATCATGGCCGACTCCATGCCGGTGAAATCGTTGACCCTGCGTAAAGGCCCGACGCCACCGCGTCCGGCGCTGGCAGAAGGGTTCAGCACCTGGCGGCTTATCAGCCAGCTGCAGATGAACTACCTCAGCCTGATGGACAGCGAGAATGAAGAGGGGGCTGCCGCGCTTCGTCAGCTGTTAGGGCTGTATGCCAACCTGGCCGAAACGGCCGTGGCGCGTCAGGTGGAGGGGGTTCGCCACTGCGTGCTGGAGCCGGTTCACCGCCGCGTGCCTGAACCCGGTCCGGTCGTTTTCGCCCGCGGAATCGGCATTACCCTGACCGTAGACGAGCGGGCGTTTTCCGGTGCCAGCCCGTGGCTTTTCGGCAGCGTGCTGGAACGCCTGTTTGCCCGGCTGGTATCCATCAACAGTTTTACTGAGTTCACCCTGAAGAGTCAGCAGCGCGGCGAGATCGGCTACTGGGCACCGAGAATGGGTAAAAGGGCGCTGGTATGAGTGACGCTGCCACTGCACCGCTGCGCGTGCATCGCCTGACGAAGCTGCCGGAGACGTTCTGGCACGGGGTCCGTCAAACGCCCTGGCGCTACGATCTGTTTCAGCTGTTAAGGCGTATTGATGCTCAGGGCGGCGAGCGCTACCCGCTGGGACGCGCGCCGCTACCGAAATTTGAGCCGCTGCGCATCGGCCAGCAGCCGTCGATGAGCTTTGCGCCGTCGACGCTGGCCGAGGTCAGCCTGCGGGAAGAGAGCGGGCTGCATGAGGTGTCTATCCTCAGCTTCGGGCTGTTTGGTCCGAACGGCCCGCTGCCGGTTCACATGACCGAATATGCCCGCGAGCGTATTCATCATCATCAGGACACCAGCCTGAGCGCGTTTGTCGATCTGTTTCATCATCGTCTGACGCTGCTGTTTTACCGCGCCTGGGCGGATGCGCAGCCTGCCGTCTCCCTTGATCGCGCTGACAACAAACGCTTTGAGGGCTACCTGGCCTCGCTGATTGGCATGGGACAGCCGGGCCAGATGAATAAAGGCAGCCTGAGCGCCCATGCCCGCTTTACCCACGCCGGGCATCTGACCCGTCACAGTCGGGATCCGGAGGGGCTGGAGAAGATCCTGCGCAACTATTTTAACGCCCCGGTCAGGCTGGTAAGCAACGTGCCGCAGTGGATGCCGCTCTCCACGCGTGAGCAGGCACAGCTGGGGGAAGGTCGCCGTATGCCGCGCATGGGGGAGTCCGCCTTTCTTGGCGTCGCCGTCCGCGACGTACAGCATAAGTTTCGTATTGAAATCGGCCCGCTGAGCGCTGAAGAGTACAACCGGTTTTTACCTGGCGAAGCGTGGGTCACCGAACTGCGCGACTGGGTGCGCCAGTACATTGGGGTGGAGTTTGAATGGGAAACGCGGGTGATCCTGCATGAAGACGCGGTGCAGGGTACTTCGCTCGGCAGCAATGGGCAATTAGGCTACAACACCTGGCTGGGCCTTCAGCCGCAGCCTGTCCCGCGTGGCGATCTGGTCTATCGCGCAGAGCGGTAATCCTTCCGTATACCGAATCATTGTTAATGGAAACTAACATGTCAGAAATTAGCCGTGCCGTGCTCTTCGGCAAACTGGATACGCTGTTATTTACCTCGCTGGAAAGCGCGACTGCCTTCTGCAAGCTGCGCGGTAACCCCTATGTTGAGCTGGTGCACTGGCTGCATCAACTGATGCAACAGCAGGATGGCGATTTGCAGCAGGTCATCCGCCACTTTGCCCTCGACGAACAGCAACTGACGCGCGATATCGTGGCCGCGCTGGATGCGCTGCCGCGCGGCGCGAGTTCCGTTTCCGATCTCTCCGAACATATCGACAGCGCCGTAGAGCGCGCCTGGGTCTATGGCTCGCTGAAGTTTGGCGTCAGCCGCATACGTGGCGGCCATTTGTTGATCGGCCTGCTCAAAACCTGGAACCTGGCAAACGTGCTGAAAAGCATTTCGGCGCAGTTCACCCGTCTTAACGTCGAGGTGCTGATCGAGCAGTTCGATACGGTTTGCGCCAACAGCAAAGAGACGCAGCAGGCTGCGGCCACCGTCGAGGCGCCAGCGGGTGCGGTACCGGCAGCGCAGGGTACGCTGGCTCAGTACGGCCAGGATCTCACCGCCCGCGCCCGCGAAGGGAAGATTGACCCGGTAGTCGGGCGTGATGAAGAGATCCGCCAGATGGTCGATATCCTGATGCGTCGCCGCCAGAACAACCCGCTGCTGACCGGTGAGGCCGGGGTCGGGAAAACGGCGGTGGTGGAAGGGCTGGCGCTGCGTATCGCCGATGGCGACGTGCCGGAGCCGCTGCAAAATATTCAGCTGTGGCTGCTGGATATCGGCATGCTGCAGGCTGGCGCAGGCATGAAGGGCGAGTTTGAAGCCCGTCTGCAGGCGTTGATCAACGAGGTTCAGTCCAGCGCCACGCCGATTATTCTGTTTATTGATGAGATCCACACCCTGATTGGCGCTGGCGGCCAGCAGGGGACCGGCGATGCGGCGAACCTGTTGAAGCCCGCTCTGGCGCGCGGACAGCTGCGTACCATCGGCGCCACCACCTGGGCGGAATACAAAAAGTACATCGAGAAAGATCCGGCGCTGACCCGTCGTTTCCAGACGGTGCAGGTTCACGAGCCGGACGAAACGAAAGCCATTCTGATGCTGCGCAGTACCGTATCTCCGCTGGAGACTCACCACCAGGTGCTGCTGCTCGACGAAGCGGTCAGCGCGGCGGTGAAGCTGTCGCATCGCTATATCCCGGCGCGTCAGCTGCCGGATAAAGCCGTTGCGCTGCTCGACACCGCCTGTGCCCGCGTGGCGGTCAGCCAGAGCGCGCCACCGGCGCAACTGGAAGATTGCCTGCGCCATCTTGCCGCGCTGGACGTGGAGATTGAGATAGCCGAACGCGAAGCGCGCGTTGGTGCAGGCGTTTATGAGCGCGTAACGGCGTTAATCACAGAACGTGATGCGTATGAAACCAAACGTGAAGCCCTGACCCAGCGCTGGGAAGAGGAGCGCAGTCTGGTGCAGGAAATTATCCGCCTGCGCGCCGCGCTGTTTGCCTCGGGCGAGGAGGAGTCCGCCGGGCTGCACAGCCAGCTGGCGGAACAGCAGCAGGCGCTGAAAACGTTGCAGGGCGATGAGCCGCTGCTGTTTGCGGCGGTAGATGAAAACGTGGTTGCCGCAGTGGTTTCCGACTGGACCGGGATCCCGCTGGGGCGGATGGTGAAAAACGAGATCGACGCGGTGCTGAATCTCGCCGACACGCTTAACCAGCGTGTTATCGGCCAGCGTCACGGTCTGGATCTCATTGCCCGTCGCGTGAAAACCTCGCGGGCAAAACTCGACGATCCCAACAAACCGGTGGGCGTCTTTATGCTTTGCGGCCCGTCCGGCGTCGGTAAAACGGAAACCGCGCTGGCGCTTGCGGAATCGCTGTACGGCGGCGAGCAGAACGTTATCACCATCAACATGAGTGAGTTCCAGGAAGCGCACACCGTTTCCACCTTAAAAGGTGCGCCGCCGGGCTACGTCGGGTATGGTGAAGGCGGTGTGTTAACCGAGGCCGTGCGCCGCCGTCCGTATAGCGTAGTGCTGCTGGATGAAATTGAAAAAGCGCACCCGGACGTCCACGAAATCTTCTTCCAGGTCTTTGACAAAGGCTGGATGGAGGACGGTGAGGGACGCCACATCGATTTCCGCAACACCATTATTATTCTGACGTCCAACGTTGGCACTGACCTGATCAGCGCTATGTGTGCCGATCCGGAACTGATGCCGGAACCGGACGCCTTAAGCGGCGCGCTGCGCCAGCCTCTGCTGGAGGTGTTTCCGCCTGCGCTGCTGGGCCGCCTGCTGGTGGTGCCGTATTACCCGCTCAGCGACGCGATGCTGGGGCAGATTGTTCGCCTGCAGCTCAAGCGCATTCAGCGTCGTCTGGAAGAGAATCACAATATCATTTCTGAGTTTGACGACAGCGTGGTGGAACAGATTGTTCAGCGCTGTACCGAGGTGGAGTCTGGTGGCCGCATGGTAGATGCTATTTTGACCAACACCCTGCTGCCTCAGATGAGCCAGATCTTACTTACCGCCAGCCGCAGCGACGAGCAGTACCGACGTCTGCATGTCACCTGCGAGCAGGGCGAGTTTCACTGTCAGTTTGCCGCGTAATAATCATCAAGAGAACTGTAAAAGATGACGGATAATGATAACAATCGGACTGTCCCAAACGCGCTCCCGGTCGGGTACCGCTTCAACGAGTTTGAAATCAAAGAGGTGATCGGCGGCGGCGGTTTTGGCATCGTTTATCGCGCGTGGGATCACCAGCTCGAACGCACTATCGCTATCAAAGAATTTATGCCTTCCTCGCTCGCCGTGCGCGGCGACGACATGACCCTGGTGCTGCGCAGCGAGCGCTTTGGCAAAGCGTTTTCCGCAGGCCTGAACAGCTTCATTCAGGAAGCCCGTCTGCTGGCGCGCTTTAACCACCCGAACCTGCTGCATGTCCTGCGTTTCTGGGTGCAAAACGACACGGCCTACATGGGAACGCTGTTTTACAGCGGCACCACGCTTTCGCGCCTGCGCGAAGAAAAACCGGAGCTGATCAACGAGGCCTGGATCCGCCGCACGCTGCCGATGCTGTTTGGCGCCATCAAGACCATCCACGACGAAGGCTATCTGCACCGTGATATCTCGCTGGATAACATCCAGATCCAGGATAACGGCCTGCCGGTACTGCTTGATTTCGGCTCCGCGCGCCGCACCATCGGTAACCTTTCTGACGAAACGGAAACCATGCTGCGACCGGGTTTTGCACCGATCGAGCAGTACACCGACGACAACGAAAGCGAGCAGGGCCCGTGGACGGATATTTACGCCCTTGGCGCCGTGCTGCGCACCCTGATCGTGGGTTCTCCGCCGCCGGTGAGCGTGGTGCGTTCTATTCAGGATACCTGCAAGCCACTGGTGGAAATTATGCCGCAGGGCTATTCCATCCCGCTGCTGCAGGCCATCGACCGCGCGCTGGCGCTGCACATGGAAGACCGTCCTCAGTCTATCGACGAATTCGCCGCGCTGATCGAGATGCCGGTTGCGGGCATAAACGATGTGCTGACGGCGAAAAAACCGGGCACCATGCTGGTACCGGTGGAAGAGGAAAAGCCGGCTTCAGCACTCGACTGGCGTCGTTACAAAATCCCGGGCATGGTTGCCGCAGGCGTGCTGGTGGGTGTGGTCGCCGGAGCGATGTTGTTCAGCGGTGGCAAGGATGCGCCAGAGCAGGCACCCGCAGAGACGCGTCCAACGGAAACCGCCGCGAACGCGCCAGATGTTAAGCCAGAAACGGAGAAGGTGAGCGAGCAGGCGACCGCACAACAAACGCCACCGCCTGTCGAGAGCCCTGTTGCGCTGGTCTATATCCGTATTCAGGACGGCGAAACGCTGAAAGTGAACGGCGAGACAAAAGCGCTGCGTCCGGCGACCAACGGCTATGCATCGCTCAAGCTGCCCGCCGGTGAGGCGAAGATTGAACTGCAGGGCAACGGGAGAACGCGCAGCCAGACGCTGGATATTGCCAAGCCGGGCACCTGGCTGGTGAATCCGTAAGTCAGTCAGGAACAGGGAACAGGACGGAGCGAATGTATAACATTAAGTTTGTCTATCTTTTCAGCGAGAACGTCTCGCCGGCGCTTTTTGCGAAAATTATCCGCCCGTCCGTCGCCGGGCAGTGGATTATGTCGGTGCCCGACAATTCGCTGCGCTCGCTGTTCACGCGCTACGATTTGCTGCGAACCATCACCGGTGCGAATCCCTATCAGTCCGGGCGCGATACGCGCAAGCTGATCGCGCAGGATCTTGATATGGGCAGAATCGTTGCGATTGACGAAAGTTTTCGCAGCTGGTCATCGGTAACGGAAATTTTTTACATCAATGCCAAAGGGCGGCTTCAGGCCGCCTCGCTCACCGGGCTGGGCTGGTACCCGGTAAGCACTATCGTCGATCGTTACGAAACGATGGTTCGCACCTATGGTTCCCGCCCTGCGCCAACGGAGCTGCCAACTCAGGTGGTGAAATCCAAAGCGGCGCAGGTGCCTGACCAGCCAACGCCTGGTAAAGACGGTAAAACCTATGCGGCGCAGCTGCAGAATATGACCAAAGCCGAACGCTGGCAGGCTCGTAAGGACCTGATTGCGAAGGGCAGCAACAGTCTCTACCCGGATGCGCAGATCGCGGCTAAGCGGTTAGCGGCGAATAACATTGCCGTGGAGAAAGCGAAGCTTGCGGAAAATGTTTATAAGACCGTAAACCCGCTGGAAACGACGCCGGGCGTGCCGGAGGGGTGGACGGATATTAGTAATGATGCCGCCGCGCTCAAGAAGCTTGGGCTAAACCGCAAAGTACTATTCGACAATACCGCCTCGCCTGATTTTCTGGCCCGCGTATATCAACCCGATCCCGAGGTTTTTGGTCGCGATATGAATCCAACGCTCGTGTTCAGAGGATCGCGGCAGCCCGAGTTCTTCCCCATGAAAAACATGGCTGACTGGAAAAATAACGGTGCCCAGGGGCTCGGCATGGCGTCAGATTATTACAAAAGAGCGGTGGGGCTCGGCGAACAGCTCTCTAAATCCGGTCAACAAGTGGACATTGCGGGTCACTCTCTGGGGGGCGGATTAGCCTCTGCTACCGCGATGGCCAGCGGTATGCCGGGATGGACCTTCAACGCGGCCGGTCTGCATCCGGGTACCGTGGAGAAATACGGCGGCAGCCTGCTGGGCAGTACGGAAAATATTCAGGCCTACCGTGTTGAAGGTGAACTGCTGACAAAAATTCAGGAAGTTAACCTTTGGGAAGATTTCAAAACGGTAAAAGGACACATACCGGCACTGATAGCCAAAGAAGAACTTTCTGCCGTCATGCCGAACGCTGCTGGAATTGCACACGACCTCCCGGGTGGAACGGGAGGTGCTCTGGATCGCCATGGTATCGATCAGGCGATTAAGTGTATTGAGCAACAGAAGGATGAAGACATCGCAATCATCGGGAGCCGCGCGTGAAATCATTGATTACAGGCTGGATAGCGCTTTGTTTAATGTTTATGGTTCAGGGGTGCAAGCAAAATATGGATTTAAAACCAGACAACTACTTCAGCGGACAGCAGCTCACCTTAGCGCGTGCCATTGAAGCCGGTGAAGTGAATGAGGTGACTCAGTTAGCTTCGCAAACGGACCTTAATACACCCGGTAAAGAGGACATGACGCTGCTGTTTTGGGCGGTGATGAACTCAATTAACGATAAGAAAACACCCGAGCAGTTAAAAATTATTACCGCGCTGGTCAAAGCGGGGGCAGATCCGCTGCAGCCAAGGCCTAAGGGAGAGAGCAGTCCGGCCGAATATGTGCTGAAAGCGGACAGTGGAGTCTGGATAAAGGCGATGCTGGAGGGCGGATTATCGCCGGATGCCAGGGATAAAACGTTTGGAGAGCCAATTCTCTTCGAAACCCTCGAAGCAAAAAACACCGATACCCTGCAGGCGATGCTTGATGAAGGCGCGGATATCAATATTACCAATTCACTGGGTAATACGTTGCTGATCGCTGCGCTCGATTTTCACTCTTACGATCATGTCATGCTTCTGCTGGAGCGTGGTGCCAACGCAGAGATCAAGGCGGATAATGGCTGGACAATGGCTAATCAGCTGCAGCGGTATCTGAACCGGGCGAAAGAGGGCAGCGACGAATATCAAAAACTCACTGAAATTAAAGACGCGCTTATTCAGCATGGCGGTAAATGGCCTCCTGCGCCGGTGAATAAGTGATGACGTTAAACAGTGCGTTTCCTGAGCAATAATGAGTATTAAAAAGCGGCTTTTCATTTTCTGGGGAACAATGGATGCGCTGGCTGTTGCACTTTACTGCGCGCAGTCCGTGCGTCATGGCAGAGTGCCCTTTGTATCCGATATCTCCTCCTTCGGTTTGACAGGAAACGGGCTGTCTGGTGATGGGCATAGCGTTCTGCTGCTGTTCTTTATTTTCGATCTTCTGTTGCTGGTGTCGCTTTTTGCCTCGGCATGGTGCTTTCTGACAGGTAAGCCTGTCGCGAGCAAACTGGCGCTCTGCCAGGAAGTTTTCCGCCCGATCTCCTTCCGGTGTTCGGTAACCCTTTTTCCGCTGTTGTTGAATCTCGCGGGTGTCTCGAACGTCTGTCTAAATAGTATTTTATTTATATTCTCAGAGTTTCTTAAGATCTACTCCCTGTGGATATATCCATACGGAAAGGGGCGTAATACTTGACCTTCAAAGGATAACTTCCTTGAAATGGCAGTTAAAGGGGTGGCATGAATAAACAAAGCTGTACAGGGATGGACTATATTGAAAATGCCCTCGCCGCGATTCAGGAGCGACGGTCTATTCATCCTTCTTTTTCTGTATATAACGTTGCTGAAAATCAAGTGGCTTATGTCAGGGATCTCCTGGCAGGAAAGGAAAAAGATAAAAGTAAGCTTCATACTTTAAATTTAGGCGCTATGGCTGCAAAAGAGTTTGAAACGACTGATGAAGAGCTTGCCCGGCATCTGTCAAATGTAAACTACATCGCTTCGCAGATGGCTGATGGGTTAAAGGTGATCCTTCCACATGAACAAGATAATGAATATCTGAAAAGGCAAAAGCGGTATCGAAATTAAGCTGACGGTGATTTGCGCATCTCCTAAAACTTCTGGTCATAAATCTCCTCTTTGTTAACACTTTTTATTTAGCATAAACCATTACGGAATACAGATTATGCTCAACCGAATTACAGTCCAGCTCCCGGTCGAGGGGCTGCTCTTCTGGAAACTTTCCGGCCGCGAGGCGATGTCCGAGTCGTTCGCCCTGACGCTGACCCTGCTCGGCACGGATGCACGCATTGACCGCAGCAAATTGCTCGGCCAGCCGGTCACGGTGACCATTCCGACGCAGAACCTGCTCTCCTCCCGCTACATCAACGGCAAAGTCACGCGCGTGGCGGTCAGCGCCGTTGAGCTGACGGGCACTCGCTATGCGGTGTACCAGCTGACGGTGGAGCCGGACCTGTGGCCGATGAAGCGCGACCGTAACCTGCGTATTTTCCAGGGCCAGACGGTGCCGCAGATTGTGAAAACCCTGCTGGCTGAACATCAGGTCAACGTGGAGGATAAACTCACCGGCAGTTACCGGGTGTGGGACTACTGCGTGCAGTATCAGGAGTCGAGCCTGGACTTCATCAGCCGCCTGATGGAGCTGGAAGGGATTGCTTATCACTTCAGCCACGAGGCCGACAAGCACACCCTGGTGCTCACCGACGCCGCCACCCAGCATCAGCCGTTCAGCGGCTATGAGGTCATTCCTTACCACCAGACGCCGTCCGGCGGCAGTACGGACGAAGAGGGCATCAGCCAGTGGGCGCTTGAGGACAGCGTGACGCCGGGGATTTACAGCCTCGACGACTATGACTTCCGCAAGCCGAACGCGTGGCTGTTCCAGGCCCAGCAGAACCCGGCGTCGCCGAAGCCGGGCAGCATTGACGTCTACGACTGGCCGGGACGCTTTGTGGAGACCGGGCATGCGGAGTTTTACGCCCGCATTCGCCAGGAGCGCTGGCAGGTTGAGCACCAGCAGATTCAGGCCACCGCCACGGCGGCGGGGATTGCGCCGGGCCACACCTTCACCCTGACCAACGCGCCGTTCTTCAGCGATAACGGCGAGTATCTGGTGACGGCGGCGGGGTATCACTTTGAGGAGAACCGTTACGCCAGCGGCGAAGGTGAAACTGTTCACAGGACCGATTTCACGGTCATCCCGGCGTCGGTCTCTTATCGCCCGGCGCAGAGCACGGCGTGGCCGCGCACCTACGGCCCGCAGACGGCGAAGGTGGTGGGCCCGAACGGCGAGAGTATCTGGACCGACAAATACGGCCGGGTGAAGGTGAAGTTCCACTGGGACCGTCTGGCGAAGGGGGATGACACCAGCTCCTGCTGGGTGCGCGTGTCGAGCGCGTGGGCGGGCCAGGGGTACGGTGGGGTGCAAATCCCGCGCGTCGGCGACGAGGTGGTGGTGGATTTTATCAACGGCGACCCGGACCGGCCGATTATTACCGGTCGCGTGTACAACGACGCGAGCATGCCGCCGTGGGCGCTGCCGGCGGCGGCGACGCAGATGGGGTTTATGAGCCGCACGAAAGACGGCTCCGTGGACAACGCCAACGCCCTGCGCTTTGAGGACAAGGCGGGTGCAGAGCAGGTATGGATCCAGGCCGAGCGCAACATGGACACCAGCGTTAAAAACGATGAAACGCACAGCGTCGGCGGCGAGCGCAGCCATTACGTTAAGAAAAATGAACTGCATCGTGTGGAAGCGAACCAGACCCAGGCTGTCAAAGGTGGGACTGAGATCCTGACCGGCAAAGGCAAGCTGGATGCGGCGGTGGAGCAGTACGTCATTGCTTCCGGGACGAAGCTGCGGCTGGTCTCAGGGGAAAGCGCCATTGAGCTGAATGCTAACGGCAAGATTAACCTGATCGGTAAAGAGTTTAACTTCTTTGTGGAAGGGGATGGTTATATCACCACGGGCGGTAAGCTGCACCTGAATACCTCGGGAACCAAGCCGGGCACTACGGCACCGGGATCGGGGCATAAAGGGGATATTGATGCGGCTGTGCAGGCGAAGTTTACGCCAAAAGATGAGTAAGGCCGGTGCGGTGCTTATCGCATTGCGCCGTTGTCATTTAAGATCACTAAACAAAATGAATATATCAATTTCTACAATGCTGACGATTTCAAACTGGATGATGGAACGAGCATTACCGAAATTGGTTTACGTTTAAGCAAAGATAACGGCGACATGGCGCCTTTACTGAATTTTTCACCGTCAGGTCAATGCATAACGCTTGATACCGTTAAAATGCACTTTCCGCAACTGGTGCTCACTGACTATCCGCAAGGCCGCTCTGAGAATGAAGTGACCAGTTATACCGCGCCAAAAGACATTAATGGACAAAAGGTGAGCTTCAGTTTCACCGTGAAAAAACCTGACTGTCTGGATTCTGTCGTCATAAGCGCCGAATAAGAAACACAGCTCCCATGTCCTGGCGGTGTTTCCAGCGGTGAGAAGCGCAATAAATATTCATTGAATGACAATTAATATGAAAAAACACACTCCGACATTTCTTTTTTCAGCCTTGATGTTTACCTGTCTGAGCAGCAATGTGGTTTTGGCTCAGGTGATGCCTTCCGTTCTGACAAAACGGGATTTTTCTGTGCAGATTAAAGACCAGCCTGTCGCATTGGGCGACAGATGGACTCCTGATATTGCCCGTAAAATTGACGTGCCGCTTGAAGGCCATTTTGTCGGTGAAGTTCCTTTTGACGGAACAAACTATAAATTCTACCAGCATCAAAAGGCTGGGTTAGAAATATTCAGTTCCAACCTCTGGTGGGATAAAGCAGAAAGAAGCGTTGACGATTATATCGTGTCCCAGATTACGCTGACTGCCTCAGATATTTTAACGCCGCGTGGCATTCATGTGGGTTCAACAATCAGAGATCTGAACAATGCCTACGGCGATGGTCAGTTCGAAAATGATTCCGGGGAGAAGTGGATTTCCTATGAATTGGGTAAGAAATTGCTCTCTTTTAAGGTTATAGACAGTCAGGTTGTGAAAATAACCATGAATTACGAAAATGGTACTTCAGAGTGATTTATGACCAAAAAATATTTGGCAGTCGCATTGTTGACCGCTTTATTGACAGGCGTCGTTGAAACGTCATCGGCGCTTGAATTAACGCAATACAATAAGCTCGAAACGGTTAGCCGCATCGTTAACGACAGCGAAGTGACAGACAGTCTCAGGAAGACGCTGGGAAATCATTACCAGACCTTTATTGATAACTTTGATGTCTTTGGTGAACCGCATACCACCACAGGTGGCGGATTGTTTGTTGAAGGCTGGCTAAAGGATCTCTACCTGGAGAATGCGTCAGCGCTGGTCATCAATCCTGACGGCAAAATCTTTGCGGCCTGGGTGGTTCCGGAGTCGGACGTTATTCAATATCGGTCATCTGATAATAGCCAGGTGATTAATACCGATATTCAGCAATGGGCCTCCAGATTCAATACGCTGCAGTTTGCATCGAACAGCCAATCAGGACTCGCCTTTGACGGGGTATGGGCAGGCGAGTTCGGGAGCGACTCGACGTTAACCCTGCAGTTAGCTCGGTCAGGCAACCGTATCACCGGCTCTTATTGCTATATCTCCCGGAGAGGAAACCGCATTGATTGCCCCGAGGATGATGAGCGTAATCTTAGCGGTACGATTGCTGGCAATCGTGCCACTGTTGAGTTCAATTCATCGCTTGGCGGTGTAGGTGGGCAGGCTGCTCTCCAAATAAAGGGAAATGAAATGGAATGGCGTTTAGTAACGCCTCCTCAACATGGCAATGATTATGCTCCGCTGCGTTATACATTACATAAAGCCGATTCGGATCATCACGCTGAATCCAGAAAACTGGAAACCGAAAAATTCGCTATTTCTTTGATAAACAAGTGTGGCCATTTCGAGAGCGAATGTGCCCAGATGGTTTATCTCGGCGTGCGCAAAAGCGATAACAGCACGATCTCCTTAAGGGGAAAAACGTTGCGCGACTCCGCAGGTAAAATAATCGGCTCAACGTACAAGAATGGCGAAATCGTTTATACCGTGACGTATGCACCCGCGAAACTGGTTGTCAGCAAAGGCAGCCAGGTTTTAGTCGAACAGTCAGGTTAATGGCGTAAATAATAAAACAGCCAGCCCAAAGGGCCAGCATGGATTGGCCTTCTTGTTTCTCACAATATTAACCATCCCGAGTTCACTTATGAAATACACCCTCCAGGAAGGTTCGTTTTCCCTTTATCCTGCTGCCTGGCAGGATAACAGTATGAATATTATTCGCGATGACGAAAGCGGATTATCCGTGGTGGTCAGCCGCGGCGTCATTCCGGACGGCAGTGACTACGAACAAGAGTTTCACCGCCAGTGGGATGTGCTGCGTCCTCAGATGGGTGAAATTGCTCAGAGCGAATTCCGGAATGTAAAAGCCGGCCCTGACGGAAAAATTAATGGGCTGGAAGTTGAGACCACCTTCGACAGTAACGGGCAACGCCTGTGGCAAAAACAGCTGGCCGTACAGACGCCGGGCAAACCGGTATTGATGATTTTTACCCTCTCGGCACTCAGAGCGTTCACCGAAGAGGACGAGGGGCGCTGGAGCGCGCTTAAGCAAAGTCTGACGCTAAACGACAACCGGAATGTGTAAGGCATGAGCGATAACAACGCGGCCCGTAAGGGCGACGAGATTATTCACTCCAGCATTTTTGCTGACATCACCAGCATTGTGGCGGAAGGTGCCGCCTATGCGGTGATCGGTGCGGCGGTTGGCGCTGCTGCAACCGTAGCGGCGCCACTGCTGGGGGCGGGGGCCGCGGCAGCAGGCGTGGCGGCAATTGGATCCAGCTGTCTGTTAAGCGGGATTATCGGCGGCGTGCTGGCGAACGTGGCAGGGATCACTGACGATATCAGCAATGCCGCGGAAGGGTTGGGCAATGCGCTTTTCCCTCCGTCGCCTGCGGGCAAAATTACCACCGGTTCGAATAACGTTCTGACGAATGCGATCCCCGCCGCGCGCGCGGCCGGAACGCTGACGCCTGCGGATACCCCTTCCCCTGAACCGCAGTCTCCGGGCAGTTTTGCCGATTACGCAGGGATGCTGCTTTCCGCCGCCGGACAATTTGGCAGCGAAATGTGGCAGCCGAGCGTGGCCTCTGCCGCGGCGGGGACCTCGCCGCTGGAAGAAGACAAGGTGGCGTGCGAAAAACACTCCGGGCCGCAGTATCTGGCGGAAGGCTCCAAAAGCGTCTTTATCAACGGACAGCCTGCGGTGCGCGCGAAAGATCGCACCACCTGCGAAGGCACCATTTCCGACGATGTCTCCCCGAACGTGATCATTGGCGGCGACACGCTTACGGTTCGCGATATCAAAAGCGGTAAAACGCCGGGACTGGCGCTGGGGATGATTGCGCTCTCCCTGCTACGCGGACGTCCGGGTAAGATTCTGAAAAACATGCCCTGCGCGCTGGCGGCGGCCGGCGGCGGGATGCTGGCCGATATGGCCGTGAATGCCGTGTTTGGCTCCTCGCATCCGGTTCACGCCGCCACCGGCGTAAAGGTACTGAATGACGACGATGAGCTCGATTTCTCGCTGCCGGGGCGCTTCCCGCTTCGCTGGCAGCGCAGCTATAACAGCCTGACTACCCGCGAAGGGCTGTTCGGGCTGGGCTGGGCAACCCCCTTTGACAGCTATCTGGCGCTGGAAGAAAACAACGCCACCTGGTTCGACGAAACCGGGCGTGAGCTGAGCTTCGAGCTGCCGCCTGTCGACCGCGCGTTTTACAGCATCAGCGAAGGCATCATTATCCGCCGTAATGAAAATGGCGACGTGGCGATAGCTGATGACGACGGTGCGGTGTGGCGTCTGTACAAACCAACCCGGGCAAACTCTGCTGTTCTGCGTCTGGCATCTCTCAGCGACGAATACGGCAACGCGCTGCTGACTACGTGGGATGAGCACGGCAGGCTGGTTGGTCTTCACGACGAGCCACGGGCAATAGATGTTACTTTGCGCTATGAAGATGAACGTTTCCCGCAGCGCGTGACGTCGGCGAGTCATTTCGACGGCAACCGTTCCTGGCCGCTGATGCAGTGGCGCTACGATGCGGGCGGCCAACTGGCGAGCGCGACAGATGCCTCCGGCGTGGTAACGCGTGAATACCGCTATAACGACCGCGGCCTGATGGTCTGGCACCGCCTGCCTGGTGGGTTGGAAAGTGAATACCGCTGGCAAAAATTCGACCACTGGCGCGTGGTGGAAAACCGCACCAGCACCGGCGACGGGTGCCGCTTTAGCTATGATTTAGCCGCCGGGCTGACGACCGTCGAGCACTACGACGGCCAGACGCGTAAGCACTACTGGAACGCGCAAAATCTGATTGTCCGTTACGTTGACGAGCGCGGTGAAAACTGGCGCTACGAGTGGGATGACAACGAACTTCTGACCCGTCGCGTCGATCCCCTCGGCAATGCCGTTACCTTTGTCTACGACGAAATGGGCAACCGGGTGCAGGAGATCGACGCCGATGGCAATACCCGTACCACCACCTGGCTGGAGCACCGCGCGCTTCCGGCGGCCATTATCGAAGCCGACGGCAGCGCGACCCGTTTCTGGTACGACGAACATCACGGCCTGAAGCGCGTGGTCGACCCGATGGGGCAGACCACGCTGCTGCACCGGGATGAGTTTGGTCAGGTGGTTGAGGAGGTCGATGCCGCCGGAAACAGCCGCTACCAGGAGTATAACGACGCCGGGCAGATGGTACGTGCGACGGACTGTTCCGGGCGCATTACCCGCTACCGTTATCATCCGCTCGGCTGGCTGGTGGCCGAGACTGGCGCCGACGGCGAAGAGACGCGCTATCGCTACGACGCGGCAGGACGTCCGGTACAGCTCGATCGTCCGGAAGGCTGGACGGAGTCACTTGCATGGAACGAGCGCGGCCTGCCGGTGAAGCATGCGGGCGCTGACGGGAAAGAAAGCGAGTTCAGATACGATGACGCAGGGCGCTTAACCGCCACCCGCAATACTCAGGGGGAAGAGGTGCGCCGCCGCTGGGACAGCCGCGGGCGTCTGGTTGCCCTGGAAAACGAAAACGGCGAAGCGTACCGGTTCCGCTGGGGCGCGGACTCGCTGCTTCTGGAAGAGACAGGGCTTGATGGCGTGGCCTCGCAGTATTGCTACGACGCCTGCGGGCGCACGATAGCGCGCACCTTTGCCGCCGGTCACCCGGAGGCCATCACCCACGCCTTCGCCTGGAGCGCAAGCGGCCAACTGGTCGCCCGCACCACGCCGGAAGGCCAGACCCGCTATCATTACACACCATCCGGGCTATTAAGCCGGATCGGGCTGCATCCTGCGCTTTCAGCCGACGCATGGACCACCGAGGCCGAGCAGGAGCTTGCCTTTGACTATGACGCGCTCGGTCGCGTGACGCGCGAGGCGGGCGAACACGGCGAGCTGGCGTGGGAGTATGACGCGCTGGGCAACCGCACCTCCGTCACGCTGCCCGATGGCCGCGAGCTGAAACAGTTCTACTACGGCAGCGGGCATCTGCTCGGCATTGCCCTCGATAAGCTGTCGGTCTCTGATTTTACCCGCGACGAACTCCACCGGGAGACCAGCCGCACTCAGGGGCTGCTGACCACCCGCAGCGAGTACGACCGTCTCGGTCGACTGCATCGCCGGGATGTCTTCACTGGCAATGCCCAACGCCCGTCGCCGCGCCGCTGGTCTCGCCGCTGGGATTACGACTACCGCAATAACCTGGTGCGGGAAGAGCGGGACGATAATCCGTTCAGCTGGTACCGCTGGCAGTATGACAGCGCCGGGCGCCTGCTGGTTCAGGACGGCTCGCTGCCCGGACAGGAGCAGTGGCGCTGGGATGCCGCCGGTAACCCGCTGGAAGGCTCTGCTGAGAAGGTCACGCACAACCGCCTGGCGCAGCTGAACGGCATTCGCTGGCGTTATGACATTCACGGCCGCACCGTGGAGAAGGATAACGGCCAGACCCGATGGCACTACCGCTACGACGGCGAGCACCGCCTGACGGAGGTCATCAGCCAGCCGCGGGATCGCAACAAACCGCAGACGCAGGTCACCTTCCGCTACGATCCGCTCGGACGACGGATCAGCAAAACGCGTCGCCAGATGCTGGGCGGGCAGCCAACCGGCAAGCCGGTCACTACCCGTTTTGTCTGGGAGGGGTTCCGCCTGCTGCAGGAAGTGCACGGGGATGTGCCGCTGACCTACGTCTACAGCGATCAGGACAGCTACGATCCGCTGGCGCGTATCGACGGCGTGGATGCCCCGGAAATCTTCTGGTTCCACTGTCAGCCCAACGGTACGCCGGAGCGGATGACGGATATCGAAGGGCAGGTGCGCTGGGACGCGGTGAACAGTGCCTGGGGCAAGCTGCTGCGGGAAAGCGAAACGCAGGTATCAGGATATTCTCAGAACCTGCGTATGCAGGGGCAATACCTGGATCGTGAGACAGGGCTGCACTACAATCTGTTCCGGTATTATGACCCGGACTGCGGACGGTTTACGCAGCAGGACCCGATAGGGTTGGCGGGGGGGATAAACCTTTACCAGTATGCGCCGAATGCGCTGGGGTGGGTGGATCCGTGGGGGTTGAGTCGTAAATGTAAGGATCCTTCTAAAGAAGCGACTCAGTGGCAAGGACCTCTTAATAAAGATTATAAAGGTATTGATAGTTACTCGAACAGAACGCTTAAAAAAGGAACGATCCTCTATGCATTGCATCCAAATGGTGATCAGTTACCTGCATATACCGTAACTCATCCTACAGTTAGGCAATATAAAGGTGATTCATTAGGATATCATGAGGCGTTACAAGTGAAACTTAACCCAGATTTCCCTGTACGAACCAAAGTTAGGGCATATTATGTATCTGAGGATATATTTGTTGCTAGTGGTCGTGCAACGGCGAATCCTCAGTTCGGAAAGGGGGGGGGGATGCAGTTTTACATACCTGAAGAAGCAAGAGGTAAATTAATTCCTGGTAAGGTTATAGATATATGAAAAAGATGACATTTAATGTAAAAAATGGGAATGTTAAAATTGATGATTATCCTATTGAACTTAGTTCTTTTGAAATATTTACTTCATCTGAGTTTTACAAAACCCATCCGCAATTTACTAAGATAGGTAAATTTTATTTTTCGAAAAATGATATTGAATGGGAAGGGCAGAATTTTATCGTAGAGTTCAGACCAGCAATTTTCTCATTTAATCCATCTCTTTTTCTTACAAGTAAAGACGGAGATTTTTATCAATCACTCAAAGATTGGGATAAGAGGGCATCGTTAAAAAATCTAGAAGAGGAAGAAAGACGATTGACAGAATGGGTTCAAAATAAATTTTCCAGAAACAATATGGGAAAGATAAATAAGCCTCCATATGGAACAAAATGGACTTATGAATGGGGAGAGATAACAGTGCAATCAAATGAAAGATCCTTTGATTGTGGGATATATATTGAATGGAATCTTAATCTCTGATGGTAATAAATCGTACATTACATATATGAGTTATCCATCCATGGAACGGAAGCCATATTGTCCAGTAGTGATATTTAAATTTATTATAGATGACTGCCTTATTTAGTATGCGAGATAAAAAATCGGATTAATCCCTTTTTTCTAAATGAAATAATAATCTTCTTTGTACATCTTTTATAAGTGGGTCTAAAAAGGAGGGATGTATAATGAAAATGCATAAAGAATAGTTAGATAATAATTCTGAAAAGATTGCATTTATGGCGGAATGAATTACTCGCCTTCAGATTTCGCTATAAATACTTTAATTGAACTTTCAAGAGAAAATCAAGATATGGCGTGGGTTATTAGTAAATGCTATGAAGTAAAGAGAGTCTCAAGACACAACTGAAACTATTCAAACGTTATTCAGGAAGTTCAGTATGTCGCCATCTTTAACAGTGTAATTTTTTCCTTCTGCATGCAGAGGGCGCTGACCACCCGTAGGGAGTACGACTGTCTTGGTCGACTGCATCGCCGGGATGTATACACTGGCAATGCCCAGCGCCCGTCACCGCGACGCCAGATGTTGGGCGGACAGCCAACCGGCAAGCCGGTCACTACCCGGTTCGTCTGGGAGGGGTTCCGCCTGCTGCAGGAGGTGAACGGGGACGTGCCGCTGACCTACGTCTACAGCGATCAGGACAGTTACGATCCGCTGGCGCGTGTCGATGGCGTTGATGCCCCGGAGATCTTCTGGTTCCACTGCCAGCCCAACGGTACGCCGGAGCGGATGACGGATATCGAAGGGCAGGTGCGCTGGGAAGGGGTGAACAGCGCCTGGGGCAAGCTGCTGCGGGAAAGTGAGACGCAGGTATCAGGATATTCTCAGAACCTGCGCATGCAGGGGCAATACCTGGACCGTGAGACAGGGCTGCACTACAGTCTGTTCCGGTATTACGACCCGGACTGCGGGCGGTTTACGCAGCAGGACCCGATAGGGCTGGCGGGGGGGATAAACCTTTACCAGTATGCGCCGAATGCGCTGGGGTGGATCCGTGGGGGTTGAGTAGGTGTTCATCCTCAGGTAAATATAAGCCTGGAACCATTCTGGGACGTACAGTCTATAAAAATACTGTTGATATACATCCAGGTGTCCCTAAGTCGGTTCATCCGTCAGTTCATCCTTCAATCAAAGCGAAAGTTAAGGATGGTTGGACAAATGTTGATTTGATGAAGAATGGCTATGCTCCGATTGGCACGGATGGAAAACAAGTTAACCTCCATCATGTTCTTGGACAAGAGCCTGGACCGATGGTGGAAATTCTTTCATCAACGCATAAGCTGTATCATAAGCAATTGCATGGATTAATTGAGAATGGTGGGAGTTTTAGAAATACTCCTGAACTTGATAGGCAGTACAACAGATTTAGAAGCGCGTATTGGAAGTTGAGATCATTGGATTTTTAATAGGGTGTAAAAGATGACTATCAAAACTGCAATTGAGCATTTAGATAAGAATGCTACAGACGAGGTGTTTTGGTTAGGCCCGGTTGATCTAGAGCAGATTGACATACTTGAAAATAATCTGGGTATTAAACTCCCACTTGATTTTAAAGAGTTCTTACATTTGGTTGGCGGCGGCGGTGTAATTGGAGAGGAGATCTCAGGAGTAGTTGATAACAATGCACTCGAAGAATCCGGAGGTGCTGTTTTTTATGATACAAATTATTGCCGGACTGAGTTCTCCCTTCCTGAAAACTATGCAGTTATCTATTTCAAAGATGACGAAGTTTGTTGGTGTATAGACTGTGGCGGCAAAACTTTTGGTCGAGTTATTAATTATGATCTGTTTTCCAGAAAAGAAACAAACACTTTAAACGCTTCGTTTTCTGAGTTTTTTGATAATTATGTGAAATTACGGACCTGATTTTTTTTAAGTAAATTTTGATCTTTTCAATCAAGAGCTAACATTATAAGGTCTATGATGGAACTTGGGCCTTATAATGTAAATGGATCCCAAGAAACGGTGGCGTCATTCTTGCTAAATCTGAGAGTCTTGCCTCTCTTGAGGAGCGCTTGCGCGAGGATCCTTTTCAGGCGTTAAAGCTTGCGACTGTTAAGATCATTCCATTTGAACCCAGCATGAAAACATGACTCCTGGAAAATGTGTTTTAACCCTCGAATAAAAAAATCCACGCCAAAGCGTGGATTTTCTTCATTCAAAACAAATCAAACGTTAAACAGGAAGTTCATCACATCGCCATCTTTAACGATGTAATCTTTCCCTTCCGCACGCATCTTGCCTGCTTCTTTCGCGCCTTGCTCACCCTTGTAGGTGATGAAGTCTTCAAACGCGATAGTCTGCGCACGAATAAAGCCTTTCTCGAAGTCGGTGTGGATCTTCCCGGCCGCCTGAGGCGCAGTTGCACCAACAGGAATCGTCCACGCACGCACTTCTTTCACGCCAGCGGTGAAGTAGGTCTGCAGGTTCAGCAGCTCATAGCCTGCGCGAATTACGCGGTTCAGACCCGGCTCTTCCAGACCCAGCTCGGCCATGAACTCTTCACGGTCAGCGTCGTCCAGCTCGGCGATGTCAGATTCAACGGCAGCGCATACCGCCACAACGACAGAACCTTCCGCCGCGGCGATCTCACGCACTTTGTCCAGGTACGGGTTGTTCTCGAAGCCGTCTTCGTTAACGTTGGCGATGTACATGGTTGGCTTCAGGGTCAGGAAGCTCAGGTATTTGATCGCCGCCTTGTCTTCTTCCGTCAGGTTTTTCAGCGCGCGCAGCATGCCCGCGTTTTCCAGCTGTGGCAGACATTTTTCCAGCGCAGCCAGTTCCGCTTTCGCGTCTTTATCGCCGCCTTTCGCTTTCTTCTGTACGCGGTGAATCGCGCGTTCGCAGGTGTCGAGGTCAGAGAGCGCCAGCTCGGTGTTGATGACGTCGATGTCGTCAGCCGGATCCACTTTGTTGTTGACGTGGATGATGTTGTCGTTCTCGAAGCAGCGCACAACGTGGCCGATCGCTTCGGTTTCACGAATGTTGGTCAGGAACTGGTTACCCAGACCTTCACCTTTGGAGGCGCCTTTTACCAGGCCCGCGATGTCAACGAACTCCATGGTGGTCGGCAGAATGCGCTGTGGCTTCACGATCTCCGCGAGCTGATCCAGACGCGGGTCGGGCATTGGCACAACCCCGGTGTTCGGTTCGATGGTACAGAACGGGAAGTTCGCCGCTTCGATACCCGCTTTGGTAAGCGCGTTAAACAGGGTGGATTTGCCCACGTTTGGCAGACCGACGATACCGCATTTGAATCCCATTTCTAAATCACCTTAATATCTTGATAATCAATCCGTTAACGATAACCGATTGATGAAAAGTAAATAACTCTGCCTATTATACACGTAACCCGCATCACGCGCGGTAAAAAAGCCGTATCGGGCGGATTATTGCGCTTTGAAAGCGTGCAGGCGGTTTGTCGCTTTGGTTAAGCCATCTTTCAGCCAGATTTCAGTGCATCGCACCGCTTCGTCTACCGCCTCGTCAATCAGTTTCTGCTCAGAAACCGGGGGCTTACCTAACACAAAACCAACAACTTTGTTTTTATCGCCCGGATGGCCGATTCCTACGCGCAAACGGTGGAAATTCGGGTTATTGCCCAGCTTGCTGATAATATCTTTCAGACCGTTATGGCCCCCGTGCCCGCCGCCCAGTTTGAATTTTGCCACGCCGGGTGGGAGGTCCAGCTCATCGTGAGCCACCAGAATTTCATCCGGATTGATGCGATAAAACGTTGCCATTGCCGCCACGGCTTTACCGCTCAGGTTCATAAAGGTGGTGGGTACCAGCAGGCGCACATCTGCGCCAGCAAGGTTGATACGTGAGGTATAGCCGAAGAATTTAGGTTCTTCGCGCAGGGGAGCACGCAACCGCTCGGCCAGCAGATCAACATACCATGCCCCGGCATTGTGGCGAGTGGCCGCATATTCTGCGCCCGGGTTGGCGAGGCCGACAATCAGTTTAATCGTCACGATTCAATTCCTAATGGGTTCCAGATCTGGCGCGTAGTTTACTGTCTGGCGCGCCGCTTGACAAAATTCTGCAATCGTCACGGCGAAAGTCGAATAATTACTCATCTGAACAATTAGAATTTTAAGCTGTTCAACGCCTTATTTGTAAACTTTTGTTTGGGAGTTATCCGTAAATGTGATCATTCACGCAACTCATAAAAGGGGCGTTGTCTATACTTTACACACAAGGATTAGGGGCTTTTCCCCTGACAACCCAAAGTTCCGGAGGTGACACATGAAACGCAAAAACGCTTCGTTACTCGGTAACGTGCTGATGGGGTTGGGGCTGTTCGTGATGGTTGTCGGCGTGGGTTATTCAATTTTAAACCAATTGCCGCAGCTTGATCTCCCGCAATACTTCGCGCATGGCGCGGTACTGAGCATTTTCCTCGGTGCAGTATTGTGGCTTGCCGGGGCGCGCGTGAGCGGACATGAGGAAGTCTGCGATAAATACTGGTGGGTGCGCCATTATGATAAACGTTGTCGCAGGGATCAGCACAAGCACAGCTAGCACCTGATAAAGAACACCGAACGACTCCCGAGGGAGTCGTTTTTTTTTGCATGGAGTATTGACCCTCACGTAACGTAAGGCTCCAGAGTGGGTGCACTGGCAAAGTAAAAAGGAGCAATTATGTTGATTCAGGTGGGTGAGCTTGCGAAACGGGCCGGGATCACCGTGCGGACATTGCATCACTATGAGCAAACAGGGTTGTTGCTGCCTTCTGCCAGAAGTGCGGCAGGTTACCGGCTTTACAACCTGGCAGATGTCCAGCGTCTGCACATGATCCAGACGCTGGCAAAAGCGGGGCTGGAACTTGCTGAAATCAGGGATTTTCTGGAACAGGCGTCGCTGTCGTTAACCGAGTTACTCGATGCGCAAATCACGCTGTTGGATAAACAGCTTTGCAGCATACATACGCTGCGCGACCGGCTGGTGGAACTGCGCACCGGGCTTCGCGACGATGCGACGCCGGATCTGGAATCCTGGCTACAGACGCTGGAGTTAATGAATATGTACGATCGCTGGTTTAGCAAAGAAGAGTTACAGCAGCTGCCGTTTGCGGTGCAGAAGGAGGCACTGACGGCTATCTGGTCAGGGCTGGTTACAGAGGCCAACATACTTCTGGAGCAACATATCCCCGTTACGGATGCGCGAGCCATGGAGCTGGCGACGCGCTGGATGGAACGCCTGGAGCAGGACACGGCGGGCAAGCCGGAGTTTCTTACCCGGCTGAACGAAATGCACAGCGTTGAGCCGCAAATGCAGGCGCAGACTGGCATCACGCCGGAGATGACGGAGTACATTACCCGGGCGTTTGCTGAATCTAAGCTCAACATATGGGAGAAGTATCTCACCGCCGAAGAGATGGCCTTTACCAGGGCACACTACTTTGACCGCATGATGGAGTGGCCGCCGCTGGTGGCGAAACTGCATCAGGCGCAGCGGAAAAGTATCGATCCTGCCTGTGAGGAGGCGCAAAAGCTGGCTGAAAACTGGCTGGCGTTATTCCAGTCGTATGCGGGAACAAACCCGGAAACCCAGCAAAAGTTTCGCGCGGCCATGCAGCAGGAGCCGCAGCTGATGAAAGGAACATGGATGTCGCCTGCTGTGCTTGCATGGCTCCAGCAGGCCATCGGGATAATGATGCAGAGACGTTTCTCCGCATCAGGTGAATCACAGATCCGCTAACGCCGCTTCCCGGTTAGGGTAGAAAGAGAGTCGGCCAGGGATCGGCTGTACGCCCGCGCGCGCCATGGTGCGCAGCGGCTGGAATTCCAGGTTACTCACCCGCAGCTCGCAGCCTTCCGGCAGACGTTGTACGAAGCGCTGGAAGGCGTCCAGGCCCCCGGCATCCAGCACCGGTACGGCATCCCATTTCAATACCACAATCCGTTTGCCCGCGATACGAGTTTCCAGTTCGCTGAACAGGCCTTCCGCCGCGGCGAAGAACAGCGGGCCAATTACGCGCAGCACCAGCACATCATCAGGCACCTCTACGTTGACCGGCGAAAGGCGCGTCATCTGTGCAATGCGGCGCATAAACAGCAGGGAAGCCAGCACGATCCCGACGCTGATGGCGATAACCATATCGAACAGCACCGTCAGCGACATACAGATCAACATTACGATGATGTCGTCTTTTGGTGCACGACGCAGCAGGTTGACCACCTTATGCGCCTCACTCATGTTCCAGGCCACCATCAGCAGCAGCGCGGCCATAGCGGAAAGCGGCAGCCAGGAGAGCAGGGGGGCAAGGATCAGCAGAGCGAGGATCACCAGCACGGAGTGGATAACCGCCGAAACGGGGGAGGTTGCTCCCGCGCGCACGTTCGCCGCTGAACGGGCGATGGCTGCCGTTGCGGTAATACCGCCAAAGAACGGGGCGATGAGATTGCCTAACCCCTGACCGACCAGTTCGCTGTTGGCTTTATGTTTGGTGCCGGTCATGCCGTCGAGCACGACGGCGCAGAGCAGAGATTCAATGGCCCCCAGCATTGCCATAGAGAATGCGGCGGGAAGCAAGGCGCGCAGGGAATCCCAGCTTAAGGTAAAGCTGGAGCCAGGCATGTCCCACGGCAGTACCAGTTGCGGTAACAGTTGCGGAATGCCGCTACCCTGAGAACCGTCCGCCAGCACATAGTGGAACTGCGAGCCGATCGTCGCGACATGACCACCGAACATATTGACGATTGCCATTACTGCGCAACCCAGCAGCAGCGCGGGAAGGTGACCCGGCAGACGAATCCCTAAACGAGGCCAGACGATCAGCGTACCCAGCGTCACAATCCCGATGGCAGCGTCGCCCAGGTTGGCCGTAGGCAGTGCCATAAACAGCGCGCCTACTTTTTGCAGATAATGTTCCGGTACGTGAGGCATCTGCAGACCGAGAAAATCTTTGATCTGCATGGTTCCGATGGTGATCCCGATCCCTGAGGTGAACCCGAGCGTGACGGAAACGGGAATGTACTCAATCAGGCGGCCAAAGCGGGCCAGGCCAAAGAGAATCAAAAACAGGCCTGACATCAGGGTGGCAACCAGCAGGCCTGCAAGACCAAACTGTTGCGAAACCGGGTAGAGGATCACCACAAAAGCGGCGGTCGGGCCAGAGACGCTGAAGCGTGAACCACCGGTCAGGGCGATGACAATCCCGGCAACGGCCGAGGTGTAGAGGCCGTACTGTGGTGCAACGCCGCTACCAATCGCCAGCGCCATCGCCAGCGGTATGGCGATAATGCCGACGGTGATCCCGGCAATCAGGTCACGGACAAAACGTGACGAGGTGTACTTCTCTTTCCAGCAAGCGTCGATGAGGGCGCGAAAGGGCAGAACATGTGAGGAGGCTACGTTTTTCACAATTATCTATCATCCGAGTGCGCATCATCTGTCATATGAATGGCAGGTGAAGGAGGCATTAATCATACAAATAAAACCTAAAGACAAAAAAACCCGCCGCAGCGGGTTTTTCGGCCGTGTTCGATTAGTGTTCGAACATTGCAGAGATGGATTCTTCGTTGCTGATACGACGAATCGCTTCGGCCAGCATCCCGGACAGGGTCAAGGTACGCACGTTTGGCAGTGCCTTGATCTCGTCGCTCAGTGGGATGGTATCGCATACCACAACTTCGTCAATGACGGAGTTACGCAGGTTGTTTACCGCATTACCGGAGAAGATTGGGTGAGTTGCGTAAGCAAATACGCGTTTCGCACCACGTTCTTTCAGCGCTTCAGCGGCTTTACACAGCGTGCCACCGGTATCGATCATATCGTCAACCAGCACGCAGTCGCGGCCAGCAACGTCACCGATGATGTGCATCACCTGAGAAACGTTAGCGCGTGGACGACGTTTGTCGATGATCGCCATGTCGGTATCGTTCAGCAGCTTAGCGATAGCACGGGCACGTACCACGCCGCCGATGTCCGGAGAAACCACGATCGGGTTGTCCAGGTTCAGCTGCAGCATGTCTTCCAGCAGGATTGGGCTGCCGAATACGTTATCAACCGGGACGTCGAAGAAGCCCTGGATCTGCTCTGCGTGCAGGTCAACGGTCAGTACGCGGTCAACGCCGACGCTGGAGAGGAAATCAGCAACGACTTTAGCGGTAATTGGCACACGTGCGGAACGGACGCGACGGTCCTGACGGGCATAGCCGAAGTAAGGGATTACAGCAGTGATACGGCCTGCGGAAGCGCGACGCAGGGCGTCGACCATAACAACCAGTTCCATCAGGTTGTCATTCGTTGGAGCACAGGTGGACTGGATGATGAAAATATCACCACCGCGTACATTTTCGTTAATTTGTACGCTGACTTCGCCGTCGCTAAAGCGACCTACAGCGGCGTCGCCGAGGGAAGTGTACAGGCGGTTGGCAATACGTTGTGCTAGTTCCGGGGTGGCGTTACCAGCAAAAAGCTTCATATCAGGCACGAGAAGAACCTCAGGCATGCGTCCAGTGGTGGATAGCGTTCGCTGCAAACTGTGCGGGCCAGGCGAAGGCTATCCAGGCGGTGTATTAAAGAGCGCGATGCAACGTCTGGAACAGGGTGACGTTGTCACCGAAACTCAGTCTGCGCCAGAATGGCCTGCTGTAGGGGGGAGATGTTCATCCCACGCGCTACAAAACCATGCAGCCAATCCGGCGCTTGCTCAAGCACCTGACGAGCGGCGGATTCGGTGTCAAATTCAGCAAAGACACAGGCCCCTGTACCAGTCAGGCGCGACGGCGCGTATTCTAACAGCCAGGAAAGCACCGCATCAACCTCGCGAAAACGTTTTCTTGCGATATCCTCGCAATCGTTGCTGAATTCACAATTTAATAACGTTTCTATTGACCGAATCGGGGTATTTCTTTTCAGGTCAGGATCTTTAAAGATGACCGGGGTCGGAATGCTCACGCCGGGGTGAGCAACCAGATACCATTTTTCAGGCGGGTTGACCGGGGAGAGGATTTCCCCCACGCCCTCGGCAAAGGCCGCATGACCGCGAACAAACACCGGAACATCCGCGCCCAGTGTCAAGCCCAGGGCGGCCAGTTCGTCCTGCGACAGCCCGCTGCCCCAGAGGTGATTCAGGGCAACCAGCACCGTGGCGGCGTTAGATGAGCCGCCGCCCAGACCGCCGCCCATCGGCAGGCGCTTCTCTATACTGATGTCCGCACCGCTTCCCGCGGGCAGCCGCCCCGACTCCGCCGCCGCTTTCATCAGCAGGCGCGCGGCACGCACAATCAGGTTGTCTTCATGCGCCACGCCTTCGACCGGTGTCAGGAGACAAATCTGCCCGTCCTGACGCGGCTCAATGGCGATCGTGTCACCATAGTCAATAAACTGAAACAGCGTTTGCAGGGTATGGTAGCCGTCAGCACGCTGACCGGTGATATATAAAAACAGGTTCAGTTTTGCCGGAGAAGGCCAGTGGGTCATCATTTAACGATCCAGTTATCCATTTTGAGCTTGATGCGCTGGCTGCCCTGTGTCAGCTCCATATTTGATGGCAGCGATGGTTTACTCTTGCTGTCATAGTCGTTGTATACCACTTTCCAGGTTTTGCCATTCTGGGTGTAGTTGACCTGGCTCAGACGGTATTGATCGTCCAGGGTGTAGTCGGTGGCGTCACCCGGCAGGCCGAGGATCCACTGGCGCAGGCTGTTCAGCGGGATCGGCATCCCGGTCAGCTTGCCAATCATCTCTTCGGCATCGGTCGCGGTGTAGTGCTGGCCTTTATTGTCGGTGATCTGCGCTTCGCCCGGTTTGGCGATAAGCTCCAGTTCGGTGCTGCCGAGCGGGTTCAGCAGCAGCAGGCGATAGTTGTCCTGCCCGGTTTGCTGCCAGAAGAAACGCGCATACACTTTTTGTTCATCAGAGAGATAGGCGAAGGCGCCGCGGGTCTGATACTGGCTCAAATTGCGGACGTCCTGCTGGTGCTGACGCCACTGCGGTGAATCAGGGCTTTTGCCCGGGCCTTTTGGTTGGGTGACAGTACATGCGGTCAGAACCAGTGCCGCCAGAGGCAGCAGGCGAATCAGTCGGGTCATAATGAGGGCAAATCCTTGAGATACGTTGCAGTTATAACTGTTAATGCTAGCGTCCCGCAGTCCCACCGTCTACGTTCAAATTATCTCAAAGCAATGCGTAAGCTATTACTCCGAAAGGAGGCGGTCTCTTTTATTGATCTCGCGCATCCTGTATGATGCGTCCTGCTAACCTTATTAACGCTGGTACTACTCCCGCTCAACATGACCCTATTAGCACTCGGTATTAACCACAAAACGGCCCCGGTTTCGCTGCGAGAACGCGTTACGTTTTCGCCGGATACGCTTGACCTGGCGCTGGACAGCCTGCTTGCCCAACCGATGGTGCAAGGGGGCGTGGTGCTCTCGACGTGCAACCGTACCGAGCTGTATTTAAGCGTGGAAGAGCAGGATAACCTGCATGAAGCGCTGATCCGCTGGTTATGTGACTACCACAATCTCAACGAAGACGAGCTGCGTAATAGCCTGTACTGGCATCAGGATAATGATGCGGTAAGCCATCTGATGCGCGTCGCCAGCGGTCTGGATTCACTGGTGCTGGGCGAGCCGCAGATTCTCGGTCAGGTGAAAAAAGCCTTTGCGGATTCGCAAAAAGGGCATTTGAAGGCCAGTGAACTGGAGCGTATGTTCCAGAAGTCGTTCTCCGTGGCGAAGCGTGTGCGAACCGAAACCGACATTGGTGCCAGTGCGGTTTCTGTTGCTTTCGCAGCCTGCACCCTTGCACGTCAAATCTTTGAGTCCCTTTCCACCGTCACCGTGATGCTGGTGGGCGCGGGCGAAACCATCGAACTTGTGGCGCGCCATCTGCGCGAGCATAAAGTGAAAAAGATGATTATCGCGAACCGCACCCGCGAACGTGCGCAGGTTTTGGCGGATGAGGTGGGCGCAGAAGTGGTTGCGCTGAGCGACATCGATGAACGTCTGAAAGAGGCGGACATTATTATCAGTTCTACCGCCAGCCCCCTGCCAATCATCGGTAAAGGGATGGTGGAGCGCGCGCTGAAGTCGCGTCGAAATCAGCCGATGCTGCTGGTGGATATCGCCGTCCCGCGTGATGTTGAACCGGAAGTCGGTAAACTGGCGAACGCCTATCTTTACAGCGTTGACGACCTGCAAAGCATCATTTCGCACAACCTCGCTCAGCGTAAAGCGGCGGCGGTACAGGCGGAAACCATTGTTGAGCAGGAAACCAGCGAGTTTATGGCCTGGCTGCGCGCGCAAAGCGTCAGCGAGACCATCCGCGAGTATCGCGGGCAGGCGGAGCAGGTGCGTGATGACCTGACTGCCAAAGCGTTAGCGGCCCTTGAACAGGGCGGCGACGCACAGGCTATTATGCAGGATCTGGCGTGGAAACTGACCAACCGCCTGATCCATGCACCAACCAAATCTCTTCAACAGGCAGCCCGTGACGGGGATGATGAACGCCTGACTATTCTGCGCAACAGCCTCGGGCTGGAATAGCGCCCTATACCCATTTTCTAAGACAAGGTGCACTTACGCCTATGAAGCCTTCTATCGTCGCTAAACTGGAAGCTCTGCACGAGCGCCATGAAGAAGTCCAGGCGCTGCTCGGGGATGCCGGGACCATTGCGGACCAGGAACGTTTTCGCGCACTCTCGCGTGAGTACGCGCAGTTAAGTGATGTTTCTAAATGCTTTACCGACTGGCGACAGGTTCAGGAAGACATCGAAACCGCGCAGATGATGCTCGACGATCCTGAAATGCGCGAGATGGCGCAGGAAGAGTTACAGGATGCGAAAGCGCGTTCTGAAGAGATGGAGCAACAGCTTCAGGTGCTGCTGCTGCCAAAAGATCCGGACGACGAGCGTAACGCGTTTGTGGAAGTCCGCGCCGGTACCGGCGGTGATGAAGCGGCGCTGTTTGCCGGGGATCTGTTCCGCATGTACAGCCGCTACGCTGAATCGCGTCGCTGGCGCGTGGAAATCATGAGCGCTAACGACGGCGAGCATGGTGGCTATAAAGAGGTTATCGCCAAGATCAGCGGCGACGGCGTGTATGGTCGTCTTAAGTTTGAATCTGGCGGTCATCGCGTGCAGCGCGTGCCTGCTACGGAATCTCAGGGGCGTATTCATACCTCTGCCTGTACAGTGGCGGTGATGCCAGAGCTGCCGGAAGCGGAACTGCCGGACATCAACCCGGCGGACCTGCGCATCGACACCTTCCGCTCCTCTGGTGCGGGCGGCCAGCACGTTAACACCACCGATTCCGCTATCCGTATTACTCACCTGCCAACCGGTATTGTGGTGGAGTGTCAGGACGAGCGTTCGCAGCATAAAAACAAAGCCAAAGCCTTGTCCGTGCTGGGCGCGCGTATCCACGCGGCCGAAATGGCGAAACGCCAGCAGGCGGAAGCATCGACGCGTCGTAACCTGCTGGGCAGCGGCGATCGCAGCGACCGTAACCGTACCTACAACTTCCCGCAGGGCCGCGTGACCGACCACCGCATTAACCTGACGCTTTACCGTCTGGACGAGGTGATGGAAGGGAAGCTGGATATGCTGATTGAGCCTATCGTGCAGGAATACCAGGCCGACCAGCTGGCGGCGCTGTCCGAGCAGGAATAATGGATTTTCAGCGCTGGTTACGTGAGGCCGCCGGTGAGCTTTCCGCAAGCGAAAGCCCAAAACGCGACGCCGAAATTTTGCTGGAGCATGTAACGGGTAAAGCCCGTACGTATCTGCTGGCATTCGGTGAGACGCCATTGACCGCTGAGCAGCAAGCGCAGCTTGCTACGCTGCTTGCCCGCCGTAAAAACGGTGAGCCGGTGGCGCATCTTGTCGGTGAACGTGAGTTCTGGTCGCTCCCGCTTTATGTCTCAGCGGCAACGCTGATTCCACGCCCGGATACCGAATGTCTGGTGGAGCAGGCGCTGGCGCGTTTGCCGGCTGCGGCCAGCCGGATTCTCGATCTCGGAACAGGAACGGGTGCTATCGCGCTGGCGCTTGCCAGCGAGCGTCCGGATTGCGATGTGACGGCAGTGGATGTGATGCCTGACGCGGTGACCCTGGCGCAGCGTAACGTGGCGCGTCTTGGGCTGACTAACGTGACCGTGCTGCAAAGCAGCTGGTTTAGCGCGCTGGAGACTCGCTCGTTCGAGATGATCGTCAGTAACCCGCCGTATATTGACGAGCACGACCCGCACCTTGCGCAGGGCGATGTTCGTTTCGAACCGTTGACGGCGCTGGTTGCGGCTAACGCAGGGGTAGCCGATCTTGATCACATAGTGACAACGTCACGGCAACATTTACTTCCCGGCGGCTGGCTGCTGGTGGAACATGGCTGGACGCAGGGGGAAGCCGTACGTGCGCTGTTTACGCAAGCGGGTTATACCGCAGTGGAAACCTGCCGCGACTACGGCGGTAATGAACGGTTGACGCTAGGCCAGTGGGCGTGAAGCAAGGCTATCTGCCATTTACTGATAAAGGCGTAAGGCTGACTGAAAGGCGGTTTGGCGTTATCATCTACATTGTTTTGAGTTTTATCGCGCCCGGGGGTAGCTGTACGTTCGGGCGTTACTGGGGTAAGTCATGAAGTCCTTAGCCGATTTCGAATTTAATAAAGTGCCGCTTTGCGATGGCATGATCCTGATTTCGGAGATGATACGCGACGATTTTACGTCGCAGTACGTTTACGATGAACTGGAGAATCTGGTCAGCCTGGCGCGTGAAGAGATCAATCAGGCGCGCCCGCAGGACTGGCAATTAGAGAAGCTGCTTGAGCTTTTCTACGGCGAATGGGGTTTCTGCGACACGCGTGGCGTGTATCGCCTGTCTGACGCATTATGGCTGGACCAGGTCTTAAAAAACCGTCAGGGCAGCGCCGTTGCGCTGGGCTCTATTTTGCTGTGGGTCGCACACCGTCTGGATATTCCACTGGTGCCGGTCATTTTCCCGACGCAGATGATCCTGCGGGCGGAGTGGCTGGACGGCGAGATGTGGCTCATTAATCCGTTTAACGGCGATACGCTGGATGAGCATACGCTGGACGTCTGGCTGAAAGGCAACATCAGCCCGGTCGCCGAGCTCTTTAACGAAGATCTCGACGAGGCCGATAACGCCGAAGTGATCCGCAAGCTGCTGGATACGCTGAAATCAGCGCTGATGGAAGAGCGTCAGATGGAGCTTGCCTTGCGTGCCAGCGAAGTGCTGCTGCAGTTTAATCCGGAAGATCCCTACGAAATTCGCGACCGCGGGCTTATCTATGCCCAGCTCGACTGCGAACACGTTGCGCTGAACGATCTGAGCTATTTCGTTGAGCAGTGCCCGGAAGATCCGATTAGCGAAATGATTCGCGCGCAGATCAACGCGATCTCGCACAAACAAATTACACTGCATTAATCTTAATTCCGATTCACACCTGAATAAGGCGATCCTATGAAACAAAAAGTGGTTAGCATTGGTGATATCAAGGTAGCAAACGACCTGCCGTTCGTGCTGTTTGGCGGTATGAACGTGCTGGAATCCCGCGATCTCGCCATGCGTATCTGCGAGCACTACGTGACCGTGACCCAGAAGCTGGGCATCCCGTACGTGTTTAAGGCCTCTTTTGACAAAGCCAACCGCTCCTCCATTCACTCTTACCGTGGCCCGGGCCTGGAAGAGGGCATGAAGATTTTCCAGGAGCTGAAACAGACGTTTGGCGTGAAAGTGATCACCGACGTGCATGAGTCCTGGCAGGCACAGCCTGTAGCGGACGTGGTAGACGTGATCCAGCTTCCGGCATTCCTGGCCCGTCAGACGGACCTGGTGGAAGCGATGGCGAAAACCGGCGCGGTCATCAACGTGAAAAAACCACAGTTCGTGAGCCCTGGCCAGATGGGGAACATTGTCGACAAGTTTATCGAAGGCGGCAATGACAAGGTTATCCTGTGCGACCGTGGTGCAAACTTCGGTTATGACAACCTGGTCGTGGATATGCTGGGCTTCAGCGTGATGAAGAACGTCTCTAACCAGTCTCCGGTGATCTTCGACGTGACTCACGCCCTGCAGTGCCGTGACCCGTTTGGTGCCGCGTCTGGCGGTCGTCGCGCACAGGTAACCGAGCTGGCGCGCGCTGGTATGGCAACGGGTCTGGCGGGTCTGTTCATTGAAGCGCACCCGGATCCGGCTAACGCGAAATGCGATGGTCCGTCCGCACTGCCGCTGGATAAGCTGGAGCCGTTCCTGAAGCAGATCAAAGCGATTGACGATCTGGTGAAGAACTTCGACGAGCTGGATACCAGCAACTAATAAAAAACCCGCTTCGGCGGGTTTTTTATTAGGACATATTGCCGGGTGGCGCTGCGCTTACCCGGCCTACAAAACCTGTAGGCACTGCAAGCGAAGCGCCGCTGGGCAAAGAGGCTAGGCAAATATCGTCATCAGGTACGCCACAAACAGCGCCATATGTGCCGCACCGTTCAGCACGTTGGTGCGTCCGGTGGAGAAGGAGATCTGGCACAGCAGCAGCGAGGCCACCATCACAATCATCTCCGGCGCGCCCAGCGCAAACTGCAGTTCGTTCCCCGTCATAAAGGCAATCAGCGTCACCACCGGTACGGTGAGTGATATGGTCGCCAGCACGGAGCCGAAGAACAGGTTCATTGCACGCTGCACCTGATTGTTCAACACCGCTTTCAGCGCCCCCAGTCCTTCAGGGGACAGGATCAGCAGCGCCACCAGGAAACCGGTAAAGGCCACCGGGGCGTTCAGCTCGGTTAACAGCGTCTCCAGCGGGTTGGCATTCATTTTGGTGACCGCAATGACCGCAATCAGATGCACGATCAGCCAAACCGTGTGCCACACACTGCTGTGTGCTGACGGCTTACCGTGGTGCGGGTCATCGTCGTCGCCGTCATCTTCATGTTCGTATACAAACAGGCTCTGGTGCGTTTTGGTCTGAATCAGCAGGAAAACGCCGTACATGGCTGCGGAAATCAGCGCGACCAGCAGCGCCTGACCGGTGGAGAAGTTTGCACCTGGCAGCGCCATCGGGAAGACCAGCACGATAATTGCCAGCGGGAAGAGGGCAATCAGGTACTGTTTAATACCAAACAGGTTCATGTACTGGGTCGCAAATTTACGCCCGCCCAGTAACAGCGAGAAGCCCACCAGGCCGCCTGTCACAATCATAATGATGGAGTAGAGGGTATCGCGCATCAGCGTCGGGGCAGCATCGCCGGTCGCCATAAGCGCGGAAATCAGGCTGACTTCGAGAATAACAACGGAAAGACTCAGAATTAACGAACCGTACGGCTCGCCCAGACGGTGGGCTAATACGTCCGCATGGCGAACGACGCTAAATGCGCTGGTTAAAATACCGACCAGGGCAAGAATATTGATACCAACCACCACTGGCAGTGACTGACTGCTTCCCCAGAAGAGCAGCACAGCCAGTGCCAGAACCGGGAAAATGAGTGACGTCTCCTTGTGGCGGGTCTTTACCGCCTCGTGTGTTGCTGTCATGTGCTTCTCCATCAATGCAGGTGCTTGTAATTATAGATAGATTTTAAGGAGATTAAATTAACAGAAATCTGTTAAATACCTTATATTTTTTACTTAATTTTACCCTTTGTGATGTTTTTCTTCTTTGAAGTCTATAATGTCATATCTCTCATAAATAAATATTAAATAACAATGAATTATAATTTTAATTTTCTCATTAATTATTGTTGGGTGGCACCATGGCATATCGTCGTCCACACTTATCTCTTTACCGAAAAGAGAGGTTAGTGATGCCCTACAAAACGAAACGCGAATTACCTGATAACGTGAAAAATGTCCTGCCTGAACACGCGCAGGATATCTACAAGGAAGCGTTTAACAGCGCCTGGGATCAGTACAAAGATAAAGACGATCGCCGGGATGATGCCAGCCGGGAAGAGACGGCGCATAAGGTCGCCTGGGCCGCAGTTAAACATGACTACGAGAAAGGAGACGATGATAAATGGCATAAAAAGAAATAGCCGTGAAATAATTCGCTGCCTTCATTTTGACTTTTCAGGCGGTTGAACTTCCGTTGTATTGCAACTGGTCCGCTAATTGCTTATCGTTATTTCACTGCTGGCAAAATGACCAGAAAAAAATGCCGGGAAGGCGCATTACAGATGTCGCAAGGAAGCATGCAGTGGCGGAGGTGTAAAGTGTTAACGCGTGATTTCTTAATGAAGGCAGATTGTAAGACGGCATTTGGTGCTATTGAGGAATCGCTTCTCTGGTCAGCTGAACAACGTGCGGCGTCGCTTGCTGCCACGCTTGCCTGCCGCCCGGATGATGGCCCGGTATGGATTTTTGGCTACGGTTCGCTGATGTGGAACCCGGCTCTGGAATTTGTCGAATCGGCAACGGGAACGCTGCCTGGCTGGCACCGCGCATTTTGTCTTCGCCTGACGGCCGGACGCGGCAGTGCGTGTCAGCCTGGTCGCATGCTTGCACTGAAAGAGGGCGGACGCACCACGGGCGTGGCGTATCGCCTCCCGGATGCCACGCTCGAAGAGGAGCTGACGCTGCTCTGGAAGCGCGAGATGATTACCGGCTGCTATATGCCGAGCTGGTGCAAGCTGGAGCTTGACGATGGACGTACCGTCAATGCGCTGGTGTTTATTATGGATCCACGCCATCCGCTGTATGAAGCGGATACCCGCACGCAGGTCATCGCCCCGTTGATTGCCGCCGCCAGCGGGCCGCTGGGCACCAACGCGCAGTATCTCTTCTCCCTCGATCAGGAGCTGACCCGCCTCGGCATGAAGGACGATTGTCTGAATGAGCTGGTGGTAAAGGTGAGGGCGCTGCTGGAAGGGAACCCTGTCAACAGCACGCTGCGACCGGGTTTTGCCTGATAATACGCCCGGCTGGCCGGGCGTTTACTCTTATGCTGCCACGTAGCTGACGGAATGCTCCAGCGACTGACTGTGGCTGTCGATCAGCACATCCCATGTGCCGGTATACGGCACGGTAAGCCACGCTTTATCATCCTGCACGGTCAGAATATCCGCCTGGGATTGCTTTTGCGCTTTTGAACTCATGAGATGTATGCGGCAGCGTTCTGAGCAACGCACCACTACCGTATCCCCGCCGAACAGTTTCAAACTTGTTTTTACCAGTGCCATTTTTTACCCCGTAGTCTTAAACAACGCTCTCCCTGCAGCCATATCCGAGCGTGATGTTGTTCACAATTCACTCGTTGCATAACACCAAAGGGGGAGAGTCGGGATGCTGATTTTGATCAAAAAATGGCATAACGATTAAACAAAAATGACAAAATTCCTCAAAAGTTAGGCTGGCGCGCGTTTTACCCGCGAAACGCGCGCCGGAGGAACATTAAATGCGGAAATGGCCGGCCGTTTCAGCAAGGTCGCCCGCCTGGCTCTGCAGGGCTCCCGCGGCGGCGGCGGACTGCACCACCAGCTCGGCGTTCTGCTGCACCATTCTGTCGAGATGCGTCACAGCGTGATTAATCTCATGGATGCCTTTCATCTGTTCGCTGGTGGCGATGGAGATTTCGCGCATGATGCCGGAGACGCTGCCGATGCTGGAGCGGATCTCATCCATGCTTTCACCGGCCAGATGCACATAGCGCGAACCAGTCGCCACGCTATCGGTGGTGGAATCAATCAGGGATTTGATCTCTTTCGCCGCCTGGGCGCTACGACTGGCGAGGTTACGCACTTCCCCGGCTACCACGGCAAATCCGCGGCCCTGCTCACCGGCACGCGCCGCCTCGACGGAGGCGTTCAGCGCCAGAATGTTGGTCTGGAAGGCGATACCGTCGATGACGCTGGTGATATCACCAATTTTTGCGGACGCCACTTCGATGGACTGCATCGTGCTGATGGCCTGAGAAACCACTTCACCACCGCGCGCGGCAGCCGCAGACGCTTTGCTTGCCTGATCGTTCGCTTCCGCTGCCGATTCATTCGATTGCGTGACGGAGGCGGTGATCTGCTCCACCGCGCTGGCGGTCTCGCGAAGGCTGGACGCCGCCTGCTCGGTACGCCCGGAAAGATCCTGGTTGCCAGCCGCAATTTCCTGCGCGGCATTTTTCACCGACGCGCTGGCGTCACGGAGTTGTACCATCACGACGGAAAGCTTATCGCTGAAGGCATTAAAGGCCTGCGCAATTTGCGCCACTTCATCATTGCCGCTGTCCGGCAAACGCTGGGACAGATCGTTGGTCCCGTTGGCAATGTTATGCATCGCATCACGAATGTCAGACAAGCGTTTCAGCAGACGGGCAATCAGGACGTGAACAATGGCGCCGCTCAGGAGTGCCAGGATCACCAGCGAAATCGCCGACGCTTTCAGCAGGGAACGCATGCCGGAGGTGGCATCGCTGTTGTCGAGCGCGACGACCAGCAGCCAGTTTGTGCCCGGCACGGCTGAGGCAATGAAGGTCTTGTCTACATCATTCAGGGTTCCGTCGACCGGATTACCGCGTTTCAGCGCCGCAAAGTCGATCCCTTTGATCGTCTCGGCAAACGGCTTCAGGGTCAAAGCCGGATCGTTGGCGGCAATCACGGTACCGTCACTGTTCAGGAGCAGCCCGCTGCTGGCGGGTGTTGGGTGGATGCCGCGCACGTTTGCCACGACGCTATCCATGGCGACATCGCCCGCCACCACCGCTTTCAGGACGCCATTTTCTTTCACCGGTACAGCAAACGTCACCACCAGCTTTCCGGTACCGGCATCAACATAGGGTGCCGTCACTACCGGGCCGTCCGTGCTCACCACCTGCTGATACCAGGGACGAATGGTCGGATCATAATCCGCCGGGACACCCGCAGGTTCAGAAAACTTCGCCGTCTTGCTCGCATAACCCACATAGACGTTAGTGAATCCCCCCGCCTGCGCCAGTTGTTTAAACACCGGAACCGGGTCGTCAGCCAGCGCGACGCTTTGTGCGGAGGTAATCACCGTCATTTTGCTTTTGGCCCAGTCGGCAATCGCCATGTTGTGGCTGGCGCTGGTACTGGTCAATATATCGCGCTGTGACTGCTGGTTATCCTGGCGCGTGACCTGGAAGTTAATAACGGTATTGAGAAGAAGGGCGACGACAAGGCAACCTGTCGTCGTGGCGATAATACGTGCGCGAATCGATCTGAACATAAGTGAAATACCTGCTGTGTTGTTTCCATGCCTATCGGCAACCCCGCAGGTAAACTTGATGCTGAAACCGCGTCCATAAGAAAATAATATTTTTACGGGATTATTATTAAAAAGTTAATACTTTATCTGCGGTCAGCGTCCATTCGGCCAGCTCAACCAGCGTCCCGATTTCTACGCCCTCTATCAGCGGCAGAGTGGTAATCCCGCGTCCGTCGGTACAGGTCTTGCACAGTTTCACCGGCACATTTTGCGCGGTCAGGATCTCCAGCATTTGCTGAATGTTATAGCCTTCTGCCGGCTTTTGGCCCTTCAGCCCGGCGGTGACGGCATCCGACATTAAAAAAATTTGTAATGCCAGGTCGCTCTCTTTTTCACGTAGCGCAATGGCCAGACGCAGGCTGTTAAAAAGAGATTCGCTGCCGTAGGCCGCCCCGTTGGCGACGATCACAATCTTCTGCATGTTGACTCCTGTTCTTATAAAGGCACGAATATTGCTTAATTCTCCGTAGTTTCGCTGTCCGGGAGAGTAAGCATGACATTAATGGCTGGCATTTCGCCAGGTGCAACCGAATGGCTTCAGCGCGCGAGGCTGATGCGCCGGGAGCAGCTCAGCAAGCTGGCAGAGCTGAACGTGCTGGTGCACGGCATTAGCCAACTGGTACATATGCTACAGTGCGAGCGCGGGGCATCCAACGTCTGGCTCTGTTCACAGGGTAAGCTCTACGCGCCTGAATGCAAAGCCAGCCGGGCACTGGTAGACGAAAATCTTGCTGCGCTGAATACGATACTTGGCAAGCAGTCCCTCCTCCCGGGGAGCGCCGTCTGCGAACGTATCGGTAATGCACTGCATACGCTGGACACACTTCCCGCGCTGCGTGACGGGGTGAGTCAACAAACCCTGACGGCCCCGCAGGCCATGGAACATTACTCCCGCATGCTTCGCCATCTGCTCAGTATCGTGCCTCAACTCAATGACAGCATTGACGATCCGCAAATCGCGGGCCGGTTTGTCGCCCTTTACAGCCTGATGCAGGGGAAAGAGCTGGCGGGACAAGAGCGGGCCCTGGGGGCGATAGGCTTCACGCAGGGTTTTTTTGATGACGTTACCCGCCAGAGACTGGTAGATCGCATTGACGGGCAGCAAGCCTGCTTTGAGATCTTCCTCTCCCACAGTCAGGCTGACGTTCAGGCCACTTTCTCCCTCAACTGCCAGCCCGACCGTGAGACGGAGCAACTCCGGCGCGTGGCCTGTACCCGCCAGCCTGCCGCGGATAATGGCCATACCGCGCTGGCGTGGTTTGCGCTGCAAACGGCGCGGCTGGAGCATCTGCGCGCGCTGGAGGAGACAATCATCGCCGATCTGATGGTCGCGGTGGATGAGCGGATTCAGCGTGACGAGGTTTATCCGCATCCCGCAGATGAACTGGAGGACCCGCTGGCGCATTACCCGGATAAACCCCTGCTGCCTCTGGTTCGCCAGCAGGCGCGCGAGATTGAGCAGCTCTCCCGTCAGCTTGCGTCGCTGCGCGATACGCTTGAGGAGCGAAAAACCATTGATAAAGCAAAAAGCGTGCTGATGACCCACCAGAATATGAGTGAGGAGCAGGCCTGGACAACTCTGCGCAAAATGGCGATGGACAAGAATCAGCGCATGGTGGATATCGCCCGGGCGCTGCTTACGGTGAAAAGCGTGTGGCAGATAACCCCAAAGGAGTAGCTGCACAATCAGTGGGCATGTTGTGCCTGATTGGGGTGCGTAATGGCGAGCAAAACCCGGCTGTCGGCCCTGAAACAGGGTGTTCAAACCTGGCATTGACTTTGCATTATTGAATTAACCATTTTTGACGGTGCGCCAACGGCGGTGCATCAGTCTTCGGGATAAAGGCGTCCAGCGGTGCTTCGGCACTGTGGGCGCTTTTTTTTTGGCTTTTTTTCAGGAGTGGTCATGGCGGATTTGTCGAGACGACGGTTTTTGCAGGCCAGCATGCTGGCGAGTGGCGCAGTGTTATTACCGGGTGTCATGCAGGCTGCCTGGGCGGCAGGCTCGGATAAACCGGAGCAGGAGACGGTACGTATCGGGTTTATCCCGCTGACCGACTGTGCGCCGGTGGTTATCGCAGCCCTGAAAGGCTTTGATAAAAAATACGGTATCACCATCGTCCCCACCAAAGAGGCGAGCTGGGCAGCGGTACGCGACAAGCTGGTGGCGGGGGAGCTGGACGCCGCGCACATTCTTTACGGTCTGCTGTACGGGCTTGAACTGGGTATTGCAGGCAAGCCGCAGCAGATGGCAAACCTGATGACGCTTAACCAGAACGGTCAGGCCATTACGCTCTCCAGCGATCTGGCGGAGAAGGGGGTTCGCGATCTTGACGGGCTGAAAACGCTGGTCGGGCAGCAGGCGCCTGGCACTTACACTTTCGCGCACACCTTCCCGACCGGAACGCACGCCATGTGGCTTTACTACTGGCTGGCGAGCGCAGGCATTAACCCCTTCGATGACGTGCGCACGGTGGTGGTGCCGCCGCCGCAGATGGTGATGAACATGCGCATTGGCAACATGGTGGGCTTTTGCGTCGGTGAGCCGTGGAACGCGAGGGCGATTAACGACCGCATTGGCTTCACCGCTGCCACGTCGCAGTCCATCTGGGCAGATCATCCTGAAAAAATTCTCGGCACGCGTCGCGACTGGGTGGAGAAAAATCCGCACACCGCCCGGGCGCTGGTGAGCGCCGTGATGGAAGCCGCGCGCTGGATTGAGGCGTCCCCGGAAAACAAACGTGAAACCGCGCAGATCCTCTCGCGACGGGCGTGGCTCAACTGCAAAGAACAGTATCTCACCGGGCGAATGCTCGGGGAATACGACAACGGCCTGGGGCAGCGCTGGCAGGACGCGCACCCGATCCGTTTCTTCAACGAGGGTGCCGTCAGTTATCCGTACCTCTCCGACGGCATGTGGTTCTTAACCCAGTTCCGCCGCTGGGGCTTGCTTAAAGCCGCGCCGGATTACGTGGGTATTGCGCAGCGCATTAACCAGACCGCGGTCTGGCAGGATGCTGCCACCGCCGTCGGCGGACTCTCCACACCCTCATCACCGTATCGCAGCAGCACGCTGATGGACGGTACCGTCTGGAACGGAACCGATCCGGAAGGGTACGCCAACCGTTTTGCCATTCACCGTAAAGGGGCCTGATTATGCCGCATCTGCAAAACACAAAACCACAAGAGAAGCCTGAGAGCGGGGAGGTGATTGTCCTGCCACCGTTACAGGTTCGTCGTCGTACGCCTGCGTTGGCGCGTCGAATGAATGATGTTTTACAGCGCGTCATTCCGGCGTTTCTGGGGCTGGGGCTGCTGGTGGTGCTCTGGCAACTGGCGGCGATAAACAGCAAAGGCTTCCCGACGCCGCTCAGCACGCTCGACTCGGCCATAACCCTGTTCGCCGATCCGTTTTATCGCGACGGGCCAAACGATATGGGCATAGGCTGGAACGTGCTTGCGTCACTGCAGCGCGTCGCCATCGGCTTTGGTCTGGCAGCGCTGGCGGGGATTCCGCTGGGCTTTCTGATTGGCCGCTTCACCTTTTTCTCGCGCATGTTCAACCCGCTAATTGCCCTCCTGCGGCCGGTTAGCCCGCTGGCCTGGCTGCCCATCGGCCTGCTGCTGTTCCAGAAAGCGGAGCCAGCATCAAGCTGGACCATATTTATCTGCTCCATCTGGCCGATGGTCATCAACACCGCGGAAGGGGTGCGCCGTATTCCACAGGACTACCTCAACGTCGCCCGGGTACTGCAACTCTCTGAGTGGACCATCATGCGCCGCATTCTCTTTCCTGCCGTGCTGCCTGCGGTGCTGACCGGGGTACGCCTCTCCATCGGTATTGCCTGGCTGGTGATTGTCGCCGCCGAGATGCTCACCGGAGGCTTAGGCATCGGCTTCTGGATCTGGAACGAGTGGAACAACCTCAACGTCGAAAACATTCTCATCGCCATCGTCATTATTGGCGTGGTCGGGTTGCTGCTGGAGCAGGGGCTGATGCTGATTGCCCGTCGCTTTAGCTGGCAGGAAAAATAAGGAGCGAAGATGAAACCATTAATTCAGGTCCAGGGCGTGAGCCAGCGCTTTTCTACTGCCAGCGGCGAGTTTCTGGCGCTGCAAAACGTTTCGTTTGATATTCACGAGGGCGAAACCGTCAGTTTGATCGGCCACTCCGGCTGCGGCAAATCGACGCTGCTGAACCTTATTGCCGGCATTACGCTGCCGACGGAAGGTGGGCTTATCTGCGACAACCGCGAAATTGCCGGGCCGGGCCCCGAGCGCGCGGTGGTGTTTCAGAACCATTCCCTGCTGCCATGGCTCACCTGCTTTGACAACGTCGCCCTGGCGGTGGATCAGGTGTTCCGTCACACCATGAGCAAGGCTGAGCGTAAAGCGTGGATCGAGCACAACCTCGACCGCGTGCAGATGGGGCATGCTTTGCATAAGCGCCCGGGGGAGATCTCCGGCGGCATGAAGCAGCGCGTGGGCATCGCCCGCGCGCTGGCGATGAAGCCAAAAGTGCTGCTGATGGATGAACCGTTCGGCGCGCTGGATGCGCTGACGCGAGCCCATCTGCAGGACTCGGTGATGCAGATCCAGCAGGCATTGAACACCACTATCGTGCTGATTACCCACGACGTGGATGAGGCAGTGCTGCTTTCCGATCGCGTGCTGATGATGACCAACGGCCCGGCGGCGACCGTCGGAGAGATCCTGCGCGTTGATCTGCCGCGTCCGCGCAACCGGGTTCAGCTGGCGGACGACAGCCGCTACCACCACATGCGTCAGCAGATCCTCCATTTCCTCTACGAAAAACAGCCGAAAGCGGCGTAACGAGGGGGCTTTGATGCGACTGGTCATTATCGGGAATGGAATGGCGGCCACCCGGCTGATTGACGGGCTAACCGGGCGGGCCTCGGGTCGTTTTGCTATCACCGTCGTCGGTGATGAGCCTGAGCATGCCTATAACCGCATTCAGCTTTCGCCGGTGCTGGGGGGCGAGAAAGCGGCAGCGGATATCTGTCTTCAGGATGAGGACTGGTACCGGGTACGTGGCGTTACGGTGCTGCGGGGCGAAAGGGCGCTTGCCGTGGACGTGGTCTCACGGGAAGTGCGAACCGCCACCCGCACGCTGGGCTGGGATGCCCTGGTATTTGCCACCGGTTCAACGCCTTTTGTTCCGCCGATCCCCGGCGGTGATGCGCCGCAGGTGTTCACGTTCCGCACCCTGGAGGATACCTGCGCCATTCAGGCAATTTCCGGTCCGGCGGTGGTGCTGGGGGGCGGCGTGCTTGGGGTTGAGACTGCGGCAGCACTGGCACGCTCAGGTGACAACGTCACGCTCGTTCATCGCGGTCCGTGGCTGATGGAACAACAGCTGGATCAACAGGCTGGCGCGCTGCTGGAGGAGGCGCTGGCGGAACGGGGCGTGCGCTGTGAGCTTGCCTCCGGCATCTCGGCGATTAACGACAACACCGTGACGTTGCTCAATGGACGCAGTATTGCTGCGGCGCGCGTGGTGCTGGCGACCGGCGTGCAGCCCAACATTGACCTGGCAAAGGCCAGCGGCCTTCATTGCGCGCGCGGGATTGTGGTGAATCACCAGATGCAGACCTCCGCGCCGGACATCTATGCCATTGGCGAGTGCTGCGAAATTGATGGCCAGACGTTTGGCCTGGTCGCCCCCTGTCTGGCGCAGGCCGATATCCTCGCCGCACGGCTGGCGGGCGACACCACTGCGCCGTTTACCCTCACCGACAACGGTGTGCGCCTCAAGGTGACCGGCGTGGAGCTGTTCAGCCTGGGTCGCGCGGCGGAGCAGGAGGGCGGCGTGGTCTGGCGTTCATGGGATCCGCTGACGCGTCACTATCGTCGCTTGCTGATCCATCAGGGGACGCTGGCTGGCGTGCTGCTGATGGGAGATTGCCGCAACGCGGCGACATTTACCGATTTACTGGCAACGGCTGCGCCCGCACACGCGGACTGGCTGTTCGATCGATTCACTACGCAACCGCAGGTTGCAGGACAGAACGCTATGACAAAACCTACTCTGGTGGTGGTTGGGCACGGTATGGTCGGCCATCATTTTCTCGAAGATTGCGTTAACCGCAACTTACATCAGCAGTATCAGATCGTGGTCTTTGGTGAAGAGCGCTATGCCGCCTATGACCGGGTGCATCTGTCCGAGTATTTTGGCGGCCGCAGTGCGGATTCGCTCTCGCTGGTGGCAGGGGATTTTTTTGCTGATAACGGCATTGAGCTGCGCCTGTCGCAGCAGATTGTCGCCATTGACCGCGACGCGCGCGTGGTGCGTACCGCCAGTGGGCATGAAACGCACTGGGATAAACTGGTGCTGGCGACCGGCTCATACCCGTTTGTCCCGCCGGTGCCGGGTAACGATCTGCCGGGCTGTTTTGTCTACCGCACGCTCGACGATCTCGACAACATTGCGGCCCATGCGGCGGGTGCGCGTCGCGGGGTCGTCATCGGCGGCGGGCTGCTGGGGCTGGAGGCAGCAAACGCCCTGAAACAACTCGGGCTCGACACTCACGTGGTGGAGTTTGCGCCCAATCTGATGGCGGTTCAGCTCGATAACGACGGCGCGTCGATGCTGCGCAAGAAAATCGAGGCGCTGGGCGTGGGCGTTCACACCGCTAAAGCCACCACGGAAATTGCGTCGACGGATGACGGGCTGGTGCTGCGCTTTGCCGATGGCGAAGCGCTGGAAACGGACCTGGTGGTCTTTTCTGCCGGTATCCGTCCGCAGGACGCGCTGGCGCGCAGCAGCGGGCTGGCTATCGGCGAGCGCGGCGGGATCTGCATTGACGATGGCTGCCAGACTTCCGATCGCGACGTGTTTGCCATTGGCGAATGCGCGTTATGGGAAGGGAAAATCTTTGGACTGGTTGCCCCGGGCTACCAGATGGCACGCGTGGCCGCCGCCACGCTGGCAGGGGAGGATAAAACCTTCACCGGCGCGGATATGAGCACCAAACTCAAGCTGCTGGGCGTGGATGTGGCGTCGTTTGGCGACGCTCACGGGCGCACGCCGGGGGCGCTGAGCTACCAGTGGACGCACGGCCCGCAGCAAATCTACAAGAAAATCGTGGTCAGCCACGACAGCAAAACGCTGCTCGGCGGCGTGCTGGTGGGTGACGCCAGCGAATACGCCACGCTGGTGCAGATGATGCTCAATGGAATCAGCCTGCCGAAAGCGCCGGAAACCCTGATATTACCCGCATCCTCAGGCAGCGCGCCAAAAGCGCTGGGCGTGGCGGCGCTGCCGGAAAGTGCGCAGATCTGTTCGTGTCATAACGTCAGCAAGGGCGATATTTGCCAGGCCGTGAGCGCGGGCGCAACGGATATCGGTGCCATCAAACAGTGCACCAAAGCGGCGACCGGTTGCGGGGGCTGTAGTGCGCTGGTGAAGCAGGTGATGGAGTTTCAGCTTGCTGAACAGGGCGTGGAGGTGAAAAAGGATATCTGTGAACACTTCCCCTGGTCACGCCAGGAAATTTACCACCTGGTGCGCGTCAACCATATCCGCACCTTTGACCAGCTCATCAGCCGCTACGGTCAGGGACACGGGTGCGAAATCTGTAAGCCGCTGGTCGGGTCCGTGCTGGCTTCCTGCTGGAACGAGTATCTGCTTAAACCGGCGCATCTGCCGCTGCAGGACACCAACGACCGTTACTTTGCCAATATTCAGAAGGACGGAACCTATTCCATCGTGCCGCGTATGCCCGCCGGGGAAGTGACCGCCGACGGGCTGATCGCCATCGGCCAGATTGCAAAGCGCTATAGCCTTTACAGCAAAATCACTGGCGGGCAGCGTATTGACCTCTTTGGCGCCACTCTGGAACAGCTACCGGAGATCTGGCAGGCGCTGGTGGAAGCCGGATTTGAGACCGGCCACGCTTACGGGAAATCTCTGCGCACGGTGAAATCCTGCGTTGGGTCGACCTGGTGCCGCTATGGCGTGCAGGACTCCACCGGGCTCGCGGTCAAACTGGAGCACCGTTACAAAGGCCTGCGCGCGCCGCACAAAATCAAAATGGCGGTTTCCGGCTGTACCCGCGAGTGTGCCGAGGCGCAGAGCAAAGACGTGGGCGTCATTGCCACCGATAAAGGCTGGAACCTCTACCTGTGCGGCAACGGCGGCATGAAGCCGCGCCATGCGGATCTTTTCGCCAGCGATCTGGACGATGAAACGCTGATCCGTACCGTTGACCGGTTCCTGATGTTCTACATCCGCACAGCGGATCGCCTGCAGCGCACCAGCACCTGGATGGACAACCTGGAAGGCGGCCTCGACTATCTGCGCGAGGTGATCCTCGAGGACAGTCTGGGTATTGCCCACGAACTGGAGCAGGAGATGGCCCGGGTGGTAGAAACCTACCAGTGCGAATGGCAGACCACGCTCAACGATCCCAACCGTCTGGCGCTGTTCCGCACCGCTGTGAACGACACTGCCGCAGAGCAAGGCAAACGCTGGCAGGAAATCTGCGGTATCGAGGATATCCCCGAACAGGCGGGCATTGGCGCGCGTCTCGGTCACAACGCGATTGCGCTGTTCCGCTTTGGCAAAACCGTTTATGCCCTCGACGACCTGGAGCCAGGAAGCCGTGCGAACGTGCTTTCTCGCGGCATTCTTGGCGATGCGGCGGGGGAGCCAGTGGTGATCTCTCCGCTTTATAAACAGCGCATTCGTCTGCGCGATGGCTGTCAGGTTGAAAATGGTGAGCCTGCGGTACGCGCCTGGCCGGTGAAAATCGAAAACGGCAAAGTGTGGGTCGGTAACGATGCCCTGGTCATGCGTGCGGAGGCTTCATGACAGAAACCCGGACAACATGCCCCTACTGCGGGGTGGGCTGCGGCGTGGTCGCCCGCGTGGAAGGCGGCGTGGTCAGCGTTCGGGGAGATGAAACCCATCCGGCGAATTTTGGTCGCCTGTGCGTGAAAGGGGCCGCCCTGGGGGAGACAACCGATTTACAGGGGCGGCTTTTGCGCCCGGTCCTCGACGGTCATGAGGTGGACTGGACGCAGGCACTGGAAGCGGCAGGTGAACGGCTCCAGCACATTATCGACACATGGGGGCCGCAGGCGGTGGCATTCTACGCGTCCGGCCAGCTGTTAACCGAGGATTACTACGCCGCTAACAAGCTGATGAAGGGGTTCATCGGGGCGGCGAACATTGATACCAACTCCCGGCTCTGCATGTCGTCAGCGGTGGTGGGTTATAAACGTGCCTTCGGTGAGGACGTGGTGCCGTGCAGTTACGAGGACGTGGAGAACAGCGATCTGGTGGTACTGGTGGGCTCGAATGCCGCCTGGACGCACCCTGTTCTGTACCAGCGGCTGGTGCAGGCAAAGCAAACCAATCCGCAGATGAAGGTGGTGGTGATTGACCCGCGTGAAACGGCTACCTGTGATATCGCTGACCTGCATCTGGCGCTAAAACCCGGCAGCGATGCGGGGCTGTTTGTGGGGTTGCTCAATGTGATCCAGGGAACCGACGCGTGGCCGATGGCCCGCGTGGCGGCGTTTTGCGACCTTCCTGTGCAGGATATTGGTGTGTTTTATGACTGGTTTGTCACCGCGCCACGCGCGATCACGCTCTACACCATGGGGATCAACCAGTCATCGAGCGGTAGCGACAAGTGTAACGCCATCATCAACGTCCATCTTGCCAGCGGAAAATTCAACCGCCCGGGCTGCGGTCCGTTTTCGCTGACCGGACAGCCAAACGCCATGGGCGGACGAGAAGTGGGCGGGCTGGCAAATCAGCTGGCGGCGCACATGAGCTTTGAGCCGGACGACCTTTCGCGGGTGGCGCGTTTCTGGGGAACGGAAAGGCTGGCGCAGACGCCAGGCCTGATGGCGGTTGAACTGTTTGATGCCATTGCCCGTGGCGAAGTGAAGGCGGTGTGGATCATGGGCACCAACCCAGCGGTCTCGCTGCCGGACAGTCACGCCGTATGTCAGGCGCTGGCAGGCTGCCCGCTGGTGATTGTTTCTGAGGTCATGAACGATACCGACACCAGCCGGTTCGCCCATATCCGTTTTCCGGCGCTGGCCTGGGGGGAGAAGGACGGCACTGTGACCAATTCCGAGCGGCGTATTTCGCGCCAGCGCGCCTTTCTGCCTGCCCCGGGAGAGGCAAAACCGGACTGGTGGATCGTCGCGCAGATTGCAAAACGGCTGGGGCACGGCGATGCCTTTGCCTGGCAACATCCGCACGAGATATTTTGCGAGCACGCGGCGCTGACGGCCTTTGAAAATGACGGCACGCGGGCATTGAACCTGCATGACCTGGCTGAACTTACCCGCGAAGCGTGGGAGCGGCTGGAGCCGTATCAGTGGTCAACGGGGGATTTTCCGCGTCGAAACCTGGTGCCGGTCGATCCGGTCCAGCACGGTGCGGCGGTCAGCACGCTGTACCCGGTGATCCTCAATACCGGACGCATCCGCGATCAATGGCACACCATGACCCGGACGGGGTATGTGTCCCGGCTGATGCAGCATATCGCGGAGCCGTTTGTTGAGGTCTGCGCCAGCGATGCCGTGCGGTTCTCGTTGTGTGATGGCCAGCTGGCGCGGATCAGTTCACCGCGCGGCGTGATGGTCGCCAGAGTGCGAGTCAACCGCGGCATCCGGCAAGGCGAGGCGTTTGCCCCGATGCACTGGAACGCCGTGTTTGCCCGTCAGGGAAAGGTGAATGCGCTGGTGGAAGGGCGCTGCGATCCGGCGTCGGGCCAGCCGGAGAGCAAACAAACCGCCGTTCGGATCATGCCCTGGCTGCCCGCCTGGCAAGGGGTGCTCTATACCCACGAACAGCCGGCGTTACCATCCTGGGTTCACTGGTGGCGTAAAGCCTCGCATCTGACGGTATCAGGAGATAAACCGTTTCTTTCGTGGGTCATGAACTACGCCAGCAGCCGGGGCTGGCAGTTACAGGTTGCTCAAACCGGCGAACGCAGTAGCGTGCTGGCCTGGCATGAAGGTCAGCTGATGCTCGGCTTCTGGGAAGGCACCGCGTTACCGGAGCTGGTACACCCGATCATTAACGCTGCTTTTCGCTCGCCCCCCACGACGCCTGCAGAGCGTCATGCGCTACTGAACGGGCAGGGTGTGGAGGAGACGGTGGATCCGGGACGCATTATCTGTAGCTGCTTCAGCGTCGGAGAAAATGCGATTCGGGAGGCGATAGCCGGAGGGTGCGAAAGCGTCGCCGCGCTGGGGGCAACGTTACGGTGCGGCACGAACTGTGGCTCCTGCGTTTCGGAGTTGAAAGGACTGTTTAGATGATGGTGTAAGGGCGTCGGGTGGCGTAGCCGCCACCCGACAATCAGTTTCAGGATAATCCTGAAATTTCCGCCAGAACTGCATTTCCAGGCTTATCGCGTTAACATAATAAGAGTTTATCCATAAACACAGGTTCTTTTTTACGACGTTGATGGTTGTATCGTCCCGCATTCGTTTTCTGCTCTTACTCCCCCTTCTTACGGCCGGAGCCGTTCACAGTGCGCCGCGTTCCTTTATCCAGCAGGCACAAAATCCCTTTGATAATAACGGGGATAATCTGCCCGACCTGGGTATGGCTGCTCCCTCAGGGGAAGGGGAAAAGCACCTGGCCGAAATGGCGAAAGCCTTTGGTGAAGCCAGTATGACCGACAACGGCCTGACAACGGGCGAGCAGGCGCGTCAGTTTGCCTTTGGTCAGGTGCGCGACGCGGTGAGCGGCGAAGTGAACCAGCAGATTGAGTCCTGGCTGTCGCCCTGGGGGAACGCCAGCGTCAATTTACTGGTGGATAACGAGGGCAAATTTAACGGCAGCAGCGGGAGCTGGTTTATCCCCTGGAACGATAACAACCGTTACCTGAGCTGGAGCCAGCTTGGCCTGACGCAGCAGACGGATGGCCTGGTCAGTAACGCCGGAATCGGCCAGCGCTGGGTCGCCGGAAAATGGCTGCTGGGCTATAACACCTTCTACGATAATCTGCTGGACGAAAACCTGCAGCGTGCCGGACTGGGCGCCGAGGTGTGGGGGGAGAATCTGCGCCTGTCAGCGAACTATTACCAGCCGTTTGCCGGATGGCGCGACAGATCTGATGTTCAGGAACAGCGAATGGCGCGGGGATATGATGTTACCGCCAAAGCCTGGCTGCCGTGGTTTCATCACCTGAACACCAGCGTCAGCGTCGAGCAGTATTTTGGCGACAACGTTGATCTCTTCAACAGCGGAACCGGCTATCACAACCCGGTGGCGGTCAATCTTGGGCTTAACTATACCCCGGTTCCGCTGGTCACGTTGACCGCCGCGCATAAGCAGGGTGAAAGCGGCGAAAGCCAGAATAACCTCGGCCTGAAGCTTAACTACCGCTTTGGCGTGCCGCTGGTAAAGCAACTCTCCGCCAGTGAAGTTGCGGCCACGCGTTCTCTGCGTGGCAGCCGCTATGATTCCCCCGAGCGCAACAGCCTTCCGATTATGGAGTTCCGCCAGCGTAAAACGCTGTCCGTCTGGCTGGCAACGCCGCCGTGGGATCTGAAAGGGGGTGAAACCGTCATGCTGAAGCTACAGATTCGTAGCACGCACGGCATCCGTCAGATCCACTGGCAGGGCGATACCCAGGCACTGAGCCTGACGTCGCCCGGGAAGGGTAACAGCAGCGACGGCTGGAGCGTGATTATGCCTGCCTGGAATGAGGCAGAAGGCGCGACAAACCGCTGGCATCTTTCGGCGGTAGTGGAAGATGAGAAGGGCCAGCGCGTCTCGTCCAATGAGATCACGCTTGCGGTGGTGCAGCCGCTGATCGCTATACCTGACGACGACCCGCGCTGGAAGCTGCTGCCGGATGAGTAATCCTTAAAAAATGCGTTCCTGATGTACCCACACGGCGGCCTCAACGCGGGATTTTAACTTCATTTTCTTCAGCATATGCTTCACATGCACTTTGACCGTGCTTTCGGTGATATCCAGACGGCGGGCGATCATTTTATTCGGCAGCCCCTGGGCGATTAGTTTGAGAATATCGCGTTCGCGCGGTGTTAACTGGCTGACGTCACGGTCAGACGTGGCGCGGTTGGCCCGCAGGCTGGCGGCCAGCACCGGCGTCAGGGCTTCACTCAGCACCATCTCGCCGGCCGCAGCCTGCTGCAGTGCTTTAAGCAGATCTTCCGGCTCCATATCTTTCAGCAGATAACCATCCGCGCCGCGCTTCAGCGCCGTGACCACATCTTCTTCATGGTTCGAGACGCTAAAGACGACGATGCGTCCGGAAAGCGATTTTTCCCGCAGCTTGTCGAGGGTCTCCAGGCCGTTCATGCCGGGCATGTTCAGATCGAGCAGGATCAGATCGGGATCGAGGGACTCGGCGAGCTCAATGCCCTGTTCCCCGTTGCTGGCTTCGCCAACCACGGTAATATCGGGTGCCATGCTGACCAGCTGTTTTACGCCAGTACGCAGCATCGGATGGTCGTCGATCAACAGGATGGATGCCGGTTCCTGATTAGTCATGGGTTTCTCCTTGAGAAGTTGTAAGCGGTTTTTCGGGAATAAAGGTGACCACGACTTCCGTGCCACCCGTCTCTCTCCGGCGAACCTGACAATCACCGCGCAGGCTTTGGGCGCGGTCTCGCATAATGATTAAACCATAGTGGTTCGTGCGCTCGGCATTTTCCGGCACGCCGCGGCCGTTGTCGTGAACCGTGAGTCTGACCTGGTTAGCGTGCTGGCTGACGGTGACCGTGACCGCCGTTGCTTCCGCGTGTTTAAGCACGTTGCTGAGTGCTTCACGGGCGATCTGCAGTAGATGAATGGCCTGATGTGACGGGACAAACCGCGGCGGCAGCTGGTAATCCAGCTTCACCGGGAACCCCAGCCGGGCGCTAAACTCCTGACAGCTGGCTTCCAGCGCCGGACGCAGGCCCGGCTCGGTCAGCTGCAGGCGGAAGGTGGTCAGCAGCTCACGCAGCTGTACCCAGGACGTATTCAGCTCGTTGCGTATCTGGCTGAGCAGCTGTTTATTACTGTCCGGCATCTGCGCATCCTGCATCTGCAGGCAGCTTACCTGCATTTTCATACAGGAGAGCGATTGGGCGATTGAGTCATGCAGCTCGCGGGCGATGGTGGCGCGTTCTTCCATAACGATCAGCTGCTGCTGTTTTTCCTGATGCCTGTCGAGCGCCAGCGTGGCCGTTAGCTGTTCAACCAGCGTATCAACCAGCTGTTGCTGATCGTGGCTCAGGTGACGCCCGGCGGGCAGGGTCGCCAGCAGAATACCGTACTGGGTATGGCTGTCCGTTAGTCGCCATTTCAGCGTCGTGCCGCCAGTGGTCGACGGCGGCAGGCCGCGAGGGCATAAATGACAGCCTTTATCATCACAGGACATGTCGGACTGACAGGTAAACTCCTGATGATTATCTTCATCTTCCACGTCGTAAACGCGCAGTTCCAGGTCATGCAGCAGGGTCAGATTTTGCAGGCCATTCAGCACCGGGGAGAGGCGTTCACAGAGCGGCACCTGCATGTGCAGCCGGCGGTTGGCCTGCCACAGGAAAGAGAGAATTTCGTTTTTCTGCTCCAGCCCCGCCGTTTTTTCCTGTACGCGCTGCTCAAGCACCGCGTAGCTTTCGGACAGCTCTGCCGACATGGTGTTGAGCGCCTGGCCGAGCATCGCCATTTCGTTGCGTCCGCTGATGTGCGTGCGCTGGGTAAAATCCCGGGCGGTTACCGCCCGGGCCATGGCCAGCAGCTGTTTCCACGGATTCAGCAGCCGCGCGCGGAGCCAGATAATGGTGAAGATCAGCAGCAGGCCCATAAACAGCGCCATGGCACGGTGTACCATCACCACCCGGTCGATGCGTAATTCAGTGGTTTGGTCAAAAGAGGAGACCAGGGCATCAATGCGTGAGACAAAACCCGCCACGTCCTGCGCGACCGTCTCCGGGCTTTGCGCCTGTTTCAGTCCGGGTTCCAGTTGGGTGTGCCAGTAGCCCTGAAGGGCTTTAAGCTGGGATTGCTGACCGGCGCGGATGGCTGCATTTTCCAGTTCAGGGCTGAAAGCCGTGCGCTCCATTTCATCAATGAGAGGCTGGTCGTCCTGCGTCAGAGGCACCGACGCCAGCAGACGGTAACTCTGCATGCGTAGTGAGCCTGCCTCATTGATGGCATGCGCATTACCCTGTACCCCTTGTACCAGCCAGCCGGAAATCGCCATGCCGGTCACGCCGAGTGCGGTGGACAGCAAAACGATCAGGGCTAACTGATTGACGAGTGTCAGCGGTGATAAACATCTTTTTAACATAGAGTTGCCGGGCTCCTGACGTGGCCTGCTTGCAGGAATGGCGCTATTCTGGTGCATACCCTGGAGTATACCCATACCTATAAATGATTACTCCTAAATTGCCAGTGGAGTATGCATCTGAGGGTAGGGGGAGCAGGGACGCGTCAGCGCCGTGAAAAACAACGTCTTTTTGACCTGATTTGCCTACTCACTAAGGATAAGACCTTTTTTCGTGCCGCAAATCCTCGCACTTTTCCTTTGATTTATATCAACTTACCGCCGCCCTAAAACCCTAATGTTTGCAGCATCATTCGAGAATCAGAGGTGTCTATGAGTCACTCATCCGCTCCCGAAAGGGAAAATGGTGCCGTTATTACAGACTGGCGTCCAGAGGATCCGGCGTTCTGGCAACAGCGCGGCCATCGTGTAGCAAGCCGGAATCTGTGGATTTCCGTTCCGTGTCTGTTATTAGCGTTTTGCGTATGGATGTTGTTTAGTGCAGTGGCGGTAAATCTGCCAAAAGTTGGGTTTACGTTCACAACCGATCAGCTGTTTATGCTGACCGCGTTGCCGTCACTGTCTGGCGCGCTGCTGCGCGTTCCTTACGCCTTTATGGTGCCGGTCTTTGGTGGCCGTCGCTGGACGGCATTCAGTACCGGGATCATGATCGTGCCTTGCGTGTGGCTCGGCTTCGCGGTGCAGGATACGTCCACGCCGTTTAGCGTGTTCGTGATCATCTCCCTGCTGTGCGGTTTTGCGGGTGCGAACTTCGCCTCCAGTATGGCGAACATCAGCTTCTTCTTCCCGAAAGCGAAACAGGGTGGCGCGCTGGGCATTAACGGTGGTCTGGGCAACATGGGCGTGAGCGTGATGCAGCTGATCGCGCCGCTGGCGATCTCGGTGTCCATTTTTGCTGCCTTTGGTGGCGGTGGCGTTGAACAGGCGGATGGTTCTTCCCTCTATCTGCAGAACGCCGCCTGGATTTGGGTGCCGTTCCTGGTGGTCTTCACCCTGGCAGCGTGGTTCTTTATGAACGATCTGTCTGCGTCAAAGGCGTCACTGAGTGAACAGCTGCCGGTGCTGAAACGTGGACACCTTTGGGTGATGGCGCTGCTGTATCTGGCCACCTTCGGGTCGTTTATCGGTTTCTCTGCCGGTTTCGCCATGCTGTCGAAAACCCAGTTCCCGGACGTGCAGATCCTGCAATTCGCCTTCTTTGGTCCATTTATTGGCGCGCTGGCTCGCTCACTGGGCGGCATGGTTTCTGACCGTCTGGGCGGTACCCGCGTGACGCTGGTGAACTTTGTCGTGATGGCGGTCTTCTGTGCGTTGCTGTTCCTGACGCTGCCAGCGGACGGACAGGGCGGAAACTTCATCGCCTTCTTCGGCGTGTTTATGGTGCTGTTCCTGACGGCCGGTTTGGGGAGTGCGTCCACCTTCCAGATGATCTCCGTGATCTTCCGTAAGCTGACGATGGATCGCGTGAAAGCGCAGGGTGGAAGCGAAGAGCAGGCGATGCGTGAAGCGGCGACGGATACCGCTGCTGCGCTGGGCTTTATCTCTGCCATCGGTGCCATTGGCGGCTTCTTTATCCCGAAAGCGTTCGGTATTTCGCTTGACCTGACCGGTTCCCCGGCGGGTGCGATGAAAGTGTTCCTTGTGTTCTATATCGCCTGCGTTGTGATTACGTGGCTGGTATATGGCCGTAATACCAAGAAAAATAAGTAAGTGTGATTATCCGTTTGCGCGGCCTTGGGGCCGCGTTTTTTTTGATCTGTAAGTAGTTACAACATACTGGTGGGTTTGCACAGAAGCGCGCCGGTAACACTGTGATCGCCGTCGCCTTGCAGGGAGGTCTACCCCTTAATACCTGAGATGTTAAATTTTGCCGTGGTTATTGTACGATGAAATGAAAATATCATTAAAAATCATATTATTATGATTTTTTAAAATCTACCGCTTTGGTGGTATTTGGCCTAACCCCACCCCTGAAAGTCCCTCGTCGCCTTGATCGTTATCAATTCTCCTCCTCTTTCAGAGCGTTACCTTCGCTGCAAATCAGCAATGTCGATTTAGAGAGCCACAGGCTCCACACAGGAGATACCCGATGAGCAAATTTTTGGACCGGTTTCGCTACTTCAAACAGAAGGGTGAAACTTTTGCCGATGGGCACGGCCAGGTTCTGGATACCAACCGGGACTGGGAAGACGGTTACCGTCAACGCTGGCAGCATGACAAAGTTGTCCGTTCTACCCACGGCGTAAACTGCACTGGCTCATGTAGCTGGAAGATTTTCGTTAAAAACGGTCTGGTGACCTGGGAAATGCAGCAGACCGACTATCCGCGCACCCGCCCGGATATGCCGAACCACGAACCGCGCGGCTGCCCGCGTGGCGCCAGCTACTCCTGGTATCTCTATAGCGCTAACCGTCTGAAATACCCGCTGATGCGTAAGCGTCTGATGAAAATGTGGCGTGAAGCGAAAGTGCAGCACAGCGATCCGGTTGATGCCTGGGCGTCCATCATCGAAGATGCGGATAAAGCGAAAAGCTTTAAGCAGGCTCGCGGCCGCGGTGGCTTTGTTCGTTCCTCCTGGAAAGAGGTGAACGAGCTGATTGCCGCCTCTAACGTCTACACTGTCAAAACCTACGGCCCTGACCGCGTGGCAGGCTTCTCGCCGATCCCGGCGATGTCGATGGTCTCTTACGCCTCCGGCGCGCGCTATCTGTCACTGATCGGCGGCACCTGTCTGAGCTTCTACGACTGGTACTGCGACCTGCCGCCTGCGTCTCCGCAGACCTGGGGCGAGCAAACCGACGTGCCGGAATCTGCTGACTGGTACAACTCAAGCTACCTCATCGCCTGGGGCTCTAACGTTCCGCAGACCCGTACCCCGGACGCGCACTTCTTTACCGAAGTCCGCTACAAAGGGACCAAAACCGTTGCGATCACCCCGGACTACGCGGAAATTGCCAAACTTTGTGACCTGTGGCTGGCACCGAAACAGGGTACCGACGCCGCGATGGCGATGGCGATGGGCCACGTTATGCTGCGCGAATTCCACCTCGATAAACCAAGCCAGTATTTCACCGACTATGTACGTCGCTACACCGACATGCCGATGCTGGTGATGCTGGAAGAGCGTGACGGTTACTACGCCGCTGGCCGTACGCTGCGCGCCGCCGATCTGGTGGACGCGCTGGGCCAGGAAAATAACCCTGAATGGAAAACCGTTGCGTATAACAGCAACGGCGAGCTGGTGGCACCTAACGGCTCTATCGGCTTCCGCTGGGGTGAGAAGGGCAAGTGGAACCTCGAACAGCGTAACGGTACCACCGGTGAAGAGACGGAACTGCGTCTCAGCATGCTGGGCAGCCAGGACGAGATCGCCGAGGTCGGCTTCCCGTACTTTGGAGGCGAAGGATCAGAGCACTTCAACAAGGTTGAACTGAAAAATGTTCTGATGCATAAACTGCCGGTTAAACGCCTGCAGCTGGCTGATGGCTCAACGGCGCTCGTCACTACCGTTTACGATTTGACCATGGCGAACTACGGTCTGGAACGGGGTCTGAATGATGAAAACTGCGCAACCAGCTATGACGACGTAAAAGCCTACACCCCGGCATGGGCGGAGCAGATCACCGGCGTTCCTCGCGCACAGATTACCCGTATCGCCCGCGAATTTGCAGAAAACGCGGATAAGACGCACGGTCGCTCAATGATCATCGTCGGCGCGGGTCTGAACCACTGGTATCACCTCGATATGAACTATCGTGGCCTGATCAACATGCTGATCTTCTGCGGCTGTGTCGGTCAGAGCGGCGGCGGCTGGGCCCACTACGTAGGCCAGGAAAAATTGCGTCCGCAGACCGGCTGGCAGCCGCTGGCGTTTGCCCTTGACTGGCAGCGTCCTGCACGTCACATGAACAGTACCTCGTACTTCTATAACCACTCCAGCCAGTGGCGCTACGAGACGGTTACCGCGCAGGAATTGCTGTCGCCAATGGCGGATAAATCCCGCTACAGCGGCCACCTGATTGACTTCAACGTCCGCGCTGAGCGCATGGGCTGGCTGCCGTCTGCGCCGCAGCTGGGGACTAACCCGCTGCGCATCGCGGAAGAGGCGAAAAAAGCAGGAATGTCACCGGTGGATTACACCGTTAAGTCCCTGAAAGACGGCTCAATCCGTTTCGCGGCTGAACAGCCAGAGAACGGCAAAAACCATCCGCGTAACCTGTTCATCTGGCGCTCCAACCTGCTGGGCTCGTCCGGTAAAGGTCATGAGTACATGCTGAAATACCTGCTCGGTACCGAGAACGGTATCCAGGGGAAAGATCTCGGCAAGCAGGGCGGCGTGAAGCCGGAAGAGGTGGAATGGAAAGACAACGGTCTGGACGGCAAGCTGGATCTGGTGGTGACCCTCGACTTCCGTCTGTCCAGTACCTGCCTGTATTCCGATATCGTGCTGCCAACCGCGACCTGGTACGAAAAAGACGACATGAATACCTCGGATATGCATCCGTTTATTCATCCGCTGTCTGCCGCGGTTGACCCGGCGTGGGAGTCGAAAAGCGACTGGGATATCTACAAAGATATCGCGAAGAAATTCTCTGAAGTGTGCGTCGGGCATCTGGGCAAAGAGACCGACGTGGTGACGCTGCCAATCCAGCACGACTCCGCGGCTGAGCTGGCGCAGCCGCTGGACGTCAAAGACTGGAAAAAAGGCGAATGTGACCTGATCCCGGGCGTGACCGCGCCGCACATCATTCCGGTGGAGCGTGATTACCCGGCGACGTACGAGCGATTTACCTCTATCGGTCCGCTGATGGAGAAAATCGGTAACGGCGGGAAAGGGATTGCCTGGAATACCCAGAGCGAAATGGATCTGCTGCGTAAGCTCAATTACACCAAAGCGGACGGCCCGGCGAAAGGCCAGCCAATGCTGAACACGGCGATTGATGCCGCAGAGATGATCCTGACCCTGGCGCCGGAAACCAACGGCCACGTGGCGGTGAAGGCGTGGGCAGCGCTGAGCGAGTTTACCGGTCGTGACCACACGCATCTGGCAACGAATAAAGAGGAAGAGAAAATCCGCTTCCGCGATATTCAGGCCCAGCCGCGCAAGATTATCTCCAGCCCGACCTGGTCAGGACTTGAAGATGAGCATGTCTCCTATAACGCCGGTTACACCAACGTTCACGAGCTGATCCCATGGCGCACGCTGTCCGGTCGTCAGTCCCTGTATCAGGATCACCAGTGGATGCGTGACTTCGGTGAAAGCCTGCTGGTGTACCGTCCGCCAATCGACACCCGCTCCGTAACCGCAGTTATGGGCGCGAAATCCAACGGTAACCCTGAAAAGGCGCTGAACTTCCTGACGCCGCACCAGAAGTGGGGGATCCACTCGACCTATAGCGACAACCTGCTGATGCTGACGCTTTCGCGCGGCGGTCCGATTGTCTGGATGAGCGAGACGGATGCCAAAGATCTGGGTATTGAAGATAACGACTGGATCGAGGTGTTTAACAGCAACGGTGCCCTGACGGCGCGTGCGGTGGTGAGCCAGCGCGTACCGGCCGGGATGACCATGATGTACCACGCGCAGGAACGTATCGTTAACCTGCCGGGGTCAGAAATCACCGAACAGCGCGGCGGGATCCACAACTCCGTGACCCGTATTACGCCGAAGCCGACCCATATGATCGGGGGCTATGCGCAGCTGGCCTACGGCTTTAACTACTACGGCACCGTAGGATCGAACCGCGATGAGTTCGTGGTGGTACGTAAGATGAAGAACATTAACTGGTTAGACGGCGAAGGTAATGACCAGGTACAGGAGAGCGTAAAATGAAAATTCGTTCACAAGTCGGCATGGTGCTGAATCTGGATAAATGCATCGGCTGTCACACCTGCTCGGTCACCTGTAAAAACGTCTGGACCAGCCGTGAAGGTATGGAGTACGCCTGGTTCAACAACGTGGAAAGCAAGCCGGGTACCGGCTTCCCGACCGACTGGGAAAACCAGGAGAAGTGGAAGGGCGGTTGGATCCGTAAAATCAACGGCAAGCTGCAGCCGCGCATGGGTAACCGCGCGATGCTTCTGGGAAAAATCTTCGCTAACCCGCATCTGCCGGGCATTGAGGATTACTACGAGCCGTTTGACTATGACTACCAGAACCTGCACAACGCGCCGGAAAGCAAACACCAGCCGATCGCGCGTCCTCGCTCGCTGATCACCGGCAAGCGCATGGACAAAATTACCAGCGGTCCAAACTGGGAGGAGATTCTGGGCGGCGAGTTCGAAAAACGCGCCAAAGACCAGAACTTCGAGAACATGCAGAAGGCGATGTACGGCCAGTTCGAAAACACCTTCATGATGTATCTGCCGCGCCTTTGCGAGCACTGCCTGAACCCGGCGTGCGTGGCGACCTGCCCAAGCGGCGCCATCTACAAGCGTGAAGAGGACGGCATCGTTCTGATCGACCAGGACAAATGCCGCGGCTGGCGTATGTGCATCACCGGCTGCCCGTACAAAAAAATCTACTTCAACTGGAAGAGCGGGAAATCAGAGAAGTGCATCTTCTGCTACCCGCGTATCGAAGCAGGTCAGCCAACCGTCTGCTCCGAAAGCTGCGTAGGCCGTATCCGCTACCTCGGCGTGCTGCTGTATGACGCAGACGCGATTGAAAATGCCGCGAGTACCGAGAACGAGAAAGATCTGTATCAGCGTCAGTTGGACGTGTTCCTTGACCCGAACGATCCGAAAGTCATTGAGCAGGCGCTTAAGGACGGTATTCCACAAAGCGTTATCGACGCGGCGCAGCAGTCGCCGGTGTATAAAATGGCGATGGACTGGAAGCTGGCTCTGCCGCTTCATCCGGAATACCGCACGCTGCCGATGGTCTGGTACGTGCCGCCGCTGTCGCCAATCCAGTCTGCTGCCGATGCAGGCGAGCTGGGCAGCAACGGCATTCTGCCGGACGTCGAGAGCCTGCGTATCCCGGTTCAGTATCTGGCAAACCTGCTGACCGCAGGGGATACCCAGCCGGTACTGCTGGCGCTGAAACGTATGCTGGCGATGCGTCACTTTAAGCGTGCGGAAACCGTTGATGGCGTTAACGATACCCGCGCGCTGGACGAGGTCGGTCTGACTGAAGCGCAGGCCCAGGAGATGTACCGCTACCTGGCAATTGCCAACTATGAAGACCGTTTCGTGGTGCCGAGCAGCCACCGTGAACTGGCTCGCGAGGCCTTCCCGGAGAAAAATGGCTGTGGCTTTAGTTTTGGCGACGGTTGCCATGGGTCAGACAGCAAATTCAACCTGTTTAACAGCCGCCGCATCGACGCCATGGATGTGACCAGCAAAACGGAGCCGCACCAATGATTGAACTCGTCATTGTTTCGCGTCTGCTCGAGTATCCGGATGCTGCGCTTGCGCAGCATCAGCAGGAGCTTTTTGATGCACTCGCGTCATCTGAAAACCTGGATAAAGAGGATGCCCAGACGCTGGGCGTTTTCCTCCGCGACCTGTTAGCGCGCGATCTGCTCGACGCGCAGGCGGACTACAGCCAGCTGTTTGACCGTGGCCGTGCAACGTCGTTACTGCTGTTCGAACACGTTCATGGTGAATCCCGCGACCGGGGTCAGGCGATGGTGGACCTGATGGCACAGTACGAGCAGCACGGCCTGATGCTCGACAGCCGCGAGCTGCCGGACCATCTGCCGCTGTACCTGGAGTATCTGGCTCAACTGCCGAAAGACGAGGCGCTGGGCGGTCTGCAGGACATCGCGCCGATCCTGGCGTTGCTCAGCGCGCGTCTTCAGCAGCGTGAGAGCCGCTATGCGGTGCTGTTCGACCTGCTGATGAAGCTGGCAAACGCCGCTGTCGACAGTGAAAAAGTGGCGGAGAAAATCGCGGATGAAGCCCGCGATGATACCCCGCAAGCGCTGGATGCGGTCTGGGAGGAAGAGCAGGTGAAATTCTTTGCTGACCAGAGCTGCGGCGAGTCTGAAATCTCCGCTCACCAGCGTCGTTTTGCCGGGGCGGTCGCTCCGCAATATTTGGATATCTCTAACGGAGGACGGCACTAATGCACTTCCTGAATATGTTCTTCTTTGACATTTACCCGTATATCGCGGGCACCGTGTTCCTGGTGGGAAGCTGGCTGCGTTATGACTACGGCCAGTACACCTGGCGTGCTGCCTCCAGCCAGATGCTGGATCGTAAGGGGATGCACGTCGCGTCTAACCTGTTTCATATCGGGATCCTCGGGATTTTTGCCGGGCACTTCCTCGGGATGCTGACCCCGCACTGGATGTACGAAGCGTGGCTGCCGATTGAGGTGAAACAGAAGATGGCGATGATCGCGGGCGGTGCCTGCGGCGTAATGACCCTCGTCGGGGGCCTGCTGTTGCTGAAACGTCGTCTGTTCAGCCCGCGTGTGCGGGCAACGACCACCGCGGCGGACATCCTGATCCTTTCCCTGCTGGTGGTGCAATGCGCGCTGGGTCTGCTGACCATTCCGTTCTCGGCGCAGCATATGGACGGCAGTGAAATGATGAAGCTGGTCGGCTGGGCGCAGTCCGTGGTGACTTTCCACGGTGGCGCGTCCGAACACCTGGACGGCGTGGCGTTTATCTTCCGCGTTCACCTGGTGCTGGGGATGACGCTGTTTGTGCTGTTCCCGTTCTCCCGTCTGGTACACATCTGGAGCGCGCCGGTGGAGTACCTGACGCGCAAGTATCAGATTGTGCGTGCCCGTCGCTAATTCACCGTTTTAATACCAACCCCGCACTCGCGGGGTTTTTTTTCGCCCCAGCCCAGGTTGTTGCCCGCTGCGGCAAACAGGATTAACGCGCCACCCGCCAGCTGCGTCAGGTTCAATGCGTGTCCGAACACCAGATTATCTACAATAATTGCCACCACCGGATAGATAAACGACAGGGAGCCGGTCACCGGCGTTGGCAGTTTCTGGATCGCGCTATACAGCAGTTGATACATAATACCGGTATGGACGATGCCCAGCGTCAGCAAGATCGGCCAGGGAAAATCACCGGAGAGCGACGGCTGGCTGGCAAAAGGCAGCAGCATCACCACGCCGGTCAGCACCTGGATAAAAGCGATATGCTGTGGGGCGATTGTTTTGAGTTTGCGCGCAATGATTGCCGTCAGCGCATAGAAGAAGGCCGCGGCCATGGCCAGACCAACCCCTGCGAGCCATTTACTGTTATGGGCTCCGGTCAGCTCACTGGAGAGCAATATCACCACTCCGCCAAAGGCGAGGAACAGCCAGCCCCATTTTACCAGGCTGACGCGCTCACCTAAAAACATCCCCATCAATACCAGCATAAACGGCTGGGTGTTATATACCACGGTAGACAGGCCAATAGAGATACGTTCGTAAGCGGCGAAAAGCAGTAGCCAGTTCACAACTAATGCCACACCGCCGAGAATCGCCAGCATCAGCGTGGTACGGGTGAGGGGACTAAAGGGCTTTTGACTGACCCGGATAAAAATAAAAAGTGTTATGGCCCCAATAAGACAGCGCCAAAAGACCACTTCCGTGACGGGCAGACCGGAGAGTAAAACAAACGCACCGATAGAGCCGGAAATTAACATCGCCAGGCTCATTTGCCAGACGCCTTTATGGAAATCACGCATTATCCACCTCCTGATTTAATGACCTTATTGTCGAAAATCGCTGTCGGGTTTTACAGGGTTGATATAAGGTGAAAGAGAGTGATGACTTTTTAAAATGAGGCAAAATCGATGGAAAACCTTCTCGATGAGATCGACAGACACATATTAACCTGCCTGGTTGAAGATGCGCGCATGTCGCTGAAGGTGCTCAGTGGCCGTATCGGTTTGACCTCACCCAGCACGGCAGAACGGCTGAAAAGGCTGGAAGAACGCGGTGTGATTCAGGGATATCGTGCGCGGGTGAATCTGGCGGCGTTGGGATATACGCTGCAGGCGCTGGTGCGCGTGCGGCCGCTGCCTGGGTTGCTGCATAAAGTGGATAAGTACATTCAGGCGATGCCGGAGTGTATTGAGAGCGACAAAGTGACCGGGGAAGATTGCTTCGTGATCAGGCTGGTGGTGCGCTCGATTGAGCAACTGGATGTGTTGCTGGACGGGCTGGCGGAACATGCGCAGTGTAATACGTCGATTGTGAAGAGTTCGCCGGTGAAGCGACGATTGCCGCCGATGTAGCTGCCTGTCGCCGGGTGGCGGCTGCGCCTTACCCGGCCTACAACGGCGGATTCGGTTTTTTATGTTGGGGAATGATGGTGGTGGGGGAAGGATTCGAACCTTCGAAGTCGATGACGGCAGATTTACAGTCTGCTCCCTTTGGCCGCTCGGGAACCCCACCAGGGGTAATTCACATTTTGAGGTAATGCTGAGAGATGGTGGTGGGGGAAGGATTCGAACCTTCGAAGTCGATGACGGCAGATTTACAGTCTGCTCCCTTTGGCCGCTCGGGAACCCCACCACGGGGTAATGCTATTTACTGGCCCGCTTCCTGCTGGAAGCGGGGCGCATCATATCAAATGACACGCCCCTGTAAAGCGTTACCACAATAAAAATAAACTGGTTGCCTGATTTTTACGCGCAAAGCTTTAAAGCTAACCAGTTCATTTCATTGTCGATTAAAGAATAATCGTTCTGTTACCGTAGACAAAGACACGCTGTGCCAGCACCTGATACAGCGCACGGCTTAACACATTTTTCTCAACGTCACGGCCAGCGCGCATCATGTCTTCAGCCGTGTAGGTGTGATCCACGTGAATGACGTCCTGCATGATGATTGGACCTTCGTCCAGATTGTCATTCACGTAGTGCGCGGTCGCGCCGATGATCTTCACGCCGCGCTCGTATGCCTGATGGTAAGGGCGGGCACCAATGAAGGCTGGCAGGAATGAGTGGTGAATGTTGATGATCTTGTTCGGGAAACGCGCCACGAAAGAGGGCGTCAGCACGCGCATATATTTCGCCAGCACCACGTAGTCCGGATTATGCGCTTCAATGGCTTCAGCCATCAGGTTGTCATGCTCTTCACGGGTATGGCCTTCATGGCTCACCAGTTCAAACGGAATATCAAACCGTTCAACCAGCGTGCGCAGGGTCTCGTGGTTGCCGATAACCACGGCGATTTCAACATCCAGACCGCCGTAATTGGCTTTCATTAGCAGATCGCCCAGGCAGTGAGCTTCTTTCGTCACCAGAATCACAACGCGACGACGGCCCGCTGGATTCAGCTCACGCACCGAACCTTCCGGCAGCGCGCTGTCCAAATCGGCAAGCAGGGTGGTGTCGTTGAAAATACCTTCCAGTTCGGTTCGCATGAAGAAACGACCGGTACGGTGGTCAACGAACTCGTTGTTCTGCACGATATTCAGTTCATGTTTGTAGCAAATGTTGGTAATTCGTGCGATCAGTCCTTTTTGATCGGGACAGATAGTGCGCAGAACTTTACGTTGTAATGATTGCATCGCCGGGAAATCCTGTTTGTATTTGCGAAGTCTGGGTTGTCAGGCGTTACTGCCCGCAACACTTTTTAAATTTTTTACCTGAACCACAAGGGCAGGGATCGTTACGACCAAACTGTGGGCGCGTACCGTCAATATAATACCATTGCCCGCTTTCCTTTAAGAACCGGGAACGCTCGATAATGGCGCCAGGTTTATTGTTCTCGGTAAAGCGGGCGACAAAGCTGACAAAGCCTTCGTCGTCGTGACTGCCGGGTGACGATTCAAAGACGGTAAGTCCTAGCCATTGGGTATGCGTAAACCCGGCTTCGATCTCTTGTCTGAAGTCGGCGGCGTGGCAGGATGGGTGCCAGGTTTTTATCAGGTAGTCTGCGTCTTTGATCACAAAAGCAGTATACCGCGAACGCATGAGGTGTGACGGGTCCGGTGCAACCTGATTGCCAGAAAGATATCGCTGGCAACATAGGCTATACTCCAGAGCGCTACCACAGGGGCAGAGTTGAGACACGATTCTCTTCCTGGAATAAAAAATAAGGGCGTTAAACGCCTCGGGTAGCACTATGTTAACTGAGCTGTTGCGTTGACGCTATGTCAGGAATCCAGGGGAAGTAAAACAGGGCTAATGAGAAAGGTTAAAATTGGACTGGCGCTGGGCTCAGGTGCAGCCCGGGGATGGTCCCACATCGGCGTGATTAATGCCTTAAACAAGATGGGCGTTGACGTCGATATCGTTGCGGGATGTTCCATAGGATCGCTTGTCGGCTCCGCGTATGCGTGCGGCAAACTCCCGGAACTCGAAACCTGGGTACGTTCCTTCAGCTACTGGGACGTGCTTCGCCTGATGGATCTCTCCTGGCAACGCGGTGGACTGTTGCGCGGCGAACGCGTCTTTAACCAGTTCCGCCAGGTTATGCCTCTTCAGGACTTCACGGATTGTCAGATGCCTTTCGGTGCCGTCGCGACGAATCTCAGCACCGGACGCGAACTCTGGCTGACCGAAGGAGATATTCACCTTGCGGTGCGTGCCTCATGCAGCATTCCCGGGCTTATGGCACCTGTCCCCCATAACGGTTATTGGCTTGTCGACGGTGGCGTCGTTAATCCTGTTCCCATCTCTCTGACGCGTGCCATGGGGGCCGATATCGTTATTGCCGTGGATTTGCAGCACGATGCTCACCTGATGCAGCAAGACCTTATGCCGGTCAATCTCCAGAGCGAAGATGCCGAAGGCGAGAAGCTTGCCTGGCACGCGCGTTTGCGTGGAAGGATTGGGCGTCTGGCCGCACGACGCTCGGTCGCCGCACCGACGGCGATGGAAATCATGACCACCTCTATTCAGGTTCTTGAGAATCGCCTTAAACGTAACCGTATGGCTGGCGATCCTCCGGATATTCTTATTCAGCCATACTGTCCACAAATCTCTACCCTTGATTTCCATCGGGCTGAGGCCGCCATCGCAGCGGGCTCATTAGCCGTCGAAAAGAAAATAGACGAGTTGCTGCCATTTGTGCGAACAGCACGTTAAGCACCTTTTTTTGACTACTTCAGCAAAATCTGACAGGCGATAGTACCGATAGCATGCCACTATTTAGTAACTATCAGCCAGGGGAGGAACCATGACGCAGCCATTGGCCGGAAAACACATTTTGATTGTTGAAGACGAGCCCGTTTTCCGATCGCTACTGGATTCATGGTTATCCTCACTGGGCGCAAACACGTTACTGGCTGAAGATGGCATCGACGCGCTGGAAAAAATGACCAGCATTGCGCCCGATCTGATGATTTGCGATATCGCGATGCCGCGCATGAACGGACTGAAACTGGTTGAACATCTGCGTAACGAGGGTGACCAGATGCCCATTCTGGTGATCTCTGCGACAGAAAATATGGCGGATATCGCCAAAGCATTGCGCCTTGGCGTCCAGGATATCCTGCTTAAACCCGTTAAAGATCTGAACCGGTTACGTGAAACGGTATTAGCGTGCCTCTATCCGAATATGTTTAATTCCCGCGTTGAGGAAGAGGAACGTCTATTCCAGGACTGGGACGCGCTGGTAAGTGATCCGCCTGCGGCAGCCAAACTGTTGCAAGAACTTCAGCCACCCGTTCAGCAGACTATTTCACACTGCCGCGTAAATTATCGCCAGCTGGTGGCGGCTGACCAGCCTGGGCTGGTGCTGGATATTGCGCCACTGTCTGACTCTGATCTCGCGTTTTATTCTCTGGACGTAACCCGTGCAGGGGATAATGGCGTATTAGCCGCGTTGTTACTTCGTGCGCTATTTAACGGTTTATTGCAGGAACAGTTATCGCATCAGGGACAACGGCTTCCTGAGTTAGGCAGTTTACTCAAACAAGTAAACCAGCTTTTTCGTCAGGCCAATTTACCGGGACAGTTCCCGCTGCTGGTGGGTTATTACCATAGCGGTTTAAAAAATCTTATCCTCGTTTCAGCAGGTCTGAATGCGTCACTGAATACGGGCGAACACCATATTCAGGTGAGTAACGGTGTACCGCTTGGAACACTGGGTACGGCGTATCTTAATCAAATTAGCCACCGTTGTTCCTCATGGCAGTGCCAAATTTGGGGGGCTGGGGGAAGGCTACGCTTAATGTTGTCCACGGAATAAGCAACTGGAGCGTAATTTTAAGATTGCTTTACCTCTGTTTTCTCGGGAGTGCTACTATCGCAGCCCAGAATCATGCGTATTTGTCCTAATTGATCGGCAACGCGTTCTTTTCAGACCCGGACTGTAGGGCGAGGCTGATATACTCAACGCGTTATTTATTGCATAAAAGTTCAAAACTTGAACAAATCAGGAGAATTTGAATGGCTGCCCTAAATTCGAAAGTCAGAAAGGCCGTCATCCCGGTAGCGGGATTGGGGACCAGGATGTTACCAGCAACTAAGGCGATTCCTAAAGAGATGTTGCCTCTGGTTGATAAGCCATTAATTCAGTATGTCGTCAATGAGTGTATTGCAGCCGGCATCACTGAAATTGTGCTGGTTACGCATTCATCAAAAAACTCTATCGAAAACCACTTCGATACAAGTTTTGAACTCGAAGCCATGCTGGAAAAACGTGTTAAGCGTCAGCTGTTAGAAGAAGTTCAGTCTATTTGCCCTCCGCACGTCACCATTATGCAGGTGCGTCAGGGGCTGGCTAAAGGCCTGGGTCACGCGGTGATGTGTGCACACCCGGTTGTCGGTGATGAGCCGGTAGCGGTTATTCTGCCTGACGTTATTCTGGATGAATACGAATCCGATCTTTCCCAGGACAACCTGGCAGAGATGATCAAGCGTTTCGATGAAACGGGTAGCAGCCAGATCATGGTTGAGCCTGTTGATGACGTGACGGCTTACGGCGTGGTTGACTGCAAAGGCGTTAACCTTGAACCAGGCGAAAGCGTACCCATGGTTGGCGTTGTAGAGAAGCCTAAAGCCGACGTAGCGCCTTCTAATCTGGCGGTTGTGGGTCGCTATGTCCTGAGTGCTGAAATCTGGCCTCTGCTGGCGAAAACGCCTCCAGGCGCAGGGGATGAAATCCAGCTGACCGATGCTATCGATATGCTGATCGAGAAAGAGACCGTTGAGGCTTACCATATGAAAGGTAAGAGCCATGACTGCGGTAATAAGCTCGGTTATATGCAGGCTTTCGTTGAATATGGCATTCGCCACAATTCACTGGGTGAAGAATTTAAAGCCTGGCTCAAAGAGAGTATGGGTATTAAGAAATAACTCCCCGGTGTAAATGTCTGAAACCGGTGTGGCGTTGCCCACCGGTTTTTTTATGCCCATAAAACGCCCCGGGGTGCCTGATTGTAAGCATAGCTATATCGATGAATAACGCTTTATGACGTTGTGTAAGAGGATGTTTGCAATAAATTGCGGCCAAAAAAAATCCCGCCAGAAGCGGGATTTTTCTGAATTCGGCGTGATTAATCCTTGATCAGGAAGTCATCCAGCTGTTTACCTTGCTCATCCATAGCTTTCTTGATTACAGCAGGAGTGCGGCCCTGGCCAGTCCAGGTTTTAGTTTCGCCGTTCTCATCAACGTAGCTATATTTAGCTGGACGCGCAGCGCGTTTTGCTTTGGTACCGGTTTTAGCTGCAGCCATGCTGTTCAGCAATTCATTTGGATCGATACCATCAGCAATCAGCATTTCACGATATTGCTGCAGTTTACGAGTACGCTCTTCGATTTCAGCAGCAGCAGCGCTTTCTTCTTCGCGACGTTCATTAACTACAACTTCTAATTTTTCCAGCATTTCTTCAAGCGTTTCGAGGGTACATTCTCTTGCCTGCGCACGAAGAGTACGGATGTTGTTCAGAATTTTAAGTGCTTCGCTCATTGTAGTAATCTCAAACTTATAATGGGGGGTGGTTTGTTGTCCTAATAATAGAGCGATAAATTCAGTTGTGCAATAGCTGGGAATGTAAGGAATTCAAAAAATAGTGAATATTGCCGCTATTATTAATTACGCTAACTTAAATTTCATAACCCGCCAGTCTCGCTTGTTATCACGTAAAGTGGCTTAACGCAGTCGATTGCATCTTTTTTTTGTGACATTTGCCTCAGGAATTATAGTTGCGGCGGATAAATATCAGCCTTTTGTATTAGTTTACACCGGGTATGTTAAGGCAGAAATAGTTAATAAATAGTGAATTTTAATGAACGATGATTCCACTATAAAATGAAGTGTTATGTTTGGCTGACCCTATAACATATTGGCTGGGCTGGATGCGTTTACTTCATGTTTTAACGCATTATTTTTGCAAAATGCCGGCGGTAAACCTCGCGCTGAACCGCATAGTCTGTGCGTCGTATCGCTGATAACCAGACAAAATATGGTACAATGAATCATCGGTAATATTACACATTGATTAGGGTTTTACGGCCAATGGCACAACTTTATTTCTACTATTCGGCAATGAATGCCGGGAAATCGACAGCGCTACTGCAATCCTCATACAATTACCAGGAACGTGGGATGCGTACCGTTGTTTATACGGCTGAAATTGACGACCGCTTTGGTGCAGGGAAGGTGAGTTCCAGAATAGGCCTCTCATCGCCTGCGAGGCTGTTTAACCCGCAAACTGACCTGCTGGAGGATATCCGCACAGCGCATGCTTCACAGCCCATCCATTGTGTTCTGGTTGATGAAAGCCAGTTTCTGACGCGTGAGCAAGTTCATGCGCTTTCAGAGGTTGTCGATGAGCTTGATATTCCCGTTCTGTGCTATGGGTTGCGCACTGACTTTCGTGGTGAGCTATTTGCCGGCAGCCAGTATTTACTTGCGTGGTCGGATAAACTCGTTGAACTTAAAACCATCTGTTTTTGCGGCCGTAAAGCCAGCATGGTGCTTCGCCTCGACCAGGCCGGAAAACCCTATGCTGATGGCGAGCAGGTAGTGATAGGTGGCAATGAACGCTACGTATCAGTGTGCCGTAAGCATTATAAGGAAGCGTTGATTGTCGGCTCACTGACGGCGCTTCAGCCTGACAACCGCAAATAATCCTTCACAGTAAAATGCAGACATAAAAAAACCCGCCAGAGGCGGGTTTTTTATCAGGCTGTCAGTTACGCGTTTTTCTTCGCTTTCTTGTCAGCTTTAATGACAGGTGAGTCTACTTTCACAGCAACAGTGTCATTTTCTTTAAACTCGCGGCCGTAGAAGGTATCCAGCAGGATCTGTTTCAGCTCAGAGATCAGCGGGTAGCGCGGGTTAGCACCGGTACACTGGTCATCGAATGCATCTTCAGACAGCTTATCAACATGCGCGAGGAAGTCAGCTTCCTGAACGCCCGCTTCACGGATAGATTTAGGAATACCCAGCTCAGCTTTAAGACTTTCCAGCCATGCCAGCAGTTTCTCAATCTTCGCCGCAGTACGGTCGCCCGGTGCGCTCAGACCCAGGTGGTCTGCGATTTCAGCGTAACGACGACGTGCCTGTGGACGGTCGTACTGGCTGAAAGCAGTCTGCTTGGTTGGGTTGTCGTTCGCGTTATAACGGATAACGTTGCTGATCAACA
>Ga0308168_1000258_pt1 | contig 79520 bp, 69 predicted proteins | sample PhyCR2_FD_202133 | JGI IMG/M metagenome (GOLD analysis project Ga0308168, IMG submission 202133) | Phyllosphere microbial communities from UC Gill Tract Community Farm, Albany, California, United States - DLSLRC.R2 | ecosystem: Host-associated > Plants > Phyllosphere > Unclassified | place: USA...
TTGGGTATTAACGGTGGGCTGGGCAACCTCGGCGTCAGCGTGATGCAGATGGCGGCCCCGGTGGTGATCTTTCTGCCGATGTTCACCTTCCTTGGGGTGCACGGCGTGCCGCAGGATGATGGCTCGACGCTGTTCCTCGCCAACGCCGCCTGGATCTGGGCCCCGCTGCTGCTGCTGGCGACCATTGCTGCCTTTTTTGGCATGAACGATATCGCCAGTTCGAAGGCAACCATCGCCAGCCAGCTGCCGGTGCTGAAGCGTCTGCACCTGTGGCTGCTGAGCCTGCTCTATCTGGCCACGTTCGGCTCGTTTATCGGATTTTCTGCCGGCTTCGCCATGCTGTCGAAAACCCAGTTCCCGGACGTTAATATCCTCCATCTGGCCTTCTTTGGCCCGCTGATTGGGGCCCTGGCGCGCTCTGCCGGTGGGGTGATCTCGGATAAGCTCGGCGGGGTGCGCGTCACCCTGGTGAACTTCATCTTTATGGCCCTCTTCTCCGCCCTGCTGTTCCTCACCCTGCCGGGCTCCGGTTCCGGCAACTTTACCGCCTTTTATCTGGTATTTATGGGGCTGTTCCTCACCGCCGGGCTTGGCAGCGGCTCCACCTTCCAGATGATCGCTGTCATCTTCCGGCAAATCACCGTCTATAGAGTCAAACTGCACGGCGGCACGGACGAGCAGGCCCAGAAAGAGGCCGTCACCGACACCGCCGCCGCGCTGGGCTTTATCTCGGCCATTGGTGCCGTAGGCGGTTTCTTCATTCCCAAAGCCTTCGGCACCTCGCTGGCAATGACCGGCTCACCGGTGGGGGCGATGAAGGTCTTCCTGGTGTTCTATATCGTCTGCGTGTTCGTCACCTGGCTGGTGTATGGCCGTCGGCAGAAGCACGTCAAATCATAACGAGTTGTTCAATTTTTTTGTGAGCAGTGTAACCACGGGGCGGGAGTCGCCCCGTCAGGAGAAACGTCATGAGTAAATTGTTGGATCGCTTTCGTTATTTCAAACTAAAAGGCGAGACCTTCGCGGATGGACACGGTCAGGTGATGCACACCAACCGCGACTGGGAGGACAGCTATCGCCAGCGATGGCAGTTCGACAAAATTGTGCGATCCACCCACGGCGTAAACTGCACCGGCTCCTGTAGCTGGAAAATCTACGTCAAGAATGGTCTGGTGACCTGGGAAACGCAGCAGACCGACTACCCCCGTACCCGCCCTGACCTGCCGAACCACGAGCCGCGCGGCTGCCCGCGCGGGGCCAGCTACTCCTGGTATCTCTACAGCGCCAACCGCCTGAAGTACCCGCTGGTGCGCCGCAAGCTAATTGAGCTGTGGCGCGAGGCGCTGGCACAGCACAGCGATCCGGTGCTGGCCTGGAACGCCATCCAGAATGACCCGCAGAAAAGCCAGAGTTACAGGCAGGCGCGCGGTCACGGCGGGTTTATCCGCTCGAACTGGAAAGAGCTGAACCAGCTCATCGCCGCCGCCAACGTCTGGACCATCAAACACTACGGCCCGGACCGGGTCGCGGGCTTCTCGCCAATCCCGGCGATGTCGATGGTCTCCTACGCCGCGGGTACCCGCTACCTCTCCCTGCTGGGCGGCACCTGCCTCAGCTTCTACGACTGGTACTGCGACCTGCCGCCCGCCTCGCCGATGACCTGGGGCGAGCAGACCGACGTGCCGGAGTCCGCCGACTGGTATAACTCCAGCTACATCATCGCCTGGGGCTCCAACGTGCCGCAGACCCGTACCCCTGATGCCCACTTCTTTACCGAAGTGCGCTACAAAGGCACCAAAACCATCGCCATCACCCCCGACTTTTCGGAAGTGGCGAAACTCAGCGACCAGTGGCTGGCACCGAAACAGGGCACCGACAGCGCCTTAGCGATGGCGATGGGCCACGTGATCCTGAAAGAGTTCCACCTCGATAACCCGAGCGACTACTTCCTGAACTACTGCCGTCGCTATACCGATATGCCGATGCTGGTGATGCTCGACCCGCGCGAGGACGGCAGCTACGTGCCGGGCCGGATGCTGCGCGCCTCCGATCTCGCCGACGGACTGGGCGAAGCCAATAACCCGGAGTGGAAAACCATCGCCTATACCGCCACGGGCGATCTGGTGGTGCCGAACGGCTCCATCGGCTTCCGCTGGGGTGAAAAAGGCAAATGGAACCTCGAACCGCAGGCGGCAGGTCAGGAGACCGAGCTGGCGCTCTCCCTGCTCGGCACCCGCGACAGCGTTGCAGGGGTGGCTTTCCCCTACTTTGGCGGCAATGAAAATCCGCATTTCCGCAGCGTGAAGCAGGATCCGGTGCTGGTGCGCCAGCTGCCGGTGAAGACCCTGACCCTCGCCGATGGTCGTCAGCTGCACGTCGCCAGCGTCTACGATCTGGTGCTGGCCAACTACGGCCTCGATCGCGGCCTGGAGGATGTTCACGCCGCAAAAGATTACGCCGAGATCAAAGCCTACACCCCGGCCTGGGGGGAGCAGATCACCGGCGTGCCTCGGCGCCACATCGAGCAGATCGCCCGGGAGTTTGCCGACACGGCGAATAAGACCCACGGCCGGTCGATGATTATCCTCGGTGCCGGGGTGAACCACTGGTATCACATGGACATGAACTACCGCGGGATGATCAACATGCTGGTCTTCTGCGGCTGCGTGGGCAAAAGCGGCGGCGGCTGGTCGCACTATGTCGGCCAGGAGAAGCTGCGTCCGCAAACTGGCTGGCTTCCACTGGCCTTTGCGCTGGACTGGAACCGCCCGCCGCGCCAGATGAACAGCACCTCGTTCTTCTACAACCACGCCAGCCAGTGGCGCTATGAAAAACTCACCGCCCAGGAGCTGCTCTCCCCGCTGGCGGACGCCTCGAAGTTCACCGGGCACCTGATCGATTTCAACGTGCGCGCCGAGCGTATGGGCTGGCTGCCGTCCGCGCCGCAGCTTAACCTCAACCCGCTGCACATTAAGGCTCAGGCCGAGGCAGCCGGCATGTCGCCTCAGGAATATACTGCGCAGGGGCTGCGATCGGGCGATATCCGCATGGCCTGCGAGCAGCCGGACAGCGGCAATAACCACCCGCGCAACCTGTTCGTCTGGCGCTCAAACCTGCTCGGCTCCTCCGGCAAGGGCCATGAGTACATGCTCAAGTACCTGCTCGGCACCGAGAGCGGCATTCAGGGCGATGACCTCGGCTCGACGGATGACGTGAAGCCGGAAGAGGTGGAGTGGCAGACCGCCGCCATCGAGGGCAAGCTGGATCTGCTGGTGACCCTCGATTTCCGCATGTCCAGCACCTGCCTGTTCTCGGATATCGTCCTGCCCACCGCCACCTGGTATGAGAAAGACGATATGAATACCTCGGACATGCATCCGTTTATTCATCCCCTTTCCGCCGCGGTGGATCCGGCCTGGGAGTCCCGCAGCGATTGGGAGATCTACAAGGGTATCGCCAAAGTCTTCTCCGAGGTCTGCGTCGGGCATCTGGGCAGCGAAACCGACGTGGTGCTGCAACCCTTGCAGCACGACTCCCCGGCCGAGCTGTCCCAGCCGTTCGACATCGCAGACTGGCGTAAAGGTGAATGCGATCTGATCCCTGGCAAAACCGCGCCGAACATCGCCGTGGTGGAGCGTAACTACCCGGAAACCTACGAGCGTTTTACCGCCCTCGGGCCGCTGCTGGACAAGCTCGGCAACGGCGGGAAAGGCATCTCATGGAACACCCAGGACGAGGTCGATTTCCTCGGCAAGCTCAATTACGTCAAGCTCGACGGCCCGGCGAAAGGCCGCCCGCGCATCGAGACGGCGATTGACGCCTCGGAGGTGATCCTCGCCCTCGCCCCGGAAACCAACGGCCAGGTGGCGGTCAAAGCCTGGGAGGCGCTGGCCGAGTTCACCGGCCGCGAGCACAGCCATCTGGCGCTGAACAAGGAAGACGAGAAGATCCGCTTCCGCGATATTCAGGCCCAGCCGCGCAAAATCATCTCCAGCCCGACCTGGTCTGGCATTGAGAGCGAGCATGTCTCCTACAACGCGGGCTATACCAACGTCCACGAGCTGATCCCGTGGCGCACCCTCTCGGGCCGCCAGCAGCTGTATCAGGATCACCAGTGGATGCGCGCCTTCGGCGAGAGCCTGGTGGCCTATCGTCCGCCGATTGATACCCGCAGCGTGACCCACATGCGTCAGATCCCGCCGAACGGCTTCCCGGAGAAGGCGCTGAACTTCCTGACGCCGCACCAGAAATGGGGCATCCACTCCACCTACAGCGAAAACCTGCTGATGCAGACCCTGTCGCGCGGGGGGCCGATTGTCTGGATCAGCGAAACCGACGCCCGCGAGCTGGGGATCGAAGATAACGACTGGATCGAGTGCTTCAACGCCAACGGTGCCCTGACCGCCCGCGCGGTGGTCAGCCAGCGCGTGCCGCCGGGGATGACCATGATGTATCACGCCCAGGAGCGCATTCTGAACATTCCGGGTTCCGAGGTAACCGGACGGCGCGGCGGTATCCACAACTCCGTGACCCGCGTTTGCCCGAAACCGACGCACATGATTGGTGGCTACGCCCAGCTGGCCTATGGCTTCAACTACTACGGCACCGTCGGCTCGAACCGCGACGAGTTCATCATGATCCGCAAAATGAAAAACATTAACTGGCTGGATGGCGAAGGTCGGGATCAGGTACAGGAGGCGAAAAAATGAAAATACGCTCACAGGTTGGCATGGTACTTAATCTCGACAAATGCATCGGATGTCACACCTGCTCGGTGACCTGCAAAAACGTCTGGACCGGGCGCGAAGGCATGGAGTACGCCTGGTTTAACAACGTCGAAACCAAGCCGGGCATTGGCTATCCGAAAAACTGGGAGGACCAGGAGGAGTGGCAAGGCGGCTGGATCCGCGGCATCTCCGGCAAGCTGACCCCACGCCTGGGCGGCAAGCTGGGGGTGCTGTCGAAAATCTTCGCTAATCCGGTGATGCCGCAGATCGACGACTACTACGAACCTTTCACCTTCGACTATCAGGATCTGCATCGCGCCCCGGAGGGTAACCACCTGCCCACCGCCCGCCCGCGCTCGCTGATTGACGGCAAGCGGATGGACAAGATCAAATGGGGGCCGAACTGGGAGGAGCTGCTGGGTGGCGAATTTGAGAAGCGTGCCCGGGACCGCAACTTCGACCGGATGCAGAAGGAGATGTACGGCCAGTTCGAAAACACCTTCATGATGTATCTCCCGCGCCTGTGCGAGCACTGCCTGAACCCGAGCTGCGCGGCAACCTGCCCGAGCGGAGCGATCTACAAGCGCGAAGAAGACGGCATTGTCCTGATCGACCAGGACAAATGCCGCGGCTGGCGGCTGTGCATCAGCGGCTGTCCGTACAAAAAAATCTACTTCAACTGGAAGAGCGGCAAGTCGGAAAAATGCATCTTCTGCTATCCGCGCATCGAATCCGGCCAGCCGACCGTCTGCTCGGAAACCTGCGTTGGACGCATCCGCTATCTCGGCGTGCTGCTGTATGACGCAGACCGGATCGAAGAGGCGGCCAGCACCGAACATGAAACCGATCTCTATGAACGTCAGTGCGACGTGTTCCTGAACCCGCACGACCCGGCAATCATTGAAGAGGCGGTGAAGCAAGGTATTCCGCAGAACGTGATTGACGCCGCCCAGCGCTCCCCGGTGTACAAAATGGCGATGGACTGGAAGCTGGCCCTGCCGCTGCACCCGGAATACCGCACCCTGCCAATGGTCTGGTATGTTCCACCTCTGTCGCCTATTCAGTCCTACGCCGATGCCGGTGGCCTGCCGCAGACCGACAGCATCCTCCCGGCGGTCGAAAGCCTGCGCATTCCGCTGCAGTATCTTGCCAATATGCTCAGCGCGGGCGACACCGGCCCGGTGCTGCGCGCCCTGAAACGGATGATGGCGATGCGCCACTATAAACGCTCCCAGACCGTAGAAGGCGTGACCGATACCCGCGCCATTGAGGAAGTGGGTCTGAGCGTCGAACAGGTGGAGGAGATGTACCGCTATCTCGCCATCGCCAACTACGAAGACCGCTTCGTGATCCCGACCAGCCACCGGGAGATGGCCCGCGACGCCTTCCCGGAGAAAAACGGCTGCGGCTTTACCTTCGGTGACGGCTGCCACGGCTCCGACACTAAATTCAACCTGTTCAACAGCAGCCGCATCGACGCCATCAACATCACCGAGGTGCGCGATCACGGGGAGGGAGAGTAATGCAGATCCTCAAAATTATCGCCCTGCTGATTGAGTACCCGGACGAGGCGCTGTGGGAGAGCTGTGACGAGGCGATCGCCCTGGTGGCACAGGACGCGCCGGTGCTGCTGCCCTTTGCGCAGCAGTATCTCAACGCCCCGCTGCTCGACCGTCAGGCCGAGTGGTGTGAGGTGTTCGAGCGCGGGCGCGCCACCTCGCTGCTGCTGTTCGAACATGTCCATGCCGAGTCCCGGGATCGTGGTCAGGCGATGGTCGACCTGATGAACCATTACGAGCAGGCCGGGCTGCAACTCGACTGCCGCGAGCTGCCGGACTATCTTCCGCTCTATCTGGAGTACCTGAGCATTCTGCCCGAGGCGCAGGCCCGGGAGGGCTTGCAGAACGTGGCGCCGATCCTGGCGCTGATTGGCGGCCGGCTGAAACAGCGCGAGGTGGCGCATTATCTGCTGTTCGATGCCCTGCTGAGGTTTGCGGGCAGCAAGCTTTCTAGTGACAGTGTCACGCAGCAGGTGGCGGGTGAAAAACGGGACGACACCCGCCAGGCGCTGGATGCGGTCTGGGAAGAGGAGCAGGTGAAGTTTATCGAGGATAACGCGACGGCCTGCGACAGCTCGCCGATGCAGCAATATCAACGACGTTTTAGCCAGGACGTCGCGCCGCAGTACGTGGACGTCAGTGCCGGAGGCCCAAAATGACACACCATCTGAACGTCTTTTTCTTCGACATTTATCCCTACATCTGCGCCGCGGTCTTCTTCCTCGGCAGCTGGCTGCGGTACGACTACGGCCAGTACACCTGGCGCGCCTCCTCCAGCCAGCTGCTGAGCAAGCGCGGTATGAACTGGGGCTCTAACCTGTTCCACATCGGCATTATTGGGATTTTCTTCGGCCATCTGTTCGGGATGTTAACCCCGCACTGGATGTACGCCTGGTTCCTGCCGATGGCGGTCAAACAGCAGTTGGCGATGATCGCCGGCGGGATCTGCGGCGTGCTGACCCTGATTGGCGGCTCGATGCTGTTGTATCGCCGCCTGTTTAATCAGCGGGTGCGCGCCACCTCCACCACGCCGGATATCATTATCATGAGCATTCTGCTGACCCAGTGCGTACTGGGCCTGACGACCATTCCGTTCTCGGCGCAATACCCGGACGGCAGCGAAATGCTGAAGCTGGTCGGCTGGGCCCAGGGGATCGTCACCTTTCACGGGGGATCGTCTGAGATGTTGAGCGGCGTGGCCTTTATTTTCCGCGTCCATCTGGTGCTGGGGATGACCATCTTCCTGCTCTTCCCCTTCACCCGCCTGGTCCACGTCTGGAGCGCGCCGTTCGAATACATCACCCGGCGCTATCAGCTGGTGCGATCCCGGAGGTAGCGTTTGTTCCCTCTCCCTGTTGGAGAGGGTTAGGGTGAGGGCATCAGGCCGCACAAAAACGCCGGGTGGCGGCTACGCCTTACCCGGCCTACAAAATCCGGAAAACCGCACCACATAGGCCGGGCAAGCGCCAGCGCCGCCCGGCGTTGCAACAATTCAAATGTATCAACAATGTTGACACGCCAGAATGACCCCGCCTAAGATGGCGATACTTTGTATCAACATCTGGAGTGTTTTTATGCCGCAGGTCACCGTTAAAAAATGGGGTAACAGCCCTTCCGTCAGGCTTCCTGTCGCGGTTATGCGTGAGGCAGAACTGCACGTTGACGATGTGGTGAACGTTAACGTAGACGAAGAAGGACGTATTATTTTGACACCGGTCAGAAAGGACGAACCGACGCTGGAATCGCTGCTCGCGGCGATCACCGACGACAATCTGCATCACGAAGTCACCTTTGGGGAACCGCAAGGTAAGGAGCTGCTGTAATGGACTACATCCCGGAAGCGGGCGATATCGTCTGGCTGGATTTTGATCCGCAGTCAGGACATGAACAGGCAGGACATCGCCCCGCGCTGGTTATTTCACCCGCCACCTACAATGGACGTACCGGTTTATTGCTCTGCTGTCCGCTCACGTCGCAAATCAAAAACTACCCCTTCGAAGTGGTGATTAGCGGTTCACGCCGCAACGTCGCCCTCGCCGACCAGATCAAAAATCTGGACTGGCGGTCGCGTAACGCAGTGAAGAAGGGAACGGCAACCGCCGAAGAACTTAATGCTGTGAGAATGCGCGCTAAGGTTCTCATCGGGTAACAGAAAGGGGCTTACGCCCCTTCCCACACTATTTCCCCGCCTGCGGATGGGTTTCAAACCCGGCCATCACCGCCGTCAGTTCTGCCAGTGAAAAGCCGTACTTCGGATCGTCCACCCCCAGTCCGAACCGCTCCTGCATCAGCTGATACAGCGCCTCTGCGTCCGGCAGGTTGATTTGCTCGACCACGTGTCCGTCCTGCCAGTGGGTAAAGTGCAGGTTGGTGAGGGTCAGTTTGCCACCGTCCGGCAGATGCCGACACATCAGCAGATGATGGCGGAAATGGGACTGCGGCCAGTGCGCCGACCAGAAGTTGCCCATCACGTAATCGGTCTGGTACTGGGCGGCGAGATCGAAATGATACATCGACTGCCAGTGGTCATGGTGACGGAACTGGAGCACCCAGTCCTGGCCATCGTTGATCAGCCGGTAAATACCGTGCGGCGTCGCCTGCTCCTCTTCGGCGATCAACCGAATCGGTGCCGTCAGCGTCTGCCCGCCGAAGCCGACATCGGCGATCCAGCGTTCGCCGTTCAGCTCGACCAGCAGCAGGCGGTGAGTGCGCGGCGGCATTTGCGGCGGGTTCGCCAGCACGACCCGACCCAGCAGGCTGCGGACGTTAAACCCCACCTCACGCAGCGCTCGCTCGAACAGGCCGTTCTGCTCAAAGCAGTAACCGCCGCGCCGGGCGGTGACCAGCTTATCGACCAGGGATTGATCGTCGAGCTGGATCTCCCGCGGCAGCACCACATCGATATTTTCAAACGGGATGGCGCTGTTGTGCTGCAGATGTAGCGCCCGAAGGGTGTCGATATCCACAGAAACCGGCTGCTGCCAGCCGGTACGGGCGAAATACGCGCTTAAAAACGGGGTCATAATGAGTTTCCTTTTACAGTTCTTCCTTGTTTATAAACTATTTTTACCCGTCCACTGTCGCAAAAGTGCTTTTTTACCCGCGGGTCGTACGTTGCATGATCCCCAACGCCGTCAGCATCAACACCAGACCGGTGAGCAGCGTCAGGGTCGCCATCGCCATCCCCTGCCCGACGGATCCCTGCTCAAACTGCCGCCAGATAAACACCGACACGGTTTGTGTCCCCGCCGGGGCCAGCAGCAGCGAGGTAACCAGCTCCCGTGAGGCGATGGCAAACACCATCAGCATCGCCGCCAGCATCGCCGGAGAGACCAGGGGCAGGACGATAAAGCGCAGCGCCTGCAGTGCCGACGCGCCATGCACCCGCGCGGCAGGCTCCAGATTGCCGCCCAGCTGACGCAGCGCGCTGCCGACATAGCGCACCGGCCACGGCAGCAACAGACAACAGTAGGAGAGCAGCAGGATCGCCCAGCTGTTATAGGGAGAGACCGGCCAGAACGGCTGGTTCCACAGCAGGATCAGCCCCACTCCGACCACCACGCCGGGCAGCGCGGCAGGCATCAGCGACAGCGCATCCAGCAGCCCGTGCCCTTTGATTTTTTGCACCACCACCAGCCAGGCGGCCAGCAGGCCGAGTAACCCGGTGATACAGGCCGCGCCCAGCGCCAGCGACAGGCTGGTGCCCAGCGCCGACAGGGCATCCCCCTGCTGGCTGAACAGCGCCCCATAGTGAGAGGCGGTCAGATTGGCGAGCGTCACCCCGCCCGACAGGGTGCCCAGCACCCCGGACAAGGCCATGGAAGCACCCGGCAGGATCACCGCGATAAACCCGGTCAGGGCCAGAAGCGCCACTACCGGCAGGGTAAAGCCCCCGGCATCCGCGCCCATGTTCTCCGTCGGTTTGCCGGTAATACTGGTCACATCCTGGTTGCCGGTCAGCTTTTTCTGCAGCCACCAGGCGCTCAGGGCGAGAGTCACCAGCATCACCGAGAGCATCGACGCGCCAGACAGGTCTATCGGCCATTCGGCCAATTTTTTCTCGATATCGGTGGTCAGCATCAACACCCCGGCACGGGTCCCGAGCGCCGCGGGCACGCCATACTCCTCAATCGCCAGGGTGAAGGCCAGCAGCATCCCCGCCGCCAGCGACGGCGAGAGCATCGGCAGCGTGATATGCCAGAACGCCCGTCCGGGAGTGGCGCCATGGACCCGCGCCACCAGCGCCAGCCGTTGCCCGCTAGCCAGCAGGCTGCGCGACACCGCGAAATAGACCACCGGGAAGATATTCAGGGCCATCACCAGCACAATTCCGGTCTGGCTGAACAGCAGATTATTCAGGTTGAGGCCGGTGAGCTGTTGCAGATAGCCGTTGGTTTGCAGCACCAACATCCACGACAGTGCGGCGATATAGGGCGGGGTTAAAAACGGGATCAGAAACAGCAGATCCCACAGCCGGGGCAGCGGCAGGTTAAGCAGCCCGCGCGCCACGCCAAGGGGAAAGCCCATCAGCGCACTCACCAACGCCACGCCGACGGCCACCTGCAGCGTACCGCCGAGCATGGAGGGCAGTTGCGGCTCGGCCAGCAGGGTTGCGAGGCCGCTAAAAGCGCCGGAGAAGATCCCGGCGCTGAACTGCGGAAACACCGCCTGCAGCAGAATAAAGGTGAGCGGACACGCCACCAGGATCACCAGCAGCGCCAGCGTCGTCACCGACAAGATTTTAGGATTCACAAAACAGTCCTGAAGACGGGGTTGCCCCCGTCAGGTGGTTATAAGGTGAAGAGCGTGTTGAAACGCTTGAGGATATCGCTGCGTTCGCTTGTACCGTCGCTTTTGGTCGGCAGGATTTTCAAATCGTTGAGCAGCGGGCGCTTGGCCTGCACGTCGCCGCGGGCCGGCATCAGCCAGGCATCAGCCACCATCGCCTGGCCTTCCGGCGACAGGACGTAATCGACGAAGGCTTTGGCCTCCTCCGCATGCTGAGTAGATTTGAGGATCATCATCGGGCGCGGGGCAATCACCGTGCCGCTGGCCGGGAAGATCACCTTCAGGGATTCACCCTGGCTGATGTTGCCGTACGAGACATAATCCACCGCGCCAAATACCGCCGCTTTTGCCCCCTGCATCACCGGCGTCACCGCCTGAGCATTCGGGCCGCTGACAACCATGCCGTTCTTTTTCAGCTCATCAAACAGAGTCCAGGCCTTGTCACCCATGCCATTTTGCAGCCCGATCAGCAGATCCAGCGACGCGCCGGACAGCGCAGGATCCGGAGTAGTGACCTTATCTTTGAAGGCCCCGGTGGTCAGATCGCCCCACTCTTTCGGCTCAGGGGTGCCGCTTTTGGTGTTCCAGACGATGCCCAGCGCCGACACGCCCTGCGCCACATAGTCGTCAGATTTCAGATCGGCGGGCACCTTCGCCGCATTGGCGCTCTGGTACGGCAGCAGCCAGCCGCGGTTGTGCAGATCTTCCGCGGTATCCCAGGAGGCGGAGATCAGAATATCGGCCTGCGGATTGGCCTGTTCCGCCTCAAGGCGGGCCATCACCTTGCCGGTGGTCGCCTGGAAGATATCCACCTTCACGCCGGTTTTCTTTTCAAAGCCGCTGGCGAGGCTTTTGGCCAGCGATCCCGGGCCTGCGGTGTAGAGGGTCAGCGCGTGGGCGCTGGACATCATAACGGACGATAACGCCATGGCTAACAGGACTCCTTTTTTGACGGACATTGCAGCTTTCATGCGAACTCCCCTGAGGATGTAATCAAACGATCGGCAGCGACGCTGCCAGCAGACAAATGCACGATGCGGTCGGCCAGGATTTCAGCCTCCCGGCGGTCGTGGGTAACATAGACGGCGGTGGTGCCGAGCTGGCGCAGCAGCGTGGCCATCTCGTGACACAAGGTTCCACGCAGTTCGCTGTCGAGGTTGGAAAGCGGCTCGTCAAACAGCAGCACCCGCGGCTCGGCGACAATCGCCCGGGCCAACGCCACGCGCTGTTGCTGCCCGCCGGAGAGCCCTGCCGGTTTGCGGTCGGCGAACTCGCGTAAGCCGACGCGGGTCAGAGCCTGGGCGACGCGGGTGTCGCGTTCCTGACGTGGGATTTGGCGCATCTTCAGCGGGAACATCACATTCTGTGCCACGGTCATGTGCGGCCAGAGGGCGTAATCCTGGAACACCATGCCGATGTCCCGGGCCTCCGGCGGTAAAGCCCATCCGGCTTTCGCCACCAGCCGATCGCCAAAATGGAGTTCCCCCTGTGCAGGCTGGGTTAACCCCGCCAGCAGACGCAACAGGGTGCTTTTCCCACAGCCCGATGGCCCCAGCAGCGCAACCACGCTACCCGGCTCGATATGCAGATCGATTTGATTCAAAACGGTATTCGCGCCAAAAGCGTACGAGACGCCTTTGAGCGTGATGGAAGTGAGCATATTGTTATCCTCTTTGGGATTTGATGGTCGCCACTGTAGGTCGCTTGTGTGACGAAACCATGACGCATTTGTTGCGTATTGATTTCTGATGGCTTTCAGACGTTTAATGCTTTGACGCTTTTTATGAGGAATAACGATGAGCCACTTCCGCCCCGTTGAGTTAAAGCACGCCAGCCGCCTGTTGAATCACGGCCCGACCGTCCTGATCACCAGCCGCGACGAGACAATCGACCGCCGCAACGTGATGGCCGCCGCCTGGTCGATGCCGGTGGAGTTCGAGCCGCCGCGGATCGCCATCGTAGTGGATAAAAGCGCCTGGTCGCGTGAGCTGATTGAGCGCAGCGGCCGGTTCGGGATCGTCATTCCCGGCGTGGCGGCCACCAACTGGACCTATGCTGTGGGCAGCGTCAGTGGGCGCGATGAGGATAAATTCAACTGCTACGGCATTCCCGCCATCGACGGCCCGGTGCTGGGCCTGCCGGTGATCGAAGAGAAATGCCTGGCGTGGATGGAGTGCCGCCTGCTGCCCGCCACCTCGGCGGCAGAAAAATATGACACCCTGTTTGGCGAGGTAGTCTCCGCCGCGGCGGATGAACGGGCGTTCGTCGCCGGGAGATGGCAGTTTGACGACGATAAGCGCAATACGCTGCACCACCTGGGCGCGGGGACTTTTGTGACCAGCGGGAAGCAGGTAAAGGCGCCTGAGTGAAATAACCAGAATGATATATATTAAATACAGAATGGCCCAAACGGGCCATTCCTGAATTTAATATATCTTAATTTTATTGGAGGGCAATATTACATAACTTTGAAATATATACATGATTGATTTATGCATGTCATTAACCACCCACCAAATCTTAATTGACCACAAAAATGCGAGTCGTCATAATCAATACCATTGTCATCTGAGAAGCATTGCAGACCAGAAAATAAATATGAAGGAACATATGATTAAACAATCGCAATCGGAAAAAGAAGATCGATTAGGGAAAAGAATGATATTGACATTAATTCCTGCAATATCTCCTTTTATCGTGATCTTGTTAATGTATGTAGAAGACCCAGACTCTACTTTGCTAAGGGCTGTGGCGACGTGGGGTAACGAACTGCCTGCTGTCATTTCCGCAAAGAATCCGCTTATGAGTAAAGTAATGGATATTTATACAAAAACAGCAGTATTAGTCGCCATCATCTTCGCTTTGACATCGTTAAAAATAATGACCATCAAAAAAGATCACCCTAATGCTAAAATAATCGGTGCATTATTTGCGTACTATCTTCTTTATATCTGTCTTTTCTATCCAATCCTGTTTTGTAATCAAGAGCTAACAACATCAGGTAGACATTTGCGTCTCATGTCAGAAAATGACATTTTACTGACATTCTGCTATTCCACTTTCTATGCTGGAGTGTTTGTGTCTACCGTTATGTTATTCTGGTTTACGATAGGGGTTTGCAAAGTATTAAAGGAGAGGAGGTAACCCTCTCCCCTGTACTATTAGTGTGCTGGCTTGATTAATTCGTTATTGATTTTCTCAGCGAAGGCGTCATCTATTAAAGATGCGATCAAAGAAATAACCAGTGTTCCAATAATCATCAGTAAAGTTGTAGGAAGAGTACCAGCAGTAAAGATCATTGACAGAATGATACTTGCGGTAGCCATTGCAACACTCGCAACGACACCGCTTAACACCCATGATTCAACTTCAAGAATCAAAGGTCCCCAGTTTCCGGTTTCGTAGCCAACGATACTTTTTTCACGTACTTTCTCAACACGGAGTAACCAGCCCGCAGCTGTGAAAACTTTACTGAGATTCGCGAGGTTTATTGACATGTTTTGTGCGTCAACCTGCCGCCAGGTATTAATCAGCACGGCTTTATCAGCCGGGCTGATTCTCATTGACGGGTTCGAATTCAGCCGATTCAAGGTCTTCATCGCATCGTTATAGCTCCGGATGTTCTTACCTTGATAGTTCTTAACTTTTCCGGCGAGTTCTTTTGCTATAACCCTGTATTTATCACTAAGTTGCCCACTGATTTTATTTCCGGCATCAACAATATAATCGCTTGTTTTCAATAATAATGCGGCTTCGTCGACCTTTTTTGCGGCTGCAGCGGCGGCAATTGCTTTGTCTTCGTCCAACATCATTTGAACTTTTTTACGAAGATCGCCTTTAACTTTTGCAGGAATACTGCCTGCCGTTGAAGGTTAATTTTTTCAAATTAACCACGACATTACTTTCATGTCAATAATATTTCTGAGGATATAATTAACCAATAATCCTCCATGCTATTATCCTGCACTCTCGTACAGATTTTTGTTTGCCATATATCTTCTAATAAGTTTTATAAGGGATCCGCATCCGGTCCAGCACGTTAGTAAAATCCTGCACCGCCACGAACACCACCGCCCCTTTACCAGGGATAACGTTGGTGATGATCCCAACCGTCTCCCCGGTCAGGCTGTCGATGACCGGCCCGCCGGACATGCCGGAAACCGCCCCCGCCCCGGTGATGATACCGTAGTAGCAGCCGTCACGCTTCACGAAGCCGTCGATCTTACCCATGCTGGATTTCGGCAGGCTGTTGATGGCGCTATAGCCGAAAAGGGTGACGTTGCGCCCGACCCTGGCGTAAGCCAGCTGATGCACGATCTTGCCGCGGTTGTTATCGCCAATCACCGCCACATCGCAAATGGGATGCTGAGCCCTCACCGGCTTCAACAAGGGTACAGCAACGTGGGCGGCGGTGAGCGACAGTTGGCTTGAGACCGGAAAGGTGGTGCCCTGCATCCCTGCCGCAAGCCAGTTCAGCGGCGCAGGCAGGCCGATAAAGACCATATCTGCCTGCTTTGTCGCGCTAAAGTCAGTCCGACTGGTGCCGGACATCACCACACACCCCAGCAGCGTAAGGGGTGCCATGAGTGCGGCGAGAGCAAAATGCAGACGCTTCATGGCTCCCCCCGGACCTACTTTTTCGACCGCCCGGCGATGATCTCATCGGCCACGATACGCGGCGCCTCTGCGTAATGATGGAACTCCATGCTGTAGGTCGCCCGCCCCTGGGACATGGAGCGTAGCGTGGTGGCATAGCCAAACATCTCCGCCAGCGGCACGTCGGCGCGGATAATCTGGCTGCCGAACTGCTCCTCCATTCCCTGTACCAGACCGCGCCGGGAGGAGAGATCGCCCATGATATTTCCGGCGTACTCTTCCGGGGTTTCGACCTCCACGTGCATCATCGGCTCAAGGATCACCGGGTCGGCTTTGCGCGCCGCGTCCTTAAAGCCGAAGATCGCCGCCATGCGGAAGGCCATCTCCGAGGAGTCGACGTCGTGGTAGGAGCCAAAGGTCAGGGTCGCTTTGATATCGACCACCGGGTAGCCCGCCAGCACGCCGCTGTTCATCGCTTCGCGCAGTCCTTTCTCCACCGACGGAATGTACTCCCGCGGCACAACACCGCCTTTGGTGGCATCGACAAAGGCAAAGCCGCTGCCCGGCTCCTGCGGCTCGAGGCTCAGCACCACGTGGCCGTATTGTCCTTTCCCGCCGGACTGGCGGACAAACTTGCCTTCGATGTCGTTGACCGCTTTGCGGATGGTTTCCCGGTAGGTGACCTGCGGACGGCCGATATTGGCCTCGACGCCAAACTCGCGCCGCATGCGGTCGACGATAATCTCCAGATGCAGTTCGCCCATCCCGGAGATAATGGTCTGGCCGGACTCTTCATCGGTATGCAGATGGAAGGAGGGATCTTCCGCCGCCAGACGGTGCAGCGCGATACCCATTTTCTCCTGGTCGGCTTTGGTTTTTGGCTCGATAGAGAGGGAGATCACCGGGTCCGGGAACTCCATCCGCTCGAGGGTGATCACCGCGTCGGGGGCGGTCAGGGTGTCGCCGGTCGTCACGTCCTTCAGGCCGACGCAGGCGGCGATATCCCCGGTGCGCAGCTCTTCGACGTCATGCCGGTCGTTGGCATGCATCAAAACGATGCGCCCGATGCGCTCTTTTTTGCCCTTTACCGGATTAAACACCGCGTCGCCTTTTTTCAGCACCCCGGAGTAGACGCGGATAAAGGTCAGCTGCCCGACGTAGGGGTCGGACATCAGCTTAAACGCCAGCGCCGAGAAGGGTTCGTCATCGTTGGGGTGACGCTCGGCGTGCTGCCCTTTCTCATCCACGCCGTCGATGGCGGGAACGTCGAGGGGGGACGGCATCAGCTCAATCACCGCATCCAGCATCCGCTGCACCCCTTTGTTTTTAAAGGCGCTGCCGCAGAGCATCGGCTGGATCTCCCCGGCCACGGTGCGTTTGCGCAGGCCGCGGATAATTTCTGCCTCGTCGAGATCGTTGGTTTCGAGGTACTTATCCATCAGGTCATCGCTGGCTTCCGCCGCCGCCGAGACCATTTTATCCCGCCAGGTTTGGGCGGTGGCCTGCAGTTCGTCCGGTACCGGGGCATAGCTGAAGGTCATCCCCTGGGTGGTGTCATCCCAGAGTATGGCCCGCATGTGGATCAGATCGACTACCCCGGTAAAGTGGTCCTCCGCGCCGATGGGAATGACAATCGGTACCGGGTGGGCTTTCAGTCGGTCGATCATCATCTGCACCACGTGGAAGAAATCAGCGCCCGGACGGTCCATCTTGTTAACGAAAGCGATGCGCGGCACCCGGTACTTATTGGCCTGCCGCCAGACGGTTTCCGACTGCGGCTGCACTCCGCCTACCGAGTCGTAGACCATCACTGCCCCGTCCAGCACCCGCATGGAGCGCTCCACCTCGATAGTGAAATCGACGTGCCCGGGGGTGTCGATGATGTTGATCCGGTGCGGCTCAAAGTCGCGATCCATCCCGGACCAGAAGCAGCTCACCGCCGCCGAGGTAATGGTGATGCCCCGCTCCTGCTCCTGCGCCATCCAGTCGGTGATCGCCGCACCATCGTGAACCTCCCCCATCTTATGGCTCACCCCGGTATAGAACAGGATGCGCTCGGTGGTGGTGGTTTTACCGGCATCAATATGTGCGGAGATACCGATATTGCGATAACGCTCGAGAGGAATGGGCCGGATCATGATGCATCCTTATGTAATGGACATGACAATCACGCGCCGGGTGAGCGCGTGCAGGTATGTTGATCAGTGTAGTGCCCTGTGAAGGGAGGGACGGGTGATTTACGGTGAGGGAATCAGACCGCGCAACAACGCCGGGTGGCAGCTTCGCTTTGCCCGGCCTACAACTACTACAGGAGCGCTATCTTACCGAGCCGTACAGGATCAAAATGCGTGGTGGTTCCTGTAAATCCGGGCATTGAGGGCGGGAAATTGTTCCATTTTTCTCCTCCAGAGAGAACAGATTATTTCAAACTTAATATATATGGTTTAGCATATATGTATTCCAAGCGCATCGGAGTGGGAAATGCTACAGCCTGTCCAGCTTTACAAAATACTGTCGGATGAAACCCGGCTGGCGATCGTCATGTTACTCAGGGAGTCCGGGGAAATGTGCGTCTGCGATATCTGTGGGGCGACCGCTGAATCACAGCCAAAAATATCGCGGCACATGGCGATTTTACGCGAAGCTGAGCTGGTTCTCGATCGCCGGGAAGGAAAATGGATCCACTATCGTTTATCACCCCACATGCCGGCATGGGCAGCAGAGACTATCACCACTGCCTGGTATTGCATGCGGGATGAGGTTCGCGGATGGCTGGCACAATCAGCCAGCTCATCCTGTTAATACGTAAATCACATATACATAACCATATGTAATGGAGTTCGGGATGTTACTGGCAGGGATAATTTTTCTACTGACGCTGATACTGGTCATCTGGCAGCCCAAAGGGCTCAGCATTGGCTGGAGCGCGAGCATTGGCGCGGTGCTGGCGCTGGCGCTCGGCGTTATTCATGTTGATGATATTCCGGTGGTCTGGAATATTGTCTGGAACGCGACGGCGACCTTTATCGCGGTGATCATCATCAGCCTGCTGCTCGATGAGTCCGGCTTCTTTGAATGGGCTGCGCTGCATGTCGCTCGCTGGGGTAACGGACGCGGTCGCCTGCTGTTTACCTGGATTGTGCTGCTAGGCGCAGTGGTCGCGGCGTTGTTTGCTAACGACGGTGCGGCGCTAATCCTGACACCGATCGTCATTGCCATGCTCCTCGCGCTGGGGTTCAGTCCGGGCACGACCCTGGCCTTTGTCATGGCGGCGGGCTTTATCGCCGACACCGCCAGTCTGCCGCTTATTGTTTCCAACCTGGTGAATATCGTCTCTGCTGACTTCTTCGGGCTGGGCTTTACCGACTACGCGTCGGTGATGATCCCGGTTGATTTGGCTGCCATCGCCGCCACGCTGACGATGCTGCACCTCTTCTTCCGTAAAGATATCCCGGCGACCTATGACGTTTCGCTGCTGAAAACCCCTGCCAGTGCGATTAAAGATCCGGCGACGTTCCGGGCTGGCTGGATTGTCCTGCTGCTGTTACTTGCCGGATTCTTTGTCCTTGAGCCGCTGGGGATCCCGGTCAGCGCGATTGCTGCCGCTGGCGCGATAATCCTGTTTGCGGTGGCGAAAAGAGGCCATGCCATTAATACCGGTAAAGTGCTGCGCGGTGCTCCGTGGCAGATCGTCATTTTCTCGCTGGGGATGTATCTGGTGGTCTATGGCCTGCGCAATGCCGGGCTGACAGATTATCTCTCCGGCGTGCTGAACATGTTGGCAGAACAAGGCTTATGGACGGCAACGCTGGGCACCGGCTTCCTGACGGCATTTCTCTCATCGGTAATGAATAACATGCCGACGGTGCTGATTGGCGCATTGTCGATTGACGGAAGTACGGCTTCCGGCGTAATCAAAGAGGCGATGATCTATGCCAACGTCATCGGCTGCGATTTAGGGCCCAAAATCACTCCCATCGGCAGCCTGGCGACGCTGCTGTGGCTGCATGTGCTTTCTCAGAAGAATATGTCCATCACCTGGGGATATTACTTCCGCACCGGCATTATCATGACCTTGCCTGTGCTGTTTATCACTCTGGCCGCGCTGGCGTTGCGGCTCTCTGTCACTTTGTAATGAGATCCTGATATGAGCAACATAACCATCTATCACAACCCGGCCTGCGGTACGTCACGTAACACGCTGGAGATGATCCGCAATAGCGGCAACGAACCGACCATTATTCATTATCTTGAAACCCCGCCGTCACGGGATGAGCTGGTGAAACTCATCAGCGATATGGGGATCGCTGTACGTGACCTGCTGCGTAAAAATGTTGAGCCTTATGAGCAGCTTGGTCTGGATGACGACAGATTCACAGACGAACAGCTGATTCAGTTTATGCTGCAACACCCGATTCTGATTAACCGCCCCATCGTCGTGACCCCGCTGGGCACCCGGTTGTGTCGCCCTTCGGAAGTGGTGCTGGATATTCTTCCTGACCCACAGCAAGGCGAGTTCATAAAAGAGGACGGTGAAAAAGTTGTTGATAGCACCGGGAAGCGCTTGGGCTAAAGCTAAAACGCCGGGTGGCGGCTACGCCTTACCCGGCCTACGGGATCGGTGTGGTAGGCCGGGCAAAGCGCAGCTGCCGCCCGGCATAACCCACGTCAGGTGATCACTATCACCCGAATATCATTCACATTGGTTAACGTCGGGCCGGTCACTACCAGATCGCCCGCTTCGGCAAAGTAGCTGTAGCTGTCATGCCCGCGCAGCATCGCCTTCGCATCCAGCGAGGTGCGGACCAGCGTATCCGGCGTGACTATCGCCCCTGCCGCATCCTCGGTGCCGTCAATCCCGTCGCTGTCCCCGGCGATGGCGTAAATCCCCTCCTCGCCTTTCAGCGCACAGGCCAGCGCCAGCAAGAACTCGGTGTTGCGACCGCCGCGTCCAGCACCTGCGTTCCCAATAGTGACTGTGGTTTCTCCGCCGCTGAGCAGCACCGCCGGGCCTTTCACCGGCAGGCCGTGCTGCTTCACCGATTTTGCGATCCCGGCCATCATAATCCCCAACTGGGCGCTTTCGCCCTCCAGCGCATCGCCCAGAATCAGCGGGGTGTAACCCATCCGTTGCGCCACGGCGGCAGCGGCGGCCAGCGCGCCGGAGGGCGTGGCGATCAGGCGGATGTCTTCGTCGATCTCCTTTGCTGTCACCGGCGCGCGCGGCGTGCGCAGGACCCGCATCACCGGCTCCGGCAGCGCCAGTCGATAGCGGACGATAATCTCCAGCGCCTCTTCCACCGTGGAGCTGTCCGCCACCGTCGGGCCGGAGGCGATGCTCTGGGGATCGTCGCCGGGCACATCGCTGATGATCAGGGTGATCACCCGGGCAGGTCTGGCCGCCAGCGCCAGACGTCCGCCCTTGATATCCGACAGCTGCTTGCGCACGGTATTCATCTCGTGGATGGTCGCCCCGCTCTTCAGCAGCGCCTGGTTGACCGCCTGCTTATCCGCAAGGGTAATCCCCTTGCGCGGCAGGGCCAGCAGCGACGAGCCGCCGCCGGAGATCAGCGCAATCACGCAGTCGTCGGCGGTGAGATGTTTGACCTGCTCCATCATCAGCATCGAGGCCACTTCGCTCATCGCATCCGAGATCGGGTGCGCCGCCTCGACGATGCGAATTTTTTGCGTCGGCGCCGCATGGCCGTAGCGCGTCACCACCACGCCGTGCAGATCGACATCCGGCCAGGCGGCCTCCAGCGCAGCGGCCATGGCGGCGCTGGCTTTCCCTGCCCCGACCACAATGCAGCGCCCGCGCGGTTTCTCCGGCAGCGCACTAATCAGCGCTTCATGGGGATCGGCACTTTTCACCGCCGCCATGAAGATCTCAGCAAGCGCCCCTCGCAGGGCGCTGTCGTCGTGTTGTGCCATAGATCAGCCTTCTGCGATGGCGCGGATCACCGCCTGGGTGACTTCGCGGGTATTGGCCGTACCGCCCACGTCCGGGGTCATGATGCCCTTCGCGCAAACGGCCTCGACGGCAGCCATCAGGCGCGTGGCGGCTTCGCCCTCGCCCAGATGTTCCAGCATTTGCGCCGCGGTCCAGAAGCTGGCGACCGGGTTGGCGATGCCCTTGCCGGTGATATCAAAGGCCGAGCCGTGGATCGGTTCGAACATCGACGGGAAACGACGCTCCGGATCGATATTGGCGGTCGGTGCCACCCCCAGGCTGCCCGCCAGCGCGCCGGCCAGGTCGGAAAGAATATCGGCGTGCAGGTTGGTCGCCACGATAGTGTCCAGCGACTCCGGGTGCAGGGTCATGCGCACGGTCATGGCATCCACCAGCATTTTGTCCCAGGTGACGTCCGGGAACTCGCGCGCCACCTCGGCGGCGATCTCGTCCCACATCACCATTCCGTGACGCTGGGCGTTGGACTTGGTCACTACGGTCAACAGCTTACGCGGACGGGTCTGCGCCAGACGGAAGGCGTAGCGCATGATGCGCGTCACCCCGGTGCGGGTGAAAATCGCCACCTCGGTGCCCACCTCCTCCGGCAGGCCGCGGTGCGCGCGACCGCCGTGGCCGGAATATTCCCCTTCCGAGTTCTCACGTACAATCACCCAGTCGAGGGTGCCCGGCACCGCCTTGCGCAGCGGGGACTGAATGCCCGGCAGGATTTTAGTTGGACGGACGTTGGCGTACTGATCGAAGCCCTGGCAGATCGGCAGGCGCAGCCCCCACAGGGTGATGTGATCCGGCACGTCCGGCGCACCCACCGCGCCAAAGTAGATGGCATCGAAGGCTTTGAGCTGCTCAAGCCCGTCTTCCGGCATCATCACCCCGTGGGTTTTGTAGTAGTCCGAACCCCACTCGAAGGTATGTACCGAGAAACGCATATCGCCCTGACGCTGGGCCAGCGCGTGTAACACCTCAACGCCCGCGGTGATCACTTCCGGGCCGATACCGTCTGCGGGGATAGCTGCAATGGCGTAATCTTTCATCTCTGTTTCCTTAAATTAATGTTTTGACTGAATTAATGAATCGTGCGCCTGCGCCTTGCGGCTGGATGCCGAGAGCCACAGCACTACAAGTGAGGAGAGGATCAGTAGCCCGGCGACAAACCACAGCCCCCAGGTGTAACTGCCGGTCTGCTGCTTAATCAGGCCAATCATGAACGGACCGACAAAGCCGCCCAGGTTGCCGAGTGAGTTGATGGTGGCGATACCCGCCGCCGCCGCCGAACCGGACAGGAACAGGGTTGGCATGCTCCACAGCGGCGGTTTGGAGGCGCTGATACCGCAGTTGACGATGGTCAGGGCGAGGATAACCCCGACGATGCTCGCCGTGCTGCCGGCCATAAACAGCCCGGCCGCCGCCACGATGCAGGCGGCAATCACATGCCACGAGCGTTCGCTGGTTTTGTCGGAATGACGCGCCCAGAGCACCATCGCCGCCACCGCCAGCACCGCCGGAATGGCGTTCAGCAGGCCGACGGTCATGGAAGAGACGCCGAGGGTTTTGATGATTTGCGGCGACCAGATGCCCAGGGTGTAGAGCCCGGCGGAGGTGCCGAAGTAAACCAGCGACAGAGCCAGAACGCGCTTATCGAGCAGCCCTTTCCAGACGCTGTGCTGCGCCGTGGCCTGTTTCGCCGCCTGCTCACGCTGCAGGGTAGCAATCAGCCAGCCGCGCTCCTCTTCGCTGAGCCATTTTGCCTTCTCCGGGCGATCGGTGAGCCAGAACAGCACCACCACGCCGAGGATCACCGCTGGCACCGCTTCGAGGACAAACATCCACTGCCAGCCGGCAAAGCCCATCATGCCGTGCATCTCCAGTAGCGCCGCAGAGATCGGCGAGCCGAGCGCGGTGGAGATAGGTGCCGCCGCCATAAAGATTGCCGTCACCTGGGCGCGTTTCTGCGCCGGGAACCAGTAGCTTAAGTAGAGGATGATCCCCGGAAAGAAGCCCGCTTCCGCTACGCCGAGCAGGAAGCGCAGGCTGTAGAAGCTAGTGGTGCTCTGGACAAAGGCCATGCCACCGGAGACCAGCCCCCAGGTGATCATCACCCGGGCAATCCAGATGCGCGCCCCGACCTTGTGCAGGATCAGGTTGGACGGCACTTCAAACAGGAAGTAGCCGAGGAAGAAGATCCCGGCACCAAAGCCGAAGACCGCCGGGGAGAAGCCGAGATCGGCGTTCATGGTCAGCGCCGCGAAACCAATGTTGACGCGGTCAAGGAAGGCGATGAAGTACAACAGCATGATGAAGGGAACGATGCGCAAGGTGATCTTGCGCATAACCCGTTGTTCGATTGTGCAGGTCATGTGAGGTGTTCCTCATAATTATTTTGTAGGGTACGCAGTCGGGCTGCCTTGATGAGTATGCTGATATTTCTTGCATGATCATGCGCATCGGTTTATACAAAAAAATGCAATAATCGTGAGCGAGCCAAAATGGAACTACAACACCTTCGCTGTTTCCTGGCGGTGGCTGAGACCCTGCATTTCGGCCAGGCGGCCCAGCGCCTGGATATGCTGCCCTCCGCCCTGGGAAGGAATATTCGTCTTTTAGAAGAGGCACTTGGCACGCGGCTGTTTACCCGCTCGACCCGCCGGGTGGCACTGACGGAGAACGGCGTTTTACTGCGGGAAGAGGCGCGAAAACTGCTCGCCCACGCCGACGCCATTATGTTGCAATTTCGTCAAAATCCACGCCGGGCGCAGCCGCTTTTGCGCGTCGGGACTATCGACAGCGCGGCCATCGGGTTGCTGCCGGGATTGCTGCAACTGTTCCGCCAGCACTACCCGACGGTGGAGATCCAGCTCTTCGAGGATAAGACCGTCCATCTGCTGCCAAAGCTGAAAAGCGGCAGGCTGGATCTGGTGTTTATCCGCCCTCCCGCCCAGCTGGATGGACAGTTTGGCCGGGCATTTTTATGCAACGAGCCCGGCATTCTGGCCCTGCCTGCCAGCCATCCGTTTGCCGATCGGGAAAGGGTCGATATTGCCGAACTGGAGGGAATGCCGATGATCCTGCCGGAGCGGCGCTCGCGCCCCCACAGTCACGATCTGACCATGAATCTGTTCCATAATGCGGGCATTGAAGTGACGGTGTCACAGATGGCGGACGAGAAACAGACCATCATCAACCTTGTGGCGGCGGGAATTGGGCTGGCGATTGTCCCGGCCTGGAGCAGCCGTTATCTGATGCCTGGGGTGAAGTTTGTGCAGCTCAACGGCGCGGAGCAGATGGGGATGCCGCTGGAGGCGGTGTGGATGGCCGGGGCGCAGGATGAGATTCGGGATAATATGCTGGAGATGCTGAAGGAGCATCCGGAGCTGTATGTTTAGTCTTTTCTCCCTCTCCCTGTGGGAGAGGGTTGGGGTGAGGGCTTCAGACCGCACTGCAATGCCGGGTGGCGGCTGCGCCTTACCCGGCCTACAACACCTGGCCTGCCTTACGCCTTGTAAATAAACCGTTGAATAAAATCGGCAATATCGGCTTCGACCATGGCGCATTTTTCCACCGAAGGCCGCACGCCCAGAAACTCATCATAACCATTCAACAGTGAAATCAGCTGTCGCGTGGTGCGGCTGACGTCACACTCGCGAAAGCTCCCATTCGCCACACCTTCCTCAATAATGCCGCGGACGATTTCGTTCCACGCTTGCGTGATGGATTCCACAAATTCAGCGTAAACGTCATTATGCAGCGCTAACTGCCACGTTGAGCCATACAGCTGCCAGGCGGCATCCGGCTCAAAGGGTAAAAAATCGACGACCAGGCGTTCCATTTTTTGCGTGGAGGGTAATGCCGCCACCTCACGGGTAAATGTCTCCAGCTCATCGCGCATAAAACGATCCAGCGCGGCGATACACAGGGCCTGCCAGTTGCTGAAATAATGGTAAATATGGCTACGAGAGATCCCTAACGACTCGGTCAACTCACGCGTGGTGACGTTAGCGATCCCCTTCTCCAGAAATAGTGCGATAGCCCCGTCCAGGATCCTGGCTTTTAACGCCTCTTTTGTTTCTTTCATCTACACGCCCACGTTGACTTTGAGCAAGTGCTCAAATAGACTTATCCCACAGATTTGAGCAACCGCTCAAATCCATCTTAACAGAAAATTGTATGCTTACCTTAAAAAATGCGGCACCAGCCGCAGTTCCGAACAGCGCGGTCAAGACGCTCAAATTGCTGGGCCAACGACATAGCCGAAAACTCGTCCTTACCTTCTTACTGGTGGCAGCTGAAAACATCACCATGCTGCTTTATCCCCTGCTGGCGGGGTTTGCGATCAATGCCATCGTTAACGGTCAGGCGTTACATGCCGTGCTCTATGCGGTGATGGTGTTTACGATGTGGGCGATTGGCGCGGCAAGACGCAGTGTCGATACCCGCACCTTTGCGCGCATTTACGCCGAACTGGCCGTTCCGGTCATTATTGCGCAACGTGAAGAACAGCACAGTGCTTCAACCATTGCCGCCCGCGTGGCGCTGTCGCGTGAATTTGTCGATTTTTTCGAGAAACACTTGCCGGTGCTGGTGACCTCTGTCGCGTCCATCATTGGTGCCGCAGTGATGTTGCTCCTGCTGCAGTTCTGGACCGGCGTCGCCTGCCTGTTTATCCTGGTGTTCTTTGCCCTGTTTTTACCGGGATTCACCCGCAGGAACGAAGCGTTGTTCCTGAGACTGAACGATCGGCTGGAAAAAGAGGTCGCCTTTGTGAACAGCGCTTCACGGATGTCGCTCTCCAGGCACTACGACGTGCTGGCGCGGCTCAGAATTAAACTGTCGGATCGGGAAGCCTTTGGCTATCTAGCTATCGGCACGGTGACCGCGATTTTATTCGCCAGCACCATCCTGACCATGTCGTTCGAAGGGGGGCTGGATGCCGGTCATATCTATTCGGTCATGACCTACATGTGGATGTTTGCGATGAGTCTGGATGACGGGCCGCAACTGCTGGAAAAATATTCTCAACTTAAGGATATTGGTAAGCGGGTTAATACCAGTAGCCTTTAATCAGGGTTTATCCCCTCACCGCAACGATGAGGGGATAACTGTGCTTTTACATCGAATATCCCGGCTTCTTAATCAACTCATCCAGCTTCGGGCCAATCTCCGTATCCCAGACCTGCGCTTTCCAGTCGGCTTCCTGAACTTCGTTCAGGGCCACGGAAATAGAGCGATCTTTACTGTTCAGATGGCGGGTGATCACCTCGGCGATATCCGCGGCCAGGGCGGTTTTTTGCTCGTCGTTCAGGTCGCGAGGGAAGCATTTGATATTAACGTGTGGCATGTGCAGGGCTCCTTTTGAGTAAGAGTTCCAGACTAGCAGAGTATGTCGTTGTCTTTTAGCACCTTGTGCAGTTTCGGGAGCTTGCACAGGTTATCGGCAATGGCGGTGATATTCGGCGTGTTGGCGGCAAACCAGTCCGGGCGTGGCCCCCAGGTCCGCATCACGCACAGATAACAGTCGATAAGGGTGATCTGCTCGCCAAAGGCCCAGGGCGCAGCTTTGAGGTGGTTATCCAGCCACAGGTAGAGCGATTTACGGTATTCGCGGCAGTTCTGCTGTAGCTGTTCCGGGGCATCCGGTGCCCAGCGCTCCGGGTAGTCGGCGTAGGTAAAAGTGGGATAGACATTCGCCACCAGCCAGATCAGCAGGCGCTGAAACTGCTGGCGCTCCGCGCGCCCGACGGGAGGTGCCAGATCGGGACAGCGATCCAGCACCAGCAGCGCAATCGCTGCCGTTTCCGTCATGATCTCGCCGTTCTCCAGTTCGAGTGTCGGCACCTGACACAGCGGGTTGAGTTTTTCGAGCAATTCGCGCGTGGCACCCGGCTTATCGAACCCATCCACGTTGATAAACTGATACGGAATATCGGCGAGGGTCAGCATCACTTCGCTGATGGCTGAGCCCCAGCCGGGAACGCCATAGACTTTGATCATCGGCTATACCTCGGTCAAAGCCTTAAGTGTAGAGCAGCCTTAGTAGGTTATCCCGGGCGGATTGACCTCCGACTGCGCCACCGCTTCGCCCTGCTCGCCCCAACGGGCCAGTACTTTCTGGTAGTCACCCCGCTGGATGGCCCCGTCGAGAGCCGCCTGCAGGGCATACACCAGCTCGTTACCTTTTTTGGTGGTGGTGGCGACATAGGCCTTCTTCGGCCCTAAGCCCACCACCCGCGTTTTGCCGGTAAGGGCCTCTTTATAGGCCGAAACCGACTGTGGTCCGAAGAACACGTCCGCCCTGCCGGACTGGATATAGAGATTGCCGGAGGCGTCGTCGGTCAAATATACCGGCAGCGCAGGCTCACGCCCGGCGTTTTTGTTCTCTTCATTCCAGCCCAACAGAATGCGCTCCTGATTGGTGCCGGAGCCGACAATCACCTTTTTACCTGACAGATCGGCGGCGTTCTTGATCGACTGCACCTCGCTGGTGGATTTCACCGAGAAAGCCAGGTTATCGACGCGATAGGTGGCGAAATCGAACTTCTGTTTACGCTGCTCGGTCACCGCAATGTTGACCAGCGCCACGTCGTAGCGCCCGGAGGTGATGCCCAGCGGCCAGTCCTCCCACGCTGTCGGCACCAGCTTGAGTTTTAACCCGAGGCTGCCCGCCAGCAGCCGGGCGATATCCGGGTCGCTGCCGATGCGGGTGCGGTTATCGCTGGCCAGCAGCGCCAGCGGCGGCGAGTTAAGGGCCGAAATGGCGACGGTCAGCGTACCCGGTTCGACAAATTTGTAGTTCGCGGGGATCTTCGCCACCGCCTGCTTATCCACCGTCACCGGCAGCGGCTGCTCGTTGGCCTGTAAATCAATCGCGGCGTGGCTTGTGGATGCAACCACTAACAACGCCAGTAATCCTTTTTTCATCGTCTCTCCTTACAGTACTTTCGACAGGAACTGCCGCGTTCGGGCGTGGGACGGACGGTTGAGCACCTCGTCGCTGCTGCCCTGTTCAACGATTTTGCCGTCGACCATAAACACCACCTGATCCGCCACTTCCCGGGCGAAGCCAATCTCATGGGTCACCACCACCAGGGTAGTGCCGGAGCGGGCCAGCTTTTTGATCACGTCCAGCACTTCGCCCACCAGCTCGGGATCCAGCGCCGAGGTCGGCTCATCAAACAACATCACCCGCGGGCGCAGGGCCAGAGCGCGGGCAATGGCGATGCGCTGCTGCTGCCCGCCCGAAAGATGGCGCGACCAGGCATCGGCCTTATCGCGCAGCCCTACCACGTCGAGCAGATCGTAAGCCCGTTCGACGGCGGCTTTACGGCTCAGCTGTTTGTGGGCGATGGGTGCCTCGATCAGGTTTTCCAGCACCGTCAGGTGCGGGAACAGGTTGAAGTTCTGGAACACGTAGCCGACGTTAACCCGCTGTTTGAGGATCGCTTTCTCTTTCAGCTCGTACAGGGTGTTGCCCTCCCGGCGATAGCCGATGTAGTCGCCATCAATCTGGATAAAGCCTTCATCGACGCGTTCCAGGTGGTTTATGGCGCGCAGCAGTGTGGATTTACCGGAGCCGGAGGGCCCGAGGATCACCGTCACCGAGCCCGGCGGGATTTCCAGCGACACGTTATCCAGCGCCTTGTGGCGGCCAAAGAACTTGCTCACGCCGGTAATCGAAATATGTCCTTCAGGAGAGGCTTGCATGGACAGGCTCCTGTGTGGTTTGGGTGGTAACGGAACGGGTGCGGGTCGCGCGGGTGGTGTTCACCGCCGAGCGGCGCTCGCTGCGGGCCAGGGCACGTTCCACCAGGTGTTGGATAGCGGAGAGTACGGTGGTGATCACCAGATACCAGACGGCACCGACCATCAGCAACGGGATCACCTCCTGGGTGCGGTTGTAGATCATCTGGATGGTGTAGAACAGCTCCGGCATCGCCAGGACGTAAACCATCGCCGTGCCCTTGGCGAGGCTGATGATTTCGTTGAACCCGGACGGCAGAATGGTGCGCAGCGCCTGGGGCAGGATGATGCGCAGGGTGCGGCGCGAGGCCGGTAAACCCAGTGCGGCGGCGGCTTCATACTGTCCGTGATCGACCCCCAGGAAGCCGCCGCGAATAATTTCCGCAGTATAGGCGCTCTGCACCAGCGTCAGCCCGACCACCGCGGTGGAGAATTGCCCCAGCACGTTGATGGTCTCAAAGCTGCCCCAGGTGATGCCGGTGAACGGCACGCCGAGCGACAGCGTGTCGTACAGATAGGAGAAGTTGTAGAGGATGATCAGCACCACAATCAGCGGCAGGGAGCGGAACAGCCAGATGTAGCCCCAGGCGAGGCTGCTCAGCAGCCACGAGGACGACAGTCGCGCCAGGGCTAACAGGCCGCCGATCGCTACGCTGAGCGCGGTGCCGATCAGGGTCAGGAGCAAGGTCTGCCCCACCCCTTCAAGGATCACCGGGTCGAAGAACCAGCGTGCGAACACGCTCCACTCCCAGCGTGGGTTAAAGGCCACCGACTGAATGACAACCGCCAGCACAAACAGCGCAACAATCGCCCCCACCGTGCGCAGCGGGTAGCGCGCCGGGACCACTTTGATGGTTTCAACGTTGTTCATCGTCGTTCCTCATGCCGATTTACTGAACGCTTCGCGTATTAGCGTTTTGGTGAAGCGCAGCCGCCCGTCGAACGGCGGCTGGCTGTACTCTTCCGGGTCGCGGGTCAGATCGAACTGCGCCGCGTAGCCCTGGCTCAGGTAGAGCCGCACCGCTTCCGGCTGACGAAAGCCGGTGGTGAGGTAGATTTGGCTGTAGCCGGCCAGTACCGCCCGGCGCTCCAGCTCCTGCACCACCCGGGCGGCAAGCCCCTGCTGACGCAGGGATTTGTCGGTCCAGATCCGTTTGATCTCGGCGGTCTGCGCATCGAAGGGTTTATAGGCCCCGGTGGCGATGATTTTCCCGTCGCGCTCCAGCACAATAAACAGCCCCTGCGGCGCCAGATACCACTCGGTCAGCTCGATCTCGGCATCTTTGGAAAAATAGTCGCCGTAGCGCGCCGCGTACTCGCCGAACAGGCCCTCGATGATGGGCTGAAGATCGGCGTCCTCGGGCGAAACGTCACGAAAAAGCTCGCTCATAGATTCTCCTTAGTCGCCAAGGCCGGCCGGGTTAACTTCGGAAGTCGGGATGCGCTCCACGCCTTCCCCCCAGCGGTTCAGCACCTTGTCGTAATCGCCGTTCTTGATCACCCCGTTGAGCGCGGTCTGCACCGGCTCTGCCAGGCCTCTGCCTTTCTTCAGGGTTACAGCGATATGCGCCGCTTTCGGCCAGCCACCGTCCACGCTGCCCACCAGTTTGGTTTTGCCGTTGAGGGCCGCTTTCCACGCCCCAATCACGTTCGGGCCAAAGTAGGCGTCCGCGCGACCAGACTGCAGCGCCAGGGTCTGGGCGGCATCATCTTTGGTGTAGATCGGGGTGAACGGCTTCAGCCCCTTCTTCTGGTTTTCCGCATCCCACGCCAGCAGGATCGCCTCCTGGTTGGTGCCGGAGCCAACAATAATCCGCAGCCCGGCGATGTCTTCCGCCGTCTCCAGTTTCTTGATCGGGCTGGAGGATTTCACGTAGAAGCCCAGCGAATCCTTACGGTAGGTGGCGAAATCGAACTTCTCTTTACGCTCTTTGGTGACGGTGATATTGCTGATCGCCGCATCGTATTTCCCGGATGTGACGCCCAGCGGCCAGTCTTCCCAGGAGGTGGGCACCACGTTCAGCTCCAGCCCGAGGCTGTCGGCCACCAGACGGGCGATGTCGGCCTCGCTGCCGATCAGGGTTTTGTTGTCATCGGCAAACACCGTCAGCGGCGGCTGGCTCAGGCCGGCAATCGCCACGGTGAATTTCCCGGGCACCACCGGCTTAAAGCTGGCGGGCAGCTGGGCGATAGCCTGCGGGTTTTTCGCGGTGTTGATCGGCGTTTTGTTGGCTTCGAGGCTGACCCCGGTGCCGTTAATGTTGACGTTCTCTGCCCAGACGGCAGGGGTAAAGGCCAGCGCGAGCGCCAGAATAAGCGATGATTTTTTCATGGCAGGTTCTCTTATTGTTGTGTGCGTTATTGTTGTGTGAACTGATTAGCGGGCTGTTCTAATCCCAGGCTCTCACGCAGGGTGGTGCCAGGGTATTCGGTGCGGAACAGGCCGCGGGCCTGCAACAGCGGCACCACCTGATCCACAAAGCGTGGGAAGGTATCCGGGGTGCCGCCCTGGATGATAAAACCGTCCGCGGCATAGCCTTCAAACCACTGCTGTAAGCCGTCGGCCACCTGTGCCGGAGTGCCGGAAAAACGTGGGCGCGGCGAGGCGGCCTCCAGCGCTACCTGACGCAGGGTTAAGTTGCGCTCCCGGGCGTTACGCTTAATCTCATCGGTGGTGCTGCGGAAGCTGTTTTTGCCCAGGTCGCCAATATCCGGGAAGGCTTCATCCAGCGGATACTGGCTGAAATCGTGGTGCTCAAAATAGCGGCCCAGATAGTTCAGGGCATCGTTGATGGAGACCAGCGCGGCGGTGGTCTGGTACTGCTGCTCCGCGTCGTCGGCGTCTTTTCCGACGATCACGCTTACCCCCTGGAAGATGTGCAGTTCGTCAGCGCGACGGCCATGCAGCTTCAGCTGGCTCTTCACGTCGTGCCAGAACGCCTGGGCTTCTTCGTAGGTGTCATGGTGGGTAAAGATGGCGTCGGCGTGTTTCGCCGCCAGCTTTTTGCCGTCGTCCGAGGCCCCGGCCTGGAAGACGATCGGCCTGCCCTGCGGCGTGCGGCCAATGTTCAGCGGCCCGGCCACCTTAAAGAAATCGCCGTGGTGATTGAGGGTGTGCAGCTTTTGCGGATCGAAGAACTGCCCGGTCTCTTTGTTACGCACAAAAGCGTCGCCCTCCCAGGAGTCCCACAGCCCTTTCACCACGTCGAGATACTCGTCGGCGATGCGGTAACGCAGGGCGTGCTCCGGGTGCTTGTCGCGGGAGAAGTTCTTCGCTGAACCTTCCAGCGGCGAGGTGACCACGTTCCAGCCCGCCCGGCCGTTGCTCAGATGATCGAGGCTGGCAAACTGGCGCGCCACGGTGAAGGGCTCGCTGTAGGAGGTAGATAGCGTCCCCACCAGCCCCAACCGTGATGTGACGGTCGCCAGCGCCGACAGCACGGTCAGGGGCTCAAAGCGGTTGAGGAAATGCGGGATCGACTTCTCGTTGATGTAGAGGCCATCCGCGACAAAGATAAAGTCGAGCTTGCCCGCTTCGGCCTTCAGGGCCGTCTCTTTGACAAAGTTAAAGTTGATGCTGGCATCGGCCGGTGCCGCCGGATGGCGCCAGGCCGACATGTTCCCCGAGGCGCCGTGCAAAATCGTGCCCAGGCGCAGCTGTCGTGTTGCGGACATAATCCCTCCTTACCCTTAAAGTTGATTCAGTGCTTTTTCCGCAAGCTGGGCGAAATATCGCGCGGCGGGTTCAATTAATGCCTCGTCCGGGTTAAAGGCCGGATGGTGTAATCCGTACTGGCTGGCGCTGCCGATGCTGACGAAGGCACCGGGGATCTGCTGCAGGTAGACGGCGAAATCCTCTCCGCCCATGTGCAGCTCGGCCTGCCGGGTCTCATACCCGGTTTCCCGCGCCACCGAGGTGGCAAATTCGGCCCAGTTGGCGTCGTTGACCAGCGCGGTGGGCCCGGCATACCAGGTGATGTCGATCTGCGCGTTAAAGGCGCTGGCGAACCCGGCGGCGATTTCAGACACCCGGGCCTTCACGTTCTGCTGCACTTCGGTGCGATGGGTGCGCAGGGTGCCTTCGAGCTCGACGCTCTCGGGCAGCACGTTCCAGGTGTTGCCCCCGGTAATGCGCGTCACGCTCAGCACCACCGAATCAAGGGTATTCACGTTGCGGCTGGCGACGCTTTGCAGAGCGGTCACTAACTGGCTGGCCAGCAGGATGGCGTCGTTGCCTTCATGCGGACGGGCGGCGTGCGCCCCCTTGCCGGTGATGCGAAATACGAAGCGGTCGACGTTGGCGTAGAACGGGCCCCCGCGGGTGGCGAAACTGCCTACCGGCAAACCGGGTTCGTTATGCATGCCGAAGATGGCGCTAACGTCGCGCAGGGCCCCGGCGCGCACCAGGCTTTTGGCGCCGCCGAAGTTCTCCTCCGCGGGCTGGAACAGGATCCGCACCCGGCCGTTCAGCGACGCTTCCCGTTCTTTCAGCCTCAGGGCCGCGCCGAGGATCACGCTGGTGTGAATGTCGTGGCCGCAGGCGTGCATGACGCCCGGGCGTTGGGAGGTAAAGGCTACGCCGCTGCGCTCCTCAATCGGCAGGGCGTCGATATCGGCCCGCAGGGCAATCTGTTTATCACCCTTCCCCACCTCAGCGACCACGCCGGTCGCCAGATCGTAAGGCAGAATCTTAATTCCGGCATCGCCTAACCATTGACGCAGGCGGGCGGTGGTTTGTACTTCCTCGCCGGAGAGTTCCGGGTTCTGGTGCAGCTCGCGGCGCCACGCGATCAGCTGTTGTTCGAGGCTCATACCGCCACCTCCTTCTGCTGTCGGGCCTGGGCCAGCAGGCGCAGGGACTGCACCCGGGCTGTGCCGTCGGCAACCGGGGTATCAATGATGAACTCGTCGATGCCCCACTGCTGATGCAGGGACTCCAGCTGGTCGAGCACCGACTCCGCGGTACCTGCCAGCAGGGACTGGGCGCGTCGGGCGATGCGCAGCGGCTCGCTGCCCGCCTGACTGGCAAAGGCGTACGCCTGCTCTTCGCTGGCGACGGTGACCCGCTGGCCATTGACCAACTCAACGCCCCACACTTCTACTGCGCTTGCCAACGATTCGGCCTGCGCCTGGGTTGGAGCGACGATGGCCTGCACCGCAACAATCACCTCCCGGGCGCTGTGGGTGCGCCAGGTGTTAATCACCTCGCGCAGCAGATCGGGGTCGCCATTCAGATGGGCGGCAAAAACAAAGTCCCAGTCGAGGCTGGCGGCAAGGCGCGCGCTCTCCGCGCTGGCCCCCAGCAGGAAGCCAGCCGCCGGAACCTGCGGTAACGGTGTGGCGCGAACCGCCTCTTCCGGTGACGTCGGGTTGATCCAGCCATTCAGCTGCGCCAGCTGGGCGGCGAAATCGCCCTTCTCCTGCTGGCTGAGGCCGAGCTGTAACGCCCGGGTCGAGAGCGGCAGGCCGCCCGGCGCTTTGCCGACGCCCAGATCCACACGACCAGGGGCGATGGCGGCCAGCAGGTTGAAGTTCTCTGCCACTTTGTACGGGCTGTAGTGTTGCAGCATTACCCCACCGGAGCCGACGCGAATGCGCCGGGTCTGCCCGAGGATCCAGGCAATCAGCAGCTCAGGCGACGGACTCGCCAGCTGCGGGGTGTTATGGTGTTCGGCAATCCAGAAGCGGTGATAACCCAGGGTTTCGGCCTGCTGCGCCAGGCTTAAGGTGCGCGACAGCGCATCGGCGGCCGTTTCGTTCTCTGCGACAGGACTTTTATCCAGAATGCTGATTCGCCAGGACATGTTGCAATCTCGTTTGACTAAACATGTCGCCATTATTAAGGGGCGATTTCACCGCTGAGAAACAATTAATTTACATTTGGTTTGCCGGATTTCAGAAATACCGCGTGGGATTACAGGGACGAATGCAGCTCAGCGATCAGGGCGTCGGCCTGCTGGCGGGAGGTGATGCGCACGAAGCGGATATGGGCAAAAGCCGGGTTCTGCATGTCGGATTCATAGCGCGCCCGGTTGCTGCGCCAGGTCTTGATGGTCCAGAGCAGGATCGATTCCCGGCTCAGGAAGGTGCGGCGAAAACTTTCCCGGTTGCCGGTGCCGGGCCACAGCTCCTGCTGCGTCCAGGCGCGTTTTACCGCCCGGGTAACGGCCTGACGCAGGGTGCGGGCCAGGCCGTAATCGACCCATACCACCAGATCGACGTTGCGCCATTTTATCGGGCGGGTGCGGTTGTAGTTGCCGTCCAGCACCCAGCCTGGCGTGGCGCTGAGCGCCGCCTCCAGCTTTGCGAACATGACCTCGTCCGGGGAGCCCTGCCAGTCGGAACGCCAGTACAGAGTGTCCATTTCGATACAGGGCAGCGCCAGTTCAGTAGCGATCCTGCGGGCCAGTGTGCTCTTGCCGCTGCCGCTGGTGCCAACAATATTGATTTTCATCACATTTCCTGATGCGTCGGAAAAACCGGGCTAACAATCATAATGTTTTATGAATGTTAATGAAACACGATTTCGGCAGTGTGGTTTTCGCCACGGAGTCATTATTTCCGTTATATTTGCCTTAAGTCGGCTTATTTTCCGCCCCTGTTGATATTCACGCCCTGTTGATTGCACTTTTATTACATAAGCAGCGGTTACGACAAAAAAATAGTTAATTCAGGCGCTTTCTAATCCATTAGTTTTTGTGGAGAATACGCCAGCCGTAATATCAAAGAATAAATAAATTACCTTGCCTGAAACTTTTTCTCGGGCGGCTTCTCTTTACACAGACATCACCATGGAGTTATTCATGAGGCGTAACAATCAAGTTACACAAAACGAGTACTTGCTTAACGAAGGGTCGACCTTAATGTCGACGACCAATATCCAGAGTCATATTACGTACGCGAACTCGGCCTTTATTGATGCCAGTGGTTATAAAGAAGAACACCTTATTGGCGAACCGCATAATGTGATCCGCCATCCGGATATGCCCCCGGAGGCGTTTGGTGATATGTGGTTTACCCTGCAGCAGGGCGAGAGCTGGACCGGGCTGGTGAAGAACCGTCGTCACAACGGGGATCACTACTGGGTGCGGGCCAACGTCACGCCGGTTTACCAGAATGACACCCTCACCGGCTATATCTCGGTGCGAAATATTCCTGAACGTCATGAGATCGACGCCAGCGAGGCGCTTTATCAGCGGGTACGAAATAACGACATAAAAGGCCACCGTTTTTATAAAGGGGTGCTGGTGCGTCGGGGAATATTCTCTTTTCTTTCGATATTCAAACGTCTCAGCACTGCGAAGCGGGTTAATTACTCCCTTGGTATTACCGCCCTGCTCGCACTGGCCCTTCCTTTATTACTCCCTGGTGCATTATTGCAAACCTGCGGCCTCGTGCTGCTGTTTATTTTACTGGCGTTATTTCTTAATACCCAGATCTGCCGTCCGGTAAAAACCATTGTCAAACAGATGCAGCGCGTGGTGTCCGGTCGCAAGACCGACTATTACCACTTCGATCGTGTTGATGAGATTGGCTTAATGATGCGGCTGGTTAACCAGTCCGGATTAAACCTGAATTCGCTGGTGGATGATGTCGGCACGCAAATCAGCGGGATCCGCGCCATCAGCCAGCAGGTGGCGAAAGAAGGTGATGCCCTGCAGGCCCGATCGGAGGAGACCTCGGGGGATCTACAGCAGACGGCCGCGGCGGTGGAAGAGATTGCCAGCGCGGTAAAACAGACCGCCCAGACGGCGGAAGAGGCGATCCGCATGGCCGACCAGACCAGCGCCAGCGCGTACAGCGGCGAAGCGGTGATGAAGCAGACCATCGGCGTGATGCAGTCGGTATCCCGGGATAACGGCCAGATTGTCGATATCATCGCGGTGATCGACCGAATCGCCTTCCAGACCAATATCCTGGCACTGAATGCTGCGGTGGAAGCCGCCCGCGCCGGGGAAGCAGGACGCGGCTTTGCGGTGGTCGCCGCCGAAGTGCGTAATCTGGCCCAGCACTCCGCGTCTGCGGCAAAGGAGATCGCCGCGCTTATCGAGAAAAACGTCGCCAGCGTTAATGCCGGCGTGGACATGGTGGAACAGACCGAAACCCAGCTGACCACCATGATCGGCAACGTGCTGAATATGTCGGCCCTGATCAAGGAGATCGGCCACGCCACCCAGGAGCAAACCCAGGCCCTGACCCTGATTAATGAGTCCATTTCCCGTATCGGAGTGATGACCCATAACAACACCGGGATGGTGGAGCACGTCACCCAGGCGGCCAACCACCTCACCCAGCGCACCACTCGCCTGCAGCAGGCGATTGCGGTGTTCGGCGGCTAACGCTACGGCAAAAATGGCTAACCCGGCGAAAAGGTCATATCTTTTTTAAAGCGACGGTCGCTGCCGGGAGCCCTGGATGAAAGCAGATAAACTGACGATAGCGGTCTCGTTACTCGCCTGGGGCGCGCTCTATTATCTGCTGGGCTGGATCTCGTTATTCCTCGACGGCCCGCAGAGCCGGGTGGCCTTTATCTGGCTGCCGTCGGGCGTGGCCGTCACCGCCTTTTTGATCACCGCGCGAAAGCAGTGGCTCGCGCTGTGGATCACCCTGTTCCTGGCCCGTCTGTTACTGGGGCTGACCTTTCAGCATACGCTTCACGTCTCGCTGGTGCTGGCCCTGTTTTCGCTGACCAGCCATCTGGGCATTGCCGGGTGCGTACGCTACTTTTCCCGGGGCTACGACCGGCTGCACAAAATCGTTAACTGGGTCATTTCGACGATTGTCATTAGCGCGCTGGCGGCGCTGATGGGGGTCGGATGGGTCTCCCTGCTGGCCGGCAGCATGCAGATGCAGTGGCTGTGGATCGTCTGGAGCGCCAACGTCACCGGCACGCTGTTTGTCACCCCGCCGCTGATGGGCCTGCTGGCCCCGGCCGATAAAGGGGCGCGGCAGGAGTCGTTAGCGGGCGTGTTTCTGGTGTTCGCCGTGTTGCTGGCAACGCTCTATATCTTCAACGGCGTGCCCGATCGCAGCGATAACATTGCCCTGATTTACTCCCTCGCCTGCCTGCCGCTGGTTCTGCTGACCGCCACTACCATCATCTGCGGTAATCGCCTGGCCTCGCTGGCGTTTATCCTTTTTAGCGCGGTGGTGATCTATGCCTCCTGGCGCGAAACCGGTCCCTTTTATTTCGTCCGCCTGGCGCCGGAAGAGTCGGTTTTGCTGGCGCAATCTTACCTCTCCGCCGCCGCCCTGCTGCTGGTGTTTATTCGCGCCCAGAAATCACAAACCGCAGCCGACCGTCGTCCCCGGGCGATGGCCTACTCCCTCGATCCCGAAACGGGCCACCTGGTCTGGGATCCTCACGCGGACCCGTCTCTTGCCGCCGCGTTAGCCTCTGTCACCAGCCGGGAAGCGCTGCTGGCCCGGGTGCCCGATCCGCAGCAGCAGGCGCAGATGGTTGCCCGCTGGCAGGCGGTAGCCAACAGCCAGCCCGTGGCAGACGTATTTCGTTTTACCCTTGCGCTGCCGGGCAAGGTACCCATCCCGTTAACAGAGCGAAATATGCTGCTGATGAGCGACAGGGATCGCCCGGTCATTGTCGCGTTCTGGTCTGAAGATAAAGGAAGCCTGTTTCAGCCCGCGCCGCAGGAGGAAGGTTAACCATGCTGCAGATCGCCTTTTTGCTGGCCGGGGCGGCGTTTGTCCGCAAAGCGGCACCCTTCTTTATGGTCGCTGGCGTGCTCTGGGGCGGGCTGGGGCTGGCCATTTTTATTGATGGCCTGCAGGGTGGGCTGCACTTCCCGCTGCATGTGTTTGGCCTGTTTCTGCTGCTCGACAGCCTGGTGTCGCTGGCGCTGGGCTCGGCGGCTAAAGGGACTCAGCGCGGGATTTTTTACTTTAAGGGCGGCGTATTCCTGTTAATCGCCATCCTGATCTTATCGGGTCGCCACGACGGCACTCTGGCGCTGGCCATCGTCTTTGGTATCGCGTACTTCATTACCGGCCTGTTTACTATCGCCTCTGCGGTAGTGGTGCGCTTTTCCCACTGGCGTCGCGCCCTGCTCTCCGGGGTGTTACAGATCCTGTTTGCCATTTTCCTGTTCCTGCCCTTTCCAACACAACATGACGGCACCGTCTCGCAGTTTATCGGCATGGTGATGCTCACCGGCGGGGTACAGTCGGTGATCCTCTCCCTGCGGATGCGCCAGGTCCGCCACGGCCGCTCGGTGTTCGATATTCTCGCCCCGCAGACGCTGAGGATTGGCAAACGCGAGGCGCTGCCCCAGGAGAGTGAGAACACGCCGGGAAATCAGCTGATCGTTCACGTCTGGACCCCGGAAGGTTCGGCTAAACAACAGACGCTCCCGCGCCCGGTAATTAACCGCTATATTGCCGCCGTCGATGCCGACGGGGTGATCTCGACCGGCCATGCGGCGCTCGAACTCCCCCCGACGCTCTATATCAGCCTCTACCCGGCGGCGGAGATTGACCGTTCCCCGTCGGAGTTTTTTAACCTGCTGAAGGCGGTGGAGGCAAATACCGTGGCGGGCAAGTATCAACCGGATTACCGTTTTGAAGCCAATATGTGGTGCGAGTCCGACCGCAAAATCCACTTCTCCACCTTCAATGCGGCCTCGCTCACCCGTTTCTGGAGCCATTACCGGCAAACCGAAACCTACAACCTGACCTGGCGCAACTGTTCCAGCAGCGTGGCCTGGGCCCTCGAAGCGGCGCTGGACGGGGCGTTAAAAGAGCGCTGCTCCCGGGGCGGCTTTGTACGGCTGTTGTTTATTCCGGAGCTGTGGATTGCCGCGCAGCTGCGCAAGCGCGCCACCAACATGGCCTGGACACCCGGGCTGGTGCTGGACTATACCCGGGCGTTGCATGCGGTGGTTCATCCCACCGACGTGTCGCTGACCTATCTGATTAAAAAGAGGTGGTTTACGACGGCGAATACGGGTCGTGAGTAACTTTCTCCAGTCAGCCACCGGGCTGCCGTGTACCGCTTGCGCCATGGCGAGGTGAGTCATAGCGGTTTTCCTGCCCGGGGTCAGGTCGGTTTTGACGTATTATCGCCGCGCAACAATTAAGCAAAACTGATAGAAAATGCGGCAAAAACGCGAAAAGCCGTTTCAAAAATTCACAGGCTTCAGCCGCCTGTAGCCCCCGACAGCACTGACCCGACCAATTATTTAGAGCCACCTCACTTTCGGCCCGTTATATTTTGCGTCCCTTACTATTTGCAGGTAGGATGCTTCGCCATGTTTTGCCTTATCCATACGCAGAATGACTGGAAAGGCAGCATATTTCCGCGCAAAAGCAATCGTTTGTATTGTGACCTGCCGGAGAGGACATCATGAAACATGATTCAGACAGGTAAACAGGTAACTCAATGAAAACAAGCAATAAAAGCGCAGCCGATCATCACGCTGCCAAACGTCGCTGGCTGAACGCCCACGAAGAGGGCTATCACAAGGCGATGGGCAACCGTCAGGTGCAGATGATCGCCATCGGCGGCGCTATCGGTACAGGGCTGTTTTTAGGTGCAGGCGCCCGCCTGCAGATGGCTGGCCCGGCCCTCGCACTGGTCTATCTGGTGTGCGGTATCTTCTCCTTCTTTATTCTGCGTGCCCTTGGCGAACTGGTACTACACCGTCCGTCCAGTGGCAGCTTCGTCTCCTACGCCCGTGAGTTCCTTGGTGAAAAAGCCGCCTATGTTGCGGGCTGGATGTACTTCGTCAACTGGGCGATGACCGGGATTGTCGATATCACCGCAGTAGCGCTGTACATGCACTACTGGGGCGCGTTTGGCGATGTCCCGCAGTGGGTGTTTGCCCTTGGCGCGCTGGCGATTGTCGGCACCATGAACATGATCGGCGTGAAGTGGTTCGCCGAGATGGAGTTCTGGTTTGCGCTGGTTAAGGTGCTGGCGATTGTGATCTTCCTGGTGGTGGGTACGGTGTTCCTCGGCAGCGGTAAACCGCTGGACGGCAACATGACTGGCTTCCACCTGATCACGGATAACGGTGGTTTCTTCCCGCACGGTCTGATGCCTGCGCTGGTACTGGTCCAGGGCGTAGTGTTCGCCTTTGCCTCCATTGAACTGGTGGGTACGGCGGCGGGCGAATGTAAAGATCCCGAGAACATGGTGCCGAAGGCGATCAACAGCGTGATCTGGCGTATCGGCCTGTTCTATGTGGGCTCCGTAGTGCTGCTGGTTCTGCTCCTGCCGTGGAACGCCTATCAGGCGGGTCAAAGTCCGTTCGTGACCTTCTTCTCGAAGCTCGGCGTGCCGTACGTGGGTAGCATCATGAACATCGTGGTGCTGACCGCGGCGCTCTCCAGCCTGAACTCTGGTCTGTACTCAACGGGCCGTATCCTGCGCTCCATGTCGATGGGCGGTTCTGCGCCGAAGTTTATGTCGAAGATGAGCAAGCAGCAGGTGCCGTACGCGGGTATTCTGGCGACGCTGGTCGTCTATATCTTTGGCGTGTTCCTGAACTATCTGGTGCCGTCGCAGGTATTTGAGATCGTGCTGAACGTCGCGGCGCTGGGCATTATCGCCTCCTGGGCCTTTATCGTGGTGTGCCAGATGCGTCTGCGCAAAGCGATCAAAGAAGGTACCGCGGCCGATGTGAGCTTCAAGATGCCGGGCGCACCGGTCACCTCCTGGCTGACCCTGCTGTTCCTGTTCAGCGTGCTGGTGCTGATGGCGTTCGACTACCCGAATGGAACGTACACTATCGCCACTATCCCGCTGCTGGCGGTTCTGCTGGTGGCCGGCTGGTTTGGTGTGCGTAAGCGCGTGCATGAGATCCACAGTACCGCGCCAAAACACCCGGACGATGAAAAGCAGGATGGTCCGCTGGTGGAAGAGACCTCAAGGTAAAAGCAAAACGGTCACTCAGGTGACCGTTTTTTTATCTGTGCTCCCTCTCCCTGTGGGAGAGGGTCGGGGTGAGGGCAAACAGACCGCACCCACCCTTTTTGCCCGGCGGCGCTGCGCTTGCACGGGCCTACAAAATCCGCGCGCAAATCCTTTCGTAGGCCGGGTAAGGCGAAGCCGCCACCCGGCAAACAGACCGCACCCACCCTTTTGCCCGGCGGCGCTGCGCTTGCGCGGGCCTACGGTTACTGCGGAATGCGGGCAATCACCTTAATTTCGAAATCAAATCCAGCCAGCCAGGTCACACCAACGGCTGTCCAGTTCGGATACGGCGGCTGCGGGAAAATAGCCTGTTTGACCTCAATGATCGTTGCAAACTGATTCTGCGGATCGGTATGAAAGGTCGTGACATCAATCAGATCGTCAAATGTACACCCCGCCGCAGCAAGGGTCGCTTTCAGGTTATCAAATGCCAGCTGCACCTGAGCAGCAAAATCCGGCTCCGGCGTGCCATCGGCGCGGCTCCCCACCTGACCAGAAACAAACAGCAAATCGCCGGAACGGATGGCGGCAGAATAACCGTGCTCCTCATAGAGAGCATGTCGGTTGGCTGGGAAAACCGGTTCGCGCTGAATCATAGTGTGTCCTGTACTGTATCGAGGGTGAAAAACGCGTACGGATGATTTAATATACGCGGCGTATGTCAAATTAATCACACATACGCCGCGTATGTCAAATGAAGATGGAGAACCTATGGTGGCCAAACGCCGCAGCGAAACGATGGAAGAGAACCGGGCAAAAATGATCGCGGCAGCAAGAAAAGCCTTTGCTGAAAAGGGCTTTGTCGCGGCATCAATGGATGAACTCACGGCCAGCGTTGGCCTGACCCGCGGGGCGCTGTACCACAACTTTGGCGATAAAAAGGGACTTCTCGCCGCCGTTGTCGACCAGATCGATGGCGAAATGGCGCAACGGGCTAAGGCTGAGGCCGCTGAGGTAGTTGATGACTGGGACAGACTGTTAGCCGAAGGGGTCGCCTATATCAATATGGCGCTGGATCCGGAGGTGCAACGCATCGTTCTGCTGGATGGCCCTGCTTTTCTTGGCGATCCCGCCCAGTGGCCTGGTCAGCTGAGCTGCCTGGAATCAACCCGTCAGAGTATCATCAACATGCTCGAACGCGGCGTGATCAAGCCGGTGGACGCAGCTGCCGCGGCCTATATGTTAAACAGCGCCGCGATGAGTGCCGCGCTATGGATAGCGGCCAGCCAGGATCCGCAGAAGGCGCTGCCTGACATCATTGCGGTGTTCAGACAGCTGGCCAGCGGCCTGTGCCAGCGTCCGGAATAGCGGCGCTGCGCTTGCACGGGCCTGGGGTTTACGTGGTGTTGTAGGCCGGGTAAGGCGCAGCCGCCACCCGGCACGGCACAAACCTTACAGCGCGATACGAATCACATCGTCCGGCTGGGTTGCTTCCTGCTGGCGGGAAGACTTCTGCTTCACCGTCACGAACAGGGTTTTACCGTCGGCAGAGAGCGCCAGGCTGTTCGGGAAGGTCGGGGTGTCGAGGGTTTTCGTCACTTTATAGGTTTTCGCATCAATCACGCTCACCTTGCCCGCTTCACGGTGGGTCACGTAGGCTTCGTTACGTGCCGGGTTAAACAGCACTGCCAGAGATTCCGGCGCCGCTACTTTGCTCAGCACGCTGCCGTCTTTCAGGGAGACAACCAGCACTTCCGGCTGCTTAGAGTCGGTAATAAACGCGCGCTGGCCTTTCACGTCGAGGCTCAGGTTCAGGTAGAAATGCTCTTTCCCGTCGTCCTGCAGTTTTTTGCGCTCGATGATTTTGTGGGTCGCGGTGTCGATGGTCAGCAGCTCGCCGTCGCCGTTGGTGGTGTACAGACGCTTCGCCTGGGCATCCAGCGCCAGGCCGGTGCTGAACTTACCGGTGCCGCTGATGGTCTCTTTCAGCTTCAGCGTTTCGCCATCCACCACCCAAATCACGCTCTCTTTACCGATGCCGGTGATATAGACGGTGTTGGTGGTGTCGTCCGCCACCAGCTCGCGCGGCTGCAGCGGTTTGACGGTTTCGCTGCGCTGACGGTCGTCCAGTACCAGACGGCCCTTCACATCGCCGGTTTTGGCGTCAATGGCGGTCACCGCGCTGTTGGTGGTGTTACCAAACCACAGCGTCTGGGTGGCGTTGTTGATGGTGGCGCCAAAAGGTTTCAGATCGCTATGAATAGCCTGCGTCACTTCCAGGGTCAGCGGATCGAGACGGTAAACCACCCCACCCTTATCGGTTTTGCGGCTCTGCGTGGTGGCAACCCACAGCGCGTTCTCCTGCTGGCTGACGGCCATCTCATACGCGCCTTTACCAACCGCTTTACGCAGCATCTCTTCTGCGGCATGAACATTAAAGGTCCCGGCGACCAGCAGAGACCCTAACAGCAGTGAGCCACGCAGACGCGGCGAGCACAGGTGACGTAAATTCATAACAACTCCCTTTTAACGTAAATGGTATCGCTGACATCGCTTCCGGTCGGCAAAGTCATCGCTTCGCCTGATTTTGATGAGAATAGTAATCATTATTTATCGCAATGTGGAGTAATTCTTGATCGCATCAAGACGATCCGCCGAATTAACCTACACTTAGGTTAACGCTATGTGCTTTTATGGTTTTCAAAATATTTACAAAAGATTTACCATATAAGCACATGTTCCATTTGGTTCGTCTTTCCCTTAACCGGCTTTTATTCATGAAAATCTTTTCTGCCCGTAAGGCAACGCTTCCCCTGCTGTTGGTTCCTGTTATTTTTTCACCTGTCGCCACGATGGCGGCCGAAGAGCAAACCATGATCGTCAGCGCGTCGCCACAAACGCTCTCTGAGCTGGATACGCCTGCGGCGGTCAGCGTGGTCAACGGCGACGATATGCGCCAGGCCACGCCGCGCATTAACCTCTCCGAATCCCTCGGCAGCGTGCCGGGACTGCAGATCCAGAACCGGCAGAACTACGCCCAGGATCTCCAGCTGTCGACCCGCGGTTTCGGTGCCCGCTCCACCTTCGGGGTGCGCGGCATTCGTCTGTATGTCGACGGGATCCCGGCCACCATGCCGGACGGCCAGGGGCAGACCTCGAATATTGATATCAACAGCCTCGAGAGCGTCGAAGTGTTGCGCGGGCCCTTCTCCGCCCTGTACGGCAACGCTTCGGGCGGCGTGGTTAACATGACCACCGAAACCGGACGTCAGCCCACCACCGTCGAGGCCAGCAGCTATTACGGCAGCTACGGCAGCTGGCGCTACGGCATGAAGGCCACCGGCGCGATGGGCGACGGCACTCAGCCAGGGGATGTGGATTACACCGTCTCCACCACCCGCTTCACCACCCATGGCTATCGCGATCACAGCGGCGCGCGTAAAAACCTCGCCAACGCCAAACTGGGCGTGCGCGTCGATGATGCCAGCAAGCTGACCCTGATTTTTAACAGCGTCGATATGAAAGCCAACGATCCCGGCGGTCTGGACTATCAGGAGTGGCGGGACAACCCGCGTCAGTCTCCGCGTGGGGATCAGTACAACACTCGTAAAACCATCAAGCAGACCCAGGCTGGCCTGCGCTATGAGCGTCAGCTGAGCGCGCAGGACGATCTCAGCGTGATGGCGTACGCCGGTGAGCGTGAGATGACCCAGTACCAGTCAATCCCGTACCAGCCGCAGCTGCGCCCGACTCACGCGGGCGGCGTGATCGACATGCAGCGCCACTACCAGGGGATCGACACCCGCTGGACCCACCGTGGGGAGCTACTGGTGCCGATGACCTTCACTACCGGTCTGAACTACGAAAACCTGAGCGAAGATCGTCGCGGGTATGAAAACTACGTGATGAACAACGGCGTGCCGGATTATGGCGTCAAAGGGGCGAAACGCCGCGATGAGCGCAACCTGATGTGGAACGTCGACCCTTACCTGCAAACCAACTGGCAGCTGACGGATAAGCTCTCCCTCGACGCGGGCGTGCGCTACAGCTCCGTATGGTTCGACTCGAACGACCATTATGTACAGGGTGCGAACGGCGATGACAGCGGCGACGCCAGCTACCACAAATGGCTCCCGGCCGGCGCGCTGAAGTACCGTGTGACCGATGCCTGGAACGTCTATGCCGCCGCAGGCCGTGGTTTTGAGACCCCGACCATCAACGAACTCTCGTATCGTTCCGATAACCAGAGCGGCCTGAATTTCGGCCTCAAGCCGTCGACCAACAATACCTATGAGGTTGGGAGCAAAACACGGGTCGGCAACGGCCTGTTCACCGCGGCGCTGTTCCGCACCGATACCGACGATGAGATCGTGGTCGACGCCAGCTCAGGCGGACGCACCAGCTACAAGAACGCCGGTAAAACCCGCCGTCAGGGCGTGGAGCTTTCACTCGATCAGCAGTTTGCCGAGAACTGGAAGCTGAAGATGGCGTGGACGTATCTGGATGCCACCTACCGCACCAACGTCTGTGGCGACGCGGACTGTAAAGGTAACCGGATGCCGGGCATTGCGCGCAACATGGGCTATGCCTCGTTTGGCTGGCAGCCTGAAGAGGGCTGGTATGCGGGTTCCGATGTGCGTTACATGAGCGACATCGAGGCCGATGACGAAAACAACGCCAAAGCCCCCTCTTATACCGTGGTGGGTCTGAATACCGGCTATAAGCTTAACGTCGGCAACTGGGGTATGGACGTCTTTGGTCGCGTGGATAACCTGTTCGACAAAGAGTATGTCGGCTCGGTTATCGTCAACGAATCGAACGGGCGTTACTACGAACCGGCACCGGGGCGTAACTACGGGGTGGGCCTCTCCGTCTCGTATCGCTTCGAGTGATAACAAACCGGCAGCCGTGGCTGCCGGTTCTTTTTTATGCCATCTGCGCGCGCTGATCCAGACGGAACGCCGCCACCAACGACTCCAGCAGACGGGCCTGATCTTCCAGCGCCCCTGCTGCCGTAGAGGATGCCCCCACCAGCGAGGCGTTTTGCTGGGTTGTGGTGTCCAGCTCCATCACCGCGCGGGAGATCTGCTCAATGCCGCGGCTCTGCTCTTCCGAGGCCGAGGAGATTTCCCCCATGATATCGTTCACGCGGGTCACCGAGTCCACCACCTGCTCCATGGTCTGCCCGGCTTTCGCCACCAGATCGCTCCCGGTGGAGATACGCGAGACCGATTCGCTGATCAGCAGCTCGATATCTTTTGCCGCCTGAGAGCTGCGCTGGGAGAGGCTGCGCACCTCGCTGGCCACCACCGCAAAGCCACGCCCCTGCTCCCCCGCTCGCGCGGCCTCTACCGCGGCATTCAGCGCCAGGATATTGGTCTGGAAGGCGATGCTGTTGATCACCGCCGTGATATCGGCAATTTTTTGCGAGCTGGTATTAATGTCGCTCATGGTGCTGACCACATCGCGCATCACCCGTCCGCCCTGGGTGGCGGTTTGTGATGCTTCTGCCGCCAGCTGGCTGGCGTGACGGGCGTTGTCGGCGTTGTTTTTCACCGTGGCGGTCAGCTCTTCCATGCTGGCTGCGGTTTGCACCACGGCGGCAGCCTGCTGCTCGGTACGTGATGAGAGATCGGTATTGCCTTCGGCGATTTCGCTGGCCGCCAGCGACACCTGCGCCACGCTGCTGCGCACCTCACCAATCATTAAGCGCAGTTTATCGTTCATCCTGCCCATCGCCCCGGTCAGTTTGCCCAGTTCGTCTTCCCCCTGAGGGTAAATATCAGAGCTGAGATCGCCGCTGGCAATGCGCTCGGCCAGCTGTAGATTGTGTCTGACCGGATGGGTGATCTGGCGGGTGACCCACCAGGAGACGAGGATCCCGAAGAGGATAGCCACTACGCCAATAATGGCGGTGATGGTGCTGGAGCTGTAGGCCAGCGAGTCGTTATGCACTTTGACCAGCGCGATGATGTCGCGGATCGCGGCGCTGCTGTCATCGCCAGCGGTTTTGACCTTGTCTTCCGCCGCTTTCAGGGCTGCCGTGGCCGCCGGATCGTTTTTGTCGGCGCTCCAGGTCGCCATCGCGGCCTGCATTTCACTGACGCTGCTGCCAAAACGGGCCAGATGTCCGGCAATGGCATCAATGATAGGTTTCTCTTTGGCTGTCCACTCCAGCTGCTGGGCTTCAGCGGTGAGGTCGGCGGCGTGTTTGACGTAGTTTGCCATCAGCTGACCGGACTTTTCGTCACCGTTATAGAGAAATTTGAGGCGGTTTATCTTGGCCTGAAAGACCTCGATATTGATGTTGTAGATCAGATTGGTTTGCTGGTAGACGTCGCGAATCTCTTTAAAGCGCTGCACGCTCAGCAGCGTCGATACCGCCACCAGCAGCAGCACCAGACCAAATCCTGCGGCGAGCTTTCTGCTCATTTTTATATTACGTAATCGTTGACTGACACTCATTCCTGACTCCTTAGAAGGCAACTGTGCCTTTTAAGGTTATCGGCAGGAAGGCTGGTTAATTCATAGTCAAGCTGGTCTTATCAGTTTCAAACGAAATAGTATTTCCGGCAGCACAAGGACCGCCGGAAATAATGCGAGGATATATTCGATGATATTACCGCTTCGCTTGTTTACGTAAATTAAGGTAAAAACTGCTTAATCAATATGCCATTTGCCTCGTCGATCACTTTATCAATCGCCGCGCGGCTGGCCTCTGTATCGCCCTGTTCCAAAGCAGTGAGTAACTCCTCATAACGATAGGAGCGGGACGGCAGCACAATGTCCGGATCGTACAGGCAGTTAAAACAGGGCCCGATGCGCACCCACAGCTGCTCGATAAGCGCCATCAGGGTTGGCATATCCGCATAGTGATAGAGCGTGAAGCGAAAAGCCCGGTTAGCGTGAAGCGCACGCTCAACCTCGCCGCTGCTCATCGCATCATGAAAATTGTCGGAGAGCGTACGCAACGTAGCGATGCGCTCATCAGACATCTGCTCGCAGGCGGCAGCAACGGCCATGCACTCCAGCTCCTTACGGATGGCATTGACTTCGTTGTAACGCTCAAGCGAGACTTCCGGCACCAGAAACGCTTGTGCCGGGGTGGCGTGCAGCGCGCCAGCGGAGACCAACCGCAGCAGCGCTTCACGTACAGGAGTAATACTGGTACCTAACTTATCCGCAATCTCTTTAGTGACGAGCCGTGCGCCTGGCTTCAGGGCCCCTGCAATCAGGGCACCTTTCAGACTCACCTCAACCTGCATCGTCAGGCTCATTCGTTGAGCCTTTTCTAAATTGTCCAAATCCAGCATGTTCAATTCCTGTTACCAACACTTAACTTATAATCCACAGTAGATAAACGAACCGTCGCGGGTTGGATATATCCTGTATCTTCATGCTTGATTAACTTTAAAAAAAAGTAACCCATCAAAACCAAAATGAATTGATTAATTAATGTCCCTCATTTCGTATAAGACGTTCGGACTAATCTATGTTGGTATAATTAAAGACGTTATTTCGAATTTTGCCCAGGTAATTATGGCGGAATAATCCGCCATAACCGGTACTATAAGTTATTGTTCGCGACACGTATCACGACTTTTCCGAAGTTTTTACCCTCCAGCAGGCCGATCAGCGCCTGAGGGGCGTTTTCCAGCCCGTCCGTGACCTGCTCACGGTAGTGGATTTTGCCCTCACGGACCCAACCGCCCATCTCCTGCTGAAATTCTGCAATGCGATGACCATAGTCCTGGTTGATGATAAAGCCCTGCATACGAATGCGTTTTTTCAGGATGGTGCCCATCAGCAGCCCAAGGCGATCCGGCCCTGGCGGCAGGTCGGTGGCATTGTATCCGCTGACCAGCCCGCACACCGGCACGCGCGCCGCAGTATTCAGCAGCGGCAGCACGGCATCAAACACCTTCCCGCCCACGTTCTCATAGTAAACATCAATGCCCTGCGGGCACGCCTGCTTAAGCTGTTCGGCAAAATCTGCGGCGTGGTGATCCACACACTGGTCAAAGCCCAGCACCTCAGTCGCATGGCGGCATTTTTCCGCGCCGCCGGCAACGCCCACCACCCGGCAACCTTTCAGCTTGCCAATCTGGCCGACGGTTGCCCCCACCGGACCGGTAGCCGCAGCCACCACCACCGTCTCACCCGCTTTGGGCTGGCCGATATCGAGCAGGCCCATGTAGGCGGTAAAGCCGGGCATCCCCAGTATGCCTAACGACCAGGAGGGGTGTTCGGGATCCGCACCCAGTTTGACCAGGCCCGTGCCATCCGAGACGTCATAGTCCTGCCAGCCGCTGTAGCCCAGCACCCATTCACCGGGTTGATAGTCTGGATGGTTCGACCTCTCCACGCGGCTGACGGTGCCTCCCACCATCACCGCACCGATGTCCACCGGCGGCGAGTAGGACGGCGCATCGCTCATGCGGCCGCGCATATAGGGATCAAGCGAGAGCCAGATAGTACGCAGCAGAAGCTGGCCGTCGGCAGGTTCCGGAATGGATGTGTTTTCTAAGCGAAAGTTATCAGCGGTGGGTGCACCATGGGGACGAGAAGCCAGAACCCATTGACGATTCTGCGTTGAAGATTGACTCATACCTCACTCCTGTTTAGACAAACGTCCTTAGAGACTAGCCGCATCTTCTCCTGTCCGCTTTAACATTACGAGCCGGACTGGTTCAGCCGGACGACGAGATACACGCAGGGCTCGCTGCTTTCGTTGATAAACCGGCAGTCGTTAGGCGGGCCAAGTTCCAGACAATCTCCGGCGCGCATTTCATGGCGGGTGTCCCCTTCCAGAAACACCAGTTCGCCCGACTGGAGCCAGATCAGCTGGCGTGCAAGAGCATAAGAAGAGGCTGGCATTGGCACGTCGCTGCCGCCGGGAAGTTCAACCTGCACCATGTCGATAGGCAGATCGGAGCGCGGCGAGACGTGACGACGCAGATAGTGCGTCTGCGGATCGCGCCACACCGGCTGGTTGGCAAAGCGCAACAGCTTGCCTTCCTGCAGTTCAGCGCGCGCGATAAGCGTGGACATGCTGATGCCAAATGCGCCGGAGAGTCGGGCCAGCAGCGTCGCCGTCGGGCTGCTCTCCGCGCGTTCAATTTTGTGGATCATCGCCCGTGAGACGCCGGCGCGTTCCGCCAGCTCACTCAGCGACCAGCCGCGGGATTCACGCTCCAGCCGGATGCGGGCGCTGATCCGCTGATTGATATTGTCTGGCATAGTATTCATCACGTCATACTATAGTGAAAGTAATGGATTACAACGCGCTTTTTTCATAACAAAAAGATATGGCTTATGCCGTAGCGTTAAACCGGTCACCCTGTGTAATATTGTGACGAAACGTATCACTATAGTGAACAGACACAGCCAGAGGATCCCCATGATTATTCGTCACGCCTTAAAAGAGGACTGCGCCGCCATCGGTGAAATCTACAACCACGCGGTGCTGCATACCGCAGCGATCTGGAATGATGCCACTGTCGATACCGATAACCGTATCGCATGGTTCGAAGCGCGCCAGCTGATGGGCTATCCAGTGCTGGTCAGCGAAGAGGATGGCGCGGTGACCGGTTACGCCTCGTTCGGAGACTGGCGCGCCTTTGACGGTTTTCGTCATACAGTGGAGCACTCGGTGTATGTTCATCCGGATCATCAGGGCAAAGGCATTGGCCGCGAGCTGATGAAGGCCCTTATCGCAGAAGCACGCCGCATCGGCAAACACGTGATGGTGGCGGGGATAGAAGCGCAGAACAGCGCCTCTATTCATCTCCATGAGACCCTGGGCTTTGTCACTACCGGTCAGATGCCGCAGGTGGGCACCAAGTTTGGCCGCTGGCTGGATCTGACCTTTATGCAACTGCAGCTCGACGAGCGCACCGACCCGGATGCGATCGGATGAATCAGTCGCTGACGCTGGTGTTTCTGGTGGCGGCAGGCATTGGTCTGGTGGTGCAGAACACCCTGATGGTACGTATTACACAGACTTCGAGCACCATTCTGATCGCCATGCTGCTCAACTCGCTGGTGGGGATTGTGCTGTTTGTGTCGATCCTGCTGATTAAAAACGGCGTCGCCGGGTTCAGCGAGCTGGTGCATACGGTGCGCTGGTGGACCCTGATCCCCGGCCTGCTGGGGTCGTTTTTTGTTTTTGCCAGCATCAGCGGCTATCAGTATGTCGGCGCGGCAACGACCATTGCGGTGCTGGTCGCCAGCCAGCTGATTGGCGGTCTGGTGATGGACGTGGTGCGCAGCCAGGGGGTGCCGCTGAAGGCGCTGATCGGCCCGGTGTGCGGCGCGGTGCTGCTGGTGATTGGCGCCTGGCTGGTCGCCCGGCGCCAGTTCTGAATTCAGAGGATCACGCCGCCTTTGGTCAGGCTCTCTTCGCGGGCTTCCTGCTCCTCTTTGTAGTGTTTACCGTGATGGGCAATAGTCGTGCGAAGACGCTGCTGCTGGGTATAGCGGTCTTCCCGGCTTAACTCAGTGTCTTCGCTTAATTCAATGAGCAGCTCGTTCATATGAACGATCACGCTTTCCTCTACCGCGGCGTCAACGCGGGCGATAACTTCCTCTAAATGTGACATTGTCACTCCTTGTCAGATTGCCCGGCGGCGCTGCGCTTGCACGGGCCTACGGTGCTTTTGTAGGCCGGGTAAGGCGAAGCCGCCACCCGGCAATGGCTTAGTTCAGTTTCGCCTTCGAGAAATCGCTCCCCATCAGGCTCACGCTGTATCCGCTGATGTTGCTGCGGGTGGCGTAGAAGGTTTTGCCGTTCGCCAGCGCAATCCACGGGGCCTGCTGGTAGAAGATCTCCTGCGCCTGGCTGTAAAGCTTCGCGCGGGCAGCCGGATCGCTGGTGAGCTTCGCCTTCTGGACCAGGTCATCATAGCCCTTGTCGCACCAGCGTGCAGCATTGGAGCCGGTTTTAATGCTGTCACAGCCCAGCAGCACGTCGGCAAAGTTATCCGGGTCGCCGTTATCCGACATCCAGCCAAACAGCGCGCTATCGTGCTCGCCTTTACGCATTCCGGAGAGATACTCGCCCCACTCGTAAGAGACGATTTTCGCTTTGATGCCCACCTTCGCCCAGTCGTTCTGGATCATCTCGGCAATGCGGCGCGAGTTCGGGTTATACGGACGCTGCACGGGCATCGACCACAGGGTTACTTCCGCACCCTGCTCCAGCCCGGCCTGTTTCAGCAGCGCTTTCGCTTTTTCCGGATCGTAGCCGTAATCCTTCAGGTCTTTATTAAAGCCCATCATGTTCGGCGGGATCGGTGATTTTGCCACCGTACCGGAGCCCATAAACACCGCGTTAATAATGGCGTTTTTATCGGTGGCGTAGTTCAGCGCCTGACGCACTAGCACGTTATCGAACGGTTTTTTCTCGGTATTAAACGCCAGATAGCCGACGTTCAGCGCATCTACCGCGTGCAGGGTCAGGTCTTTGTTTTTCTTGATCACGTCAAACTGCACCGGGGATGGCGCAGGAATGATCTGGCACTCGTTGGTTTGCAGCTTCGCCAGGCGGGTTTCGACGTTCGGGGTGATGGAGAAGATCAGATGTTTGGTCGGTACCGCGCCATCCCAGTAGTTCGGGTTCGCCAGATAGCGGATCTGCGAGTCGGTTTTGTACTGCTGCAGCACGTACGGCCCGGTGCCGATCGGCCAGGTGTCGACGTTCTCCGGGGTGCCTTTTTTCAGCATCTCGTCGGCATATTCTGCGGAGAGGATCGAGGCGAAGTCCATCCCCCAGTCGGCGAGGAACGCAGCATTCGGTTCGCTCAGCACAAACTGGACGTGGGTATCATCCACCTTCTTCACCTCCTGGATCAGTTTATCCAGGCCAACGTCGTTGAAGTATTCGTAGTTACCCTGGGATACGTTGTGATACGGATGCTTAGGGTCTTTCTGACGCATCACCGAGAAAATAACGTCATCGGCGTTAAAGTCGCGGGTCGGTTTAAAGAACTTATTGCTGTTGAACTTCACCCCTTTGCGCAGGGTAAAGGTATAGGTTTTGCCATCCGGGGAGATGGTCCAGGATTCCGCCAGCGACGGCACCGGGGTGTTTTTCACCGGATCGAAGTTGATCAGGCGGTTATAGAGCACCTGCGAACTGGCGACGAAGGTCGGACCGGAGCTGGCAATCTGCGGGTTAAACGACTCTGGCGAGGCTTCTGAGCAGTAAATAATCGTATCGTTATTAGCCGCCCATGCGGCACCCGCCGGCAACAGCGCGCTTAATGCCAGCGCGAGGAGAGTTTTCCCTGTAGACATGTTTATTACCTGTTTGGATTTATTATTTAGAATAGTAATAACAGCACAGCCCCCTTCCCCTGGCAAATAACGAAACACTATCAGGTTATTCTAAAGCAGTTATTTCCGCTGATTTTCTCACCACCAGCGGAACAGTGATTTGCCTTAAGGTACATTCAACGTCAAGCACTTTCCGCGCCCTCAATGCTGTAAGAAATCGCCGCTTTTGCCGTCTCTTCTGCCGTTTGCTTGCCCGCAGATTTCGTAAAGTAGACGCGTGAAAAAGTCTATGGGACCAAATCGTGGCAAAAACCCTTTTACGCAGCGGCAATCTTGATGATTTTCAGGCCGTTGGCGGCGGCGGACAGGCCGTATTTGAATCAGCATTGCAAATCCGTGAGGCCCTGCGCCTGCGCAAACAGCAGTCAATCGTCGATTGTCTGGCGATCCCACAGGTCAACGATGAAGGTGACCGGGTAGACTGGTACTCGCCGACCGAAGGCGCGGTAACCAGCTGGAAAGCCGCCGACGAAGACGCGCGCTTTCGGGCGCTGCGCCTGCTGGAAAGCACCCTGTCCAGCGTGGAATCCCTGAGCAAGAAATCGCTCCAGTCGCCGAAAACCGCCCAACAGCTGTTTGGTTCCCTGCTCTCTAAAGCGTTCCAGTTCCCGGGGGAAAACTTCCTGTTCCTGGTGGACGGTAAGCCGGTGATCACCTTCTGGGGTTTTGTGAACCTCAATGAAAATGCGCGCGAGGATATTCTCGACTGCCTGCGCGCCTCCCTGCTGCCGGTCCCGATGCCTGCCCCGGTTATTGAGCCAGAACCCGAGCCGGAACCAGAACCGGCTATCGTCTTTGAAAAAGCCGATGAACCGCTGGTTGCCGCCCCGGCAACGGTGCATATCACCGCCGACGATCTGTACGAGGCGCATCCTGCCCCGGTGATGACCGCCAGCGAACCCGAGCCAGAACCCGCCCCGGCGATCGTCGCAGCAAAAAAACGCCGCGTTCCGCTGTGGGCGCTGCCGGTTGCTGCCGTGGTGGTTGCCGCCGCGGCCGCCCCGCTGCTGTGGCCAAAGCAGCCTGAAACCGTTGAACCGGCAAAAATCGCCGTTGCTGCGCCGGTGGCAATTGCACCAAAACCGGTGGCCGCCGTCGAACCTCTGCCGCTGAATTTACCGCTGCATCAGGCGGAAGTGGCCGCCGTTAAAGCGCCTGCGCCGGTTGCGCCGGAACCGGTAGTGATTACTGCGATCCCGAAAGATGCAATGGTGATGGAAGCCGGTCAGGTGAAATCCGGCTCGACCCGTTTTCTTAACGGCAGCTGGCGCGCGATGCTGGAGGTGACCGATCCGATCACCGGTAAGCCGCCGTCAGTGCGCTATCAGATCCAGAACAATAAAGGGTCGGCCCGCGTCGTTCACGGTGACAACGTGGTCTGCCGCGCGGAGGTCTTCTCCGGGCTGCACAGCAACGGTGAGCTGCTGATTAAAACCCGCGGCAATGCCCGCTGCGCCGACGGCTCGCGCTACCCGATGCCGGAAATTACCTGTAAAGCCGGTACCAACGACGTGGCAGAATGCAGCGCGCGCTACGACGCGAAAACCGTGGTTCCATTGACATTCAGGAAGGCAGGTGCGTGATCCTATGCTGGTAAACCTTTGCGACTACAAACAGAGCGTCACGCTGATTGCGAACAGCGGCGTTCAGTTTCTTGATTTTGGCCTGACGCCGCAGGACTCCGCCCAGAGCGGACGTTTCGTGCGTAAAACCGCGAATGGCCCCCTGCTGCGCCTGGATTTCGATCTGGTGAATGGCCGCTATACCCTGCCCGCCGCAGGCGGTGGACAGCCGGAAGTGGTCAAACCCGAAAGCACCATTTTGCTCCAGCAGTCGCTGGCGGTGCTGGACGGCGTCTGGCTGCCGGTACCGTTCTTACGCTTTAACCCGCCGCGCACCTTCGTCGAAGGCCCGGATAACTGGGCGCGGGTGCAGGTGCGCAAGCTGGAGACCCCGGACAACGCCGGGAACAGCCACCGCGTGACCCTTGCGCTGGACAGTCAGATTGCGGCCCACGCCACCAGCCCGCTGTCGCCGGTAGAGAACGATATTCTCAACGGCACCCGCTTCGCGCTGGCCTGGCGCGACGACGAAGTGGCGAACTTCCTCGACCAGACCTGGATTGACGGCTGGCTGCGCGAAGCCTTCTCTCAGTACGCCGCGGGCGTGGAGAACCGCGCCGAGCGCGATCTCCAGCTGGCGATGCGTAACTTTGAGTACCAGGCGCACTGGCTGAACATTATGGCGATGCTGGGCGAACAGCTGACGGTGCCGGAAGTGAAATTTGTCACCCACACCCTCAGCACCCCGGCGATCCCGGTGGATCTGATCCTCGATGTCGGCAACACCCACACCTGCGGCGTGATCATTGAAGACCACGGCGACGCCAACGACGGCCTGCGCCAGACCGCCGAACTGCAGGTGCGCTCCCTGAGTGAACCGCAGTTCCTCAACGAGCCGCTGTTTACCAGCCGTCTGGAGTTTTCCGAAGCCCGCTTCGGCAAGCAGCACTTCTCGGTGGAGAGCGGCCGCGAAGATGCCTTCGTCTGGCCGTCCATCGTGCGCGTCGGCGACGAGGCGCGGAAGCTGGCGACCCAGCGTCTGGGCACCGAAGGCAACAGCGGCATCTCCAGCCCGCGCCGCTATCTGTGGGATGAAACCCCGGTGGTGCAGGACTGGCGTTTCAGCCAGATGAACAGCAAAACCCAGCGCGAGCCGCTGGCGACCGCCTTCCCGCTGATGAACCTGATGAACGATGACGGCCAGCCGCTGTTCACCCTGCCGCAGGACGAGCGTCTGCCGGTCTTCTCGCCGCAGTACAGCCGCAGCACCCTGATGACCCATATGCTCTGCGAACTTCTGGCGCAGGCGCTGGGGCAGATCAACAGCGTCGCCACCCGACTCCGTCTGGGCTTCCCGGCCTCGCCGCGTCAGCTGCGCACCCTGATCCTCACCCTGCCGTCGGCAATGCCGAAGCAGGAGCGGGAGATCTTCCGCCGCCGCATGTTCGAAGCCATCGCCATCGTCTGGAAAGCGATGGGCTGGCATCCGCAGGATGACGACTTCTCCAGCCGCAAGCAGCAGGAGAAGAGCGTGGTGCCGGTGCCGGAGATCCAGATGGAGTGGGACGAAGCCAGCTGCGGCCAGCTGGTGTGGCTCTATAACGAAGCCATCTCCCATTACAACGGCCAGACCGAAGCCTTCTTCGCAGCCGTGGCGCGTCCGGATCGCGAGCCGGAGCCAGGCTGTGCCCCGGGTCGCGCCATTCGCGTGGCCTCGATTGATATCGGCGGCGGCACCACCGATATGGCGATCACCCATTACCAGCTCGACGATGGCTCCGGCAGCAACGTCAAAATCACCCCGCAGCTGCTGTTCCGCGAAGGCTTTAAGGTGGCGGGCGACGATACCCTGCTGGATGTGATCCAGCGTTACGTCCTGCCTGCCCTGCAGACGCAGCTGCAGAAGTCCGGCATTGCCGATGCTACGCTGCTGATGGCCTCGCTGTTCGGCGACTCCGGGCGCATCGACACCCAGGCGGTGCTGCGCCAGCAAACGGCGCTGCAGCTGTTTATGCCGATTGGCCATGCGATCCTCGCCGCCTGGGAAGCCAGCGATATCGACAATCCGCTCGACGGGCTGCACGCCACCTTCGGCGATCTGCTGACCCGCAAGCCGACGCGCAACGTGATGAACTATCTGCAGCAGGCCATCGAACACGCCCTGCCTGCGGGGTCGGAGCCGTTCGACCTGTTCGCCGTGCCGCTGCACGTCAACTTCCGCGAGATGCAGGATGCGATGCTGGCCGGGCACTTTACCCTGGCCGCGCCGCTGCATGCGGTGGCGGAGGCGATCTCCCACTACGCCTGCGATATTCTGCTGATCACCGGCCGACCGGGCTGTCTGCCGGGCGTCCAGGCGTTGATCCGCCATCTGCAGCCGGTGCCGGTCAGCCGGATGGTGTGGCTGGATAAGTACCGGGTGCATGAGTGGTATCCGTTCAGCCAGCAGGGGCGCATTGGCAACCCGAAATCCACCGCGGCGGTCGGGGCGATGCTCTGTAGCCTGGCGCTGGATCTGCGTCTGCCGCGCTTTAACTTTAAGGCGGCGGATATCGGGGCGTACTCTACCGTGCGCTACCTAGGCGTACTGGATAACACGGTTAACACCCTGCGCGATGAGAACGTCTGGTATCAGGACATCGACCTCGACAAGCCGGGCGCGAAGCTGGATACGCGCCTGCACTTCCCGCTGCGCGGCAACGTGACCCTCGGCTTCCGTCAGCTGGCGAACGCCCGCTGGCCCGCCACTCCGCTCTATACGCTGAGCATTAACTCGGCGGAGCTGGCGAAATCCATCGCCGGGGACGGGGTGCTGAACGTGCGCCTGAAGCTGTGCGGCGGCAATAAACAGGATGGCCCGGAAGCCTTTGAGCTGAGCGATGCCTGGCTGCAGGACGGCACGCCGGTGCCGCCCGATGCCCTGACCTTTAAACTGAATACCCTGGCCGACCGCCGACATAGCGGCAGCCACTACTGGATCGACAGCGGGAGCGTATACCTGAAATGACAGCCACGACGACCACAACTCAGGCGTTAATCGGGTGGATCAACACAACGCGCCAGCATGCCCCGATCCTCGACAACGACGCCGACGCCCTGCTGGCCAGACTGGTAGTGGCCGACGCACGCGAGCACGCCATTGCGCGGGCGCTGACCGCGGGGAGCACCATCGGATTGTATGGTCACTCCCAGGCGGCAAAAGCCCACCTGCTCGCCACCCTGTGCGGCAGTGACAGCCAGCGGATGAACGTAATTGTCGGCCAGCGGACCTTTGACTATTTCTCGCATATCAACCCCGGCCATGCCCTGACCAATATGGCGCTGCGTTTCAGCCCGAACGCGACTGAAGTCGCTGACGACGCCTTTCCGCTGCGCCTGAGCCTGCTCACCGAGGCCGAGCTGGTGCAGGTCTTCCTCGCCCGCGCTACGCTGCCGGCAGTGGACAAAACCGTGATTGAAGCCCGGCTGGAGAAGTGGCGCGCCCTGCGCCAGCCTCAAAGCGTACCGGGGATCACCGCTGCCGACGTGGGCACCATCGCCCACTACTGGCGCGATACGGTGCCCGCTGCGGCCCAGCAGATGGACGATGCCCTGTGGCATCAATTTGCCCTGCTGCTGCCGTCGCTGGACCTGAGCACCCGCGCCAGCGTCTGGTCGCTGCTGTGGGGCGAACAGCAGGAGCTGACGCAGCAGTGGCTGAAGCTGGCGCATATTCTGCACCAGACCAGCCATGCCCGGGAGCTGGCCGCACCGCTGAGCCTGCTGGTGGATAATTTTGGCCTGCCGACCGAAGGTTTTCTCACCCGGGGCGATATCGCCCTGCCGGACGTGCAGCAGGCGGTGCTGCACCCGCTGCACAACGGCGAGCTGCTGAACGCCATCAGCATTCCGCTGGACGTGCTGGCCCTGCTGACCCGCGAGCTGATCCTGCCGGTAGAAAACAGCGCCCTGGCCGGGGTGGATATCATTGATATTCCGGCCCCGTTGGCCCAGCCGGATCTGCCCCTGGCCCAGGCCAAACAGCAGTGGCTGCTGGAACACTATCGCCAACATCTCCAGCCGGACGTGCTGGTGATCTGCAACGCCACCGCGCATCACGGCCAGACGGCCAGGACCGCCAGAACGCTGCTCAACTGGGTAAAAGAGACCCAGCCGGGCGACGACGCTGCCCTGCCGGGGCTGGTGTGGGCGATCACCCCGCAGGATGCGCGCTTTACCCGCCGGACCAACCTCGACGAAGCGGTACAGCAGCTGCTCGGCAAACCCGGCCAGTACTGGGGCACCCTGCAGGCGCTGGACAGCAGCAGCATGCAGCGGGTAATCGAGTGGCTGTCGCAGGCGACCCTGCCATCCCAGCGCCAGACGCGCCTGCTGGCCCTCCGCCAGCGCCATCAGCGCGACCTGCATCAGCTGATGCAGGGGTATCTGACGCCATTGACTCAGGATCCTGCCGCTCAGCGCAGCGCCGCCGAAGCGATGGTGCGCGCCCTGCAGGGAAGCGCCGCTCGTCACGGGGAGCTGCTGGAAGGGTTACTCCCGCCGCTGCGCGCCTTTGAAACGCTGCTCGCCGTGCAGCAGCCGCGCGAAGAGCAGGTCAACGGCCTGTTTACCGACGCCATCGACCTGTTTGCCGACAGCGCTCAGGATGCCGATGAGATCTGGCAGCCGACGGACAAAGCTCGCCTCGCCCATCAGGTCTGGGTGAATCACCTGCGCCAGTGGAGTCGCGACGAAGCCGTTGCCAGCCGTCTGGGTCTGGACAGCGCGGTGCTGCAGCAGATCGGCGATGTGCTGGTGATCGCCAGCTACCGTCTGAATCTGCTCGCCCAGCTGAAGAAGATTGTCGATACCGATAAAAGTAGCGCCGCACAGCTGCATGCCGCACTGGGGAACTTCGTGGGTTGGGTCGGGTATGCGCAGACGCCTGCCGCGGACCGTCCTGCCAGCCGGATCCGCAAAGGCCAGCCGGTGTTTGTCACGCCAACGGTCAACAGCAGCGCCCCTCGCTTAACCCGTCTGGGCGAGCAGCCGGTGCATGCGGCGACAGCTTATGTGTATGACTGGCTGGTGGCGTTGTACACCCAGGCGATTGACAACATCGGGTATCAGCATCCGCATGATATGACCATGGACGATCGCCAGGCGTTACAGGGCTTGCTCGCCTGAAACTGACGCCTGATGGCGCTACGCTTATCAGGCCTACGGCCAGAGCAGTTTGTAGGCCGGATAAGGTGCTTGCACCGCATCCGGCAATCTCACCAGCCCGCCTGCCCCTGCTGGATACACTCAGCCAACGCCTTCGCCAGCGCCGACGGGTTCTCCCACGACATCGAATGCCCGGCATCGGGGATGATTTTCACCTCAACACCCTGCTGACGCATTTCGTCCAGGTCAGGATCGGGCAGCGAAAGCTCGCCAAAAATCAGCCATACCGGGCAAGATAATTGCAGATAACGCGCGCTCCAGCTGGGCTGTACGCCTTTAACCAGACTCGCTGCACCACGCCATACCGCCCAGGGGGCACTGCTTTGCAGGCATCCTTTCCAGGGGGAAGTTTCAGCCTCCAGCATGGCCTGATAACCGCTACGCACAAAATCGTCTTCCGTCCGGGCGGCAATTCCCCGACTAAACGCGCCACCTCCGGCATGGAAATTTGGTTCTGACACCATCAGGCCCAGCAGACGGCTACCGCCCAGCTCTGCCGCTTCGATCGCAATGCTGCCGCCCATACTGTGCCCGTACAGCCAGAATGACGTTATGGCTAAATGATTGAGTAGCTCGATAACCACCTGCGCCTGCGCCGAGGTTTGATAGCTAAAGGTTTCAGGTTTATCGCTGTAACCACTGCCAGGCAGATCGATAAGAATGGCCCGGCGGGAACCGAACATAGGGTCGCAAACGATACGGGGATATTCGTAAGAAGAGGCACAGCCGAGACCGTGAATAAATACCAGCGGTTCGCCCTGTCCGGGCAGTTCCTGCCAGCGCACCGTGCCACGGGCCTGTTGCGAATAAAAGCTGTTCATTAGCACTCCTTTCAGATGACTGTGTATTTATACAGCCCATCAAAGAGGAATGCCATCGCCAGATTTTGTAGGCCGGATAAGGTGCTGGCACCGCATCCGGCAAAAAGCCGCGCAGGGGCGGCTTTTAGAAGAGAGAAATCAGCAGCGCGACCGGAAAACTCATCGGCCAGGTGGAACCCACCAGAAAAGCGCTCAGGAAGCGGATGCGTTTGCGATCTTTAGAGAGAAACCAGGTGATAAGCGCACTGATAGCTGCCATGACGGCGTAAAAAATTAACATCTTCTGGTACAACGTCATCTCATTCACCCAATCTGCTGTTCAATAACCGCGCGCAATATGCGGCAAATGTTGAGGCAGATCAAGTTTTTTGTTACATATTAACCACATATATCTTAAGGTTAATAACAACTGAGTAGTTTTGTAACAATAAGGGCCGCATCATGCGGCCCTGGTTTCCGGGACTACTTCTTCACCGGCTGAGGCTTTTTATTACCCGAGTCGGGCACTTTACGGGATTTGTCTTTATCGACTTCTGGCATAAGACGCTCCTTTGTGACCTTCGGAATAAGTAAGTATAGCCTACCTCAGGAGTACCACTTTAAAGTCGTATTTTAAATGCATTTTTTGGCAAACCCTGGTTAGCCATTCGTGCTGTAATATCCTCACTTTTTACAAGGAGGACGTTATGCTGCGTATTCCACAAAGTTGTATTCACACCCGCTCCACTCCGTTCTGGACCAAAGACACCGCTCCGCCGGGGATTTTCAAACGCCATCTGGATACCGGCACTCAGCCCGGCGTCTATCCGCGCCTGAGCGTGATGCAGGGTGCGGTGCGTTATCTTGGCTATGCCGACGAAACCTCGCCCGAGCCCGACAGCGAACTCATCATTGAAGCCGGGCATTTTGGCGTGTTTCCACCTGAGCGCTGGCACCACATCGAAGTGATGACCGACGATACGTATTTCAATATCGACTTTTTCGTTGAACCCGACGTGTTAAGAAGACGTAAATAGAGAAGGAGTAACATCATGGGCAAAGCAACTTATACCGTCACCGTCACCAATAACAGCAACGGCGTATCGGTGGATTACGAGACGGAGGCCCCGATGGAGCTGATGATCCCGGACGTGGCCGCTCAGGTGGTGAAAGACCTGGTGAATACCGTGCGCGCGTACGACACCGAGAATGAGCATGAGGTTTGCGGCTGGTAGCCGCGACCCGTTACATCTTGAGTAGTTCTAACACCGTCTGCGGCACCTGATTCGCCATTTTCAGTGCCGCAGTCTGGCTCTGCTCCAGGATCTGCGCCCGGGCAAGCTGGCTGGCCTCGGCGGCGTAGTCGGCATCCTGAATCCGGCTGCGGGCGGTTTGCAGGGAGATGCTCTGCTGGGACAGCACCGCTTTGCTGGATTCGAAGCGGTTGATCGTCGCGCCATACTGCGTGCGATAGCCACTCACCTTCTCCAGCGCGGCATCCAGTAACCCCATGCACTTCCGGGCTCCCGCCTCGGTGATCATGTCGGTATTGTCCAGCTGCAGCGTCTTCAGATCCGTCGGCGTCGGCTCAATGGTCACCGACTGCATGTCTTCACCGAAATTAGCGCTGGTCACCACTTCGAAGGGGCGACTCTGCTTCGGTGGAACCGCGGGCGTAATCGTCGGAGCCGGCAAGTTTCCCCAGGTAATGTTGCTGGTAAAGGAGCCGCTGCCCACCACCATCACCAGCAAATCTTCCGTCACGGTATCCAGCGTGACGCGCTCGATACGGTTCGAACCGTTAGCGCCGTCGTTCCAGGCCCCGGAGGCTTTATCTTCATAACGATCGCCATCCCCGCTGTAGCTGATGGTCATCCCGTTATAGTTGAGCGTTTCACCGCTGTAGCTCCAGCTGGCGCCGCCGTCTATCAGCTGAGAGTCGTCATAAACCGCCCCGCTGCTGAACCCATTTTTGGCCGTCAGCACCGATGCGGTCGCTTTAGTGCCGTCGGTGATGCCGCGGCTGACCCAGGTATAATCCGCATCCGGGCCGGATAACGGCGTGCCCGCGAGATGTTTACCATCCCGGGTAAATATCTGCAGATCGTCATCCAGACCCAATGAATCAATCGTAATAATGATATTCGCTGCTCCGGCCGGAATATAGGCCAGCGGAATAATACCGGAACTGAAAGAGTAATCGGTTCCGGCCACCGGGAATTTCGTATTTAATGGCGCCACGTCACCAATTAATTGTGGCGGTAATACTGGCTTATCGGTCGCCAGCGGATATTGACCAAATATCTCCGTTTGCTCCGAGATCTGGGTAATAGTCCCCAGGATCTGCTGATACTCCTGGTTAATACTGTCCCGGTCGGACTGCGATAAGGTGCCGTTCGCCGCCTGAATAGCGAGACTTTTGGCTTTGATCAGCATGGTGCCGATGTCGCTCAGACTCCCTTCTGCCGTCTGCGCCAGGCTGATGGCGTCATCCAGTCCACGCGAGATCGCCTTGTCCGCATTAATGTTGGCGAACATCCGATTGGCAATCGCCTGCCCGGCGGCATCATCCTTCGCGCTGTTAATACGCAAGCCGGATGAGAGCCGCTCAATGGTCTGAGATAACAAAGTACTGTTAGCTTTCCGGGACTTAAGCGAGAGCCCGGCAATCTCGTTATGATTAATTGCAAGCATGATGAACAGGGCCGTTTATCTGGTCTGACTACTCTATCGGCCCGCTCAAAATTTTATTTAGGAAATATTTAATAAAACCAAACAATATATTCTCACGCTGTGAACTGAGTCGGGGTGGATATATATTATGTGATATATTAAAGAATAAAAGATTTTAAAAATCCGCCGGTTACAGTACAGGTAACCGGCGGGAGCAGGAAGTTAGTGTTTAATCATCACGTGACGAATGACGGTGTAATCTTCCAGGCCATACACCGACATATCCTTACCGTAGCCCGACATTTTCATCCCGCCGTGCGGCATTTCACTCACCAGCATAAAGTGGGTGTTCACCCAGGTGCAGCCGTACTGCAGGTGGGCGCTGAGGCGGTGCGCCCGGCCCACGTCTTGGGTCCAGACCGACGAGGCCAGCCCGTACTGCGACGCGTTAGCCCAGCCCAGGACCTGGTCTTCGTCGTCAAATTCGGTGACGCTCACGACCGGGCCAAACACCTCCCGCTGCACGATGGCATCCTCCTGCTTCGCGCCTGCCAGCAGGGTCGGCTGGAACCAGTACCCTTTCCCGTCGTGCTTGCTGCCGCCGGTAATCACCTGGACATGGCCCAGGGCTTTGGCTTCGTCCACGGCCTTCGATACCCGGTCGAGATGCGCCTGCGAGCTTAGCGGGCCCAGCTCAGTGCTCTCGTCATTCGGATCGCCGATCTTCAGGCTGGCGACCGCGGCACCCAGTTTTTCCACCAGCGCCGGATAAATGCCTTTTTGCGCGTAGATGCGACAGGCGGCGGTGCAGTCCTGCCCGGCGTTGTAGAAGCCGAAGGTGCGAACGCCCTCCACCACCGCGTCAAGATCCGCATCATCAAAGACAATTACCGGCGCTTTGCCGCCCAGCTCCATGTGGGTGCGCTTAATGGACGAGGCGGTATGGCCGATGATGTGTTCCCCCGTGGCGATAGAGCCGGTGAGGGACACCATCCGCACCTTTTCATGTCCGGTGAGTGGGTCGCCGACGGTTTTACCCCGCCCGAAAAGCACGTTGAGCACCCCGGCCGGGAAGATCCCTTGTGCCAGCTCCGCCAGCTTGAGAGCGGTGAGCGGCGTGATCTCAGAGGGTTTCAGCACCACGCAGTTCCCGGCCGCCAGCGCCGGCGCCAGCTTCCACGCCGCCATCATCAGCGGGTAGTTCCAGGGGGCAATCGAGGCGACGACGCCCACCGGGTCGCGGCGGATCAGCGAGGTATGTCCCTCCAGATATTCCCCCGCCGCCGAGCCGTGCAGGGTGCGCGCAGCCCCGGCAAAGAAGCGAAACACGTCTGCGATCGCCGGAATTTCATCTCCCAGCACGCAGTGCAGCGGTTTGCCGCAGTTTTGCGACTCCAGCCGGGCCAGAGTGTCGGCATTGGCTTCGATGGTGTCGGCCAGTTTGAGCAGGCACTCAGCGCGGCTTTTCGGCGTGGTGCGCCCCCAGCTCGCAAAGGCCCGGTCGGCGGCCTGGACGGCAGCATCGACCTGGGCGGCAGAGGCTTCCGCGATCTCCAGCAGTACCTCGCCGGTCGCAGGGTTATAGACCGGCTGCTTTTCCCCTTCGCCGTTGACCAGTTCACCATTAATCAGCAGTTGAGTTTGCATAGTATTGTCCTGTTGAAATCCACGTTATTTCCCGCTGCCGGCAACGCTTTCGCCGTCGCGGGTTAGCCACCAGGCCCCCAGAATTGGAATGGCGGTCACCAGCATTACCAGCAGGGCCACCACGTTGGTCACCGGCACATCGCGCGGGCGGCCGAGCTGATTCAACAGCCAAAGCGGCAGGGTGCGCTCATGTCCGGCGGTAAAGGTCGTGACGATGATCTCGTCGAACGACAGGGCGAAGGCCAGCATCCCCCCCGCCAGCAGCGCCGACCCCAGATTGGGCAGCACCACGTAGCGGAAGGTTTGCCAGCCGTTGGCACCGAGATCCATCGAAGCCTCGATCAGGCTCCACGAGGTGCGCCGGAAACGGGCAATCACATTATTGAACACCACTACCACGCAGAATGTGGCGTGACCGAGAATGATGGTGAAGAAACCGGGCTCCAGATTGATGGTCTTGAACGCCGTCAGCAGCGCCAGCCCGGTGATGATCCCCGGCAGGGCAATCGGCAGGATCAGCATCAGCGACACCGCGTTCTTACCGAAGAACTCCCGCCGCCATAACGCCGCGGCCGCCAGAGTGCCGAGAACCAGAGCGATCGCCGTCGACAGGGCGGCGATTTTCAGTGACAACGTCACCGATTCGATGATGTCGCTGCGCCCCGCCGCCGCGCTAAACCACTTCAGCGTCAGCCCCTGCGGCGGAAAACTGAACGCGGCGTCCTCCGTATTAAAAGCATAGATGGCAATAATCAGCAGCGGGAAGTGGAGGAAGATCACCCCGCCCCAGGTGGCAATTTTCAGGAACAGCGGCGCGCGTTCAGAGTGCATCAAAGGCTCCCAGGCGCTTCACGAACGCCAGATAGACAGTGATAAGAACAATAGGCACCAGCGTAAAGGCCGCCGCCATCGGCATATTGCCAATTGCCCCCTGCTGGGAGTAAACCATCTGCCCGATAAAGTACCCCGGCGGGCCCACCAGCTGCGGGACGATAAAGTCGCCCAGCGTCAGGGAGAAAGTGAAGATCGACCCCGCGGCAATGCCCGGGATGGCCAGGGGGAGCACCACGTAGCGGAAGGTCTGCCGCGGGCGGGCGCCCAGATCGGCAGAGGCCTGCAGCAGTGAAGGCGGCAGACGCTCAAGCGCCGCCTGCACCGGCAGGATCATAAACGGCAGCCAGATATAGACGAACACCAGAAAACGTCCCAGCCCGGAGGTGGAGAGCGTACTGCCGCCGATGCCGGGTACCGTCAACAGCGAGGTCAGCACCCCTTCCAGCCCCATATGGCTGAGAAACCACTGCGCCACGCCGTCTTTCGCCAGTAGCAGTGTCCAGGCGTAGGCCTTGACGATATAGCTGGCCCACATCGGCAGCATCACCGCAATGTAGAAAAAGGCTTTCCACTTGCCGCTGGTGTAGCGCGCCATATACCAGGCCATCGGGAAGGCGAGGATCGCGCTGCCGATGGTGACGGCAATCGCCATCGTCAGGGTGCGCAGGATGATGTCGTAGTTGGCAGGGTTAAACAGCGCGCGGATATTGGCGAAGGTCAGGTCCGGCGTCACCGACATGGTGAAGTCATCGAAGGTGTAGAACCCCTGCCACAGCAGGGCAAACAGCGACCCCAGATAGACAATGCCAAACCACATCAGCGGGCCAAGCAGGAGTAAAAACAGCCCCAGCGCCGGTCTGCGCCAGAACAGCGCCGACAGTCGGCTGGCCAGGCCGTGCGGCGCCGGTGTGGGTGCAACGCTCATGTCCATGTCACCTCTCCTCATGCAGCGGCACCATGGCGTCGCGCGCCCACGAGGCGGTCACCATCTGCCCCGGCTCCACCCCCGCAGCCAGCGCAGCACCGGTCAGGTTCGCCTGGCTCACCAGCAGCTTTTCCCCCTCGGCAAGACGGAGCTCGAAACGGGTGGCCGCCCCCTGAAACTGTACGGCCTGCACCCGGCCCTGAACCTGAATTTCGCCCTCTCCGTCAAGGCGGATATGTTCCGGGCGCAGGGAGTAGCTCCCCGTCAGGCCACAGACGCGCTGCGCCAGGGCATCGGTGAAGACGTTCGAGGTGCCGACGAAGCTGGCAACAAACGGCGTGCGCGGGCGCAGATAGAGCTCGCGCGGGGTATCTACCTGCTCGATCCGCCCGTTATTGAATACCGCCACCCGGTCCGACATCGACAGCGCTTCGCCCTGATCGTGGGTGACGAAAATAAAGGTGATGCCCAGCTCCTGCTGCAGTTTTTTCAGTTCAAACTGCATCTGCTCGCGCAGTTTCAGATCCAGCGCCCCGAGGGGTTCATCCAGCAGCAGCACCCGGGGCTGATTGACCAGCGCGCGGGCAATCGCCACCCGCTGACGCTGGCCGCCGGAGAGCTGCGAGGGTTTGCGTGCCTCGGCGAAACTAAGGCCGACTTTGTCCAGGGCTTCCCGCGCCTGGGCCTGACGGGTCGATTTGTTGATCCCTTTGACCATCAGCCCGTAGGCGACGTTCTCAAGGATCGACATATGGGGAAACAGGGCGTAGTCCTGAAAGACGGTATTAACGTCGCGCTCCCAGGGCGGGAGCTCGCTGGCGTCTTTGCCAAAGATCGAGATGCTGCCACCGCTCAGCTGTTCAAAACCTGCTATCAGGCGCAGGCAGGTGGTTTTGCCGGAGCCCGAAGGCCCCAGCATGGAGAAAAACTCCCCGTCACGGATGCGGATCGTTACCCCGTCCACCGCACGCACGTCGCCATACAGACGCGAGACATCGTTAAACTCTACTGCGTACGTCATAATCCGCTCCCTGGCGCTTAACGACCGCCCATGATGGCGATGTAGTCCTGCACCCAGCGGCTGTAAGGCACAAATTTGCCGCCGTTAGCGACAGGCGTTTTCCAGAACATGATTTTGTCGAAATAGTTGTAGCCGTTGGTTTCACAGCCTTTGTCGCCCAGCAGGGTGCTGGCTTTACAGCCTTCCGCCACCACCGGCAGTGAACCAAACCATCCCGCCAGATCGCCCTGCACTTTCGGCGTCAGGGACCAGTTCATCCACTTGTAGGCGCACATCGGGTGTTTGGCGTCGGCATGGAGCATGGTGGTGTCCGCCCAGCCCGTTACCCCCTCTTTCGGGAAGACGGTGCCAATCGGCTGATTCTCGCCCTTGAGGGCGTTGGCCTGATACGGCCAGGCGCTGGAGGCGACCACCCCTTCGTTTTTGAAATCACTCATCTGCACGGTAGTGTCGTGCCAGTAGCGGTGGATCAGCGGGTGCTGATCTTTCAGCACTTTGACGACAGCCGCGTACTGCGCTTCGGTCAACTGATAGGGGTCGGTGATGCCCAGCTCCGGCTGAGTGGCTTTGACGTACAGCGCCGCATCGGCAACATAGATTGGGCCATCGTAGGCCTGAACCCGCCCTTTGTTGGTTTTGCCGTCCGGCAGGTTTTGTTCTTTAAAGATGACGCCCCAGGTATCAGGCGGCGTCGGGAAAGTTTTGGTGTTGTACATCAGCAGGTTTGGTCCCCACTGATAGGGCGTGCCGTAGGCTTTACCGTCGACGTTAAACCACTCCCCTTTAACGATCCGCGGGTCGAGGGTTTTCCAGTTGGGGATTAAATCGGGATTAATCGGCTGAACGCGTTTGCCCATAATCAGGCGCAGGGAGGCGTCGCCGGAGGCGGTCACCAGGTCGTAACCGCCCTTCGCCATCAGGCTGACCATCTCGTCGGAGGTGGCGGCGGTTTTGACATTTACTTTACAGCCGGTCTCTTTCTCAAAGGCGGTGACCCAGTCGTAGGCTTTGTCGGTCTCGCCGCGTTCGATGTAGCCCGGCCAGGCAATGATATCCAGCCGCCCTTCGCCCTGACCGATCTCTTTTGGCGGCTCTGCTGCCTGCGCAGTCAAAACAGTCATGCCGAGCGCGCACAGGCTGCTACGGGCAAATTTTTTGCTCATACCTGGTACTCCTGTCGTAATGAAATCAGAAGGCAGCCGTGCCGATAAGAATATCTCCTGAATTAAACGTAGACCGCGCTATTGCCGCGCACCCGGCGGGCTGCAGAAATTTCACCAGGTTGTGACCGGGGGCGCATTCCCCGGTAACTGGATTATAGACAAGGGGTTAGCGGGCGCAGGGGTTATGCATATTTCCTATGAGCGACAATAAAAAAACGCCGCAAATTAATTGCGGCGTTATTAACGGGATAAGAAATAATTATTCAGACACGCAGATCAATCACGCGAAATACCTATTTTTGCGTTTTTAACATTCTGCTAATTATCCGCGCTAACTGGATCCCCGCCTGCTCCTCCCGCTCTCCCCAGGCCCAGGAAGTGTTAAAGCGGAAAAACGGCGTCCAGGTGTCGGACGTCGAGAACATCTTGCCCGGCGCAATGCTGATGTGATGCACCAGCGCCTGGGCGCTGAGCTCCCCGGCATCCAGCGGCGCGGGCAGCTCCAGCCATAAGAAGTAGCCGCTGTCGCTGTGGTGGATTTTCACTTCGGCGGGCAGATGGCGCAGCAGCGCCTGCCACGCCTGCTGCTTGCGCTCCGCCAGGGTGCGGCGCAGGCGTCTGAGGTGGGCGTCGTAGCGTTTGGTGGCGAGATAATCCACCAGTGCCAGCTGCATCGGGGAGCTGGTGGATAAGGTGCTCATCAGCTGCAACTGCTGAATGCGGCGGGCATGTTTCCCTGCCGCCACCCAGCCGATACGGAACCCGGCCACCAGGCATTTAGAGAAAGAGGAGCAGTGCAACGTCATATCGCTGCGGTCCCAGGCTTTTGCCGGGAGCGGCTTTTCACGTCCGTAATAGAGTTCGCTGTAGACGTCGTCCTCAATCAGCGTGACGCTATGTTCAGTGAGCAAATCGATAAGCTGCGCCTTTTTGTCGGCGCTGAGGGTAAAGCCCAGCGGATTCTGGCCGTTGGTCATCAGCCAGCAGGCTTTAACCGGATAGTCGTTCAGTGCCTGCGCCAGGGCGTTGAGATCGATCCCCTCGTGCACGTCGGTGGCCACCGACAGCGCCTTGAGCTTCAGCCTCTCCAGCGCCTGTAGCGCCCCGTAGAAACAGGGGTTTTCGACGATCACCCAGTCGCCCGGTTCGGTGACCGCCTGCAGGCTGAGGTTCAGCGCTTCGAGGGCCCCGGCGGTAATGACAATTTCATCCGGGGAGATATTCATCCCCTGCTGGGCGTAGCGACGGGCGATGGCGTGGCGCAGATCGACGTTGCCCGGCGGCAGGTTCTCGATCACGCTCATAGCGGTGGCGGTTTTACTGACGTTCGCCAGGGAGCGGTTCAGCTGTTGTAAGGGAAAGAGACGCGGATCGGGAAAAGCCGAGGCAAAAGGCACCACCGAGGGATCGCGGCTGGCCTGTAACACATCGAAGATATAGGTATTGATATCCACCGCTTCATCGCGCATCACCTGCGCGGGCGGCATCGGCTGCTGCCCGGTGGGACGGGCCGCGACGTAGTAGCCCGACTGGGGACGCGCCACAATGCGCCCCTGGCTCTCCAGCATCTGATACGCATGACCCACGGTCATAAAGCTCATTCCGCTGCTGGTGACCTGCTCACGCAGGGAGGGCAGCTTATCGCCGGGCTGCCAGACGCCAAGTTCGATCTGCGAAATGATTTGCTGTGCCAGGCGCTGGTATTTTTTCATCGGGTTCTCCTTGCTGCATCACAGTGTATATCAGCAGGAGAAAAAAGGCAGGATTAATAAACTGTTATAGGTAGTAGTGCTGTTTCAGCAGGCGTGACGGCGCCCTACTGGCTTACTTACGGAACTCAAACGGGACCCGCTGTGCATGACTCAGCACGGCTAAATGGTCAAAGGTGATCATTGATGATTTGCAGAAAATGCACTTCGCACCGTGTGGATTTTTTTCAGACACGTCAAATGCGGAAGTACGGAACTGCGAACCATGACAGCAAGGGCAACGAAAATGGATATTAGAACTCATGTAAATCTCCTGAACGTAAAAACGTCAAATACTAAATTGGGCCTTTAAAAGGCGATCGTGGTCTGAGACAAAACTAATCAGAGCGTTCAGAGCGTAAAGAAAAAACCCAAGAGAGGCTGCGGAGAGGCACAACGTGTTGAGAGATGCTTTAAGAGACTGCGACAGATATTTTTTTGGCATTCAAACCGAAAATCCATTTACGCACAACCGAGGGAAGGATGCAAGCGCTTTTATAGATAAAAATTCTGTCGCTTAGTCGGCTTTCTCTGGTCTCGGTCAAATTATTTGATGGCTTCTGTGAAATAAAGGGCATTTTCATTCATCTGGCAATCCGTAAAGTAAGACCACGCTCATTATTTGAAACCAGGATAACCCGACATGAAAAAGATCGGATTTTTGTCATTTGGTCACTGGACACCGTCCCCGCAGTCCGGCACCCGCACCGCCGCTGACGCCCTGCTGCAATCCATCGAGCTGGCGGTTGCCGCCGAAGAGCTGGGCGCGGATGGCGCCTACTTCCGCGTGCACCATTTTGCCCGTCAGCTCGCCTCCCCCTTCCCGCTACTGGCAGCGATCGGTGCCAAAACCAGCAAGATTGAGATCGGCACTGGCGTTATCGATATGCGCTATGAAAACCCGCTCTATATGGCGGAAGACGCAGGTTCAGCCGACTTAATTTCCGGTGGACGTTTGCAGCTGGGCATTAGCCGCGGCTCTCCCGAGCAGGTGATCGACGGCTGGCGCTACTTTGGTTATGTGCCGGGCGAAGGTGAAAACGAGTCTGATATGGCCCGCCGCCATACCGAAGTGCTGTTAGAGGCCCTGCGCGGCGAAGGTTTTGCCAAACCCAATCCGCAGCCGATGTTCCCTAACCCGCCGGGCCTGCTGCGCGTTGAGCCGCACTCCGAAGGGTTACGCGACCGCATCTGGTGGGGCGCGGGCTCGAACGCCACCGCCGTCTGGGCCGCGAAGCTGGGGATGAACCTGCAAAGCTCAACCCTGAAGGACGACGAAACCGGCGAGCCGTTCCATATCCAGCAGGCAAAACAGATCCGCGCCTACCGCGAAGCCTGGGCCGCAGCGGGCCATACCCGTACGCCGCGCGTCTCGGTCAGCCGCAGCATTTTTGCCCTGATGGACGATCGGGATCGGATGTACTTCGGCTCCAGCCGTAACGAAAGCGACAGCGTGGGGTATCTGGATGAGAAAACCCGTGCCATTTTCGGACGCAGCTACGCCGCCGAGCCGGACAAGCTGATTGCCCAGCTGAAACAGGACGAAGCGATCGCCGAAGCGGATACGCTGTTACTGACCGTGCCCAACCAGCTGGGCGTGGAGTATAACGTGCATGTGATTGAGTCGATTCTGAAGCACGTGGCACCGGCCATGGGCTGGCGCGACGAATAAATCTGAATACGCTACGTAGGGTTTGCGCCCTACGTAGCGGTTAAGAATCAACTTTGTCGACTTCTTCCTCTTCACCCGTCTGAACAAATTCATGCTTTCGTTCATAGAATTTGTACCCCGCTGTTACATAACTACTATTAAGAGCAGAGCAAAACGCTTACCGACCTGTTTAATGTTGTTGACCATGTTGTCTATGACGCCTCTTAAATTCTGAAAGCGAAGCCAAATCATTATGATGGCAAAAAACCTGATAATGTCGTGGAACCGTTTCGGTCCCCTATTCACACTGGCCTTCGCTCTGAACTGTCTCTCTTTTCCCTTGCTGGCGCAGCCTGAATACAAGCCGGTGTCCTTACCGGAGCCCAAAATTCAGTATCTCGGCGTGGGTGGCTGGCTGCTTCACTGGCGCGGTGAAGGTCTGTTAATCGCGCCATCATTCAGTAATCCGGCGCTTATGAATCTGGAAGGCTGGCCTCCCGTGCGGGTGGCGGCTAATAAAGAGAAGATTGATAACTTTATGCCGCCAGCTGACGACGTCACGATGCTGCTGGTTGGGCATGGTCACTACGATCATCTGCTGGATGTGCCCTGGGTAATGGCCACTAAAACACCCCATGCGGTCCTGTATGGCTCAATAACCGTGAAAAATATTCTCCATGCTTTCAGCGATAAACAAAAAATGACCGCGCAAGGCGAGCCGTGGGTCGATCCTGTTCGGGTTATCGATGCAACGCCGCAGATGAAAAGCATCCCTGGCTGCGAAGATGCAACGAAGCAGGCCGAGGGAAAATGGATCCCCTCCAGCGGGGGGCATATTCGGGTCATGCCGATTCAGAGCATGCATGCAAGTCATGTCCTCGGCTTTACCGTGGCGCATGGTGAAAGCCCGGAGCTCAACGAAATACCTACCACCGTTTTTGGTTGGAAACAGGGGCAATCAATGGCCTGGTTGATCGAGCTACTGGACATAACCCCGCAGGGACAAAAGGTGGTTTACCGTATTCACTTTCAGGACAGCCCGGCCACACCCCCGTGCGGGTTTCCACTCACCACGCTTGACGGTGAACCAACGGCTATGGATGTTGAGATCCTTGGCGTGGGCGGCTGGGAGAACGTCAGAAACTACCCGGATGAGTTGCTGAGGCGCACCCGGCCCCGACTCGTCCTGCTGGGGCACTGGGAAAATTTCTTTGGCAACGATCTGCGCCGCAAACCCACTCCACTCATGGGTCAGGATATTGAAAATATGCGTCAGGCCGTGGTTCAGGCACTGAAAGCGGACCATAACAGCGCCAGAGTGCAGATGCCCGCCCCGCTTGATGACGTCGCGCTACCGCCGTCGCCCTAACCCGCTAACACACACGCCTGCCCGTTAATCGCCAGCTGTACCGGCATATTCACCTGCCAGTTTTGCCGACTGACCGTTTTGACCTGCAGCGCCTCGGGCCAGCCCGGCGAGGAGAGCATCAGGGTCGAGAGATACCCCGTAAAATCCACCCCAGCGATGGTCACCGGCTGCGCGGGAGTGACGCCAGGTGCCAGAGGCGTAATCTGCACCTGCTCAGGTCGCAGCATGATGCGCTTCTCTCCGCTGGCCAGCGGGTTATCCACCGGGATATTGCCCAGAGGAGAGCTTGCTACCCCGCCGCTCACCTGAGCCCTGAAAATCAGCGCATCGCCAAGGAACAGCGCCGTGGCTTCATCTACCGGATGGGAATAGACCTCAACCGGCGACCCTACCTGGGCGAAACGCCCTTCACGAATCACCGCGATCTGGCTGGCGAAGGAGAGCGCCTCCTGCTGGTCGTGGGTCACCAGAATCGACGCCACTCCCGCGTGATCGAGCAGGTCCGCCGTGGCTTTGCGGGTGGCGGCGCGCAGGCCGGTATCCAGCGCCGAGAAGGGTTCGTCGAGCAGCATCAGCGCCGGCTCCTGAGCCAGGGCGCGCGCCAGGGCCACGCGCTGCTGCTGGCCGCCGGAGATCTCGTGCGGCCAGTGATCTGCCAGGTCATGGCTGAGCGAGACCAGGTCCATCAACTCCGCTACCCGGCGGCGGTTTTCCTGCCGCGATCCCTTAAGGCCGTAGGCAATGTTATCTCCCACCTTCATGTGCGGGAAAAGCCCCCCTTCCTGCGGCACAAAGCCGATCCCACGCTGATGGGCCGGAATAAAGGTGTGCTCATCAAACAGCGTTTTACCGTTAAGCACGATGTGGCCGCTGTCCGGTGATTCAAACCCGGCAAGAATACGCAGCAGCGTGGTTTTGCCCGAGCCGGAGGGGCCGACGATCACCGTCCGTGACGACGGCATCACCGTCAGATCCAGCCCTTCCAGTACCGGAGTCTGACCAAACTTTTTGGAAATGTTCGCTAATTCAATCATCTTACAGGCCCGCTAATTTTTGCGACTGTACATACAATATTCCGGTCAGCGGCAGCGAGATCAGCACCATCAGCAGGGCGTAAGGCGCTGCGGCGACATAATCGATCTCACTGGTCAACGCCCAGAAACCGGTGGAAAGGGTGCGCGTCCCCAACGGAGAGAGCAGCAGCGTGGCGGTGAGTTCGTTGGTGATCCCGAGGAACACCAGTGCCCCACCCGCTGCCGCGCCCGGGGCAGCAAGCCGCATGGTGATCCCCCAGATGGCGCTGGCCTGGGTTTTGCCTAAACTGCGGGCGACGTTCTCCAGCTCCTGTGGAGCCTGGGCGATCCCGGCGCGTAGATTCACCAGCCCGCGGGGCAGGAACATCAGCAGGTAGGCCAGGAACAGGGTGATTTCGGTCTGATAGAGGGGACGGAAATAGTGGATTGTCACCGTCACCAGCGCCAGGGCGACCACGATCCCCGGCAGCGAACTGGTGAAGTAGTTGCACGCTTCCAGCATCCGGAACAGCGGGCGCGGATGGCGCACCGTCAGCCAGGTGACCGGGATGCCGGCCAGCATAATCAGCAAGGCACCGCCGGAGGCCAGCACTACCGTCTGGCGCAGCGACAGCCAGAGATCCGCCTGATTCCAGTTCTCGATGCCGCCCAGCCACAGCCAGCGACCCAGTACTCCGAGCGGCACCACCAGAGCCAGCACAATGACCACCAGGGAGAGCAGCTGGCCGACCAGACTCAGAGGCAGATTGAGCTGCAGGCGATGCTGCTCCCGCGGCGCGCCTGAGCCCACCCGGGCGTAACGCGCTTTGCCGCGCGTCGTGCCTTCAAGGGCGAGGAACAGCAGACAGCACAGCGCCAGCACGCCCGCCAGCATATTGGCCGCCGGACCGCTGAAGGTGGACTGGAACTGATCGTAAATGGCGGTGGTAAAGGTATCAAAACGGATCATCGCGTAGAGACCGTACTCCGCCAGCAGATGCAGGGTCACCAGCAGCGCCCCGCCCCAGACCGCCAGCTTCAGCTGTGGCATCACAATGCGGAAAAAGACCGCCCACGGCGGGGTGCCTAACGAGGCGGCGACATCTTCAAGCGTCGGGTCGAGGCGGCGCAATACCGCCGCGACGGGAAGATAGATAAACGGATAGTAGGCCAGCACCGAGAGAAACACCCCGGCGCCCAGGCCGTGGATCGACGGCACCGCGCTGACCCAGGCATAGCTCTGCACAAAGGCCGGGATCGCCAGCGGCGCGACGGCCAGGATCGACCAGATCCGTCGTCCGGCCAGGTTCGTGCGCTCGGTGAGCCAGGCAAGCATAACCCCCACCAGCACGCTGAGCGGAACCGCGATAACCACCAGCAGCAGCGTGTTGCTGAGCAGCTCAGCCACGCGCGGGCGAAATATGAGTGCCTTGACCGTTTCCCAGCCGGTGTCAAAACCAATGACCACCACGAAGGCCGGCGGGATCAGCGATAACAGTGAAAACAGTATCGCGAGCAAAATCATCATCAACGCCGGGCGGCGTTGTACACCACGCCGCCGGACTTCCGGCGTGTGGGTAATATTGACCACTGACATCAGGCACTCACCGCTGCATTAATTAAAGAAGACCGGCCTGGGTCATCAGGTCGATGACTTTTTTGTTGTTGAGCGTGGAAGGCTCAACCTTCGGCGCGTCCAGATCCTTCAGCGGCACCAGTTTCGGGTTGGATTCGGCGTTGACGCCCACCGCGTATTCAAAGGCATCGTTAGTACGCAGGCTGTCCTGCCCCGCTTTGCCGGTGATCCACTTCACGAAGGCCTGAGCCTGCTGCTGATGTTTGCTGGAAGCCAGCACGCCGCCACCGGAGATGCTGACGAAGGCACCCGGATCCTGATGTTTGAAGTAGTGCAGCTGGGTGTTTTTGCTGTTTTCACCGGTTTTTGCCTGGTCGACAAAACGGTAGTAGTGGTAGATAACCCCGCCATCAATCTGCCCGGCGTTGACCGCTTTCATCACCGTGCTGTTGCCTTTGTAGGCCACGAAGTTGGTCTTCATCGCTTTCAGCCACTCCAGCGTCGCTTGCTCGCCTTTCAGGGCCAGTACCGCGCTGACGATCGCCTGGAAATCTGCTCCGGATGGGGAGGCAGCCCAGCGCCCTTTCCACTCTGGTTTCGCCAGATCCATCAGCGATTTCGGCAGCTGGGATTCATTCAGTTTCGCCGGGTTATAGACGAATACCGTGCTGCGCGCGGCGATACCGATCCAGCGGCCATGTTCCGGGCGATATGCCGGGGCAACCTGGTCGAGGGTGGCTTTATCCAGCGGGGCAAAGAGTTTGGCGTTATCGACCAGTACCATGGCCGGGGAGTTTTCGGTCAGGAAGACGTCGGCCGGTGAGGCGCTGCCCTCCTGTACCAGGGCGTTGCCCAGTTCGCTGTCGCCGCCGTTACGCAGCGTCACTTTGATGCCGGTCTCTTTGGTGAAACCGTCCACCCATGATTTGACCAGGTTTTCATGCTGAGCGTTGTAAACCACGATCCCGTCGTTGTTCTCCGCCGCACCGGCGATGGGCGTGAGCAAAATAGAAGAAATCATCACAGCAAGGGTGCAAAAAGACGATAAGCCATATTTCATACGTTAATCCTTCACAGAAATGAGCACATAACACCAGAGTGAACAGCGGGCGGATTAAATCACAACGGCATGGAAATGATAATGAATATGATTACCGTTTTTAAATAATGGTAATAAATGCGGTCGATTGCGACTTTACTTCCATAAAAATCCTGAATCGAAACCATAGGTCACAGGAAGATTAAGAAAGCCTTAAGGCGGCATTTCGTAACTATAACAGGATTGTGATTTCACATTATTTCAATCAACTGTTATAGATAAATTCCCCTTTTCTGTCTCTGATACTCAGCTTCCCACCTCATTACCATAACAGCCACACCGATTCACCTTGAGGTTATGCATGTTTGGTTTAGATGCGTTTCATCTGGCGAGGATCCAGTTTGCCTTTACTGTCTCCTTCCATATTATTTTCCCGGCGATCACCATTGGCCTCGCCAGCTATCTGGCGGTGCTGGAGGGGCTTTGGCTGAAAAGCAAAAACCCCGTCTGGCGCTCGCTGTACCATTTCTGGTCGAAGATCTTCGCCGTCAACTTTGGCATGGGCGTGGTCTCCGGGCTGGTGATGGCCTACCAGTTTGGCACTAACTGGAGTGGTTTCTCGCAGTTTGCCGGCAGCATTACCGGCCCGCTGCTGACCTACGAAGTGCTGACTGCCTTCTTCCTCGAAGCCGGTTTTCTCGGCGTGATGCTGTTC